>Ga0194123_10000250_pt1 | contig 106449 bp, 108 predicted proteins | sample TA2MahsurfametaG_5_FD_155479 | JGI IMG/M metagenome (GOLD analysis project Ga0194123, IMG submission 155479) | Freshwater microbial communities from Lake Tanganyika, Tanzania - TA2015023 Mahale A surface | ecosystem: Environmental > Aquatic > Freshwater > Lake | place: Tanzania: Lake... | reverse complement strand
GGGTTACCAGTTATTGAAGGGTCTGAAGGAGGTATTAAAAATAAAACTGAGGCAAGAGAATTATCCAAAAAAATAGGTTTTCCAGTTTTAATTAAAGCGTCTGGCGGTGGTGGAGGCAAAGGTATGAAAATTGTTCATAAAGATGAACAATTTGAAACATTGTTTTCTACAGCTAAATCTGAAGCCTTAAAATACTTTGGAAATGATGAAGTGTATATTGAAAAATTTTTTCAAAACCCAAGACATATTGAAGTTCAAATATTAGCAGGCAAAAATAGAGTAGTTCATCTTCATGAAAGAGATTGTACTGTTCAAAGAAGACATCAAAAACTAATTGAGGAAACCCCAAGTCCTGTTTTAAATGATGAAATTAGAAAAGATCTTTTTGAAAAAACTGTGACAATGGTGAACAAAATTGGTTACGTAGGAGCTGGAACTGTTGAATTTATTTATGAGGATGGAAAATTTTATTTTTTAGAGATGAATACAAGAATACAAGTTGAACACCCAGTAACAGAAATGGTTACAGGAATTGACATCATAAAGGAGCAAATTTTCATATCTTTCACTGGTGAAACTGCATTAAAACAGTCAGATATTAATCCAAGGGGACATGCAATTGAGTGTAGAATAAATGCCGAAGATCCAAATAAAAACTTTCAACCTTCGCCGGGAACCATTGAAATGTGTCATCAGCCTTCTGGTTTTAGAACTAGAGTTGATGGTGCTATATTCCAAGGTTATAAGGTTACCCCCTTTTATGATAGTTTGATTTGTAAACTAATTTGCCAAGGGCGTAATAGGACGGAAGCGATTCAAAGAATGAATAGATCTTTAGATGAATTTATAATTGAAGGTATCATCACAACAATCCCTCTTCATAAAAAATTATTAAATCATAAAAAATTTATTAATTCTGATTTTAATGTAAGTTGGTTAGATAATGAAAATTTTTTTAATAACAATTAATTAACCAAACATCATAAACTGGATGATCAAAAGGTGTTATGGATGGACTGGACGAAAACATCCATCCATTAAAAATGTAAACTTGATTATTATCTTTATTTTTTAAATCTACTACTTGGATATAAGCTATAATTTCTGGATCATCATCAAGTTCAGAATTTTTACATTTCATGCTTTTGATAGATAGATTTTTATAAATTACTGGTTCGCCATTTCTTAATTTGATAAGCGTGTTTTTTGAACTAACTTTATCTAATATTTTAATTTCTGTATAAATACCTTCTAAGTCGTAATGCAATTTAAAACTAATTTGCGAATAAGAAAAATTGTTAAAAATTAAAAAAAAAATTAAAAAAAATAAATGAACTTTAATCTTTCCAACTTTTATATTTTTTTTTAATTTCATTTTTATTTTTATTTGGATGGTAAGCGTCTTCAGTGCCTGTTAAATTTGATTGATGAGGTTTTTGCCAATCAAATTTTTTAAAATCATGTATTTTTTCAATTTTATTTGTTATAAAATGAATCCAAGAATACCATTCAACTGGTATTTTCGAGGCATCAATGGCATCTGAATAAATTACCCATCTTTTTCCATTTTTGCCCTCATAATATTTATTACCCGCGGAGTCCGTACCAACAAGTTTACCAAAAAAAATAGTTTTTAATCTTGTTCCGAAAGTATCTTGATTCCACCAAATAAAAATTTTTTTAAACATTAGCAACATAAAATATCTTATTTTCAATTTTAAATTGTAAAATTTAAATTAGACTAAAATATGAATTTGTATATAAAGGAAACGACTCTTTAATCAAATTAAATTTAAGGTAAACAAAATGGCGAAATACTTAGTTGAAACTTATTACACATGTACATTTAAAGTTGATCATTATCTAGATGATATTAACGAAACTGAATTGAATAATCTTGAAAAAAGAGATGATGGAAAATTTGAAGTATTAGATGTCAAGTTAGATAGTAGAAAAACCAAAAGTTTAGATCCAAATAATAATAAAAATGTCGGTAATAATAATCTGGACATAATTTCTGAAAAAAGTGAAATTACTAATAATCCTAAGGAAAAAAATTTAACTAACTTTTTTAAAACCCAGGAAAAAGTCGGCAAAAGATTTGGAATGCCTGACAGAAGAAAGGGATATATTCAAAAAGCAACTATAGGGGATCACAAAGTTTATTTACATACTGGTGAATATGAAGATGGTAAAATTGGTGAGATATTTATAGATACTAGTAAAGAAGGTGAATTAGTTAAAGCTCTAATGAACAACTTCGCAATCGCTGTATCACTTGGTTTACAATATGGAGTGCCCCTCGATGAGTATATAAACGCATTTGTTGGAACTAAATTTGAGCCATCTGGAAAAGTTTATGGAAATGACAGAATTCTTAGCGCAAGCTCTATATTAGATTATATATTTAGAGAGTTAGCAATTTCATATAATAATAGAGAAGATTTAGCTCATACTCCAACAATTGGTGGCACCGATATTACTAATCCTGAGGACCAAAATACCGAAGGTCAAAATCAATTGTTAAAAATAGTAAAAGATATAACTAGCAAGGGTTTTGTAAGAAATAATTATAAAAAAAATCTTGTGGATTTATCTGATGTTAAAATAAGTTTAAAGAGCAAAAAATAAAATTTATTTTTTTAGTTTTAAAATTAAACCCAATTCCTTTAATTGTTCATCGCTAACAGCTGATGGTGCATTCATCATCAAATCCTGAGCATTTTGATTCATCGGAAACATTGTTACTTCTCTAATATTTTTTTCATTTGCTAAAAGCATTACTATTCTATCAATTCCGGGAGCGATACCTCCGTGTGGTGGAGCTCCATAACTTAAAGCATTTATCATTCCAGTAAATTTTTCATCAACTTGTTTTTTATCATAACCAGCAATCAAAAATAACTTATACATCAATTCAGGTATATGGTTTCTTATAGCTCCGGATGACAATTCTATTCCATTACAAACTATATCATACTGATAAGCAAGGATTTCCAATGGTTGATCAAAATTTATTTTATGTAATTCACCCTGGGGCATCGAAAAAGGATTATGACTAAATTTTATTTTCTTTGTTATTTCGTCTTTTTCAAACATAGGATAATCAACTATCCAACAGAAAGCAAAAATATCACTATCTATTAGATTTAAATCTTTAGCAATCTTTTCCCTTGCAAGAGCAGTGATTTTTTCTAGTTCATTTTGCTTAGCGCAAGCTAAAAAAATACTATCTCCAACCTCTGAATTGGTATTTTTCATTAACTCTAGCAATGCTTCTTTTGAAAAAAACTTTCCAATTGGGCCTTTAGCAGAAATTTCTTGTTCATGTTCAAGTGTCAAATATGCTAGCCCTGATGCACCTTGATCTTTTGCCCATTTATCAATGTTATCAAAAAAACTTCTTGGTTTATCTTTAGTTTTTTTTGTAACAATACATCTTACTCTAGATCCAGATTTTACTAATTTTTTAAATATGCTAAAAGTAACATCCTCCCTTTTAAAAATATCAGTAATATCATTTATAATTAATGGATTTCTTAAATCTGGTTTATCACTACCGTATTTAATCATTGCATCAGAGTAGGAAATTCTTGGAAATTTATCACTCATTAATTTTTTATTCGAAAATTTTTTAAAAGTATTCACTAATAATTTTTCGACTACATTAAATACGTCCTCTTGCTCAACAAAAGACATTTCTAGATCTAACTGGTAAAATTCTCCTGGACTTCTGTCGGCTCTTGCATCTTCGTCTCTAAAACATGGGGCAATTTGAAAATATTTATCGAAGCCAGATACCATAATTAATTGTTTAAATTGTTGGGGTGCTTGAGGTAAAGCATAAAATTTTCCTGGATTTAATCTGCTAGGAACTAAAAAATCTCTAGCACCTTCTGGGCTGGAGGATGTCAAAATCGGGGTTTGGAACTCTAAAAAACCTAGCTTCATCATTTCACTTCGAATAAAAGATATTACTTTGGATCTTAAAATTATATTTTCATGAATTTTTTTTCTTCTTAAATCTAAAAATCTATATTTTAATCTGATTTCTTCAGAATATTCTTGGTCACTAAAAACTGGCATCGGTAATTCTTTACAAGTTCCCAAAACACTAAACTTGTTAATCGAGACCTCTATCTCACCTGTCTGGATATCGTGATTAATTGTATCTTTTGATCTAGCAACAACATTACCTTCGACTCTAATTACTGTTTCTAACTGCATTTTTTCTAAATCATGAAAACTTTTATTATCTTTATCTATAATACATTGGGTAATACCGTAGTTATCTCTAAGATCAATAAAAAGGAGATTACCATGATCACGTTTTTTATTTATCCAACCCGATAGAATTATTTTCTGATCAACGTTTTCTTTTCTCAATTCATTACAATGATGACTTCTATATTTATTCAATTATTCTCCAAGAACTTCTTTAATAATTTTAAAATTGATTGATTTTTTTTTTTTTAAACTAATTTCGTCAATTTTATATATGAAATCAAATATTTTGCTATAGGATCTATCAATTCTTTTAATAATATAATCTATTAATTTTTTATCTATAGATATTTGACGATCTGATAAATTTTTCAATATTAACGCAAACATCAAATTATCATCTGGATTTTCTATACCTGTTAGCAAAAAGTTTTTTGATCGAGATACTAAATCATTAAGTTTAAAATTAAAATTTACTATAGGTTTTAATGAAGAAATAATGAGATATTTATTATCCTGTTCAATAATATTTAAAAAAGTATAAAGTAAATTTTCATCTATATTTTCAAAAAGATTTTCTAAAACAATATTTTCATGTATTTTAATTTCTTTTAAAGTCTTATTATTTATAGACCTAGAATCTATTTTAAAACCTTTAAACTTTTTTAAAAAAATATTTATCAAATGGGTTTTACCTGAAAATTTTTCTCCGTATAAATTTAAAAAATTTTTTTCCCATTTGGGCCAACTATTTATTAATTGAAAAGGGTAATAATTACTTTTTGAAACATAAAAATCTTGATCTTTAAAATTTTGTTCGTAATCAAAATTAAGTATTAATTGATTTAAATCTCTCATTTTAAAGTCCATAGATCATTTTTAATATAAAAATCGTAATTATTATCTCTCATTATCTTAAGAAAATTATCTGAAACGCCATTGAAAAATATTTTATAAAAAATATATTTGTTATTAATATTTGTAATATAAAAATCATTAACTGACTCAAGTTTGGCTAATGTTTTTTCAAAATTAGAAATTGTATTATAGTCATTGATATTTACAGAAATGAATAATTCAGATTGATTTGTAGGAAATAAATTAATATTTTGATCTCTTAATAAAGTTAATATTTTTGATCTATTAAAATCGACACTTAAAGTTAAATAATAAATTCCATCAATAAATTTTTCTTCAATAATTGAAAAATTTTCAATCGTGCTTTTAATTAGATATATTTCTATTTGGGAAATATCTTTTTGACCTTCCGATAGGATCAATGACTTTATTAAATTATTGAATGCTGTTCTCAAACCCTCATCAATTATATCATTTTTATTAAAATTTATCTCAAATGATTTGGAAATTTTTACATCCTTGATACTTAGAATATTAGCATTAGCATTAGTTGTGAAAAAAAAAATATTTAGTAGAGCTAGAAACCAAAAAAGAATATATGTTCTTTTGAAATTAATAAATTTATATTTATTTATCATAATTAATAATAATGAATAAAAAAAATTTTACCTATAAAAAAAGTGGCGTAGATATTAATTCTGCTGATAAATTTGTAGAATTCATATCACTAGCTATAAAAAAAAAAATAAATAAAAAAAAATTTTCAAATATAGGGAGTTTTGGATCAATTTCAGATATTCCAAACAATATTAAAAATCCAAAAATTGTTGCTTGTACAGATGGTGTTGGCACTAAAATCGAAATTGCAAATATATTAAAAAAATATGATACGATTGGAATAGATTTAGTTGCAATGAGTGTTAACGATCTAATTGTTCAAGGAGCAAAACCTCTTTTATTTTTAGATTATATATCAATAAATAAAATTGATTTACTAAAATTAAAATCAATAATTAAAGGTGTAATTTGGGGATGTAAATATTCGGGCTGTGAATTGGTAGGTGGAGAAACAGCTGAGATGCCTGGTACATATGAAAAAGGTAAATTTGATATTGCTGGGTTTGCGATTGGAGTTGTTGATAAAAAAAAGATTTTAAATAAAAATAAAATTAAAAAAAATGATGTTATATTAGCAATACCTTCAAGTGGTCTACACTCCAATGGTTATTCATTGGTAAGATATATTTTAGATAAAAAAAAAATTGATATTAAAAAAAGTACTTTTTTAAAAACCGAGTTACTTAAACCTACAAAAATATACGTAAATGAGGTTATTGAACTAGTAAACAAAAATTTAATTAATGGATGTGCTCACATTACGGGTGGTGGATTAGCAGACAATATTGAAAGAATAATACCTGATAAATTAGCTGCTGATATAGACTTAAATAAAATTAGAACGCTTAAAATTTTTAAATGGCTCAAGCAAAAAGGCATAAGCGATTATCAAATGCTTAAAACATTTAATTGTGGTGTTGGATTTTGTTTAATTGTAAGTCCAAGTAATTTTGACAAAATTGACAAATATTTTTCAAATTCATTTAAACCTTATGTCATAGGTAAAATTTTAGTCGGTAAAAAAAAAGTTAAATTTAATGGTAAAGTCAACTGGTTTTAAAAAAATAAAAACAGCTGTTTTTATTTCTGGAACTGGCAGTAATTTAAAAAACCTTATAAAATTTTCTAAACTTAAAAAATCACCGATTTCAATCAAATTAATTATTTCAGATAATTTATATGCAAAAGGTTTAAATTTCGGGAATATTTTTAAAATTAAAAAAAAAATTTTTAATTTTAATGATAGAAGATCAGCTGAAAAACGAATTATTTCTCAATTAAAAAAAAATGAAATTAAATTAATTTGTCTTGCTGGTTTTATGAAAATTTTATCAAGATACTTTATTGAAAATTTCAATGGAAAGATTTTAAATATACATCCTTCTTTGTTACCAAAATATAAGGGATTAAATACTCACAAAAGAGCTATTCTTAAAAAAGAAAAATTTTCAGGATGCACAGTACATTTTGTCACTTCTAAACTAGACTCTGGCAAAATAATTATTCAAAAAAAAGTTAAAATAAATAAAAATGAAACAGAAAAAAGCTTAGCTAAAAAGATATTAATTGAAGAACACAAATTATATCCTAAAGCAATTATGAATATTTTTTCTATTCCTTAAAAAAAAAATCTATTTCAGTTTTAGCGTTTTCAATACTGTCAGATCCGTGTACAGAATTTTTATCAATTGAAATTCCATATTTTCTTCTTATGGTGCCTTGTTCAGCATTCTTTGGATTTGTTGCACCCATTAATTTTCTGTTGGCTAACACTGCATTTTCTTTTTGAAGTATCATAACAACAATTGGTCCAGATGATAAATACGTACATAAATCATTAAAAAAAGGTTTTGTTTCATGCACTTTATAAAAACTCTCAGCTTCAGATTTTTCTATTTGAATTTTTTTTTCTTTAATTATTTTAAAACCTTGGTTTTCAAACATTTTCTTTATTTGATCATCCAGATTCCTTTCAACTGCATCTGGCTTGATGATTGAAAGAGTTCTCTCCAAATTACTCATAATGATCGTCTATTAGCTGATTTAACAACCTTACACCAAACCCGGTTGCTCCACCTGGATTCAAATTTTCAGCTTTTTTTGAAAAAGCCATTCCTGCTATGTCTAAGTGTGCCCAGGGTGTTTTTTCAATAAATCTTTGGAGAAACTGTGCTGCAGTAATAGATCCAGCCCCTCCAGAATAATTTATATTCTGAACATCTGCAATTGGTGAGTCCATTAATTTGTCATAGTTTTTGTGCAAAGGTAATCTCCAAACTTTTTCGTTTACTTTTTCGCCAGCTTTAAAAATTTTTTCTGAAAGATCATCATTATTAGAAAATAAACCTGCATATTCCTCTCCCAAGGAAATTATAATTGCACCTGTTAATGTAGCTAAATCAATAATAAATTTTGGCCTAAATTTTTTTTCTGTAAAACTTAAAGCATCAGCTAAAACCAACCTTCCTTCAGCATCGGTATTTAAAACCTCGATAGTTTTACCGTTATAGGCTTTGACTATATCTCCTGGTCTTTGAGCATTTCCACCGGGCATATTTTCAACTAACCCAACAACACCAACAGCATTTATTTTTGATTTTCTAATAGCTAAGCTTTTTATTAATCCTGCAACTACTGCCGAACCTGCCATATCATATTTCATTTCCTCCATAAATTTTGCAGGCTTTAATGAAATCCCACCTGTATCAAAGCAGACACCTTTGCCTACAAATGACAAAGGAGATTTTTTATTTTTTTTATTTCCATACCATTCTAAGGTGACAAGAAAAGACTCGTTAGCACTACCCCTACCAACTCCCAATAAAGAATTCATGCCTAATTTTTGCATTTTTGATTCGTTATAAACTGTAACTTTTATTCCAAATTTTTTTAATTTTAAAAGTCTATTGACATATTCTTTCGGATTAAGAACATTAGGAGGCTCAGAAACTAAATCTCTTGCAAAAGTGATACCGTGCTCGATAGCTTTAAATTTTAATTCATTTTTATTCGTCAAATTATTTTTTTTTCCTAAGATATTTATTTTAAATAAATTATTTTTTTTTTTTGATTTATAAATATTGAACTCATAAGACTTTAACTTCAATCCAAGTAAAAAATGCCCCATAAAATCTTTTTCAGAATTTTTATTTGCACTTTCGAAATTCATTGATAATTCATTCAAATTTCTATCCTTGATAAAATTGTAAAATTCAGCTCCAAGCTTTTCAATATCTGAGTTTTCTATATTTTTTTTTACATTAATTAGAATTATTTTTTTTTTTGAATTTAAATCAAAACTTATTATATTTTTTTTAAAATCGTTTTTTTTTAGAACATCCTTGAAATATGAAATCTCAGTATTAGAAAAATTTTTGATATTATTAATTTTAAAATTCTCCTCAACAAATAATACATAATTGGCAAATTGAGCGCTATTTTGAGTAATGGAATAGTTAATTTCAATTGTCATAAATTTTAAATATTTTCTAGAGGTGTAGGATGCTATATATGAATAAAATTAAAGAATTTCAATGAAAAAAATTATATTTAGAAAATTATTATCTGATTGGATAGTATTTTTTTTAATCACTCTTTTTATCTCCAGCGTAATTGTTTGGATTGTTCAAGCAATTAATTTCCTGGATTTGGTACTCGATGGGCGCGATTATTGGATTTATATTTATTTTTCATTATTAAATTTTCCAAAAATTTTAACAAAAATAATACCTTTTATTTTATTTTTTAGTTTATTTTATATTTTAGTAAGAAATGAGGAGAAAAATGAATTATCAATTTTTTGGTATCATGGCGTAAAAAAAATAAATGTAATCAATTTTTTTTTTAAAATTTCATTATTATTATTTTTAATTCAAATTTTTCTTAGTACATATATTGTCCCGTATTCTTTAAATAAAGGTAGATTATTATTAAAAAATTCAAACATAAATTATTTTGAAAGCTTTATTAAATCAAAAAAATTTAATGATACATTAAAAGGTTTAACTCTATACAGCGAAAATCAAGATCCTAATGGAGATTTACATAACTTATATATTAAAAAAGATAATGACAATGAATTTCAAATTACTTATGCTAAAAAAGGAATTTTCAAAATAATTAACAATATTCCTATTTTAGTTTTGTTTGATGGAGAAACAATTTCTACAAACAATAATCAAATTACAAATTTTAGTTTTTCAAAATCTGATTTAATCTTAAAAAATCACGACATAAATGCAACTACTTACACAAAAAATCAGGAAATATTAACCAAAAATCTTTTGATGTGTCTAAATAAAATTTATGAATTAAATTTTTTTAAAAAAAAAGCAGAAAATTTTAATCAAGAAAATTGCTCTGAATCGAATAAAGTAAATTTATTGATAGAATTTTACAAAAGATTAATCATGCCTCTTTATATTCCAATTTTATCAATTGTTCCTTTCATTTTAATTATTTCTTCAAAAGTAAATTCAAATTATTTTAAAATTAAAATTTTAACTTTTTTAATTGGATTATCTATTGTAATTTTTTCAGAAACCACAACAAAATTAATATCAGTGAACATAATAAAAAATATTCAAATTTTGATAATCCCCTTATTTTTATTAATTATATTTTATTCAATTTTTTTTTTAAACTTCAGAAATTTATTTAAAAACAAGATATGAAAACCTATATTAAATTTCTTACTTATACTTTTATAAAATCTTTTTTTTATGTTTTTTTAATAATTATTAGTTTGATATTTATTATAAGTCTAATGTCTGAACTTGAATTTTTTAGAGAAACTAAAATTGATACAAACTTAATTTTATTACTATCTCTATTAAATTCCCCAGCAACAATAATGGAAATATTTCCTATTATTTTTTTTGTCGCTACTCAATTATTTTTTATAACTCTTTTTAATAACAACGAACTTGAAATATTTAAATATTCTGGACTAAAAAATTCAAAAATCATAACAATTTTAAGTATGGTTTCTATTGTTACTAGCATATTAATTGCATTTTTATTTTATAATTTCGCTTCGAATTTAAAAAGTTTTTACTTAGAATTAAAATCACAATACACATCAGATAATAAATATCTTGCTGTAATTACCAAGAATGGTCTATGGATCAAAGACAAGATTGACAACAAGATATTATTAATTAACTCAAATAAAATTAATCAAACTTATCTAATTAAAAATTTTATTACAGAATTTAATGATAATTATGAAGTAATCAGAAATATTCAAAGTGATAAAATTGAAATTTCAAATGAAGAGTGGTTGATTTATGATGCTAAAATTTTTAAAAAAAATGATTACACATTTGAAAAAATTTTAAAACTTCAAACAAATTTTAATTATAAAAAAATTCAAAGTTTATATTCAAACTTATCTTCTTTAAATATTTCAGGTCTTTTCGAATTACGAAATAATTATAAAAATTTAAATTACTCGGTGACAGATGTTGATCTTCAAATTTATAAACTAATTTTATTACCTTTATATTTATTGCTTATGACTATATTTTCTGCAACAACTATGTTTAGAATTAAAAAAATAGATAGTTCGACATTTAAAATTACTTTGGGAATTTTTTTTTCTGTCATTATTTATTACATAAATAATTTCTTTTATACATTGGGCAGTACAGAAAAACTTCCTTTATTGTTGTCAGTTTCTTTGCCTATGTTAATTTTAACTTTTATAAGTGGGCTTTCACTAAAAAGTATTAATGAAAAATAAAATATTCAAAATATTAATTACAATTTTAATAATTTTGGTTATTCCAAATATATCTAATAGCGTTGACGAATTTAATTTTAATATTACTGAAATTGAGATTTTAGAAAATGGCAACAAATTCAGAGGGACAAAAAGAGGAAAAATTGTAACTGATAATTCACTTAGCATAGAAGCAGATGAATTTGAATATAATAAAGAACTTAATATTTTTAATGCTAAAGGGAATGTGAGGTTAGAAAATCTTTTGCAAAACTATATAATTTATAGTGACGATATTACTTATTTGAAAAATCAAGAAAAAGTTTTTACATCTGGTTATGTAACCATAGATGTTCAATCCAAATATAATATTAATTCCGAAGATTTGGTGCTTTTAATAAACGAAAAAAATTTCATATCAGAAAAAAAAACAACTATTAAAGACAATAAATCAAATTTCTATTCTTTAGAAAAATTTAGTTATTTGATTGACACAGAAGAACTTAAAGGTGAAGAAATTATTGTTATTACAAATTATAATTTACCAAAAAGTGATAAGTTTTTTTTTAAAAGTGGTATGATTAATCTTAAAGAGATAAATTTTTTAGCACAAAATATCGAAATTAATCTTCACAAAGATGTTTTTGGTGAATCTAAAAACGATCCAAGATTATTAGGTGTATCTGCGGAAAGCAAAAATAATAAAACTCAAATAAATAAAGGCGTTTTTACCAGTTGTAAAAAAAGCGAAGGTTGTCCGCCTTGGTCAATTCACTCTGAGAAGATCATTCACGATAGAGATAAAAAACAATTAATTTATAAAAATGCTTTTTTAAAAATTTATGATGTGCCTGTTTTATTTTTACCAAAATTTTTTCATCCAGATCCTACTGTAAAAAGACAATCGGGTCTTTTAAAACCTGAGTTAAATAACTCAAATGTTCTAGGAACATCTTTAACAATACCTTACTATAAAATAATTTCTGATAATAAAGATTATACTTTTATACCAACTTTTTTTGACAACAAATATCAAATGTTTCAAAATGAATATCGACAAGTTAATAAATATTCAAATTTCATTGCTGATTTTGCTTTTGTAAATGATTATAAATCACCTACTTCTAAAACTGACAACAGTATAACTCATCTTTTTACAAAATTTGATAAAAACCTAGATTTAAAGAATTTTAATTCAAGTAATCTTTTGATTTCATTTGAAAAAGTTTCAAACGACACTTATTTAAAAATTTTTGATCAAAATATTCAACAAGCTTCAGACCCAGCAAAATCTATTAAACCAAAAAATCAAGATATCTTGAATAATAAAATTCAGTTATCACTTGATCATGAAAATTACAATTTAACGACTGGTTTTGAGAGTTATGAAAATTTACAAAAAAAAAACAATGATCGGTTTCAATATATTTTACCCTACTATAATTTTAACAAAATTTTATCAAACAATTTTGCTAATGGATCTTTAAATATTAATTCCAATGGCACCAACGACTTAAATAATACTAATGTCCTTAAATCATCGATTGTTAACGATATTTCATATCAAGGAAATAGTTACATATCAAATTATGGCTTTAACAATAATATAAATATTGAACTAAAAAATTTAAATTCTGTTGGGAAAAATGATACTAACTATAAATCAAGTCCAGATATTGAGTTAATGAGTATTTTTGAAGTTAAATCATCCTTACCATTAGTAAAAGAGCAAGAAAATTTTATGAACTATATCACTCCTAAAGCATCTTTAAGATTTAATCCCAGTGACATGAAAAATCATAGTCAATCTAGCGGGGTAATTAATGCTGATAACATTTTCAATCTTAATCGACTTGGCTTAACAGACTCTTTAGAGTCCGGACAATCTCTAACGCTTGGAGTAGACTATAAAAGAGAAAAGCTTGAAAACATTAATAAATATTTTGAATTTAAGTTAGCAACAAACTTAAGAAATGAAGAAGAAAAATTTATACCAACGAACAGTACTTTAAATAAAAAGAATTCTAATTTTTTTGGATCAATAACTAATAGTTTTTCTGATAATTTTAATTTAGATTATAATTTTGCAATTGATAACAATTTAGATACTTTTAATTATCATGAAGTAAGTACATTGATAGATATAAATAATTTTTCTACAAAGTTTAATTATATTGAGTCTAGTAATGAAATAGGAAATACAAATTTGATAGAAAATAATACCAATTATAAAATAGATGAAAAAAATTATTTAAATTTTAATACTAGAAAAAATATAAAAATAGACTTAACAGAATATTATGATCTGGTTTATGAATATAAAAATGATTGTTTAACAGCAGGTGTTAAGTATAAAAAAACATACTATCAAGATAGAGATTTAAAACCAACTGAAAATTTATTTTTTACTATAACTTTATTTCCTTTAACAACATATGAGCAAAAATTTGATCAATAAAATATAAGTTAAATTAATGCAAAAAAAATTTATAATAAAAATTCTATGTTTGTTTTTGATATTTTTAAAAAGTGAAATTAATGCCTATGAAAACAAAATTGTTGTCAAAGTTGACAATGAAATTATAACCTCCATAGATATTCTAAATGAAATTGATTATTTAACTTTCATAAATAAAGATTTAAAAAAATTTGAAAAAGAAAAAATTTATGAAATAAGCAAAAACTCCTTAATACGGGAAAAAGTTAAAAAAATTGAAGTTTTGAAAAATTTTAATGAAATGAAAGTAGATGAACAATATTTAGATGCTGCTATTAAAAATTATATAACTAGATTAAACATTTCTTCTTTTGAAAGTTTTACAAATCAAATTAATAAATATGGTCTAGATATTAAAGATATCAAACAAAGATTTACCATTGAATTATTGTGGAATCAGTTAATTTATAAAAAATATTCCAATAGTGTAAAAGTAGATAAAGAATTGATTAAAAAGGAATTTCAACAAACTAATAAACAAAAGGAATTTTTGTTATCTGAAATTGTTTTTAATGTTCAAGATAACGAAAATATTCAAGATAAGTATAAGTTAATTGAAAACACTATAAAAGAACAAGACTTTAATAGAGCGGCAGCAATTCATAGTACGTCTGATAGTGCTAGTAGTGGTGGAATACTGGGCTGGATCAAACAAAGTTCCATTGATCCAAAAATAAATAACGAACTTAAAAATATCACTATTAATCAATTTACGAAACCTATTGTTGTGCCAGGAGGATTTTTAATTTTAAAAATAAACAATATAAGGGAGACAGAAAAAAAAAATAATTCTGAAAAAGAAGTTGAACTAATTTTTGAAGAAAAAGTAAATCAACAATTAAACCAATTTTCAAATATTTACTTTAATAAAGTTTTGAAAAGTATTGCCATTAATGAAATATAAACCAATACTAATAGTTGCTGGAGAACCAAATAGTGTTTTTTTAGAAATTTTTTTTAAAGCACTAAAATATAAAAAATATAAAAGCCCAATTATTTTAATTGCATCAAAAAAATTATTACTACTACAAATGAAAAAATTAAATTTTAAAATTAATATTAATTTTTTAAATCCAGCTATTTTAAACAGCTATCATTTGACAAACAAATCAATAAACTTAATCAATGTTGATTATAATATAAAAAATGCATTTAAAAAAATTTCAAAAAAATCATATAGTTACATTTCGGAGTCCTTTAAGATGGCTTTCAAAATAATTAAAAGTAATTTTACACATAAATTTATAAATGGACCGATTTCAAAAAATTCTTTTTTAGACAAAAAATTTCCAGGTATTACAGAATATGTGTCGCAATCATTTTCGATAAAAAAAAATGCAATGCTAATATATAATCAAGAACTCTCAGTTTGTCCCGTAACTACTCACTTGCCAATAAAATTTGTTACTAAAAATATTAATAAAAAAATAATTTCTGATAAAGTGAATTTAATTGATTCTTTTTATAAAAATATCATTGGGATTAAACCAAATATAGCTATTTTAGGTCTTAACCCTCATTGTGAGAGCACTGACTCATTCAATGAAGATGAAAAAATTTTAAAACCAACTATTAGAAATTTATTAAAACATGGATATAAAATATCCGGCCCATTTTCAGCAGATACAATTTTTTTAAAAAATAATAGAAAAAAATTTGATGTTATAATTGGCATGTATCATGATCAAGTTTTAACTCCTTTTAAAACTTTATATGAATATAACGCTATCAATATCACTTTAGGCTTACCATTTATTAGGATTTCACCAGATCATGGTCCAAATCAAACCATGCTAGGTAAAAATTTATCAAATCCACTTAGTTTAATAACCGCCATTAATTTTTTGGATAAAAATTGATAAGACCAAAAAAAAGTTTAGGACAAAATTTTTTAATTGATAAAAATGTATTAGAAAAAATAATTAAAATTGTTGAAATTAAAAACAAAACTATACTAGAAATTGGACCTGGTACTGGTAATCTAACCTCATTTATTTTAAATGAAAATCCAAAAAAAATTTATGCTGTTGAAAAAGATAGTAATCTTGCTTCTATTTTAAATAATAATTTTAAAAATCAACTAACGATCATTAATGATGATATACTTAATATAAATGAAAATTTAATATCTAAAGACAAATTGACCGTTTTTGGAAATCTTCCCTATAATATTTCAACTGAAATTCTCTGCAAATGGATATTGAACTCTAATGATGATAATTTTTGGTTTGATTATCTTATTTTAATGTTTCAAAAAGAGGTGGCTGATAGAATAATCGCAAAATTTAATACTTCTGCTTATGGTAGATTGTCATTAATTTCAAATTGGAAACTGGATATAAAAAAAATTTTTGATGTTAAACCTGAATCATTTTCACCTAAACCTAAAATTGATAGTACTTTACTACTTTTTAAACCTAAGAAAGAATTTATAAAAATAAAAAATCCACAAAATCTTGAAAAAATTTCAAGGATTTTTTTTAATCATCGTAGAAAAATGTTAAAAAAACCTTATTATGAGTTATTTAATGGAAATTTAGCTGTATTAAAAAAATTAAAAATAAATTTAAATTTACGTCCACAAAATTTAGATTGTGATACTTACTATCTTTTGACAAATGAATATGAAAAATTAATAAGTTAACTTTTCTACGTGTGATCTAATATATTCTGGATCGTAATCTTTAGGGCTATTGTTTATTTCTGCATTAATTAATTTAAGAATTTTAGAATAACAACTATTTAAATTATCATTTATTATAACATAATCATAATTAATCCAATGTAATAGATCATGACTAAATTGTTTCATTCTTTCTTCAACAATTAGTTTATCTTTCATATCTCTATTTGATAATCTTTGAAACAAAACTTCTTTGCTGGGTGGTAAGATAAAAAAAGTAATAAGCTTATAATCTAACTTTTTATTCTTGATTTGATCTGCTCCTTGCCAATCAATATCAAATAAAACATTTTTACCTTTATTTAGTTTATCAATAACTGGAGTTCTTGTGGTACCATATAAATTATTAAAAACTTTCGCGTACTCTAAAAATTCTTGATTTTTAATTAATCTTTTAAATTCAGTATCATTTACGAAATAATAATCTTTATTTGGTTTTTCATCCTGCCTCGGTTGACGTGTTGTATGTGAAATCGATACTTCAAAATTATCTAATTTCGAGAGAAGTCTTACAAGAGTTGTTTTACCCGCTCCAGATGGAGAGGATAGTATGATCATTGTCCCATCATTACTTATGGGCATTGTTTTTTTTAATTTGCTTTACCTTCAATAAATTTTACAGCATCACCAACTGTTAAAATTTTTTCAGCTTCACTGTCTGATATTTCAGATCCAAATTCCTCCTCAAAGGCCATAACTAATTCTACAGTATCTAAACTATCTGCACCTAAATCATCTATAAAACTAGACTCTTCAGTTACTTTTGCTTCATCTATTCCTAAGTGATCTGCAACAATTTTTTTTACTTTGCTTGAAACATCATCTGACATATTATTCCTTTGAGTTATAAAATCTTAATAGTTTAATTAGTTATTTTGTCAAGCCATATACATGCCACCATTAACATGCAAAGTTTCTCCGTTAACATAATTCGATTGTGTTGAAGCTAAAAAAAGCACAGCATTAGCAATATCATCCGGCACACCAAATCTTCCAGCGGGTATCCTAGATATGATTGCCTCTTTAAATTTATTATCCATTTTATCTGTCATATCAGTTTTAATAAATCCTGGTGATATACAGTTTATGTTAATATTTTTTTTTCCATATTCTATGGCAAGACTTTTAGACATTGCAACAATAGCTGCTTTAGATGCAGTATAGTTAGCTTGTCCAATGTTGCCTGTATGACCGACTACTGAGGTTATATTTATAATTTTTCCTGATTTATTTTTTAACATTTTTTTAATTGAAAATTTACACATTAAAAAGGTTGAAGTTAAATTTACATTTATCACTTTTTGCCAATCATCAAGGCTCATTCTGATTGCTAAGTTATCTTGAGTTATCCCTGCATTATTGACTAAACAATCTAAACTTCCTCCTAATTCTTTTGTAGCATTTTCGATAAACTCCTCAATTTTATCACTTTGAGAAATATCAAATTTTAATATTTTAATATTTTTAAAATTTTTTTTTAATTCTTGTAATTTTTCCAATTTGGTTCCTGAAGCCAAAATATTAGCACCAAAATCATCCAGTTTTTTTACAATTGAATTTCCTATGCCTCCAGTAGCACCTGTGACTATTACATTTTTTTTATTTAAATCTTTCATAATTTAATATTATCTATATCATTTTGGCTATTAATGGCATCTGTCTTAACATTTTTGTTAATTCTTTTAATTAAACTAGATAAAACTTTACCAGGGCCTATTTCAACAAATTGATTTATGCCACTGTTAATCATATTAATTACACTTTCTCTCCATCTAACTCTATGTTCAATTTGTTTTATTAATAACTCTTTTAATTCAATTATATTACCGATTTCATGAGCTGTAACATTAGAAATTAATTTAATATCTGAATTTTTAAAATTTAATTTTTGAATTTCTTTACTCATGATAATAGTCGCTTTATTCATTAGACTAGAATGGAAAGGAGCGCTTACAGGTAATTTAATATTTTTTATAGAGTTTTCTTTTAAGACACTGCATAACATTTCAATATCTTTTATTTTACCACTTAATACAACTTGACCTTCAGAGTTATCGTTTGCAATTTGAATACTAAATTTTTCTTTATTTTTTCTCAATATCTCTTCTATTATTTCAATAGTAGTACCTAATATAGCAACCATGCCACCTTCACCTTCAGGAATGGCATTTTGCATAGCATCCCCTCTTATTCTTAAAATTTTTAAAGTTTCTGAAAAATCTAAATAACCTGCACATGATAATGCAGAATATTCTCCCAAAGAATGACCTGCAAAATATTTTGCTTTATTTAATTTAATATTAAATTCTTTTTGAGCTACACTAAATATTGCGTAACTAATCAAAAAAATTGCTGGTTGAGTATTAATTGTTAAATCCAATTCGGTTTTAGGGCCCTCTAAAATTAAACTGGATAGTGGAAATTGAAGGATATTATCAGCCTCCTTGAAAAGATTTTTAACTAAATCAAATTTATCATAGAATTCTTTTCCCATACCTATAATTTGTGATCCTTGACCTGGGAAAATTACTGAAAACATCTAAAAACTATTTGTTTTGTTTTTTATCTATTGTAATTAAAGATTTATAATAGTATATCCTCATTTTTTACTAAAGAACTTAAATGAATTTATACGAACATACAATTATTGCGAGACAAGATGCATCTCCAAGCGAAATTAAACAATTGACTGAAAAATATTCAAAAATTATTGAAAAAAATAACGGTGAAGTAGTCAAAATGGAAAATTGGGGTCTTTTAAATTTATCTCATGAGATTAAAAAAAATAAAAAAGGTAGCTATATTCATTTTAAACTTAAGGGTAATGGAAGCGTTATTGATGAACTAGAAAAAAATGAAGCGATAGACAAAAAATTATTAAGATACTTAACTATAAAAGTTAAAAATTTTGATTTAGAAACTAATTATTTTGCTAAACGTGAAGAACGAGAAGATATTAATAAAAAAGAAAATAATTCAAACTAATTATGCCTAAAAGAAAAAGTAACAAAAGAAACACTACACAAAGTAATTTTGCCAAACTGAGTATTTTTCAGCCAAATAAATACAAATTTAAAAAATCATGTCCATTATCTATTAAGGGTGCACCAGTGATTGATTACAAAAATATTCGATTACTTAAAAAATACATGTCAGAAAATGGAAAAATATTACCCTCTAGAATAACCAATGTCAGTCAAAAAAAACAAAGAGAATTATCCTTATCAATTAAAAGAGCTAGAAATTTAGCATTATTGTAAAATGAAAGTTATTTTATTAGAAAATCTAAAAAGAATTGGATCTATCGGTGAAATAATAGATGTTAAAAGAGGCTTTGGAAGAAATTTTTTAATAGCCAACAAAAAAGCTCTTTTTGCCTCAAAAGAAAATATTGCTCAGGTTGAAAAAATTAAATCAGATTTGTCTAAAAAAGATAATGAAAAAAAGCTAGAAGCTAGAAAAATTTATGAAAAAATAAACAATAAAGAATATCAAGTTAAGAAATTAAGCACTGAAAATAAAGAATTATATGGTTCAGTAAAGCCAACTGAAATTGCAAAAATTATTAATGATAATGACAAAATCGATATCAAACCATCAATGATTCAACCTATTCATGATATTAAATCTATAGGTAAGTTTAAGGTAAAAGTATTTCTACACCCAGAAGTTGATGCTCAAATAACTATTGATGTTAAATCAGCAGAAGTAATCCAATAATTATACAACTTTCTCCCCAGCAGTTATTAATAATTTTTTTTTGGAATTTTTTATGTAATTTGTTTTTTAAATGGAAAATAATTTAAGAGTTATAAAAGATAAATTTAAAGAGCTTCCAAATAATATTGAGGCGGAGCAAGCAATTATTGGTTCATTGCTAATGAGCAATGAAATATTTGATGAAATTAGCTTGATGTTAAAAAGTAATCACTTTTATGATCCAATGCATCAGAAAATCTTTTCGGCCATTGAAAATCTAATTTATAGAGGTATGCTTGCAAATCCAATAACTCTAAAAAATTACTTTGAAAATGAAAAAGATGATTTAAACATTCCTGAATATCTCGTTAAAATTACTAAATTTTCAACATCAACAAGACAGGCAAACGAATACTCAAAAATTATCTACGATATGTTTGTCAGAAGAGAACTTATTAAAATTTCAGAACAAACAATAGATAGCGCAAAGTTAAACGACTTAGAAACTAATGGACAAACTATAATCGAAAATTCAGAAAGATTGTTGTTTGATCTTGCAGAAAAAGGCTCTTTTAATTCTTCAATTATAAAATTTGATGAGGCCATGAGACAAACAATTGAAATGGCCTCTGCAGCCTATAAAAATGAAGAGGGAATAGTTGGGGTACCAACTGGTCTTAGAGATCTAGATGATAGATTGGGCGGACTGCACCGATCTGATTTAATAATTATTGCTGGCCGTCCTTCCATGGGTAAAACATCTCTTGCTACTAATATTGCTTTCAACGCAGCTAAAAAACTTCAAGAAAGTGGAAAAAAATCATCAATTGCATTTTTTTCTCTTGAAATGTCATCTGAACAACTTTCAACAAGAATTCTAGCTGAACAATCTAGAATTAGATCAAATGATATTAGAAGAGGGAAAATTTCCGAGGAACAATTTGATAAGTTTTTAGAGGTTTCAAAAAATATTGCCGAGCTTCCTCTTTATATAGATGAAACACCGGCAATTAGTATTGCTGCTATGAGTAACAGATCAAGACGAATTAAAAGAATGCATGGGCTTGATATGATTATTGTAGACTATATTCAGCTAATGAAAGGAACTTCATTTAATAAAGATGGAAGAGTTCAAGAAATCTCTCAGATTACTCAAGGCCTTAAGGCTATAGCGAAAGAACTTTCAATTCCTGTTGTTGCTTTATCGCAATTATCAAGACAAGTTGAACAAAGAGATGATCACATACCTCAACTCGCAGATTTGAGAGAGTCTGGATCCATTGAACAAGATGCCGATGTCGTTATGTTTGTTTATAGGGAGGGTTATTATCTTCAAAGAAAAGAGCCTAGAGAAGCAACCGTCGAACATGCTGAATGGCAAGCTAAAATGAATGAGGTTGCACATTTGGCGCAGATAATTATTGGAAAACAAAGACACGGCCCTACTGGTAAAATAAACTTAGAATTTGAGGAACAATTTACTAAATTTAAGGATACTCAATTAAGCTAAATTCAATTATATAGCCTATGAATGTTATCTTTTTTATACCAAAATACTGTTATTAAAAATCCAAAAACAATTTTTGCGTTATTGATAATTGCTGTATTAAGTTTTGGATACTATTTAAAAGATTTTAGTTTAGATGCCTCATCTGAAACCTTGTTAATCGAAGGAGATCCTGATTTTGCATATCTTGAAGAAATTACAGAACGATATGGTTCTAAAGAATTTTTGCTATTAACCTATACTCCTAGTGAGGGAATGGTGAGTGATGCGTCGATTAATAATTTATTAAGCCTAAAATATAAAATTCAAACTTTTAATTGGGTGCATAGTGTTATTACTATTCTAGATATACCATTATTAGACAATTCAGATGCACCTATTCAAGAAAGATTAGAAAATTTTAAAACACTTAAAGATGAAGGTGTTAATAAAGAGAGGGGTTTTCAAGAAATTTTAAATAGTCCTGTTTTTAAAAACCTTTTAATTAGTGAGGACGGCAAAACCACTGGTATTCTTGTGTATATAAAACCTAATGAAAAATTAATAAATATTGAAAATAAATCTAAAGCAGAAATAGAAAATTATAAAAATTTTATAAAAAAACAAAACCATGAAAACATCATTGAAATTAGAGATGTTATTAGAAGTTATGAGGATATTGGTAAAATTTATCTAGGCGGGATTCCAATGATTGCGGATGATATGATGACATTTGTAAAAAATGATATCATTATTTTTGGATTGGGGGTCCTATTATTTATTATTGCCACTTTATGGTTTGTCTTTAGAAAACTTATTTGGATTATAATTCCAATTAGCAGCTGTTTTTTTTCAGTTGTTATTATGATGGGATTACTTGGAATTGTAGGATGGCAAGTTACGGTGATTTCGTCAAATTTTATTGCTTTAATGTTAATTTTAACGATAGCAATGAATATTCATATGAGTGCTAGATTTTTACAACTAAAAAAAGATTTTCCTAATCATAATAATTTTGAAATTCTTAATATCACCACCAGTAAAATGTTTATGCCCATTTTATATACTGTGCTAACAACTATAGTTGCATTTTTATCTTTGGTATTAAGTAATATTAAACCAATTATAGATTTCGGTTGGATGATGACCATTGGTCTTACGGTATCTTTTATTATAACTTTTACTTTGCTGCCTAGCCTCTTGGGATTTACATCAGCAGAAAATATAATTTTGCAAGAGACAAAAAATTCAAAAATAACATCATTTTTTGGTGAATTATCTCTGAATAATAAAAAAACAATTATTGGTATTACTTTTTTAGTAATTATTTTAAGTGTCTTTGGGATAAGCCGTCTTGAGGTTGAAAACAGTTTCATTAACTATTTCAATAAAAATACGGAAATTTATAAAGGAATGAAACTAATTGATGATGAATTAGGAGGCACAACGCCTTTGGAAATCATTTTAAAATTTCCTAAAAAAGAAACTCAATATCAAGAGGAAATTGATGCTGATGATTGGGGAGCTGAGGAGGAAGGTAATGAGGAAAAATATTGGTTTACAAAGGATAAAATAGATAAAATTACCTCTGTTCACAATTATCTAGATGGCTTACCTCAAGTTGGAAAAGTTTTATCATTTTCTTCAATTATAGAAATTGCCAAACAATTAAATAATAACAAGCCACTTGGAACTTTAGAGATGGCAGTACTTTATTCTAAGATTCCTCAAAGTATTAAAACAGAGATTGTCGATCCATATATTTCTATAAAAGATAATGAGGCAAGAATAAATTTAAGAATTATTGACTCACAAGAGAACTTAAGGAGAGATGATTTAATTAATAAAATTAATTTTGATTTAAAAAATAAAATTGGCTTAAAAGAAGATGAATATAAAATTGGAGGAGTTTTAATTTTATTTAATAATTTACTCCAAAGTTTATTTAAATCTCAAATTTTAAGTTTAGGACTAGTGATGACTGGAATTTTCGCTATGTTTGTAGTTTTGTTTAAAAATATAAAATTATCTGTTATTGGCGTTGTACCAAATTTTATTGCTGCACTTTTAATTTTAGGAATTATTGGATTACTTGGAGTTCCTTTAGATATGATGACTATCACAATTGCCTCGATCACTATTGGAATTGCCGTTGACAATAGCATTCATTATATTTACAGGTTTAGAGAGGAATTTAATATCAACAAAGATTATATCAAAACCGTAAAAGTTTGTCATTCGACTGTCGGTGTTGCTATATTAAATACTTCTATTACTATTATTTTCGGTTTTTCAATTTTAATCTTTTCTAAATTCATTCCAACAATATATTTTGGAATGTTTACCGGGCTTGCAATGTTGTTGGCTATGATATTTGTGCTTACTTTATTACCGTGTTTAATTTTAATTGCTAAACCCTTTGGAAATGAGCTTTAATGCTAGAAACGTTAAAAATTTTTTTTGTTGAAAGATCAATAATTGACCTTTTATATATGACAATTTCAATTTTCTATTCAATCCAATGTTATATTAGAGGATTTATTTTAAGTTTACTTAGCATGGCTAAATGGGTATTAGCTTATATTGTAACGATAAGTTTATTTCCAAGAGCTAAACCTTATTTAAAAGATATAATTGACAATGAATATATACTCGATATTGGTTTGAATATTAGTATATTTGTTATTGCAATCTTTGTAATATTATTTGTTAATAAATTAATAAGCAAAGCAGTCATCTATTCACGTCTTGGTGGATTAGATGCCATGTTTGGATTCTTTTTTGGTTTTGTTAAGGCCTATATTTATTCATTGTTTATTTTTTCAGCTATTCACATTGTCTATAACTATGATAAATGGCCGATAAATTTAGATAAATCATACGTCTTTCCATATTTAGAAAAAGGTAGTAACTATCTTTTGAACGAATTTCCCAATGAGAAAATATACCAAGATTCTAAGGAAAAAATTAACAATATTTGACCCAAAATTAAGAGAGGAATGCGGAGTATTTGGTATCAGTAATAATCCAGACGCATCTGCACTTACTGCACTGGGTCTTCACGCACTTCAACATCGTGGACAAGAGGGTTGTGGAATAGTTAGTTTTGATGGAAAAAAATATTATTCTGAAAAAAGATTTGGTTTAGTGGGTGATAACTTTAATGACGAAAAATTATTAAAAAATCTAAAAGGAAATTATGCTATTGGTCATAACAGATATAGTACGACTGGCGAAAATACTTTAAGAAATATTCAACCATTTTTTGCAGATACAAACGCTGGGGGAATTGGCATAGCTCATAACGGAAATCTGACTAATTCGATTACTCTTAGAAAAAAACTAGTTGAGGATGGTGCTATTTTTTACTCAACTTCAGATACAGAAACAATTGTTCATTTAATTTCAAAATCTAAAAGACTTAAAACAATTGATAAAATCATTGATGCAATATTTCAAATACAAGGTGGTTATGCTCTAGTCATGTTAACTCAAGAAGCTTTAATAGGCGTTAAAGATCCATTCGGGATAAGGCCATTAATAATAGGAAAATTAAAAGATAGTTATGTTTTAGCTTCAGAAACATGTGCGTTAGATATTATTGGAGCAAAATTTGTAAGAGAAGTTGAAAATGGTGAAATAGTTATGATTGAAAATAATCAGCTTCAAAGTATCAAACCCTTCCCTCCTCAAAAAGTTAGACCATGTGTATTTGAATATATTTATTTTGCAAGACCAGATAGTTTTATAAATGGCAAAACTGCGTATGAACATAGAAAAAATCTTGGTAAAGAACTTGCCCAAGAAAATAATATTGACGCTGACATAATTGTGCCAGTTCCGGACTCAGGAAATGCTGCTGCGCTAGGATTTGCACAATCTATTGGTAAAAATTTTGAGCATGGTCTTATTCGAAACCATTATGTAGGTAGAACTTTTATTGAACCAAGTCAAAAAATTAGAAGTTTAGGAGTAAAATTAAAATTAAATGCAAATCAAACAACAATCAAAAATAAAAAAATAATCCTAATTGACGACTCGTTAGTAAGGGGTACAACTTCGCACAAAATTGTTAAAATGTTGTATGATGCTGGTGCTAAAGAAGTACATGTTCAAATAGCGTGTCCAGAGATAAGATATCCTGATTTTTATGGGGTAGACACACCTACCAAAAAAGAATTATTAGCAGCAAACAAAACTAACAATGAAATTTGTGAATACATAGGAGCTAAATCCCTAAAATTTCTCTCATTGGACGGATTATATAGAGCCATAGGCTTTGAAAAGAGAAATAATAACTACCCTCAATTAACCGATCACTATTTTACTGGTGATTACCCAGTTAAACCAGTTGATGAACTTGGAGATAATAAAATAACTCAATTATCTTTACTAAGCAGTGGATCAAATAACTAATCAATTAATCAAAAGTCTGAACTTTTTAATCACCAATATTTGATCAATTTTAAAGGATTAAATAATATTATTAATATTTAAAAAAATTGAATTCTTTGCTTTAAATTTATTAATAAACTAATATCTAGATATTGATGATAAACACAAAAAATCAAATTATCGAGTACTTTAAATCTGGAGTAAAGGATTTAAAAAATATTAAAATAGGAATTGAACATGAAAAATTTCTTTTTAATATTAAAGATGATAAAAGGATAAATTATTCTAAGGTTAAAGAAATTTTCGACGCTCTTACAGAATTTGGTTGGAAACCTGTATATGAAAAAAATAATATTATAGCTTTAAACAAAGGAGGTAAAAATATAACTCTGGAACCTGGAAATCAAATTGAACTTTCAGGAGATAAGCTAAACCATATCCATGAAGTTTGCTCAGAAGCTCAAGATTATTTATTTGAATTGAGACAAGTTACCAAAAAACTAAATATAAAAATTGTTAGTGCAGGATTTGATCCAATTTCAAAATTAGAAAACATACCAAACAATCCAAAACAACGATATAAGCTCATGACTAGAGATATGCCTAAGGGAGGTCAGTTAAGTCTAGATATGATGTACAGAACTTGTGGTACCCAAGTGAATATTGATTATATTTCAGAAGAAGATTTTGTTAAAAAATTTAGAATTGTAAATTCAATTGTTCCTATTTCAATTGCTTTGTTTGCAAACTCCTCAATAGTTGAAAAAAAAAATAGCAATTACTTATCTTATAGGTCAAAAGTTTGGCAAAATACTTCTCGGGGTGGTCTTCCGAAAATATTTTTTGAAAAATTAAATTTTGAAAAATACGCAGATTTTGTAATTAATTTTCCTATTTTATTTATACAACATAATAATAATTATATTTCTGGTAAAAATTATATTTTTAAAGATTTTATGGAAGGCAAAATAAGTGAAATAGATAACAGATTACCTACCGAGGATGATTTAACTACACATTTGACCACAATTTTTACCGAAAATAGATTAAAAAAATATATTGAACTTAGATCTATGGATGCTTGTGGTTGGGATTGCTTATGTTCAGGTCCTGCTTTTAATACTGGTTTACTTTATGGAAATATTGATGAAACTTATGAATTAATCTCAAAGTGGGACAAAGACAAAATTATTAACGCCTATTTTGAGGCACCTAAAAAAGGTTTTAACACTCAATTAATGGGAAAAGATCTTCTTTATTGGGCATCAATTTTATTAGAACTTTCAAAAAAAGGTCTAAATAAAAGAGATTTTTTAAATAAACATAAAAAAAATGAAACTATATTTTTAGATCATTTACAAAAAGTAATTGATAATAGAACTACCAATGCAGATCATATGATTAATAAATTTTCAATAAATGAAAATTTAGATGAATTGTATGACAAATAAAATAGTTGCCATCCAAGGAAATCATCCTTCAAAATTAAAACCACTTACAGATACTAGTGTTTTTCTGGCAACCGAAATACAGAAAAAAAAGTATAAAATTTATTATTATGAACCTAAAAATTTATCGATAATTAATAAAAACGTAATTGCAGAGGGATATTTTATTAAATTTAATTATTATAATAAAAATTTTTATAAAATATTAAAAAAGCAAAAATTAAATCTCAGTCAATGTAAATTTATTTTAATTAGGCAAAATCCTCCTTTTAATCTAGAATATATTTCAACTACATATATTTTAGATACAATAAAGCATAAAGTTAAAATTATTAATGATCCAACTGCAATTAGAAATGTCTCTGAAAAATTATATTCTAGCAAATATCAAAAATATATGCCAAGCACTATATTTACTCAAAATATTCATGAAATTAAAAACTTTTTTAAAAATCATCCAAAAGTAATTGTGAAACCCATCCATGGTCATGGCGGAAACGATATATATCTTTTTAATAAATTTAATAAAAATTTAATTAATAAAATTATAAAAAAACATAACCACATTATGTGCCAAAAATTTTTACCAAAAATATCTAAGGGTGATAAAAGAGTTTTTTTAATTAATGGTAAAATAGCTGGAGTCATTTCGAGAGTGCCGAAAAAAGGGTCTTATTTAAGTAATATGAGTAAAGGAGGCCAAGCTATAAATATTTCTCTAACTAAAAAAGAAGCTTACATTTCAAAAATAATTGCTCAAGATTTAAAAAAACAAAAAATTTATTTATCAGGAATAGATTTTATTGATCAAAAACTTAATGGAGATATTAATGTCACCTCACCTACTGGGCTTAAAACTTTATACGACTTATCTGGAATAAATCTCGCTAAAACTTTTTGGAAAGAATTAAAAGCTTGAAAAATTTATCTGATCAACAAAAAGGCTCATTGTTGGCATTCATTGCCATCATGTTTATTACGCCAGATAGTTTGTTTATTCGATTGTCTGGTATTGAAACTTGGAGCCTAGTTTTTTATAGAGGAGCAATTCCTTTTTTAGTTGTTTTATTTGTCATGTTGCTAATTTATAAATTAAATTTCTTTAAAATATTAAAATTAAGTGGCCTTCATGGTTTGATTTATATCTCTACATTTGCCGTAACCAACATAGCTTTTGTGGTATCAGTTCAAAACACTAATGTGGCCAATACCTTGGTAATGATCGCTATGGCTCCAATGTTATCTGCGATTCTAGGTGCTTTTTTTTTAAAAGAAATGCCAGACAAAAAAACTTGGATTGCAATTGCTGTAACTTTTATTGCTGCAGTTTATATTTTCTACGACTCTCTTCAATTAGGCAATATTTTTGGGGATATGCTGGGACTTGTTACAGCTCTTGGATTGGCTATGGGAGCTGTAACTATAAGATCTGCTAAGAAAAAAAACCTGGTACCCGCAGCTGTTGTTGGAAAAATGCTTGTAGCAATTTTTGCAATGTTTTTTGTCGAATCATATTTGTTAAATGAAAGAAATCTCTGGTTAGTTCCCTTAATGTGTATTATGTGTGTTGCAATTCCTTTTGTTTTAGTAACTATTGCACCAAGATTTATTCCAGCTGAAGAAGTAAATCTTTTCTTTCTGCTAGAAACAATCATTGGACCATTTTGGGTTTGGCTTGTAATCAAAGAACAACCTAGTTTAGAAACGCTTCAAGGTGGTATTATTATTATCCTAACTATAGCTATTCATTCTTTTTTAAAACTTAAAAATTCATAAACTTGTCACAATAAAGACTTTATTCAAGAATAAGTCCAAACTAAATAAAATCGATTTATGAAAAAAATAGTAACGAATACCTGGGCACTTTTTTTAGGGATAAGCTTAATGATGATTGCTCATGGTTACCAAAGTTCACTTCTAGGAATAAGAGCTGTTCAAGAAGATTTCACGGTAATTTCAACCGGTTTTATTTTGTCAGGTTATTTTGCTGGTTATTTTTTAGGAGCAAAAACAATCCCAACAATCATAGGTCGAGTTGGTCATATAAGAGCCTTTGCAGCATTTGCCTCACTTGCTTCAATAGCAGTTTTACTTCATTCAATTATTATAAATCCATTTGCCTGGTTTTTATTAAGGTTAATTACTGGAATGAGTTTAGTCTCGATGTATACCATCTCTGAAAGTTGGTTAAATGAAAGATCATCTAATCAAAACCGTGGAAGTGTGTTGTCAATTTATATGGTTGTCTTATATGGCTCAATGGCATTTGGAATGTTTTTACTTAATTTTAGTAGTCCAAAAAATTTTGAACCTTTTATTTTAATTTCTTTATTAATGTCACTAGCGTTAGTGCCTATTCTATTAACTAGAAGAGAAGCTCCTAATTTTAGAGATATCAAAGGAATGTCTTTAAAAGAACTTTATAAAACTTCACCTCTTGGAATGGTTAGTGCTGTACTTTATGGAACTATGCAGTCTGCATTACTTTCTCTATTGGCTGTATATGCGGCCTCGATGAATTTTACTATTTTTGAGATTTCACTTGTAACATTTTTGTTAACTATCTCAGGAGCGGTATCTCAGTGGCCCATTGGAAAAATTTCGGATGTTTTTGATAGAAGAAAAGTAATTATATGTCTAACCTTTATCTCTGCTTTTTTTGCTTTATGTACAATGTATTCAACAAACTCAATGTATTTACCTGATGGTTTAGGATCTTCAAAAGTATGGTTTTATTTATTTTTGGTACTATTTTCTTTTGCAAGTCTGCCTATGTTTGCAATAATTTTTGCTCATACAAATGATTTTATTTCTAAAGAAAAATTTGTTGCCGCTGGTGCAGGATTGCAATTCGCATATGGTTTGGGTGCAATAAGTGGTCCATACTTGTGCTCTATTTTAATGAATTTAGTTGGTTCAAATGGATATTTTATATTTATAATATTTTTTCATTTATTAATTGGAGTTTTTGCAATCTATCGTATGTCAGTAAGATCCAGTGTTTATAACCCAGACGTCCAGTTTGTAGCAATTCCTCAAACCATAACAGCTATTGGGATGGAATTAAATCCTAATACTATGCCAATAGATAGATCCGTAACAAAATAAATAGTAAAATTATAATAATTTTTAAAAATTATAAAACAATGGTAGGATTTAAATAAATATATGCCTTCTTTTGATGTTGTAAGTAGAATTAATTATCAAGAATTTGATAATGCCCTTGCTAATTGTTTGAGAGAAATTGGAACTCGTTATGATTTTAAAGGGTTAAATATTTCAATTGAAAGAAAAGATAAGACAATTACCACTCTTGCTCCTGATAATTTAAAACTTAAGCAGATTAATGAATTACTACAAACTCATCTTGTAAGACGTAAAGTAGATCCAAGAGTAATTAAAATAAAAAATTCAGAAAATGCAACCGGTGGCACCATAAGACAAATAAGTGAATTGAAAGAAGGAATTGATCAGGAGACAGCAAAAAAAATTATCACTCAAATAAAAAGCTTAAAACTTAAAATTCAAATTAAAATTCAAGGAGAAGAGTTACGTGCTGATGGAAAAAAGAGAGATGACTTACAACAAGCAATCTCAACTATCAGAGCTATTGATATTGGTTTGCCAATTGAATTTATAAATTTTAGAGATTAAATTTTGCAATCGCGCTAGAAAAATACCAAAATATAATCATAAAATTTTATCACATACTATTTGATTAAATTTATTTTTCTTAAAGACAGTACACGATTGGTAAAAAAAATTATCTTATTGCTACAAGGTGTCACGTCTACTGGCAATATCGGTTAAAATAAATTTTAAAGCAAGTTTTCTAACAAATAGAAAATAAATAAAATTTAATGTCTAAAAAAAATATCAAATAGAAATTTATACTTAATTAATTAAATTTAAGATAATTTATTTTTATGTTAATATTTGTTAATGGATAAAATTCAATCTCATGCAAAGCTTGTAATTGTAGGCGGTGGTATAATGGGTGTCAGTCTTTTATATCATTTAACAAAAGAAGGTTGGAATGATGTTGTTCTCATCGAAAAAAGTGAATTAACTTCTGGATCAACTTGGCATGCAGCAGGACAATGTCCACACATGATGGGAAGTTTAAGCCTTGCGAAAATTCATCTTCATTCAACAAATCTTTATAAATCACTAGAAAAAGAAACTGGTCAACCAACAGGTTTTCATGAAACGGGAAGTTTAAGACTTGCCTATACTAACAAAGATCTCGAATGGTTTCATCATGTCAAAGGAGTTTTAGATATCGCAGGATCACCTTGCTCAATTATTTCAACTGATGAAATAAATAAGTTTCATCCATTTATTAAACTTGATGGAATCTTAGGTGCATTTCATACACCTGAGGATGGCTATACTGACCCAACTAGCACTACTAATGCAATGGCTAAAGGTGCACGAAACCGTGGAGCTAAAATTTATCGAAAAAATAGAGTGATTGACATCAAGCAACTTACGTCAGGTGAATGGAAAGTAATAACTGAAAAAGGTGAAATTATTTGTGAACATGTGGTAAATTCTGCAGGGAGTTTTTGTCCAGAAGTTTCTGCGATGGTTGGTCTTAAAAATGTTCCAAGTATCAATATGATACATCAGTATTTAGTCACAGAGTCTCATCCACAAATAGAAAAATTAAATAAAGAACTTCCAGTAGTTAGAGATCCAGAGTCTTCATCTTATTTAAGGCAGGAAGGTAAAGGATTATTAATAGGACCTTATGAAAAGGGCGCTGTAGCATGGGCATTAGATGGCATGGATTGGAAATTTGACATGCAATTATTAGAACCAGATTTAGATAGAATAGAAAAACACCTTGAAAAAGGTATGGATAGAATTCCACAGTTTAAGGACGTTGGAATTAAAAGAATTATTTGTGGTCCTATTACTCATACGCCTGATGATAATTTTTTAGCTGGTCCAGCACCAGGACTAAGAAATTTTTGGATGTTTTGTGCAGCGAGTATTGGAATTGCTCAAGGAGGAGGGGCAGGAAAATACATGGCTGAACAAATTGTTCACGGGGACTCTGAAATAAATATGTTAGAATTTGAACCAAGACGTTTCATGAGCTGGGTCAATAAAGAGTATTCAGTCGAAAAATCAAAAGAACAATATAGAAGAATGTACGTTGCATCAATGCCCCATGAAACAATTGATGTTGGAAGACCCATGAAAATCTCAGGTGTATATCAAAAACTCAAAAATAAAGGTGCAGAATATTTTGATATTTATGGTTGGGAGAAACCAGCCTGGTTTAATCATGAACAAATTAAAGAAAATTTAAGCTTCAAACGAAATAATATTTTTTCATCTATTCAAAAAGAATGTGAGCATGTTCATAATCATGTGGGTATAATTGATTTAAGCACATTCTCTAAATTTGAAATTATTGGAGAAGATAGTTTTAATTTTTTAGATCGACTGTGTGTTAATCGAATTCCCAAAAAAAATGGTAGTATAGTTTTGACTCATCTGTTAAGTAAAATAGGTCGAATTCAAAGCGAATTTACTATTATAAAATTAAAAGAACATCTTTATTATGGATTGTCAGCAGCATCTTCAGAGATTAGAGATTTAGATTGGTTTACTCAACATAAATTGAATAATGAAAGGGTTGAAATTAAAAATATTACTTTAAAAAAAGGTGTTCTTGGAATAATTGGACCTCAATCTAGAATTGTTTTACAAAAAATTACTGAAACTGATTTAAGTAATGACAATTTTCCTTGGCTAAAATCTAAAGAGTTGAAAATAAAAAATATTGATGTAATTGCCCTAAGAGTTAATTACATGGGTGAACTTGGCTGGGAATTACATTGTTCAATGAATAAACTAAGTGAACTTTATGACTTAATTTGGGACGCTGGATTAGATTATAAAATTATTGATTTTGGTTCTCATTCAATGAATTCATTAAGAATGGAAAAAGGTTATAGAGGTTGGGGTAGTGAATTAACACCAGAAATTTCTGTGGTTGAGGCGGGGTTAGATCGTTTTTTTAATTTAAAGCAAAAAAATAATTTTATTGGATCAAAAAAAATAGTTGAACTTACAAATCAAAAAATAAAAACTAAATTAGTTTACCTAGAGGTTGATGCAAAAAACGCTGATGTATTTGGTAACGAACCAGTTTATTTTCAAGATAAAAAAATAGGCTTAACAACCTCTGGTGCTTATGGTTTTAGAGTTAAAAAAAGTTTAGCTTTTGCTTATGTCGAAGCATCACTTGATAAACTTGGTAATGAATTTTTTATTGATATTCAGGGAGATAAAATAAAAGCTAGAATAATTCAAGAACCAGCTTTTGATCCAAATAATGAAAGATTAAAATCCTAAGATTGAGTTTGTTTATCAATAATTTTTTAAAATTAAAGAAAGCATTTTTATCTATAAAATTTAAGAGTGAACAATCATACACCTTATTATAACTGCAATAAAATTTTTTTTATTGAAGAAAATAAATTTAATTTTGAGAAAACTAAAAATTCCATTTGAAAATTAAACAGTAATCATATTATTATTTACAGTTAAAAAAATTATTATTTAAAAAATTTTAAATAACTAGAAAAAATTTCGTCAATAATATTCTATAGTTTTTTAATATTAAATTTATAAAAAATAACATTTGACTTATGAGGTTAAATTTAATTAATAAGTATAGCGCTATCTTAATTTTAATTGCAAATCGCCTAAAAAACCTGCTATAAACTAGGCAACCTTATAAACAGGTGGTTTTTTTTTAGAATTTTCTAAAATAAAATCAGGTATTTAACCAAATTGTGCACCTTGCGCTATGCTAAAGCACTAAAATGGAAGAGGAGAGTAAATTGTTTTCACACTCTTTGCTTAGTGTTTTCAGTTTTTTTTCTTCTACCGCTAGGAGAGAAAATGACAACAAATAAATTAAAAGAAAGATTAGATAAGGGACCTGTAATTTGTGCTGAAGGTTTTTTATTTGAAATTGAAAGAAGAGGCTATATGGCGTCAGGAGAATTTGTGCCAATGGTGTCTTTGGATCACCCTGAAGTTCTTGAAAATTTGCACAGAGAATATCAGCATGCGGGATCAGATATTGTTGAAGCTTTTACTTACAATGGGCACAGAGAAAAAATGCGAGTTATTGGAAAGGAAGAATTGGTTGAACCACTTAACCGATCTGCATTAAAAATAGCAAAAAAAGTTGCTTTAGATACTCCCAAAGGATCTAAGCCAAATTTAATGGCTGGAAATATCTCTAATTCAAATATTTGGAAAGAAGATGATAAGCAAGCTAAAAAAGAGGTTGAACGTATGTTTTCAGAGATGATTGGATGGGCAGTGGATGAGGGCGCTGATATGTTAATTGGTGAAACTTTTTATTATGCTGAAGAGGCTTTTAAGGCTTTAGAGATTATGAAAAAATCTAATCTGCCTACTGTATTGACTATCGCTCCAATGGGTGAAAATAAAATGAGAGATGGAAAATCTGTTGTTGATACCTGTAAAGAGTTGGAGCAAAGAGGAGCTGATGTTGTGGGATTAAATTGTTTTAGAGGACCTGCAACAATGTTACCGTTTTTAAAAGAGATTAGAAAAGCAGTCAAATGTCACGTTGGTGCTTTACCTATACCCTATAGAACAAATGAGAAATTTCCAACTTTTTTCAATTTACCAGATAGAGACGATTGTAGCTGCCCATCACCACATGGAAGAACATTTCCTACAGCTCTTGATCCACATTTTTGCAACAGATATGAGATAGGACAATTTGCAAAAAAAGCGAATACATTAGGTGTAAATTATCTTGGTGTTTGTTGTGGTGCTAACCCAATGTTAATAAGAGAAGTAGCCGAGTCTGTTGGGTTAAAAGTGCCCGCAAGTAAATACAGAGAGAATATGGAAAATCATTTTATGTATGGCACAAATAAAAGAATTCCAAAACATATGACTGAATATGGAGACAAGGCGTAAATAAAACTTTATTTTGTAGGACTTAAGTCTTTTGGGTAAATTAAGAGATTGTACCTGACCGAAAAGCCCACATCGATCATAGTATTAATTTTAATGTGATCTTAAGTTTATAACTAATAAATATTAAAGATTTTAATGATTCCTGAGGTTTATATGTGTCATTCTTGACCATAGAAAAGCATCGAAATCGGATTATCTGAATAAACATAATATTAATTAAGAGATTAAATGCAAAACCAACCAAATAATATTTCTGACAAAATAGCCTACGGATTAACTATGTTTTTTCGTTGGTTTGCTGACACTTTTTTCGCAAAACGTTACGGTCATAGAGCGGTAGTTTTAGAAACTGTTGCTGGCGTTCCTGGTATGGTTGCAGGAATGTGGACTCACTTAAAGAGTTTACGACAACTACGTACTGGATATGGTCCAACCATTAGAACTTTGTTAAGTGAAGCCGAAAATGAACGTATGCATTTAATGATCTTCATAGCCATAATAAACCCAAATAGGTTTGAACGTTGGCTAATTATTTTTGCTCAATTCATTTTTTGGCATTTTTATTTTTTTCTTTATATTTTCTTTCCTAAAATTGCTCATCGTATGGTAGGATATTTTGAAAACCAGGCAGTAATCAGCTATACGCATTATTTAGAGGAGATCGATGCAGGCAGAACAGAAAACATTCCTGCACCAAAGATTGCTATAGATTATTATGGTTTAAATCCAGATGCGAAGTTACGTGATGTTATAATTGCAGTAAGAGCTGATGAACAAGGACATGCTGATGTTAATCATGACATGGCCAATCAGCTTGCAAAAAAATAAATTAAATGAATTGGATTATACTAAAATATCTATTTACTGCAGGTGCGGTTGTTCTAATATCGGAGATTGCCAAAAAAAGTGATCGCCTGGGCGGCTTAATTGCAGCGTTACCCTTAGTAACGGTCTTAACTTTACTATGGTTATACATTGAAGATCAACCAAAAGAAAAAATTGCCAATCATGCCTATTATACTTTTTGGTATGTATTACCAACACTGCCAATGTTTATAATATTTCCTTATTTGTTAAAAAAATTTGGATTTTGGTTAACGTTAAGTTTAAGTGTAATAGTCACTTTAGTAGCTTTTTATATTTTTGCAAAATTTATTAAATTTTTTGGAATTGAACTTTTATAAAAAGTTAAAACTTAAAAATAAATAGAAAATTATATCGTTTGAGGTATAATTTTACATGACATTCGTAAAAAATCTTAAATCAGTCACTAATCAAAAATGGACTGTGAGCGAAAAATATCCAGGAGTTAGATGGAAGTATTTAATTGACGGAGATTTTACCAAAAGTTCTTCTCTTTCACTCGGTTTTTGTGAAATAGCTCCAGGAGGCAACTTAACTCTTCATTATCACTCACCAGCAGAAATCTATGTGATTACAAATGGTAAAGGTATATTAAATAAATCTGGCGAACTTGAAGAAATCAAAAAAAATGATGTAGTTTATATTGATGGAAATGCAAAGCATGGTTTAAAGAATATTGGCACAGAGACTCTGGAATTCTATTGGATTTTTCCAACAGATCGTTTTTCAGAGATTGAATATTTTTCGTCAAACTGAGTTATTAAGCACTGTAAAATTAAAAAATACTTTAAACTCTAACTAGTTATAAATTTTTGTAAGTGATTGATAAGTTCTTTTTGTTCTTCAATCATAATTTTTAGAACATCACCAATTGAAATTATTCCAACAATTTTTTTGTTCTCTAAAATCGGAAGGTGTCTAATTTTTTTTTCAGTCATTATTTGCATGCACTGATCAATTTTGTAATCTTTAGTAATAGTTATTAATTCTTTGGTCATAACTTCCTCTAACAATGTATCTTTACTATTCTTACCCTTTAAAATAATTTTTCTTGCATAGTCTCTTTCAGAAAAAATACCAACATGATCATTATTATTGTCAACAACAATAATTGCACCTATGTTTTTTTCTGACATCAAGATAAGTGCTTGCCTTACATTTTGATCCTTCAAAATAGTCCAAATTTTTCTATTTTTATTTATTTTTAGAAAATCGTCTATTTTAAACAAAATTAGCTTCCTTTTTTATATGTTGTCCTTTTTTTTTAGAAGTTCAATTATTTCATCTAGCTTCTTATGAACAACTTTAAGATTTTTATAAGGAACAAAATAAATAAATAGTCCTAGTACTATTATTGTTAAAATTAAAAATTGCAAAGTGCTCATATATCTTTAATTCTATATTAAAACTAAGTTAATATACACGTAAAAACACCCAACTTTATCTTACTAAATTGTAAAACCAAATTAGGAATTCTTATTTTATGATTTCAGTAGATCAAATAATTTTATTTATTAAAAAATTATTTTTTATTTATTAGTTCACTTATAAAATTCTCTCCATAACCATCATCCACTGCTTTTTGAAAATATTTTTTATTTATCTCGGCAGTTTTTTCAGCTTCAGGGAAGTCTTTTAAAAGGTCTTGAATATAAATTAAATCTTTGACTGAATTTTTTGCAGTAAATTTAAAACCGGTATAATCATTATTTAACAAATTTTCAAAAACTCTACCTAAAGCTACTGAATTTCCTGATCCTAGTTTTGCAACATCGTATAATTTTTTAAGATCTAAACCTAATTCTCGTGCAGCTTTTGCCATATGATTGATCAATGCAGCATTTCCTAAAGTTAAAAAATTGTTTAAAAGTTTTGATTTTGCGCCCATTCCAACAGGACCAAAATGATAATAATTTTTACAAAATATTTTTAAGTAAGGTTCTGCTATTTTAAAATTTTCATTTGAAGCTCCAACAATCCCTCCTAAAATACCCTCTTCAGCTTGAACTGGACCACCCATCACTGGACACTCAACATATTTAATATTGTTAGCTTTGTAGATGGCCTCAGTTTCAATTGATCCTGTTTTATTGTGTGTCGTAATATCAATTACAAGCGAATCTGAATTTAATATTTTAGACATTTTTTCAGATATAAATTTAGCAATAGGAGTATTTGTTACACACATAAACAAAATATTAAGGTTTTTATTTGCAAATTCTTCAAATGAATTAACCTCTATAGCACCCTCATTATTTATTTTATCAATAAATTTTCTATTTTTATTTGCAATCACAAAAAGTTTATGGCCATATTTTAAGATATTTTTAGCTACACCATAGCCCATATAACCTACACCAATAAATCCAATATTTTTCACTTTCTAAGATTATCTAAAATTTTAACAAGTGTCATTAGCTTATAACAAAAATTTTATAGCTTTGTATAATGGTTGAAAAATTTTTGGACCAAAATGAGCGTCAAAATTTAAAGCAAATAGTTCGTCTACTATTTTCAGCTACCTCAGCTCAATAATTTATTTTAAACATGGCCTCATTTCTTCTAAAAGGGGGTAATGTAAAAGGACTATTATAGGTAGCTCTTATAGGATTACCAATTATTGAAATATTATTCCTTGATAATTCTTTTTCTAAAATTTCTTTATGCTTTATAAAATTAGCATCTGAGGATCTGCCGGAATATCTTAATACTGCATAATAACCCTCTTCAATTTTAATAATTCTTACATCAGCTTCAGCAGGAACTGGTACATTACTTTCAACAAATACTTTGGGTAAATAAAATTGCATAGTCATAACTCCACTTTTTTCTATAACAGTAACAGGTGTAGTCATTTCTATTTTTTGTTTTTTTTCATTTCCACCAGAAATATAATTATACAATTTTCTAAAACTATAGCTTTGATCAGAAGTTATGGTCTCTACTGCTAATCGATCTGAGTATTTTCTTATTTCATAAATATCATTTTTGCTTACTAGTTCATATTTTGCTTCTTCAGTTGCCATTGCGTTAGAGTAGAGAAAAATAATTAAAATAAATATTTTTTTCACAATCAAAAGTTACTAAATATTTTTTTAGGAGTCTATTAGCTAATAACTTTATTATTTAAATGTTATTTTTTAAATTAGCTATGATTTTAGTTAAGATACCTCATTTTTTTCAATTAGAGAAAATAGGAATTATTTTTTTTAAGTTAAAAAAAACGGCTTTATTTTTTAAAAAAAATTAATATATTTTCAAGAAATTTTTAATTAAAACTTTGTAATAAAAAATTATATTTCATGAAAAAATTAAGTTTTTATATAATCTACTTTTTCTTTAATACTGCAGGATTTGCCAATGAAAAACTGATTAAATCAATTGATTTAAAAATTCAAGAACTTGGTGAATATTCAGAAATTAAAAACTATCCAACAGGATTTTTTGAGGTGGTTGCAAAACACTGTGAAGAAAATAAAGATTTTAAATGCATAACAGCTGATGTAGCAGGTAAGATGTCGGCTATGTTTAATCGAGGTGAAACTTATAATCAAAGTAATCCAGAAAATCAATTATATGCTATGGCCTTATTCGAGATTTTTTACTTAAGTAATTTAAATAACAATAAATATTATTTAACCAAATTCAAATCTGGGTGGCCAAAGGAAAAAGAATTTAGCAAACAAGTCTCGAACTTGATAAAGCTTAATGAGTCGCGAAGAAAAATGAGGGAGACTGTTGGTTTAAGCTTATCTAACAGTCCAGAGGAAGCAATGAATGCTTATTGGAATCTTGGAACTTTTTTATCAAAGGGAACTTTACAAAAACAAAAAGTTTCAAAAGAATATCAAGAAAAAAAAAATATACTAGATTCTTATAACAATTCTATCTCAAAACTTAAATCAACTATCCAAAATCAAGAATTGGAAGAAATTTATGATTACTTAAAATGATAAAAATAATTTATTTTATTTTGAGTTTATTTTTATTTACGATAAGCTTTATTAACCAAGGCTCAGCAGAAATTTGTAAAAACATTCAAGACGCGTACAAAGATTTTGATAGTGATATTAAAAAATTAAATAAAAAAGTTAATAAAACTAAAAATCCAAATGATCCTAACCTACAAGCTATAGATGAAGCTTTCGTACAAATTAATCAAATACTCTCTGTAGCCAATCCATCTTGTGATAAAAAAAATTTAGATCTGCTTGAGTCTAATTTAAACTTTCTTTCAGCAATGATTGATAAGACTTCAAAATTAATTCCTAATGAATATGAAAAAGACTTAAGCAAAATTGACATCTCACAAATTAAAGAGGTTGACCCTCAGATAATTACTGAAATTTCCTCTTCAATGAAATTAAGAAGGACAGATAATCAACAGACTTTGCTTGAGGACATGATAGTTCTTAAGGAGAATGGGGTTGATGTTTTTAAAATTAATTCTGATTTAAATAAAAAAGGTATTTCTATAATTTCTAATGAGGAAATCTCAGAAGTAATTTCTAAAAACGCAGATGATAAAAAGTTAAAAAGTGACATTATCAAAGAATTAAAATTGAGCGGAGCAACAAGTGATGAGATACTCCAACTTGAAAAAGGCATTCAGCTTGCAAGCATTCAGTCTGAAAAAAATTTGAAAAGTGAGGATAATCCTATTAAAATTGAGCGTGTTAAACCTTCGGAAAAAAGAATTGACTCAATAACCACACTAAAAACCCTTTCATTATTAAAAATAAATAATGCTGATGACAGGCAACCTACAGGGGTTCCTTATGAAGAATTTTCTAAAATAGAAAACGAATTAAGTTCACAGATTAAGGCAGCAGGTTTCAATCAAGAACAATCTAAACAAGTGATGTTTAATCTTAGAACGAAGTATGTTGATGTTTGGTTTCATGCTAGAGAAGTCTATGAAAAAGTCTTAACTAATGGTGGAACTATTGAACAAGCAGTAAGTGCTGAACGAGATTGGCTTAATCAAGGTGGTGGTAATTTTGGTTTAAAAAAATGGATAGATTTATTTAATAAAAATACATCTACGACCATTGAGCAAAGATATTCTTTGAAAGATTATTTAAATGAACTTAATCCTAACCAAATAAAAGTGGAATTGGCTTCTGCAGATCGAATTGCTAAAGAAGCACAGGCAAGAGTTTTGAGTTATTTTACAGTTGAAGATCCAACTGGTGAACGTAGATCAGCGGGTAAAATCGTTGACGAAGCGAAAGCAATCAGCAATAAAGTAAAAGAGTCTGCAATAAAATATGGTATCAACGCATCGAAAGCAGAAATTTTAGCTTCCAACGCTGCAATGTCTTATTTGAATACTTGGTATGCAGGAACCCTCGTATCCGAAGCACAACTAGCAAAGGGTTATACGTGGGAAGGAGTAAATGGAGCTGATCAAGCAGTCATGAATTGGTACAACAGTTTAGCTGAAGACAGTGAAATAAAAAAATGGGACGCTAGGCTCTACAATCCATCTGATGATAATGATTTTAATGATGATGAATTAGACTATCTTCCTAATGATGAGGCGCTTCAAAAATGGTTTTCAAAATTAAATGACTCTGATTTTACCAAACTCAACCCTTCAGATCAAAGAATAAATTCCGAAGCTTTAGCACGCACACTTTCGTACTTAAAATTTAATGATCAAGGAAATATTGCAGGAGATCTTGGCAAAGAGGTTGAAGAAATACAAAAATCAATAATAGATTATGCTACTAGTCAAGGTATCAAAGGTAAAGAGATTGAAATCATATCAACAAATGCTGTAAAAAGATATTTAGATATTTGGTTCGAGGGAACGTTAATTTCGGAAACAGAATTAGCAAAAGGTAATACCTGGAAAGAAGCAGACGCAGCAGTAGATAAGTGGGCAAATTCTTTGACAGGCGATATGGTAGTATGGGCTAATCTATTGTACGGTGATAATGAAAGATTTAAAGCTGACGATCAGTTTTTTACAAAATTATCTAATTACTTATTAGTAGATCTAGAATTAGGCAAGACTAAATCACTGGCTGATCCTAAAAAAGACAACCCTAATTCTATATCTAAAAATACATGGAATCCAAAAGATGCGATAGGAACAGGAAATTTTAAAGGTCTTAGTGCTGCAGAAGCGCTAGGAAGTAATTTAAGTGCAGCAGTAAAAGAAATACAAGCTTCACTAAATTCAGGAGCAGTAATTAGAGGGGCTGATGGAAGTGCAATATCAGTAGAAGCTGCACTGTCATCTATGCCTGCTGGAGGTAAAATAAATCCGGATGGAACACTGGAGCCTGTACCTTCAACTACTGTTAATCCCTGAAATAACAATCTATCTAATCAATAATTTTATGGATTGGTTAATTTCTTCTAATATAGCTTTTACTAAATTATATAATTATAAATATTTTCAAATTTTATAAAAATTTTGAAAGTATTTTAGGAATTTGATCTTTAAAACCAAAAAAACCTTTGTTTGAAAAAGGGAAACAAAATTGATCATATTCTCTTGCCAAATAAAAAATTTTAACTTTATCTTTGAATTCACTAATAAAATCATTTTCATATCCACAACTAAGGTATGGCATAATCACATGATCAATTTTTTTTTCTTTTATAAATTTTAAAATATCATCAGAATTTTTGAAAACTGTACTAGCACCAAAATCACTTTTAATTTGATCAATAATTTCTAAATTAATTTTTGCCTTGAAATCTAATACTTTTTTTGAATAATTTTTATTATGCAAGAAATCATTAAAATCAAATAAACCATAATTGTTAAAAGTTTTTTGTTTATGTTTTAATAAATAACAACTATCTAAATTGTGCACTAAAAATAAAGAATTTTCGTACTCCATGTTATCAAAGTGAAGAGGAGATTGTGCAAAATTTTCACTTTCAGATAACGGGCTTGCGTTTTCATTTAATTTTAAATTCTCATATTTTTTAGTTGAAAATTTATTTATATTCCAACTAGTTGCTAAATAATGTTTTCCTTTTGTTTGAAGTCCAGCAACCCAACGCCAACTTAAAGTATTTGAGGCAGCATCACCATCAAGTAAATGTTTAAGAAAAAAATCAGCTCCTAATTGCCATGGGAGTTTTAAAGTGAAAATCCAAATACTTGCAAACCACATTCTTGCGTGGTTATGCAAATATCCTGTCTCTTTTAACTCCTGTGCCCAATCATTAAAACATTCAACAGTTGTTTTTGCATTAATTGCATTTTGGTAATTAATATTTTTTTTATAGTCTTCTAAGTTGACCAGGTCTTCTCTATATACCTCCCAAACCCTTGGTCTCAATTCTAACCAACCTTTCCAGTATGTTCGCCAAAATACTTCCTGAATAAATTTTTCAATAGTTGTGTAAGAATATTTTGAGTGGGCAGATTTTATAAGTTCTAACTCGTCTATAACGCGGTGAGTTATGTATTTAGATAAACAACTGGTATTTGTTCTGTTAAATTTACCAAAATCAAAATTTCTATCTCTTGAATATTTGCTTAAATATTTTTCAGAAAAATTATTAAAATGTTTAAGTGCCTCATCTCTAATATGCATAGTTTAATAAATTATTGCAAGTTTCAAAAAACTTCACCAAACAAGTTTAATATCTTTTTTTTTCTTTTGTTAATAAGAAATAAAATTTTTGACTCTCTAACTTTTTATTTAAATTAGTGAAATCCTCACTCATTTAGTGTAAACTAAATAAAAACTATAGATTTGAGGATAAATCAAGTTTTGAGATATCATGAATAAAGAAAATGCCAGTAAATTGTGGAAATTAATTCAGACCTCCGGTGATTTTTTAAAAGGTCAATTACCAGAACATCCAAATCATCCAAAAGGTCGTAACCCTTATGCACATGTTGCTTTATGCGTTAAAGAAAAATTCAATGCTAGTTACAAAGACATTCCAGACGAAAAATTTGATGAAGTAATAAAATATATAGAATTTATAAAAAAAAATCCGAATTAACCTAAGGTTATTTTGTCATTTAAAGATATTTTGCCACTGTTTAAGGGACTTAAGTAAATGCCCATGTCGATATGGCCGTAAGTTTTTTTTAACTTTAAAGGGAGATTAATATCTTGTTCAACTGAGTTGACTTTAAGATTGGTGGCTGAACATCTTGGAATATGATTTAAAACTTTAAATTTAATTTGATTAATTTTAATGATTTTATCAATCCAACTTCTTTCATCAAAAGCATTAATTCCATTGATATAAATATTCCCTCTAAAACGTTCAAATTCAATTTTTCGATTAATTTTTCTTTCAAAATCTTTAATACTATTTAAATTTATTAATGAAATTGTGTTTGAAACACGGTTTGAATAAGTGGTATCAAAAAACGGATATTTTATATTTTTTAGTAAATAAATTGGCCCAGTTATAGTTTTTTCAATTTCTAAAAATTTATTTGAAAGTTTAAGAGCTTCTTTTTGTTTACTTGCATCTATTGAAATAATCTTTCTATTTTTTAAGAAAAGACTAATTAAGCCATTTTCATAAACAAAATTAAATTTATTTAAACTGGGTGTATTTTTAAGAGTTAAAAAATTTATTAAGTGTCTTTGATGTGGATTTTTTGCTATTGATTTAGCCTTATCAAGTTTAAGATTTCTAGAAAAAGCAAAAATTCTATCATCTATAATTCCTAAATTTTTTTTTATTAAAAAAAATTTTGCTTTTTGAAAAGATAATGATTTAATCGGCGAGTAATAAAGCGATGAAATAGTACAATTCATCCTATAAATTATTGTTTTGGGAAATAATCCTTTAATTCTCCTTCACGATATACATCTGCAGTGCAGCAATGTAACCCGCCACCAAATGCATAAGCATCTCTAAGTTCAACTGGTATTACTTCCATGCCTAATTTATCTAACTGCTCAGCTTGATAAACTTCACTTTTTTCAACACAAACTGTTTTTGGATCAAGAACTAAAACGTTCATCGACAGCCAAACAGATGAATAACATAATGGTGGTGGTTGGTTGTGCGCCGGTTGAGCTGAGTCAACTATTCTCCATCCATTATTTTCAAATAATTTTCTTTGTTCTTTTGGTAAACGTCGTTGAGGATTATTAATTATTAATCCCTCTTTTATAGGTGTGAAAGTTGCATCTATATGAATTGGATATGGATCTCCAGGAAAATTGACAGCATGAACTCTATGGTCTTTGAAATGTCTTTTTAGCCAATCAATACCTTTTAAATTAGTTGTAAAACCGTGTTGGACTACCAAATCTTTTCCAAATCTTAAAACATCAGCTGCATCAAACAAAGGCTCTTCTTCGGTAGTTACAAAAAACTTTTTTTCTGTCCAATCTAATCTTTTTTGAATCCCAATTTTATCAGATAAATAATCCTTTCGATAATCTGCGTCGGTTAATCTTGGTTTTGGAGCAGATTCATGTCTCATGTTGTTGTCTTGATTATAATACATTTTTAATAAAGGCCTATAACATAAGTACTCAAACCATCGACAACGATAACTCATCGTAGCTTCTAATATTTCATTTCCCACAGTTAACAAAACATCTCTCGGGGGCATACAGCCAAACATTGTTTCTGCTCTCCAATCTGGAGTTGATATATTTTGATTAAAATTAATTGGAGTTGGTCGATCAACTTTTATTCCTCTTTTTTTTAACATATTTGCAAAATCATCAAGTAATTGGTTCGCTTTATCGACTGTGTCCTGAGTTCTTGGTCCAAATTGACCCCTCATGTCTGAGTCCTCTGGAACTTTTGCATCAAGTGCAGGTTCAGGTGCTGGAATACAGGTTCCATCAGCTTTTCCAACAATCACATGTTTTAACGGATCCCACTCATTCCAACTATTTACAATTTTTTTATTTTCAATCATTTTTTAATTACTTTTAATTATATTGTGTTCGGGACCACAAGGAAATTTTGTAATATTTTCTGCAGTATTTTTTCCAATTATTAATATGTCATGTTCTCGGTATCCCCCTGCTCCTGGCTTATCCTCAGGGATCATAATCATTGGCTCCATGGATATCACCATGTTTTCCTCCAATACCGTATCAATATCCTCTCTGAGTTCCAAGCCTGCTTCTCTACCATAAAAATGGGAAAGAACTCCAAATGAATGTCCATAACCAAATGTTCGGTACTGCAAATATCCTAATTCAGCAAACAATTCATTGAGTTCGCGACAAATATCTGAACATTTAATTCCTGGTTTAATTAATTCTAATCCTCTTTTGTGTACTTTGATATTTGCCTCCCATGCTTTTAAAGAAGCATCATCTGCATGATTTAAAAACAAAGTTCTTTCTAAAGCAGTATAATATCCTGAAATCATTGGGAATGTATTTAAAGATAAAATATCTCCTGAGACTAATTTTCGATTTGTTTTTGGATTATGAGCACCGTCAGTATTAATTCCTGACTGAAACCATACCCATGTATCCATATATTCTGCCCCTGGATAAGTTTTTGCTATTTCTCTCTCCATTCGATCACGTCCAGCAATAGCTACTTCAATCTCCGTATTTCCTACTCTTACATTTTTTACAATTTCTTCACCTCCAATATCTGCAATTCTTGCTCCATTTTTTATAATTTCTATTTCTTCATTTGATTTTACCATTCTTAAATTCATCAAATCTTTGGAAACATCACTAAATACTGAAAAAGTAAAAATAGAACCTATTTTATCTTTCATATCTAAAGTCATATGATCATATTCAAGACCAATATATTTTGGAGGTTGATCTCGACCAATTATTGCAACAATAGCTTTCAAAAAATTATCTCTCTTCCAATCAGTATAAATTATATTTTCACAATTAGATCTTCGCCATGGTTGACTGGCATCAATGTTCGCTGAGATAGTAGTGATTTTATCTTGTGTAACTACACAACCATAGGGTCTACCAAATGAACAATAAATGAAGCCAGTATAATAAGCAATATTATGCATGGAGGTTAAAATAATCATTTCTATATTTTTTTTGTTCATAACTACTCTTAGATTATTTATTCTTCGATCATATTCCTGCTTAGTAAAAGGAAGTTTTACTTTTTCTCCATTCTTTAATGTAAAAAAATCTGGCCGTTCCATAAATTTTTTAATTTAAAGCAATGTATCTTTTGTGCCATTTCATCACAAGACTGTAATAAGTAATAGAAATGAGTAAAAAAAACCCTCCTATTATAGTATTGGTTGAAGGTACCTCGTTAATACCAAACCAAGGTAGCCATACCCAAAAAATACCTCCGATTACTTCAGTCAATGATAGTAAAGTTAATTCTGCAGCAGGAATTGCTTTAGAACCAATTGAATAAAAGATTAAACCTAAACAAACCAAAGTCCCATGCAAAGAAAACAATAGACTATTATGGCTTGTAGAAAAAAATGACATATCGTTTGCTGAGATCATAACACCTGCAAAGACAAAACAAAACATTCCTGCAAAAGCGACAGTTGTAAATTTCGGAGTCGCAATTCTCCATCTCAAAGTTACAGAATAAACCGAAAAGCCAATTGATGCAAAAATACCGAAAATTAAACCCATTAATGTCGTCTCTTCAGTATTGTCAAACGCAATAATAATTAATCCTAATGTCGCGATAAAAATTGAAATCCAAACATTTAAAGTAATTTTTTCTCCCAAAAATAAAAAAGCGAGCAACGCTGTAAAAAAAGGCATAGCCGCCAAACAGAGCAAAGTCACCGCAGCGCTTGTATTTGTAATAGAATAAATGAAACATATCATTGCAACTGCTAAACCAGAAGAACCTATTAACCCTGATGATCCAATCCTATAATAATTTTTGTAAAAAGTTTTTCCCTCAGTAAAATACAAGTATAAATTCAAAAGAACAAAAATAGTCAATCCGCGAGTAAAAATATATTGCCATGGTACTAAATGAGGATCTTCCATATATCTTATGGTCAAGGCACCAAACGACCAAAGTAAACCAGCAAATAAAACAATTGGCGCTGCTATTTTTGGGTCTTTAACTTCAATCATTTCGAAGAACTTAGATGTAATTAATTTTAATTCAACAAAAATGAGATTGTCTAAATTAAATTATTATTAGATGAGTTTTGAAAATAACAGTCAATGATTTGACCTTTTTTAAAGTTAGATTTACCAGATGGAAATAATGTCCAAATATTAGAATTAACAAATGATTTTATTCTAAAAGATTCCTGCCCCAATAAAACTTCTACTTCTAATTTACCATTATTAGTTGTGCTAATTTTACTTTTAATAAATCGAGTAAAATTTTTCTTTTTAGTAAAATTATTTTTTAAAATTGCTTTAATTGGTTGCTCTTTTTTTATATTCAGGCAATTTGCTAAATATGGGTATACAAAAAACCTAAAACATGCTGCTGAGGAAATAGGGTTACCTGGTAACCCAAAAATAACTTTATGTTTACCCTTAATTTTTGCAAATAAAATTGGTTTTCCTGGTCTAATAGCAACACCTTTAAAATAATTCGAAAGATCAAATTTTTTAATTACACTTGGTATAAAATCAAATTTACCAGCAGAAACTGCTCCTGAAGTAATAATTAAATCAATTTTGTCCTTAAGCATTTTATCAACATACATTTTAAAAATATTTTCATGGTTATCCTTTAAAATTCCCCCATTAATAAAATTAAATAAAAAATTATTTTTTAAAGAGCCAATATAATGACTAATAGAGTTTCTTACTTTCCAGACTGGAACATATAAGTTATTAGAAATTTCATTTCCGGTTGAAAAAAATAAGATATTTGGTTTTTTTTTAACTTTAACCTTATTAATTCCTAGTGTTTTTAAAGCTAAAACATGATTTGGTTGAATTATAGTTCCTTTTGTAAATATCAAATTATTTTTTTTATAATCAGATCCTAAAAATCTAACATTATTATTTTTTTTAACTTTCTTATTTATCAAAATGTATTTACTATTTTTTTTATTAGAATAAAAAATAACTTGTTCTATTGGAATAATTGTATCTAAACCTTTAGGAATATTGCCCCCAGTCATAATCTCAACTGCATCAAGTTTTTTAATTTTTTTTTTAAAAGGCTTATTCCCAGCGGCAATTGAACCGATGATCTTAAACTTTTGAGAAAAATTTTTAGTATCTTTCGAACAAACAGCGTAACCATCAAATGCGGCATTATTTGCAGATGGATAATTATATTTAGAGCGAACTTCTGCTGCAGCTACTCTATTAATACTCTCTGTGCTATTAATAATCTCATCTTCAATTTTTATTTTTGCTTTATTTAAAATATTTAAAGATTTTTGATAACTAATCATTTTTATTTAAAATTTTATTTGCAATTTTTAAATCCTCTTTTGTATTGATGTTAAAAAAAGGATCAAACTTTTCAAAATCAATATTAATAACTTTTACGCCGATACTATTAGCCCAAGTCTCAACTTTTCTTTTTCCTTTGTTAATTAAATCATCCTCCAATTGATCCAGTAATTTTAAAGACCAAAGTCCAAATATGTTATGACGAGTGTTATTAGATTTAATAAAAAAAAGTTTACTATCATGGAATTTAATTTTTTTTAAAAAATCTTGAAGACATTCCTTTTTAAAAAAGGGAGTATCTGTAGGAAACGTATAAATCCATTGAAAATTTTTATTGAACTGTTTTACCCACTTCATAGCAGTTAATACGCCACCTAGTGGACCTAAATCCTTTTTGAAATCTTTTATTTTTGAAATTTTTTTTGAATTCATATGATCTATTTCATTGTTTGTAATGATTAAAATTTCACTAAACTCATCATGAATCTCAGATAAAATATAATCAATTAATATTTTTCCATTTAAAATTACCTGAGATTTATCCAAACCAAATCTTTTAGATTGTCCTCCTGCTAGCACTACACCTAAAATATTGTTATCATCCATTAATAAAATATAAGACATTAATAAATGATTTAAACAAATATTATGGATCTAAGAATTTTAGAAATTGCCGCTAGAACTGAGAATAATAAAATACTCGATAATTATACACACAAATCTAAAAATAAAAATCCAGTTTGTGGCGATGAAATGGAAATTTGCTTATTAGTTGAAGACAATGTTGTTAAAGATATTGGATATCAATGTAAATCTTGTGTTTATTGTCAGGCTTCTGTGAGTTTAGTGTCAAGAAAAATTAAAAATAAAAAAATTGATGAAATTAAGAATTTTATCCATACTGTCGAAAATCTTTTCAATAATGCAAAAGTAAATCTAGACAAAAACTGGGATGATCTTGTTGAGCTTTTTGATAAAAAAAATTTATCAAGAAAAGATTGTTTGCTACTGCCACTTAAAACAGTTCTTAAAGCTCTTAAGTTATAAATGATTAAAACAATTTAATGAATAATAAATATAAAGTTTTAAAATTTAAATCTAATAGATTTGAAAAAATTGAAGATTTAATTTCAATAGAGGAGCCATTAGAGATCTCTTTAAAATTTAAGAATGATCAAAAATGGGTTACCCAGATTTTATCCATTACTATGAGATCTCCAGGGGATGATAAAGATTTAGTTAGAGGTTTTTTATTTAATGAACAAATTGTTCAAGATATTAATCACATAGATTCAATTGAAAGTTTTGGGGATCAAGTTGGTAAATATAAAATTCAAAATAGAATTTTAGTTACATTAAATAATTCTAAAAATGTTAATATCAATAAAATTAAAAGAGATTTTTTAACTAATTCCTCATGTGGCGTTTGCGGTAAATCATCATTAGACGCACTTGAAATTATAAAAACAAATAAAACATTTAGTTCTGAACCAAAGATAACCAAAGAGATAATTATGCAGTCTCCGAGAATTTTGAGAGAAAACCAATCTGAATTTTCTAAAACAGGTGGCATCCATGCAAGTGGCCTTTTTAAAAGTAATGGTAGTTTGATAGCACTTAAAGAAGATGTGGGACGGCACAATGCTTTAGATAAACTCGTGGGACATGTTTTAATAAAAAATAAATTAGATCCTAAAAATCAATTTATTGCATGCTCGGGTCGACTGAATTTTGAATTAGTTCAAAAAGTCTTGATAACTAATATTGGGATAATGATTGGTGTTGGTGCACCGACAAGTTTGGCCATTGATCTTGCTAATAAATTTGATATGACCCTCATAGGATTTGTAAAAGATGATAGTTTTAACATTTATACAAATAACCAAAAAGTTATTGTAAACAAATAAGCAAAAGAGAAGATTTTGTGTCAAAAAACATTAGTAATTTATCGGGAAGAATTGGTTTAAAAAATAATTTATTCAAACAAATTTCAGAAAATACTTTAAATAATTCTCCAAAAGATCTTAAAGAAATAGCCAAAGAATTTAATTTGGGTGTTTCTACACTTCATGGTGCAGAGTCTTTTTATGAATTTTTAAGGCCTTCCCACAGACAAAAGAAGGCATTTGTTTGCAATGGAAGTGCATGTATGTGTGCTGGAACGCAAGAAAAATTAAAAAACACATTAAAACAAAAACTAGGTGAGGATAAAGTCGGGGAAATGTTTTGCTTAGGCCATTGTTATGAAAATCATGCTTTTCATTATGATGGTGAAAATTATGCCGGTAAAGATATTGAGAAAATCGATCAAATTTTAAAAGGTGAAGTTTTCCAACAAGATAAATTTTTTTCTAAAAGTTTTGCTACGACAAGTTTTTTAATGGACGACAAGCTATCTTCTATTAATCAATTCAAAGATCAATTAACTAGATTTTTAAAAGTAGATAAAAAAGAAATAATAAAATCTTTACTGGAGTCTAATCTTACAGGAAGAGGTGGCGCAGGTTTTCCAACTGGGATGAAATGGGATTTGTGCAGTAAAGCCAGTGGAAATAAAAAATATGTTATTTGCAATGCCGACGAGGGCGACTCAGGTGCATTTTCTGATAGATATCTATTAGAAGACCAGCCATTAAAAGTTTTATTTGGTATGGTTATTTGTGGATATGTTATTGGAAGCAATGAAGGCGTCTTGTACATAAGAGGTGAATATCCCAAATCAATTGAGGCTATCAATGGTTGTATTAATGAACTTAAAAAAACCAATTTAATTGGAGAAAATATTTTAGGAACCCAATTTTGTTTTGATCTTAATATTTGCATAGGCCAAGGAGCATATATATGTGGTGAGGAAACAGCTTTAATTGCCTCAATAGAAGGTAGACGAGCCGAGGTAGATGTTCGACCTCCATTTCCTGTTACAGAAGGATTGTATAAAAAACCAACTGTAGTTAATAATGTAGAAACATTAGCTGCTGCAAGTGGAATTTTAATTAATGGTGCTGAAAAATTCTCAAGAATAGGGAATAAAAAATCAGCCGGTACAAAACTTGTTTGTCTTGATAGTTTTTTTAATAATCCTGGTGTTTATGAAATAGACATGGGGACACCTATGAAAAAAATATTTAATGAAATTGGCGGTGGGTACAAAAAACCCATTAAAGCTTTTCAAATAGGTGGGCCTTTAGGAGGAGTTGTTCCTTTAAATGAAATTGATAATTTAAACTTAGATTTTCAAGAATTTACTTCTAAAGGTTTTATGTTGGGTCACGCAAGTGTTGTTAGTATTCCAAAAGATTTTTCGATGATTGAGTATATTCATCATTTATTTAAATTTTCTGCAGAAGAGTCGTGTGGTAAATGCTTTCCAGGAAGACTTGGATCATATAGAGGTAAAGAAATGTTTGACCAAGCAAAAAATAAAACTGCTAAAATTCCACTAAAATTACTTAACGAATTACTAATTACCATGCAAAAAGGTTGTTTATGTGCTCTTTGTGGAGCAATCCCTACTCCTATTTTGAATATTCTTAAGTACTTTGGAGATGAAATGAAAAATGATATAGTTAAAGATAATTAATGAGCTCCGAAAAAAGAAAAATAGCCTATATAGATGGAAAACCATATGAAATTGGTCTTAACCATACATCAATTTTAAAGTTTGTTAAAAGTTATGTTGGTGAGAAAAAGGTACCTTCGCTATGTGATGATCCTAATCTTGCGCCTTATGGTGCGTGCAGAATTTGTTCAGTTGAAGTTGCTTTAGTAAAAGATGGACCTACAAAAGTAGTTGCTTCTTGTCATACTCCTGTGGTTGAGAATCAACATATTTTTACAAACAATGAAAATTTAACAAATCTTAGAAAAAATATTATTGAATTAGTCTTAACAGACCATCCAATGACTTGTGGCACTTGTGAGGTAAATAACAATTGTGAACTTCAAACTGTAGCAAATGATTTAGGCATATCAGATCATCGATATAATAATCCAAAACAACACAAAGGCATTCCAAGAGATACTTCTCATGATTACATGAGAATGAATTTGGATAACTGTATTAATTGTGGAAGATGTGTAAGAGCATGTGACGAAATTCAAGGATCATTTGTTTTAACAATGTCGGGGAGAGGCTTTGAGTCTAGGATTACAGCTGATAACGATATGCTTTTTGGTGACTCGTCTTGCGTTTCATGTGGCGCATGTGCACATACATGTCCAACAGATGCTATCTCTGATGTTTTTCAATCTAAATCTGCTGAAGTCGACAAAAAAGTTAGAACGACATGTTCTTATTGTGGAGTGGGTTGCAACCTTGAGGCTTCAATTAAAGATAACAAAGTAGTTGCAATTGATACTCCTAAAGAAACAGAAGTTAACGCTGGTCACACTTGTATAAAAGGAAGATATGCTTTTGGCTTTTATGATCATCCTGACAGATTAAAAACGCCTCTTATTAGAAGAAATGGTAAATTTGAAAAAGCCACATGGGATGAAGCTTACGATTTTATCAAAAAAGAAATGAATCGAATTATTAAAAATAATGGCCCAGATGCAATTGCTGGTATTTCATCGGCAAGATGCACTAACGAAGAAAACTATATTTTTCAAAAAATGATTAGAGCTGTTGTTGGTACCAACAGTATAGATTGTTGTGCAAGAATTTGTCACTCACCTACTGCATGGGGAATGCAACAAACTTTCGGGACTGGCGCTGCAACTAATTCAACTGAAGATATTTATCATGCAGATTTATTTTTAATCATTGGTGCAAATCCAACAAATGCTCACCCAGTAACTGGTGCAAAAATTAAACAGCAAGTCATGAAAGGAAAAAAATTAATTGTTTTAGATCCAATTACTACTGAACTTGCCAAACTAGCTGACTATCATATTAAGCTAAGACCAGGAACTAACGTAGCGGTATTAAATATGATGCTACACTTCATCGTTAAATCCAAATTGTATAATTTAGATTTTGTAAGAGATAGAACTGAGGGTTTTGACAATTTTATTAGAGAAATTGAAAGACAAGATGTTGATCATTTAGCAAAAGTAGCTGGAGTTGATAAACAATTAGTTAAAGAAGCTGCAATTGCCTATGCCACAGCAAAAAATTCAATAGAATTTCACGGCTTAGGAGTAACTGAACATGAACAGGGCTCAAAAACAGTGATGTTAATAGCAGATCTTGCAATGATTACAGGAAATATTGGGAGAAGAGGTGTTGGAGTAAATCCACTTAGAGGTCAAAACAATGTTCAAGGTGCTGCAGATATGGGGTGCCAACCTCATCAAGGGGCTGGTTACTTTGAAGTTGCAGACGAAAAAATTCAAAAATTCTATAGTGAAAAATACGGTGTAACCCACCCAACAAAACCTGGATTAAAAATTCCAGAAATGTTTGAAGCTGCAATTAAAAAAGAATTAAAAGCAGTGTGGATAATAGGAGAAGACATTGTTCAAACAGATCCTAATAGTGCCCATGTAGTCGAAGCTATGAATTCTTTAGAATTATTAGTCGTTCAAGAAATTTTTATGAGCGAAACTGCAAAACTTGCTACTGTAGTTTTGCCAGGTACAACATTCTTAGAAAAAAATGGTACTTTTACCAACACGGAAAGAAGAATTCAAAGAGTAAACCAAGCTGTCCCGCCATTACCAGGAACAAAACCAGATGGAGAAATTGTAACTGATATGATGCAAAAACTTGGATTTAATCAACCCACTTATGATGCTGATCAAGTCTTACAAGAAATTGCAGATATCGTTCCGTTCTTTAAAGGAGTTACAAGAGAAAGACTAGGTAAATTCGGCTTACAATGGCCAGTAAATGAAGATGGCACAGATACGAAAATTTTACATACAAAAACTTTTAAACTTGGCAAAGGTCGTTTAAAAAACTTTGATTGGAAAGAGTCTACCGAAATAGAAAAAAATAAAAAAAAATTTCCATTAATTCTTACAACTAGTAGAGTTTTGCAGCATTATAATTGTGCAACTATGACCAGAAGAACAAAAAATATTAACATAGTAAATGAAGATATTCTTTTGATGCATCCTAAAGATGCTGCAGATAGAGATATTAATACAGGTGACATTGGAAGATTATATTCTGGCAGAGGAGAAGTTGCTCTTAAAGTCGAGGTGACTGATAAAGTTAAACAAGGAATTGTTTTTACAACTTTTCATTTTCCAGAACACATGGTTAATATGGTTACAGGCCATGGTAAAGATGAAGAAACTAAGTGTGCAGAATACAAGGTTTCCTCTGTAGAAGTTCAAAAAATTTCAAATCAATTTAAAACAATTGTTGAACCAAAAGAAAATCAAGCAGAAGTCAGTTAAATAAAAATGACCATAGGTTGGCATTTTGACAATACCTACGCAAAATTATCTGATACATTCAAAGAAACTATAAAGCCAGTTCCAGTTAAAAATCCAAAATTAGTTATATTAAATGAGGAATTAGCAAAAGAGTTAGGGTTGGATTTTTCTAAAGTTAACCAAGAAGAGTTATCTAAAATTTTTTCAGGAAACAACTTACCTATAGGGAGTGATACAATCGCTCAAGCTTACGCTGGACATCAATTTGGTCATTTTACAATGCTAGGAGATGGAAGAGCAATCCTTTTAGGTGAACATTTATCAAATAAAAACAAGCGTTTTGATATCCAATTTAAGGGATCTGGAAAAACCTCTTTTTCAAGAAGTGGTGATGGGCGAGCAGTTTTAGGACCGATGCTCAGAGAATATATAATTAGCGAAGCAATGCATGCTCTAAATATTCCAACAACAAGAAGTTTAGCGGTAGTTAAAACTGGAGAACTAGTTGCAAGAGAGGAACTTTTACCAGGGGCAATCTTAACTCGAATTGCATCAAGCCATATTAGAGTTGGAACTTTTCAATATATTGCGGCAAAGCAAAATTTAGAAGAATTAGTCATCTTAATGAATTACACTATTGAGAGACATTTTCCAGAAATTAAATCTTCTAAGTATAAAGCACTAGACTTACTAAATTTATTAATTGAAAAACAATGCCAATTGGTAGTTGATTGGATGCGTGTTGGTTTTGTTCATGGAGTAATGAATACAGACAATATGACAATTTCTGGTGAAACTATTGATTATGGACCCTGTGCATTTATGGATCAATATAATCCTTTAACTGTTTTTAGTTCAATCGATCAATTTGGTCGATATGCTTATGCCAATCAACCAAAAATTACAAAATGGAATTTAGCAAGATTTGCTGAATGTATTATTCCTTTGATAAACGATGATCAAGACCACGCAATTAAAATTATTACAGATGTAATTGATAATTTTGAAAAAGTTTATGAAAAAAAATGGCTTAGCATGATGAAAAAAAAACTTGGACTATTCGGTGATGATAAAAATGATAAAAAATTAATAACTGATTTATTAAACTTGATGCAAAACCATCATGCTGATTACACAAATACTTTTTGTTATTTAATGAATTTAAAAATTGAGAACAATCAAATATTTAACAACAAAGATTTTATAAATTGGTTTAATCAGTGGGAAAAAAGAGTAAAAAAAAATAACATTCCAAAGGAAAAATGTCTAAAATTAATGCGAAGTTATAATCCATTAGTTATTCCTAGAAATCATAAGGTTGAAGAGGCTTTGAAGGCAGCTAGTGAAGACAATCTAGAAATAATGAATAAATTATTAATAATTTTAAAAAAACCCTACGATTATCAAAATGACATTATTCACTATCAATCACCTTCTCCTTTAAGTGAAAAATATCAAACTTTTTGCGGTACTTAAAACTTATAACACATATGGCTCTGGTCTTGCTTTTTGTCCAAGTACTCTTTCAACCGCCATACTTGAAATATCAATCGTTTGATAAGCACCAGTGGTAATTAGCTCACTTAACGCTCTTCCAATACCAGGTGCCTGCATTACGCCTCTTCCTGTAAATCCTGTTGCCAAATAAACGTTGTCGAATTTAGGATGTTTTCCTACAACAGCATTATGATCTAATCTATTACAATCATAATAACCTGCCCAACCTCCTGTTAATTTTAATTCTTCAAAAACAGGAATTCTAAGTGCTAAAGCCGGCCAGACTAATTCCTCAAAATCTTCCCATGCTGGCTCTAAATCTTTTGCATCAAACACAGATTTAGGTGAACCAGCCAAATACTCTTTTCCCTCTGGTCTACAATAAATTCCTGTAGTTAAATCACCTATTAGAGGCATCTTAGAAATATGTGTCGGGCACTTTACTCTAAAAACTGTATGTTTTTGTGGTTCAACTGGTATATCCTCGAGCAATTCTTTAGTCCAACAACCTGCTGCAGATATAATAATTTTAGCATTAATCTCTGAAAGTGATTTTACATTACCTTTAATAAATTCTGCACCAAGATCGACTGCTTTACTTTTGAGAGCACTATGAAATAAAAAAGGGTCTATCCATCCTTCAGTTTGGTTATCGGTAAAAGTAGCTGTTTCAATACCTTTAGTATTTATATAAGAAAAATAATTTGACAATTCAGAACCTTTTACATTCTTTGTACCAGCATCACATATTTTGTGATTTTCTAGAGCTTTATATTGTTCCTCGGCATGCTCTGGTCCAAATAATAACAAATAGCCATTTGGAACCATGCTAGCTGTTGGGTTTGGGTTTTTTTTGGTTTTTAATAAATGAGGTATTTGAAAAATAAATTCTCTTGCAAATTTTCCCAGTAGTATATTTTCTTTTTGCAAAAATTGTCTTCTAAAACCACCTAAAGACAATGGAAAGGATGCTGTTTTGTAAGTTGGATCCTTTTCAATAACTTTAACTTTTCGACCTGCCTTTGCTAAAAAATAAGCAGAAGAAACACCTATAATGCCTCCACCAACAATAACAACGTCATCCATGATTAATTTAAATTTAATAAAGCTATATTAAGCACTAATGCAAAAGTACTCCAAAGTAAATATGGTATTATTAAATAAAAACTAAATAAATTAACGCGTCTAAATCTTATAATAAGTATTATTATTAAGCCAATTAGAATTAGCAATACAACAAATGCTAAAAAAATTTCGTGAAAAACAAAAAAGACAATACTCCAGGTAGTATTAAAAATTATTTGAATAAAATAGATAATAACTGTACTAGCATCTCGATTTTTGCTATGCCAAAAAAGCCAAATTGCTGATGCCATCATTAAATAAAGTGTGGTCCAAACTGGAGCAAAAATCCAATCAGGTGGATTAAAAAAAGGCTTTGTAAGCGTTGAATACCAAGGTTCTTTATATTTAATTGTAGCAAACCCACCAATAATTGAAGCTGAAAATGTAATAATTAAAAAAAATATTAATGATAAAAATTTATTTTTAAGCATATTGGTAATATACATCATCAATAATGAATAAAAAAACTATTTGGATAACTGGAGGAAGCACAGGTATTGGTAAAGCATTGGCAATTAAATTTGCAAATGAGGGTTGGAATGTTGCAATTTCAGCCAGAACAGAGGCACAGCTATATGAAATCTCTCAAAATAATAAAAATATTAATGGATTTCCTCTCGATGTTACCAATAAATTAAAATGCACAGAAGTTTTTCAGGAAATAAAAAATAAATACCAAGATATTGATATATGTTTTTTTTCAACTGGAACATGGGATCCCAAAAAAGAAGAATATATAGATTTAGAACATATTGAAAAAGTATTTAAAGTGAATTTTTTTGGAACTTTAAATAGTGTCAAAGCAGTTGAAGAATATTTTAAAAATAAAAAAAAAGGCACTATAGCAATTGTCTCATCAATTGCTGGTTATAGGGGTTTACCAAACTCTACCGGTTATGGTCCTTCAAAGTCTGCATTAAATAATTTAACAGAAAGCCTGTATTTTAATTTTAAAAAATACAATGTTCGGATTTGCTTAGTCTCACCAGGATTTATTAAAACTCCAATGACAGATAAAAATAACTTTAAAATGCCTTTTTTAAAAACAACAGAATATGCAGCTAATAAAATTTATGATGGATTAATTAACAAAAAAGTGTTTGAAATTCATTTTCCTAAAGAATTAACTATTATATTTAAGCTTCTAAGTTTTTTACCAAACATAATTTACTTTAGATTAATTAAACTACTCACTAAATATTAGAAAACAATTAATCTTTAACAAAAAAAACTGTTAATTCAGCGACTTTTATTCCAAACTTAGTCATTGTAGCTCTATTGATTGCAACTTTTTCATCTTGCATAAATATCCAATCATCAAAAGTAATTTTGATTTTTTTGCCTTTAACTGGAACTAATAAAACATACTCAAATTTAAAAGCTGGACCGTAAGAATATCCTTTTGCCTTTCCAACAACGTCTCCTGCTGCTCCTTCATAATTATTTTCATCAATTTTATTAATTAACCACTGTCTTGTTTGGACTTCACCATCGTTCCAATTAAATTTTTCATCCAAGGTAAGCTTGTTACCATCCCACTTTCCATTTAAATCTGCTATAAATTGTCTTGTCACTTTACCAGATCTATTTTGAAGTATTCCCCAGGCTTTAATATTACCAGATAAATAATTTTCAATTATTAATCTTGGTTTTTTGTCTTTAAAATCTTCTGGTTTCATAGCGCTATTTTTCGAACAGCTTGTAATTAAGAATAAAGAAATTATCAATAAAATTGATCTTATTGGTATAAATTTAAGCATATAGTTTAATTGATATACTATTTGTTTAGAAGTGAGAATTGAATTAAATCAATATTCTTTGATTTAAAGCCTGCTTCACAGTAGCATAAGTAAAATTCCCACATTCTTTTGAAGTTTAAATCAAATCCCTGTTTTTTAATTAAATCCCATTTTTTTAAAAAAGTATCTCTCCAAATTACCAATGTATTAGAATAATGATCTGCATAAGATTTGTATGAACTAAAAATTAGATTGTTGTTTGTAGCATATTTCTGCAAACTACCTATTGATGGCAGAAAGCCACCGGGAAAAATGTATTTTCGAATAAAATCTTGTTTATTTTTATATCGATCGTACAATCTTTCATTTATCGTTATAGCCTGAATGGCTGCGATACCTCCATTAAATAAATTTTTTTTTATTACACTAAAATAACTATCTAAGTAATTTTGACCAACCGCTTCTATCATTTCTATTGATGCGATTGAATTATATTTGCTTTTTAGATCTCGATAATCTTTAATTTCTATATTTACTTTTTCATTTAAACCGCACTTATAAATTCTATTTTTAGCAAATTCGAATTGCTTTTGAGAAATAGTAATACAATCGAGTTTTACATTATAATTTTTTCCCAAATACTCTGCAAAACCTCCCCAACCACACCCAATTTCAAGAATTTTATCTCCCTCGCTAGGTTTAATTAAATCTATCAATTTTTGGTATTTATTATTTTGAGCTTTTGATAGCTCTTTAGAATTTTCATCAAATATAGCACTAGAATAAGTCAAGGTATCATCTAACCATAAAGAAAAAAAATCATTTCCTAAGTCATAATGTTTAGCAATATTTTTTTTGCTACGATCTTTTGTGTTTTTAATTAATTTATTTCTCAAAAAATTAATTAAAGGAAAATCAAAAAAATTACTGAATTTGTAAATAATATTTATATTTTTAGCTAATAACTCAATTAAATCTGAAAGGCTACTAGTTTGAAATTCACCTCTCATATAACATTCAGCAAAAGCTATATCTCCTCCTCTAATTAATTTAAACATTAAACTCGGAGATTTAATTGTAATATGGCTTTTATGAGAACTTTCTGAGTCGCCAAACTTTAAAAGATCCCCCCTAAAAGTTGTAACTTCTAAATAGCCATATTTAATATTTTTTAAAAGATAAAATACTATATTGTCAGCTAGAGTATATAAGAACATTAGTTTTCGATTGATACGCTATTGTATATTTTAATTTTTTTTTTAACAATTTTTATTCCTTTAATCCATAATTTAAATGCCTCATAATGTATTGCAGCAATTATCTTAAAGGTCATTATCGGATGACTTAAATAAGCTTTAATTATTTCTTTACTTGAAAAATCGACTCTTTGACCATCTTGCGATGCATACAATATTTTTCCATGTTGATCATACTGATCTATTATAACTAAAATTTTATCAGCGGGTTTCAATATTTTAAAACGATAATTACAGTCCATTTCTATAAATGGTGATACATATAATTTTTTTGAACAACTATGTTTCAATAAATTTTCATTATTAATATTTTTAAAAATATAGGTATGCTGTTCACCGAATGTGTTTTTAACCTCATAAAGAATTGATATAAGCTGTTCGTTTACATCGTAAATATAAAAAACACTTAACGGATTGAATACGTAACCTAGTATTCGTGGAAAACATAAAAGTTTTATTTTAATATCTTCTGTTTTGATATTATTTTTTTTTAAATGCTCAAGTACCCAATTAATTAAAGATGAACCATCTCTCTTTCCATGATCTTTTTCGAAAAAGCTTATTAAATTAAATTTATTAAATGAAAAAAATTTTATTTTTTTATCTAGTATTTCTAATTCTGATAAATCAATTAATATTGAAAATATTTTATACTTAAAGAAGTGAGCTTTTGGTTTAAATCTTTTGTGAACGACAGTTCCATTATAAATAGAAGATTTAATCATTTAACATTTTAAGTAAGTCAATTGAAGATTTTATTCCATCTTCATGAAATCCATAACCAAAATAACTTCCACTAAATAAGGTGTTCTTTTTATTTTGAATTTCTGGTAATTTTAATTGGCTCTTTAAAACATTTTCATCATAATAAGGATGCATAAACTCAATTTTTTTATAAACTAAGTTATCCTCAATTTTAAAAAAAGGATTCATAGTTAAAAAAATATTTCTATCAATTTCAAGATTTTGTAATTGATTGAGCCAATAAGTTATTGATGATTGTTGAAGATTATTTGAATTTAAAGATGAATTCCATGAGCACCAAACTTTTCGATTTTTTGGCATTACAGCTTGATCGAAGTGTATTATCGCAATATTTTTTTTATATTTAAATTTTCCAAGAACCTCCTTTTCTTCTTTTGTTATGTCCGCTAAAATTTTTAAAGTTTCATCTGCATGAGTAGATAATACTACTTTATCGTAATTAAAAAATTCACTCTCAGAACCATAATAAACTTTTACACCATTATCATTTCTAATAATTTTTTTTATTTCGTAATTTTTATAATATTCTCCACTAATATTAGCTAAAATTTTATCCACATAAGTTTTACTTCTATTTGTAACTGTAAACCATTGCGGCCTATTACTTAATTTAAATAAGCCATGATTTTTAAAAAAATTAATAAAAAAAATTAACGGCATATTTGACGCTTCATAAGGTGGCATAGACCAAATGGCTGAAACCATTGGTATTATATGGTAATTTATAAAGTATTGTGAGATTTTTATATGCTTAAGATATTCACCAATTGTCATTTCTTTAGACAAACTTTTTATTTGAATTTTTTCACATCGATTATAAAAACTGATTATCTCAAAAAACATTTTAACAAATTTTAGATTAAAAAAATTTTTTTTATTGGAGAAAATACCTTTGATACCCTTACCGCAGTATTCTATGTTAGAGTCTTTAACAGTTACTGAAAAGGACATATCGCTTTTTTCAATTTGAATGTTATTTTCCTCAAAAAAACTAATCAACTTAGGATAAGTTACTTTATTAAAAACCATAAATCCTATATCAACTTGTACTTTTTGATTATTTCTATACTCAACATCAAGTGTATATGAATGACCTCCAAAACGGTCTTCTTTTTCAAATAAATCGACTTTATGTTTTTTTGATAGGTAGTATGCAGAACTCAATCCTGAAATTCCAGATCCTATTACTGCAATCTTCATTATTTTTTAGTATTTTTATCAATTAATATTTTTAGACTCATTAATAGCAGAGAATGAAAAAAATTCATTTTCGTTTAATCATTAAATATTTATTAATTTTTTTTTGCTAATACGTGTAGGTTATAAAATTGAAGTAGAACTGCAATAATAACTATTGTTCCACCAAGCAAAATTGTGCTTGGTGGTTTTTCAGCTAAAAAAATCCACGCCCATATCGGACCTAAAACCGCCTCTGTAAGCATAATTATTCCTACCATGGCGGATGGGGTTGTTTGTGCTCCAATTGTTATTAAAATAAAACCGATTCCTAATTGTAAAAATCCTGCTAAAAAGCCCAAAAAGATATCATTCGGAGAAATTATAATTTTTTCAGACATCAAATAACCAATCATCAACGAAAATATCCCTGCTATAAATTGAATAGGGATCATATCAACGTTAGGATATTTTCTAATTATCAAAATTAAAACTGCAAAAGATAATGGCATAATGAAAGAGACTATGTTTCCAAGCATTTGGCCGCCAGACAAAGAATTCCCAATCATTAAAAAAATACCAGCAATAGCCAAAATGATTGATGTCAATGTTATTACTGAAATTTTTTCTTTTAAAAAAAAATATCCAAAAATTGCCAAAAAAATTGTTTGTGTTTGAAGAATGAAATTAACATTTGCAACCGAAGTGTTATACATTGCAAATACGTATCCACAAAAACCCAACGACAAAATTAAGCCTCCCAAAATTCCAGGAATGCCTGAGATATAAAATATTTTAAAGATTTTTTGTTTATAAGTAAAAATTAAGTAAAAATTAATAACAATTAAAAAAAAAATAGTTCTCCAAAATAAAATTTGCCAGGGACTTGCACCTTCAAACAACTTTACAATAAGCCCTCCAAAACTTAAGGTCGATGCACCTAAAAAAACTAATAACGGTCCTGGCAATTTTTTAATTAAATTCATTTAAATTTTTTGCATATTTATCAATTTCATTTAAATATTTTTTATATAGTTCTTCAGCTTCTTCAAGATTTACTTCTTTAAAATTAACTTCGGAATTAGGCATCAGCTGAGCTATATTATCCAAATCAGCAGATATGACTGTTGCTATTTTTGGATAACCTCCGATTGTTCCATGGTCTGCAAGCATGATAATTGGATTACCATCTGCTGGAACTTGAATAGTGCCTTTAATTATCCCTTCTGACCTAATATTTGTGTTTACTATATTTTCCAGCTCAGGTCCTGATAATCGAATACCCATGCGATCAACCAAATTTGTAATTTTAAATGACTCGGTAAAAAATATTTTTTTTGATTTTTCAGAAAAGAAATCGAAATTTGTTCCTTTCATTACTCTAATAACTTTTTCTCTAGAATTTTTAAATCCTGTTTGTCTTTCTCTAAGAACTTCATTAAATTCATTTTTAATGAAAATTTTTTCACCAATTGAAAATTTTTTTCCATTATTGGGACCTATTCCTGCTTTGGTATTTATAGAATAACTATTCCAGATTTTTTTTAAATTAAAACCACCTTTAATTGCTAAATAGCCATATAAGGAATTTTTAGTTGATTTAATATCAATTTGATCTCCATGATTAAGATAATAGATCTGATAGCAGTTACCTTTTTCAATACTTGAATTGTTTCGAATAACATCAAATATAATTTCACCTGAAATACACACCGCAACTTTACCATTATATAGTTTTAAAAGAGGTCCTTGAAATGCAAACTCAATAACCCCCTCATTAATATTATTATTTAATATGAGATTAGATAACTTAAAATTTTTTTGATCTACAGCTCCACTAACTGTAATTCCAAGATGATATAGATGATTTCTTCCTGAGTCTTGAATGGTTGTATTAGTACCGGGCCTACAAACTTCAAAATAAATATTTTTATTTCCAATTATCATGTTGTTTTTTGGTAATTGGATAAAACTTTATTTTATCACCAGGGTTAATTAAATTAGGTTTAATTTCATCAAGTTTATTAAAAATTTTTAGCGGGGTATTTCCAATAATATTCCAACCTCCAGGGCTTTGAGATGTATAAATATTCGTAAACTGTTCAGTTATTCCAACAGAACCCTCAGGAACATTTACCCTTGGTGTTTCTAATCTTTGACAACGAATTTTTTCGTTAATATCTCCTAAAAAAGGCATACCAGCTACAAATCCAGTCATATAACAAAAATATTCCTGTTGATAAAACAAATCTAAGATTTGTTCTTTTGATTGATTGGTTATTTTAGTTATTCTTTCAAAATCAAGCGCAAAATCTCCTTCTGAACAAATAGGTATTTTTATGTTTTGATGAGAGGTTTTTTTAAAATTAATTAGTTTTAAATTTAAAACAAAATCCTTTACTTTTTGATAGTTAGTAATAGATAAATCTAAACTTATTATCAGTTTGTTATAGGATGGGGTTAAGTTAATTATCCCTTCAATTTTTTTTAACTCATTAAGTTTTGAGATTTGGTTAAAAAAATTGATCACTCTAGAATTTATTTCTTGATTAACTTCAGAGCCAAAATCACAATAAACAGCTGCGTCACCAAGAGGTAGTATATTTTTAATCATTGCATGTTATACTTAAGATTTATAAGTATGGAAATTAATATCAACTGTGATTTAGGCGAAAAATCTAAATATCATTCAAATAAAAACGATCCTGATTTGCTCAAATTAGTTAATTCAGCAAATATTGCTTGCGGCTATCACGCTGGTGATAACGAGTCAATGAATCAAGTTGTTGAAATTTCAAAAAAGAATGGTGTAAGTATTGGAGCACATCCATCATTTTATGATTTAGAAAATTTCGGAAGAAATAGAATGTATCTTTCCCCTGCTGAAATAAGAAAATTAGTAATTGATCAATATGAAATATTAGAAAAAATTGCATCAGGTCATGGAGAAAAAGTTACTCATATAAAACCACATGGTGCTTTGAATAATATGGCCTGTGAGGATATTGAACTTGCAACTACCCTAGCAAAAACTATAAATGAAATAAATAAAAATTTAATTTACTTGGTACCTACAGGATCCAAAATGGAACAAGCGGCTCAAAAACTCGACATGAAAATCGCTTGTGAAATTTTCGCAGATAGAAATTACGAAGATGACGGAAATTTAGTTTCTAGAAAAAAATCTAATGCATTAATTACTGATCCCAATCTAGCTAAAAAACACGTTTTAAGCATGGTTAAAAATCAGGCCCTTAATTGTTATAGCGGAAAGCAAATTCAGTGTGAAATAGACTCTGTATGTATACACGGTGACAATGAAAATGCATTGGTAGCCGCAAAATTTATCAGAGAGAGTCTTTTAGAAAATGGAATTACTTTAAAACCCTTAAATAAAATGGCTAAATTTATATAGATGTCAAAAAAAATTATTCTCCTCATATTTACACTTTTAACTTTTACTAACATTTGTTATTCTGCCGGTTCCTCTGGTGGGTCTTCAGACAATTCCTCCAATAAAACTGATTATAGTAAAGCAGTTGATTTAATTAATTCTGCAAAAAAATATGAAAAAAAAGAACAAAATGACAAAGCTCAAGAAAAATACAAAAAAGCCAATGAATTGTTAATAAAATCAAACAATGACAAACCTAATAATGCAGATACTTTGAATTATTTAGGATTTACAACTAGAAAACTAGGCGATTATGTGAATGGAGAAAAGTATTATTTAGAAGGACTAGCTATAGATCCCAATCACAAAGGTATTAACGAATATTTAGGAGAGCTTTACGTAGTTACAGGAAGAATTGAATTAGCTAATGAAAGGCTATCAGTTCTAGAGTCATGCAAATGTGAAGAGTATAATGAATTAAAAGAAATAATTCAGGGAACTAAAAAATCAAAATTTTAATTCCAGCCACCTACAGCCTTTACCTCTAAAAATTCCTCAAGACCATAAGTACCGGCTTCACGCCCAATACCAGAGTGTTTAAATCCCCCAAAAGGTGCGTCGTCAGCGATACCTGCTCCATTAACCTCCACCATCCCAGATCTTAACTTTCTAACTAATCTTTTAATTTTTTCTGGATCTTGAGTTTGGATATAATTCGTTAATCCGTATGGAGTGTCATTTGCAATTTGAATAGCCTGTTCCTCTGTTTCAAATGGTATTACTGACAATACTGGTCCAAATATTTCTGTTTTTGCAATTACCATATCATTACTTACATCAGCAAAAACAGTAGGTTTGACATAGTAACCTTTTTCAAGACCTTTTGGCTTGCCGAGACCTCCTGCTATTAAATTTGCTCCTTGATCAATACCTTTTTGAATTAACTTTTGAATTTTATTAAATTGAGCTTCAGAAATAACTGGTCCGATATGATCTCCTGCTTTTTCAGGATCACCAACTTTAAATTCATTGGTATATTTTTTTAGCCTTTCTATAGCTTCCTTATAAATTGATTTTTCAACTAACATTCGAGTCGGCGCATTACAGGATTGACCAGAATTCTTGAAACATCTAAATGCTCCTCTCTCTATTGCTTCAGAGTCCGCATCTTTAAAAATAATATTTGCTCCTTTACCACCAAGCTCTAAACTAATTCTCTTAAAATCTTTTGCAGCATTTTGCGAAATTAAAGCACCTGCTCTTGTTGATCCAGTAAATGAAATCATATTAATATCTGGGTGACTGGTTAAAGCATTGCCTGTTGTAGCACCATCACCATTAACAAGATTAAATACACCATTTGGAAATTTTACTTCATGGATAATTTCAGCAAGTATAATTGATGATAAAGGTGCTAACTCAGATGGCTTTAAAACCATTGTACATCCAGAAGCTAAAGCAGGAATTACTTTTAAGCATACCTGGTTCATTGGCCAGTTCCAAGGAGTAATTAATGCACAAATTCCTTTCGACTCATATATAAGCCTTTGATTTGGAGCATGTTCACCTAAGGGTTTTTCAAAATTAAAGTTTTTTAAATGTTTAATAAAAGATTTTATATGGGTTGCTCCACTACTAACTTGCGATTTACTTGCAAAATCCTTTGGGGCGCCCATTTCCATTCTAATAGCAATAGCGATTTCATCCCAACGTTTAATATAATTTTCATAAACTTTCTCTATCAGCTCTACTCTTTGTTTTTTAGAGGAAAAAGCCCAAGTCTCAAACGCTTTCTTTGCAGCACTAACAGCCAAATCTACATCTTCTTTTTCGCCAAGAGATATAACAGCTACATTTTCCTCAGTTGCTGGATTAATTATATTTATTAATTTAGAGCTTTTGGGCTTAACCCAATGACCATTAATATAGAAATTTTTTTTATCCAACATATGAAAACTATTCTTTATTTATTTTTTGCAAATAAATTTGTTAATTCAAATACAATTGTTGCTGCCGCTAAAGAAGTAACCTCAGCATGATCATACGCTGGCGATACTTCAACGACATCTGCTGATATTAAATTTAAGCCTGATAAACCTCTAAGAACATTGACAATTTCTCTAGTTGTCATACCAGCAATCTCAGGGGTCCCAGTTCCAGGGGCAAAGGCTGGATCTAATACATCAATATCGATTGAAAGATATAATGGATGATTACCAACTCGGTCTCTTATTCTTTGAGCAATTTTATCTGTGCCTTGAGTTTGAAATTCATCACAATGAATTATTTTAAAACCAAAACTTTCATCATTTTTAATATCATTTCTACTATAAAGAGGACCTCTAATACCAACGTGCATTGAGGCATCGTCTAAAAATAAATTTTCCTCTCTAGCCCTTCTAAATGGGGTACCGTGAGTGTAAGGAGCTCCAAAATAAGTATCCCAAGTATCAAGATGAGCATCAAAATGAACTAAAGCCACAGGACCATTATTTATTTTATTAACTGCTCGTAAAAGAGGAAGAGCAATCGTATGATCACCACCTAAACTTATGATAGCTCCGACTTTATTTAATAACTCGGTTGCCCCATCTTCAATTTGTTTAATTGCCTCATTAATATTAAATGGATTGCAGGCAATATCACCAGCATCCGCTACTTGTTGATCTTTAAAAGGTTCAAGATCATAACTTGGATGATAATTTGTTCTTAAGTGTCTCGAGGCTTGACGGATACCTTGTGGGCCAAATCTTGCTCCAGGTCGATAACTAGTTCCTGCATCAAACGGCACACCAACAATAGCAACATCACAACTTTCGACATCTCTTAATTCAGGTAATCTTGCAAAAGTAGACGGTCCAGCATATCTTGGAACCTTCGTTCCCATGACGGGTTGGATAGGATTTTTGTTACGCTCTTTTTTCATTTATATAAAAAATATACCACATTATAATTAAATCGAATATCATCTAATTTAAAATTATGAGGATTTTAAAGCTTTTATTTATAATTTTTATTTTAATAATACCTGCAAAAGCAAATACGATTTACAATCTTACTCAAATTCCTGATTTAGAAATTTATGAGTTAAATACGCATAATAATCTAATTTATTTATATGCTTTAAAACCATTTAGACTTGGAGTTGAAAAAAATATAAGTTGTTTTAACTCAGAAAAAGAAATACTTGAAAAAAAATTTCGAGTTATTAAAAAAAATTTAGATAGATATTCAAAAGAATTTTTAAAAAAAATTGGTCTTAAATATCTTGTGATGTGCGAAGATTTATCAATATCTGGAATAAATACTGCAGGAATTCCTAATAATATTATGAAAACTTTAATTATAGATATAAAATTTAACGAAAAATATTTTGAGAGAGTTATTCATCACGAGTTATTTCATTTGATTAATGATAGTAACAAACTGCTCTTTAATCAAGATGAATGGCGAAGTTATAATATAAAAAATTTTAAATATGCAGATTGTTCTACATGCACTGATAAATTAGGACTCGATACTTATTCTAATACTCAAGGTTTTTTAACTGAATATTCTAAATCAACCCCATCTGAGGATATGGCAGAAGTATTTTCACACTTAATGATTGGTAAATTTGAATTCAAAGAAGATATTATTTTAAATAAAAAAATAAGATTTATTAAAAGAAATATAGAAAAAATAGACAATAATTTTCAATTTTAAAATGATTACAAAAATTAAAGCAACAATATTTGAAAAAATAATATTAGTCTTTCTAATTTTACTCGGAATTTTTACAATAAGTTTTTTTATCGTGATTAAAAATAAATGTTTGTTTATAAAAGATTTTGATCCTCAGAATATTAAATTTGATAAACCCGACAATATTGCAATTTTAAACGCCCCTTGTGGAAATGTAATAATTGAACTTTATCCGGAAATTTCCCCAAATGCTGTAAATAGATTTAAGCTGCTAATTCAATCAGGAGCTTATGATAATGTCGCCTTTCATAGAGTAATCAAAGATAAATTAATCCAAGCGGGTGATGTTGAGTTTGGTAAAAAAGAACTTATTAATTATGGAAAAATAGGAACAGGTAAATCAGGATTAGGAACAATTAAATCTGAATTAAATCCAGAATTTGATTACAAAAAAGGAAGCGTTGGATTAGCGAAAGCATTTGAAAATGACACTGAAGATAGTCAGTTTTTTATACTTCTTCAAGATGAGCCATTATTTTCTGGTGAATATACTCCCGTAGGAAGAGTTTTGTACGGTTTAGATATATTACATAAAATTAAATATGAAATCTATTCAGAATATGTATTGAGGCCAGATTTTATTAAAACATTTAAAATGTTAAATTAATAACCTAACTTTTTATTTATTTGATTAAAAAGCTTTTGACCTTTAATAAATAATCTTAAATTCTTAAAAAATAAACTCAATGTCATATTTATGTAATTGCCTTTATCATCAGATGATACATGGGGTGTAATAATAAGATTAGGAATATTCCAAAATTTTGATTTTTTTTGTAACGGTTCTGACGAAAATACATCAAGTATTGCTCCGGCTAATCTTTCTTCCTTCAGCATTTCACACAAACATTCATAATCTAAAGCTGATTGACGACCAATATTTACTATTCCGCAAGTGGGTTTAAGTAAATTTAATCTTTTACGATTAATCAAATTTTTAGTTTGATTTGTTTCAGGAAGTGCAAGATACAAAATATCAGCTTCTGATAATACACTATCAATTTTATCAATTGTAATAATTTTAGAAAATCCTTTAACTTTTTTTCCTCTTTTATTTACTCCAATAATATTTGCTCCCAAAGGCGCTACTAGTTTAGCCATCGAGGATCCAAGTGAACCTGTACCTAAAACTACAATATTTTTTCCTGCAATTGGGTTGCTAAATAAAGAAACAAATTTTTTATTTTTTTGATTGGTAATAATTTTTGGTAGATAATTTTGAAGCATCAAAACGCTCATTAACCCATATTCTCCTGCCTTTTTAGATTGGATACCACTATTATTAGTTATTATTAATTCTTTGGGTGACCAATCAAATGGGGATAAGTGCTCAACACCTACTGCTGTACAATGGATCCATTTTAAATTTGGGGCAATTTTTATAATATTTTTTTTTGGGAAATCATAAGTAAGCAAGATATTAGTATTTGACATTGAAGAAATAAAATTATCTTCATCCCAATCAATAAAAAATTCTACTTTTTTAAAAATATCTTTTTGATTATTTATAAATTTTTCAATGTGTTTATTGGTAATTGTATAATTCTTTTCACCCTCTAAGTCTGTTGGAAATGTCCCAGGCCTAGCATGATTATTTTTTATATGTACTTTAATTTTTTTACTATTTATCAAAATTTTTTAAAATATATCAAACCAACTATGAATTTTAATAATATAAATATATTTTGTTCTATGTTATGTTTCTTTAATTTCTATTTATGCCTCTTAATCTTTCAGATCTTCTTCTTAACAATTCTGCTGTCAAAAGAATCAAAGTTGACAAAATAATTAAACACGTTGCTACAGATAAAATAACTGGGCTTATTTGTTCTCTTAAACCTACCCACATTTGAATTGGTATAGTGGTATTTTCAAGACCCGCCAAAAACAACACAACCACAACCTCATCAAACGATGTTACAAAGGCGAACAAAGCTCCAGATATCACTCCTGGCATAATTAAAGGTAAAGTGATTTTCATAAATGTATTTATAGGATTGCTTCCAAGACTTGCAGCAGCTTTTGTAACGCTATGATCAAATCCCGATAAAGTTGCAGTTACCGTGATTACTACAAATGGTGTGCCTAAAATAATATGGGACAATACAATTCCAGTATGTGTTGCTGCTAAACCAACTTTCGCCATAAAGAAAAAAATTGCAGTTCCAGAAATAATTAACGGAACAATCATTGGTGAAATTAGTAATGCCATAAATGCAGCTTTGTATGGCATATACCTGCTACTTAAACCTACTGCTGCTACTGTTCCTAGAATTGTAGAACCAATGGTTGCAAAGATAGCAATAATGAAACTATTTTTAGTTGCTAACCCCCAGGGATTTTTAGTGCCAAATATCATTTCTTTATACCATCTTAAAGAAAAAGCCTCTGGGTCCAATCTTAGCATTTTTTCTGAAAAGTGAAGGAATGGTTCAGCATTAAATGAGAGAGGAATAATCACAAACAAAGGTGCAATTAAAAATAAAAATACTAAACCACAAATCACCAAATATGAATAATGCCATATTCTATAATGTAATGGTGTATAATTTGGTAACGCCATAAGTTATCCTAGTCTAATATTATCAATTCCTACTAATTTATGGTAAATCCAATATATTGTTAAAACTCCAACTAACAACATAGTTCCAAGAGCTGAAGCAAAAGCCCAATCTAGTGAATATTTCATGTGATAAGCAATTACATTACTAATTAATGTTCCACTGGCACCCCCTACAAGAGCAGGAGTAATATAATATCCAATTGCTAAAATAAATACCAACAAGCATCCAGCTCCAATTCCAGGAATTGTTAGGGGAAAATAAATTTTCATAAAAGACATAAAAGGAGTTCCGCCTAAAGATTTACCAGCTTTCATCAAGCTTGATGGAATATTTTTCATAACACTATAAAGAGGTAGAACCATAAATGGCAATAAAATTTGTGACATAGTTACAAATGTACCTACCATATTATGCATTAACTCAGGTTTATTTTCGTTTGTAAATAAGCCAAGCCATACTAGTGTATTATTTATAGGACCTTCTTGCTGAAGCATGATCATCCAACTTGATGTTCTTACAAGTAATGATGTCCAAAAGGGTAACAAGACACATATCATTAATATATTGCTATATTTCATTGGTAAGGTCGCTAGTAAGTACGCGATCGGATAAGAAAGAAAAAAACAACAAACAGTAACCCAAAATGCCACTTTCAAAGTTCTAAGCCATAGTAGAACATGAATACTTTTCTCCTCTTCAACTTGAACAATTTTTTTTTGTTGATCTAGTTCTAAATCAATACCTTTTAAATATTTACTGTAGGACCATTTTGATGAAGAGTTTTTTATTGCTAACCAATAATCTTGGTTATTCCAGATTTCATGAGCATTAATAAACTGTTCTTTATAATTTTCTTTTTCAAAATTTAAAATCAATTTATTAGTTTTTTTAAGACCACTACTAAATCCAGATTTTTCGTAATTTAATCTTTGAAATAACTTTCCAGATTTTTTATCTTTTGCAAGTGGATAAAAATCATTATAAAAAGCTTCATAAACGTCTTCGCCAGGTAATTCTTTGCCATCCCATTTTTCTAATGCGGTAAAAGTGTTGGGAAGCATTTCTGTGATCATTCGATTATCAACACTTTTAAACAACATATCTACTAACGGAAAAACAAATATAATTAAAATAAAGAAAAATAATGGAGCAACTAATAATAATGCTCTAATTTTATTTTTTCTTTCAGCTTTTTTAAGACTTTTTTCTAAAGGTAATCCGTCAGAGGATAAAATTATTTTTGTACTCATAAAAAAAAAGGGCGGTTATAAATAACCGCCCTAATTATATAATAAAATTATTATCTATAAAACTAAATTATAGACCAGCTTTCATAGCTTCCCATTTTTCTTGCAGTTCAGTATTGTTATCTGCCCAAAAAACAGGGTCATTTAGAATATATGATTTAGTGTTAGCAGGAGCTGTTGGCATTTCTGGTACCATATTAGTTTTACCATCGTTAAACCAAGGCTCTCCTTTTGTCATTATTTCTATTGAAGATTTTCTCCACGGAGCATAAGCAATATATTTTGCGCTTCCAGCTAAACCTTCAGGACTTGTCATTTCTTTTAAAGCTGCCATAGCTTGACCGTTTTCATAGTTTGGACCACCTTTAACTAATGCGAAATATTCATAGTCAAGAATTTGTCCATCCCAAACTTGGACGATTGGGGCTGCTTCAACTTTTGCTGCCTTGAAAAATCTTCCATTCCAGCCAGTTGACATAACCACTTCACCACTTACAAGAATTTCTGGCGCTTGCGCTCCAGCACTCCAGAATACGCATCCACCATTAGGGTCTGTGCATAGTGTTTTGAATTTATTTAAAGCTCTTTCTACTCCTTCTGGAGTTTTAAGTGCATCATAAATCGCTTTTCCACCTTTTCCTGGCTTAATTCCATCACCAGCTAAAGCAATTTCTAAATTGCCTAAAGCATCTTTATAGATACCTCTTTTTCCTGGGAATTTTTTTGTATTAAAAAAATCCTCGATAGTTTTAGGAGTGCCTTTTACGTTTTTTGTATTATAGGCATAGATCCAAGAGTATAAGATGTTTCCAACTGCGCATTTAGAGGGCATATCAGTGAAGAAGTCTTTACTTGCAGGGGTTCCATCTGGAGCTGGGTAAAAATCCTTATCAAAATCAAATTCGTGGAAAATTCCCTCGTCACATCCAATAATAGTATCCATTGCGTAAACATCAATGATATCCCATGTTATTTTTTTAGCTTCTATTTGAGCTTTAATTTCTGATAATCCACCAGTGTAGTCTACCCAATCAATTGGTATACCAAGCTTTTTTGCTGCAGGATCACCATACCCTAATTTTTGACTTTCTGTATAAGCTCCACCGAAAGACACTACAGTTACTGCAAATGCTGATGAAGTTATTGAAAGAACAAAAGAAAGAGCAAGTAGTAATTTACTTATTTTTTTCATTTATCCTCCGATTAAATGTTTTTTATATAAAGTCTTATTACAACTTCAAATTATGTGAGAGTCAATATGCAAATTATGATTTAAATTATTTAATTATTCAGGAAATTATTGTTTATTTAGGGTCTAGGGCTCTACAATCCACTGAATTCCAACCTACGTTTATTTCTTTACCTATCTTTATTTTCATATCACTTGAAATATTTGGAACCTTTAAAATAAACTCTTTGTTTCTTAATAAATTTACTCTCAATCGAGTATGGTCTCCATGATAAATAATTTCTTCGATGATTCCTTTATAATTATTATCCATTGGTGTTCTTGAATCAATGATTGCTCTTTCGGGTCTTAGAGAAATAGTAGTCTTTTGTCCTTTTGATTTTACAAAAATTGGATTAGATAATATTTCCTCTCCTGAACTTAATTTCACTTTACATTTGCCGTCTGCTAATTCAGTGACTTCACCTTTAAAAGTATTATTCTCTCCAATGAATTTGGCAACGAAAGAGTTCATTGGCTCTTCATACAATTCATTGGGAGTTGAAAGTTGTTGAATTTTTCCATCATTAAAAACTGCAATTCTGTTGGACATTGTTAACGCTTCAGTTTGATCATGTGTAACATATACAACCGTCACACCAATATTTTCATGTATATGTTTAATTTCATATTGCATGTTTTCTCGCAAATTTTTATCTAATGCTCCTAGAGGTTCATCCATTAAAACCAACTTAGGATCAAATACTAAAGATCTCGCAACCGCTACTCTTTGTTGTTGTCCTCCAGATAATTGCATCGGCATTCTTGCTTGGTATCCTTGAAGAGATACCATGGATAATGCTTTATCAATTTTTTTATCAATATCGTCCTTTGGAATTTTTCTTACTCTTAATGGAAACGCTAAATTTTCATAAACAGTCATATGAGGAAATAAAGCATAATTTTGAAAAACCATTCCAATACCTCTTTTGTGTGGTGGAACATTTGATATCGCTTGATTATCTATATAAATTTCTCCATTAGTTGGAGTTTCAAATCCAGCAAGCATCATTAAACATGTAGTCTTCCCTGAACCAGATGGCCCCAACATTGTAACAAATTCGCCTTCTTTAATATTTAAATTTAAACCCTTAACGACTAAGACCTTGCCATCATAGCTTTTGTCTACATTTTCAAATCTTACAAAATTTTCCTTAGCCATCAACACTTTAAAACATTTGTTTAAAAAATAATCAAGTTCTTATTTTGGTATGAATTTTTCTTAATAATTAACAATTTCAAATTAAAATTATTTTTATTAGTCACTTATTTTAAAACTATACAATTTGATTATCATAAAATACATATCTAGCTCAATCTTAAAGCAAAATTTACAATGAAAATAAAAGATATATTAATTGCCTTGCTGGTCCCTACTATGCTTGGTTTTGGTTATGCTATTGCAAAACCGGCAATGGAATATTTTCCACCATTTTTGCTCACTGGTATTAGATTTACTATACCAGCATTAATGCTGGTATGGTGGTTTCCAGTTCCGAAAGGATTGTTGTTAGATATTTTTAAAATTTCGTTTATTGGTAGCACTTTACAATATGGCATGTCTTATTCTGGATTAAATATGGTTGATGCGTCTTCTGCTGTTCTTCTTGTCCAGTTAGAAACTCCTTTTGGAATAATAATTGCATTTTTTTTATTAAAAGAAGTGCCGAGTTTTAAAAATATAATTGCAGTAGCAATTAGTTTAATTGGTGTAATAATTTTATCAGGGGCTCCAAATCTTTATGGTAAATATCTTGCAATTTTTTTACTTTCAGCAGGTGCTTTCACTTGGTCTCTTGCTCAAGTAATGGCGAAACCAATAAGTAATAAAATCAGTCCTATTGCTTTAATGACTTGGCTTTGCGTATTTTCAGGACCAATGTTACTTATTACATCAGCAATATTTGACGGTAATCCAATAAAATATTTTTTTGCGGCAGATCTAGCTAGCTTATTAACTTTGGCTTTTTTAGGATTTATTATGCATCCAATTTCGTATGTCGCTTGGTACTATGTTTTAGGAAAATATGAAGTTAACAAAGTAATGCCTGTATTCCTTTTGCTTCCTGTTGTAGGATTTATAACTGCTATAGTTTTACTTGGCGAACAACCATCTCCCAAAGTATATCTTGGCGGATCAATTATTATCTTTGGAGTTAGTTTAATATTATTTAAAGACTCAAAAAAGAAAAGTAAAATTTAACAAGATAAATTGTTAATGTGTGTTTTAGCCCAATAACTTCTACTATGTAATAACTTTATTGTCCAAAATTTATAATTCTATTATAGATATGCTTATAAAAATGGAAATAACAGAATTACAAAAAGATTTAGCAGCAACTTTTAGATGGACGGCTAGATTAAATATGCACGAAGCTGTAGCAAATCACTTTAGCGCTTGCGTTCCAGGATCCACTGATTTTTATATAAATAAAGCTGGAGTACATTTTAGCCGTATGAAAGCTAGTGATTTAATATTGGTTACGAAAAATAATAAAGAAAAATTAAAAAAAAATCCTGAAATTGTAGATCCAACTGCAATTTTTATCCATGGAACTATTCATGAAAAAGTACCTCATGCAAAATGCATTTTTCACGTACATTCAAAATATGCAACTGCATTGTCAACTCTTAAAAATCCAACCTTGCCACCAATAGATCAAAATACGATGATGTTTTATAATAGGTTTTCAGTTTTCAAAGAATTTGGAGGATTGGGCTTTGAAGAAGAGTCATTAAAAATGGCAAAAGCACTAGGTAATAAACAACACATGTTACTATGTAATCATGGACTATTAACCACCGGCGAGACAATAGCTGATGGTTTTAATTATTTATATTACTTTGAAAAAGCTGCCGAAACTTATTTAACTGCTTTATCAACCAATAAAGAGTTAAATATAGTAAATGATGCGATTGCAGAAAAAACTGCTGAAGAGCTTAATAATTTTCCGATTAATTTAGCAAGAATGTTTTTAGATCAAATAAGACTAATTTTAGACAAAGAGGAACCTGATTACAAAAATTAAACGTGAATATTTTTCTAAAAGCTAAAAATAATTGAAGATAAATCAATAAAATTAGTAGCATAAATGAAATCAGAAAAAAATAATCTTAAAGGAATTTTGTATGTGCTTATTGGAATGGCTATTTTTACTATTCAGGATGCTTCTATAAAATGGATATTTAATGACACGGCTTTATACGAACTTTACTTTGGAAGATCTATTATTGCTTTTGTGTTTCTTTTAATATTTATGAAATATAAAAAAATAAAACTTAATTTAAAAACGCATTATCCTTTTTTAACTACTTTAAGGGTATTACTTTTTATTCTTGGTTTTAGTTTTTTTTATACGTCGCTAATATTCATGTCATTATCAATGGCCTATGCTTTATTTTTCTCAAGCCCCTTTTTTATCTCTATTTTTTCGAAAATTTTTCTAAAAGAAAAAATCGGGATTAGACGTATAGGTGCCATAGTTGTCGGTTTTATAGGGGTCTATATTGTCTTAAATCCAGATTTTAATGATTTTAAAATTATAAACTTAGGACCAGTTGCTTGTGGATTTTGTTATGCTGGATCAATGATTATTGTAAAAATAACTAATGAAAAAGATAATGTTTATACTCAGTTATCACACCTTTATATTGGAGCTATAATTGTAAGTCTAATTTTCTTTGTTTTTATTGGTGATGGAAGGTTTGACAATTCATCTAATCCTTCAGAGCAATTTATTTTGAGAGAATGGTTTTCTAATCCAAAATCAGCTTGGCCAGTAATTTTCTTAATGGGCTGCTGTGGAGCAATTGCATTTACTCTTCTCTTTAAAGCTTATAATATTGGATCACCACCGACTATCTCTTTATTTGAATATTCTTTGATCATATACGGATCAATAGCAGGATATATTCTTTTTAATGAAATACCTTCAAGACAAACAATTTTTGGATCTTTTGTAATTATTTCCTCTGGACTTTATATTTTTTATAGAGAAAAAATTAAAAATCAAGAAATTGATCTCAAATATTAATTGCTTTTAACTATTGAAATTTTAAAAACTTTTTAAAATTCTAAATATTAAATTTTTAGTGATGACCAATAAAAACATTTATATTCCATTCATTATTTTATCAGTTTTTTTTAGTGCAGCTTTATCAGCTTTAATAAAACTTGCTCAACAAGATACCAATGTTTTTACTGCTGCTTTTTTTAGATTTTTTTTTGGAATTTTATTACTTTTTCCTTTTTTTATTAAAACTAAGCTTAAGGTTTTAAAAACACCGAATTTAAAAATTCATATTTTAAGAGTTATAATCATTTACCCTTCAATGTTATTATTTTTTTATGCAATTAATTTTGTGTCAATTGAAAAAGCAAACTCACTAACTTTTGTTGTACCTTTTATTACAACAATTTTAGCGATAATTTTTTTAAAAGAAAAAATTTATATTCATAGAATAATTTCATTAATCCTAGGTTTTATAGGTATGCTTATTATAATAAGACCTGGCATAATTGAAGTTTCATTGGGCGTTTATATGATTTTAATTTCTTCTTTTCTTTGGGGGATAGTAATTATTATTACAAAAAAATTATCAAAAGATGATTCTGCATTAACAATTTTATCTTATCAATATATTTTTATGTTTTTAATTAGTTTTGTTTTTGCAATATTTAATTGGCAACCACCCTCGCTTGAAAGTCTTATTTATCTATTTTTGGCAGGCTTATCAGGGACCATATTTCATTTAACATCTTATCAAGCCTACAAATTAGTAGATGTTTCTTTAGTACAGCCATATTTTTTTTTAGTTTTGGTGTTTGCCTCAATATTCGGTTATTTCATCTTTAAAGAAATACCCGATATTTATACATGGATTGGGACTGGAATTATCTTTACTGGAGCATTAATTATTTCAATAAAAGAAATACAAATTAATAAAAGTATTGTTAGCAAAAATCTTAATACTGAACTTTGATTTAAATTAGTAACGCATATTTGATCTTCTTTTAGATAATTTTACAGGATATTTTTTTGCATTTTTGATCATTTTTTTGAAAAAACTTTTTTCAATATCAATATTCATTTTTTTTGAAATTCTAACCAAATAAAAAAATATATCTGCAATTTCATCTGCCACTTTTTCCTTATCTAATCTTTTAATATCACTATCTTTTAACCATTGAAAAATTTCTACTAGCTCAGAGGCTTCAACTGAAAGAGCCATAGATAAATTTTTAGGAGAATGAAATTGATCCCAATTCCTAACTTTGACAAAACTTTCTATCTTTTTATTAATTTTCTTTAAATCCATAAAAAAAAAGCTATCTAATTTAACTATATGATTAAATTACATAAAAAATTAAATAAGACCATCTTTAAAATTAAAAATTTAGAGTTTTACAAGTCCAAACTAAGAAATAATTTTAAATTTTATTAAATGATGTCTTTTAATAAAAAAATAAACACTAAATTGGTAAAGAAATTAAAAAATTTTAAAAAAATTCTCTAAATGCTCAGTTACAGACACGGATTTCATGCTGGAAATTTTGCAGATGTTTTTAAGCATTTCTTACTTGTTTATTTGTTAAAAAAATTAAAAAACAAAAAACCATTCTCTTTTATTGATGCCTTTGCAGGTGCTGGAAAGTATTTTTTAAATGATCCTTTTATGAAAAAAAATAAAGAGTATTTAAATGGTATTACAAAAGTTTTATCATCTAATATTAAAGACCCTTTTATAAAGGATTATTTAGATCTGGTTAAAATAGGAAATTTTAATAATAAAACAATATCTTTTTACCCAGGTTCTTGCCTTTTATCTTTGATGGTTTTAGATAAAAAAGATAAAATTTATTTATCAGAACTTCATAATAATGAATTTACAATTTTAAAAAAAAATTTTGAAAAAAATAAAAATATTAAAATTGAAAAAAAAGATGCCTATTCTTTTTTAAATCAAATAATCAATTTTTATAAAGGTAACAAATTAATTTTAATTGATCCATCCTATGAAGTTAAAAATGAATACGAAAAAATTATTAAATTGGTCAAACATAATACAAATCAATTTCCCAGTAGTTGTTTTTTAATTTGGTATCCTGTTTTAGAGTCTGAAAAAACTTACCTTTTTATTAAAAAATTTATAAATACAAATGTTCAAAATTTAACTCATATCAACATTCAATTAAAAAATTCATTTTTACGTATGCAAGGAACTGGTTTCTTTATTGTAAATGCACCATCAAATATGAAAAATGATGTTAGTGAAGGGCTCGAGACTTTATTAGAAATTCTCAAAGATAAAAATTTCAAGGCTCAAATAAATTTTAATACTTTTTAGAAATTCTTAGACAATTTTAAATTCAATAGATATTGTTGTCATAAATACTTTATTAATATAATTTACACCTGATTCTAAGAATATAGTTTATTTGTAGTGAGTGTTCTAAAATTATTGAATTTACTTTGATATTATTGGCTAAATCCTTAGCCAATTTAGATTAGTAAGTAAAATTTTCTATTTCTCATAAATCTAATTTGTGTTAGTAATTACTACCTTAAAAAGCGATACATAACTCGTCGAGAGTAAAGGTTAATACCGTGTCGAAAGTGGGATCGGTCGTCTTTTTTAAATAACAATTTAAAGGAGGCATGATGAAATTTGGATATTTCTGCAACACTACTAATTGGAAACATAAACCATACGAACAATTATTAACTGAAACAAGAGAGATTACCACCTATTGCGACCAAAACAATTGGGATTCAATTTGGTATACAGAACATCACTTTAACCATGAAGGAATGGAAGCTTGTACTAATCCATTGATGATGGGTGTTGATGCAGCCGCACGAACAAAACAAATTAGAATTGGCCAAGCATGCAATGTAATCACATTTCATAATCCAATTCGTCTCGCTGAAGATATTGCATTGCTAGATCATTTATCAAATGGACGAGTTGAGGTAGGAATTGGCCGAGGTGTTTATGGAAGAGAAGCAATTAATATGAATAAAGAAGCAGATCTTAAAGATCAAGCAAAGAATTTTAGATTATTTGAAGAAACTCTAACTATTATGAAAAAAGCTTGGACTGAAAAATTTTTTAGTCATCATGGAGAATTTTACACCTACCCATCTCCAAATTTTATTTGGCAACATGATATGAGTCCACCAAGTGAAGAATTTTTGGACACCAAGACAAACGAAGTAAAGAAAATTAGTGTTTTGCCAAAACCTAAACAAACTCCACATCCACCAATTTGGCAAGTAGTTGATGGTGCTAGATCAATTGAATGGGCCGCACAAAATGGTGTGAATACTATAATGTGGATACCCACAGTAAAAGCATTAAGAAAAAGATTTGAAATTTATCAAGAGGCTAAATCAAAAGCTGAGAATAGAGATGTTCCATTAGGTGAAGGTATCTCTTTAGTAAGAGACATGTTTGTTGCTGAGACCATGAAAGAAGCAGAAAAACTTGCAGGAGAACATATTATTAATTATATGAAATGGGTTTGTCACTGGAGAGGATTGGGCAATCATATGGATCCAGATGAAGAGTTGCCAGAAACAAAAAATAAATTAGATTTGTTAGACTATGATTTTCTTCATAAAAGAAATTTATTGTTTGGTACTCCTGAGTATGTAGTCAATAAAATTAATGAATTAAAGTCAGAATTAAATCTTCAAAATCTTCAAGTATGGTCTAACTTTCCTGGAATTGATCATAAAGCTTGTATGAGAAGTATAAAACTTTTTAATGACGAAGTAATGCCCAAAATTAATTTTGAAAAAGATATTTTAGAAAAAGCTAGTTAATGAGGCTTGAGCTTAGGAAATATACAAAATTTATTGATAAAACTTTTATTGAAGGCGGCAAAGAGGCTAAAGAACCTGTATTGTTAGTATCTGTTGCTGCCGTTTTTAAAAATCCATGGAGTGGACAAGGTTTTGTTGAGGATTTAAAGCCAATTATCTTAGAGCTTGCGCCGAAATTAGCTGATCTGCTTGTTCCTGAACTGATTAAAGAAATTGGTTCTGCTGAAAAAATATTGGCTTATGGCAAAGCTGGAGTTGTAGGTTTAGATGGAGAAATAGAGCACGCATCAGCATTTATTCACACGCTAAGATTTGGAAATAAATTTAGAGATGCAGTAGGAGGAACTTCTTATTTAAGTTTTACTAACATACGAGGACCAGCTGGTTCAAAAATTTCAATTCCAATGATGCACAAAATAGACTCTGGATTAAGACCTTTTTATCTTACTCACGAATTTACTATTCATGACGCACCATTTAATAATGAAATTGTTGTAGCGATTGGAGGAGCTACATCAGGAAGAGCTCATGCTAGAACAGGTGATCGTTACCAGGATATGAAAGAAATGGAGCTAGGCTCTAAATAAAATAATGCCTGAAGGTTTTGACCTCAATCAAAATTATTATAAATTTAATAATAACAAAACTACACCAATAGTTTTTATTCATGGCGTCGGACTTGATCATCACATGTGGGAGCCACAAATCAATTATTTTGATAAATATTCAACTCTTACTTATGACTTGTTAGGTCACGGTAAAACTATTTTTGCTAATAAAACTGTAACGTTAAATGATTTTTCTAACCAATTAATTTCAATATTGAATTTTTTAAAAATAGATAAAATTAATCTTATTGGTTTTTCTTTGGGAGCTTTGATTGCTTTAAATTTTGCATCTAAATTTCAAAATAATTTACATACTTTAACTTTGATTGGCACTGTATATAAAAGGTCATCATCTGAAAGAATTAAAGTGTTAAATAGATACAATCAAGCCAAACTTAATAAACCTATCTCCAAAAAAGCATTAAAAAGATGGTTTAGTGATGATTATTTAAAGCTAAATCCAAAAATTTATAATCAATTTATGAAAGCTTTAAATAAAAATTCTAAAGATCATTTAAATTTTTTAAAATCTTATCATCTATTTGCTAATCATAAAGATGATATTAAATTAATTAAAAAAATAAAAACTAGAACTCTAATAATGACCGGATCTAACGATCCAGGATCAACAGTTGCAATGTCTAAAGCTTTATCAATAGATATGATAAATTCAAACTTTGTAGAAATACACAAAGGTAAACATCTGTGTAGTATAGAGTGTGCGGATGAGGTAAATATAAACATTAAAAATTTTATTAATGACTAAAATACAAGATTTCAAAATGTATATTAATGGTGAATGGGTTGACTCACTTTCTGGGAAAAAAATACAATCCTTAAATCCTGAAACAAACGAAGTTTGGGCCACTGTTCCTGAAGCAAATGAAAAAGATGTTGATAAAGCTGTCAAATCTGCTCAGAAGGCTTTTGACTTATCTTGGTCAAAACTTCACCCAAAAGAAAGGGCAAATTTTTTAAGAAATATTGCCGAACAACTTAGATCTAATGCTGAACATTTAGGAAAAATAGAAACAGTGGATACAGGGAAACTTTTTAGAGAAACAAAATCTCAAGCAATATATATAGCAGAATATTATGACTATTTTGCAGGTCTAGCCGATAAAGTTGAAGGCACGGTTATTCCAATTGACAAACCCGATATGCAGGTGACTACAACTAGAATTCCAATCGGTGTCATAGCTGCAATAATTCCTTGGAACTCTCAAATGCTTTTAACTGCAGTAAAATTAGCTCCAGCACTTGCTATGGGAAATACTCTAGTAATAAAAGCATCTGAACTTGCTCCAGTAACGTTATTAGAATTTGGCAAATTAGTTGAAAGAGCAGGTTTACCTAAAGGAGTAATAAATATAATTACAGGTTTCGGTGATCCTTGTGGCAAAGCTTTAACATCACATAATTTAGTTGAAAAAATTGCTTTTACAGGTGGTCCTGAAGCGGCAAGACATATAATTAGAAATTCTGCTGAAAATCTAGCACAAGTAAGTTTAGAATTAGGTGGTAAAAGTCCCGTAGTTCTTTTTAATGATGCAGATCAAGAAAATGCTTTAAATGGAATAACTGCTGGTATTTTTGGAGCAAGTGGACAAAGTTGTATTGCTGGATCAAGATTATATATACAATCGAAAATTTATGATGAATTTTTAAATAAATTAGTAGAAAAAGCAAAAAAAATAAAATTAGGCTCACCTATGGACCCAGAAACTCAAATGGGCCCTTTAAATAGTTTTAAACAATTGGAAATTATTGAAAAAAATATAAAAGAAACCGTTGAACGAGGCGGAAAAATTAGATGTGGGGGCGAAAGATCCAATATTTCAAATAAAGGAATTTATTTTCCAGCAACAATAATTGAATGCAAAAACCATAATTTACCTACAGCTGAAAATGAATTATTTGGACCAGTACTATCTGTCATGAAATTTGAAACCGAGGAAGAGGCTATTAGACAAATGAATGATAACCAGTATGGTTTATCCTCGGGGGTTTATACATCAAATCTTGGACGAGCTATGAGAGTTTCAAAAGCAGTAAGAGCAGGGATTGTTTTTGTTAATACCTATAGATTAATTTCTCCATCTGCACCTTTCGGGGGTATTAAAGATAGTGGCTATGGCAAAGAAGCTGGCATTGAGTCGATTAAAGAATTTACAAGAATAAAAACTACCTGGTTTAATACATCTGAAAAGCCGATGTCTGATCCATTTATAATGGGATAATGAGTCTATATTGTCTTATTTAGATTATAAATTGAACAAAATCAGGCTATTTTCTCGTTGAATAATCAAAATATTCATAATTAAATTAACTTTTTATAAATTGTTAACAATAGAAGAGGAAGATAATGAAAAAACTATTTATTGCTGCATTTATATTCGTATCGACTTTTACATCGAATACACTCGCAGAAGTTAAAATGGGAATTATTTTAGGATTTACTGGTCCAATTGAGTCCCTTACACCGGCAATGGCCGCATCTGCTGAGCTTGCTTTTAAAGAAGCCTCAGAGTCAGGTTCCTTGTTAGGTGGAGAAACTATTACAGTAGTAAGAGCAGACTCGACTTGTGTTGATGCAGCAGCAGCAAGTTCAGCAGCTGAAGGCGTTATTTCACAAGGTGTTGCTGCAATTATGGGGGCAGACTGTTCAGGTGTTACAGGTGCAATTGCAACAAATGTTGCTGTACCAAATGGTGTAGTAATGATCTCACCTTCTGCAACTTCACCTGGATTAACAACTCTAGATGATAAGGGTTTATTTTTTAGAACGGCTCCATCAGATGCTAGAGGTGGTCAAATTTTAGCAGATATAACTAATGACAGAAAAGTTAAAAGTGTAGCGATTACATATACAAACAATGACTATGGAAAAGGTTTAGCTGAAGTTTATGAGGCAGCAGTGAAAGCTTATGGCATTGAAGTTACGACGGTTAGTGCACATGAAGATGGTAAAGCAGATTATGCATCTGAAGTTGCAACATTAGCTGCTGCTGGGGGTGATGCATTAGCTGTAATTGGTTACCTTGATCAAGGAGGAAAAGGAATTATTAAAGCTTCTTTAGACTCTGGTGCATTCGATAAATTTATTTTGTCTGATGGAATGATTGGCCAATCGCTTGTTGATACTTTTGGTAAAGATTTAAGTAAATCTTTTGGCTCAATGCCTGGATCAACTGGTAAAGGCGCAGGCGTATTTGCTGAAGTAGCAAAAGCAGGTGGTATCGATAGTTCTGGCCCATACACAGGTGAGTCATATGATGCAGCGGCATTAATTGTTTTAGCAATGCAAGCAGGTGGATCAGCTGATAGAGCATCGATTGCAAAAAATATAATGAATATTGCAAACGGTTCTGGAACAAAAATTTACCCTGGTGAACTTAAAAAAGGTTTAGATTTACTAGCTCAAGGTAAAAAAATTGATTACGAAGGTGCAACAGGCGTTAAATTTACAGATGTTGGTGAGTCTGTAGGATCATTCTTGGAGCAAGAAGTAAAAGGCGGAAAATTTAAAACCAAAAAACAAAGATAATTAAACTTTTAAAAACCCCTAACATCTATATGTTGGGGGTTTTTATACAAATTTAAAAATATATTCATCTGCAAGATATATTTTGATTTAATAGATTTCATTAATAATTGATCTATAAATATTATTTTACTTGTATTTTTTCTGGAAGTATACCTTTAGGTCTGTACCTCATGATCAATAACAGTCCAAGACCTGTTACTAAATATCTAAAATAAGGTACACTTTCAATTAAATGAATTTTAAAGACATGGGTGTCATCCATGTTAGCAGTAAAAAGATCAATAAAAAATAATGCGATATGAGCAGACTCAATCCACAAAAACCACACTGCAAATCCACCAAGAATAGCACCAAAATTATTTCCACTACCGCCAATAATTACCATGACCCATATAACAAATGTATATCTAAATGGTCTATAGCCTGCTGGGGCAAACAAACCATCTTGAGTAACCAGCATCGCTCCAGCTATTCCAACAATTGCTGATCCCAAAACAAATATTAATAGATGTTGTTTTGCTATATTTTTACCCATTGCATTAGCTGCTTCTTCATTATCTCTTATGGCTCTCATCATTCTACCCCACGGAGAATAAAGTGCTTTTTGTGTTAAAATTAAAATCATAATTACTACAATTAAAAATAATCCTGAGTAACAAAGTTTAACAAACACTGAAGATCCCTCTTTTACTAATTGATTAAGAAGAATCTGTTTATCAGCTATATTTGAAATTAAATTTAATTTTCCTGAATTGAATTTTTCTACTAAACTTATAAACCATTGTGTTGCTTGAAGATCAATTTCATATGGTACTGTTCTTTTTAGACCAATTACGTTTTTGACGCCTCTGGTTAACCAATCTTCATGTTTGATTATTGCAACAACTATCTCCGAAATAAGCAAAGTTGCTATTGCTAAATAATCAGATCTCAAACCTAAGGCAACTTTACCAACAATAAAAGCTAAGCCACCAGCAAAAAATGCTCCTACTATCCATGAAAATATTATTGGTAAACCAAGACCACCTAGAAATCCTTTAGTTGAGGGATCAACTGACTCAATTGCATCAATGCCTGGCTCAATGGTTGTTCTAATAGTTATAACTCCTAGGACGATAATGCTTACAATACCATAAGTTCTTAATTTAGATTTATTGAAATTTTTTATAATAAAACGAATAGTTAATATCATTAAAACAAGAAGTCCAAGAGACACTAAAATATCTAACCCTCCCGCTCTCCAAGCTTCTTGGACTGGGTCTGCAGCAATTAAAACTGCAGCCAATCCTCCAAGAGCAGTATAACCCATTATTCCAAAGTTTATTAAACCTGCATATCCCCATTGGATATTTGCTCCCATGGTCATGACCGCAGAGATTAAACACATATTGAATATTGATAAGGCCATATTCCAGGATTGATAAATACCAATAAGAATAATCAAAACCATCATTATTGAATAAGCTATAATAACGTCTGAATATTTTTTCATAATACTCTTCCTTTAAATATTCCTGAGGGCCTATAAAGCAAAACAATAACTAATATTGAAAAAGATACTGCAAATTTATAGTCTGTTGATAATAACTGCATTAAACTTTCAGGCTCCATACTTGTGGGTAAAATATATATAAAGAATTTTTTATATGCGTAAGTTATTAAAATTTCAGAAAAAGCAATAACATAACCTCCTAAAAAAGCGCCAAAGGGATTTCCAATTCCACCGACAATTGCAGCTGCAAATATTAAAAGCATATTGTCAAAATAAGTAAATGGTTTAAAACTTTTATCTAAACCATATAGAACCCCGCCTGTAGTTGCTAAAATTCCTGCAATTATCCAAGTAATCATGACTATTCTTTTTGGATCGATTCCAGATAATAAAGCCAGATCTTCATTATCTGAATAAGCTTTCATACTTTTTCCAGTTTTAGTTTTATTTAAAAACCAAAATAAAATTAAAACTAAAATGATAGTCAAAATAATTGTTATTACTTGAATCAATTGAATCGCTAGACCCTCATTAAAACCAGTCAGTTGTTTAAATTCTGCTGCTTTAATAACAAATTTTTTGCCATCAAAAAATGTTACGTCATCTGGACCAATTATAATTCTTACAATCGCCTGCGTAACAAACATCACACCAATACTAACCATGGCAAGTATCACAGGTGGGGTTTTTTGAAGTCTGTAATATTCAAAAACAAATTTATCAATAAAAAACATATAGAAAATCATTGAAATAATCGCAAATGGAATAGCTAGTAATGCTGTTGGCAAAGCTCCTAATGAAATTCCCCATGATTGAAAAAGCGAAGTAAATAATACTGCAACCATTGTTCCAAAAGCCATCATGTCTCCAGTTGCAAAATTAGCAAATCTTAAAATTGCATAAATTAATGTTACAAAAATAGCACCTAATGCTAATTGAGATCCATAGGTTAAACCTGGAATAACTATATAATTTAACAACAATATTATAGCATTTATGTAATCCATATTATCCGCCTAAAAAAGAACTTCTTACTCTTGGGTCATTTAATAATTCTTGACCAGTACCTGAATAACGATTTTTTCCAGTTACTAAAACATATCCTCGATCAGAAATTGTTAAAGCTTGTTTTGCATTTTGCTCTACCATTAAAATAGCAACATTATTTTTTTTTATTTTTAAAATATGATCGAATAATTCGTCCATCACAATTGGTGAAACTCCTGCTGTTGGCTCATCTAACATCAATACAGTAGGTTTAATAATTAATGCACGGCCTAACGCTACTTGTTGTCTTTGCCCACCCGATAATTCGCCGACTAATTGATTTTTTTTTTCTCTTAAAACAGGAAATAATGAAAAAATTTCCTCAATTAAATTTTTTGCATCATTTTTTATCAAGAAAGCACCCATTTCAAGATTTTCCTCAACTGTCATACCTGAAAATACATTTTTATTTTGTGGAACAAACGAAATTCCTTCTCTTACTCTTTCTTGTGGAGATAGTTTTGAGATATCTTTTCCATCAATTTTAATTACTCCTGATTTTAAACTTAATAAACCCAACATTGCTTTCATTACTGTAGATTTTCCAGCACCGTTTGGTCCAAGAATTGAGACGATCTCCCCTTTATTCACACTAACTGAACAGGAATTAATAATATCAGGCCCGTTTCCATAACCACCTGTCATTTCAATTCCTTCAAAAAAAGCCATTATTTTATGTCCTGCATTTTTGAACCACGTCCAAGATAACATTCTATTACTTTTTCATTTTGTTTTACATTATCTGCAGAACCCTCAAACAAAACTGAACCCTCTGCCATAACAATTACCGGATCACACAAACTGCTAATAAAATCCATGTCATGTTCAATCATACAAAAAGTGTAGCCTTTTTCTTTATTTAACTTTTTAATTGCAATGCCTAAATCTTTAAGCAAAGTTCTGTTTACACCAGCTCCAACTTCATCTAATAAAACTAATTTTGCATCTACCATCATTGTTCTTCCAAGTTCCAATAATTTTTTTTGACCACCAGATAAATTGCCTGCAAGCTCATTTGATAGATGAGTAAGATTTAAAAATTCAATAACTTCTCTAGCTTTACTCTCTATTAAAATCTCCTCCTCTACAACTTGTTTGGATTTGAACAAAACTTTCATTAATTTTTCTCCAGACTGATTACCTGGGACTACCATTAAATTTTCTAAGACTGTTAAGTTCGAAAATTCATGTGCAATTTGAAAAGTTCTAAGTAAACCTTTTGAAAACAATTCATATGAGGGAATATCGGTAATATCTTCTGCATCAAAAACTACTGTTCCACTTGATGATTTAAGATTTCCTGCAATCAAATTAAATAAAGTTGTCTTGCCTGAGCCGTTGGGACCAATAATGCCAGTTATAGATCCTTTTTTAACATTTAATGAACAATTTGAAACTGCAGCAAGTCCACCAAAAAATTTACTGAGGTTTTTAATTTCTAAAATATTTTGTGACACTTTTTATCGGCTTAATCTTTTGTGAATACTATTTAGTGTTTTCTCCAAGGATTTGTAAAACCCTGCTCTAGACAATTCTCTCACACCCTGTTCATTTAAGCCTTTTGGTGTTTGTGAGTCTTTAACTAAAGATTTTAAATCTTTATGTGAGTTCATAAAAGCATCCTCTGATAAAGCTAGAAATAAAGAGGTTATATATCTTTGAGCAATTTTTCTTTTAATACCTCTTTTTACTAACCAATCTGTCATCACTCTTAAAATTTCATAAAAAGGAGCCATCATTCCTGAAGTAGACCAAAAATTAATTGAAGATTTTTCATTATATACTTCAATCGTTGTTCCAATTTTATCAAAAAAAGATCTAACAGTTTTATTGGCTGGGCAAATAGGCACTGGTCCTTTTTTTAAAGATATTGGAGGCAATGGTATTGCTCTAACTATTTTTGCCTTTACTTTAATGATTTCTTTCAACTGTAATAATGTTATTGAAGATATAAAACTTATGATGGTTTGGTTGGGTTTAAAGTGTAAATCTTTTAAAATCTTATTTCCGACGTTTGGCGTAACTGACAAAAATATCCATTGGCATTTGTCGATGATTTCTTGATTATTTTTCGAAATTTCTATTTTTTTAAATTTTTTTTTTAAATTTCTTGCAATATTTTTATTTCGTGAAGAAATTATAATTTTATTATATAATATTTTTGAATTACAAATTCCTTTAATTACTGAGGAAGCAATTTTACCTGTACCTATAAAACCTAAATTCATAATTATGATTACTTTATAATCAATTAATTAATAAAAAAAGAACCTCTGATTCTAAGAAGTTCTCTACTTAATTCTTTGTTTTCTTTGAAAGGTTTTCTACCATGAAGCCAAAAATAATTATTAGCTACCATTATAAATCCTACTGGTAGCTTTGTTATTATCTTGTTAAAACTCTCTTCTAGACAATCTGAAAGTCTTTGCAAAAAAATTCCTTGTTTCATGTTCTTAGGTTCAGGAAACTGATCTATATAAGATATTTGAGGTCTACCCTGTTTATCTAAAAAAAAAATTGGATGTTCTACTTTATATTCAATATTTTTACTTTTTGGAGAACCCCAGATAAAATTTTCCCTACCGACAGGATCTTTAAAAAGACTTTCACAATGTTCCCAATCATCTAAATGCAACATAGCAGTCTCTCCCCCCTCAGCATTTTTTTCCTCTAATTTTGCCATCAACAGCCAGTCTGTAATTTCATTGACATAAGTGCCGTCTGTGTGAAGATCCATATTTTTATAAGCTTTTCTTAAATATGAGTCACTTGTATCTTCATGTTTAACATGAAATCTCGCATAATACTTTCCTGCCATTGCGTCGTGATTCGGATTTCCAATTAAATGCGCTACAGCTGTCGAAAGTTTAACTAAAAATTGATCATTAATTTTGGAGTTGATATTTTTTGGACCTAAAACAAAACAACCGGTGGCCCTATCTTTTACAATAGAATTCATTACTAAGCTAAGTTTATTATTTGTTAAATCGTCTAAACTTTTTGCAATAGTAAATCTGGTAAAAGGTTTAAGTTCTAGTGCGGTTAAATCAAACTTGTTAAATGGAAAAATTAATTTTTCTAAAATTTCGTCTTTTATATTAATTTGAATAATTCTATTTGATTTTTCGTGACTATAAATTTCAAAACCATCTATTTTTTGCATGTTAGATACTATAAATAATTATTTATTATTGCCATTAAAATCGCAGAAAAAATTGTTGGAAATACATAATTTTTTTTAGAAAATAAAAAAACTATTATTGAAAATATAACCACAAAAATTCTACTTAGATAACTTGCATCAGTCAGTGCTCCTACTGGAAATATTATCGTTCTTGTAATTAAAGCTGCTAAGGTTGCATAGGCTAAACAATTAAACCATTTGAATAATTTTGAGTCTTCCCTAATCCTTTGAGAACTAACAACACCTAAAAATCTAGGCAAAAAAGTTGCAAGTGAAGTTACTAAAATTGCATAAAAAATACTATTTAACATTTAATTCTCCTATGAAATAAGCAATTGAGCCACCCACCACTCCTCCTAACAAAATCGACCATTCTGGAGAAAAAAAATAAAATACAGGACCTAAAAAAAGACCTAAAAATATTGACATGATAATCTGAGAAGTTTTAGACGCTTCTATCATCATGCACAAAAAATATATGGGATTTATAATTGCTAATCCAATCAGTATATCCTTATTTAAATAATCACATAAAAGAAACCCAATTAAGGTTCCAATTACCGCTACAGTCCATGTAGCGCTACCTATACCAATCCAAGAATCAATTCGGTACTTTTTTGGAATATTCTCATAATTATTTTTCATTATGAGCCAAGCTGATACAGCAATAAAATGGCAGGAAAGATAGTACTTCCATTTAGGTTGACTTTTGTACATCATTAATGGAAATAATGATACTGCCATTGGATAAAGTCGTGCATTAACAAAAAAAACTGCTAAAAAAATATTTAATAAAGACGCTCCTATTAATAAAGACTCTGCCATAACTAACGATCCTGGCAATGCATAAGTTAACATCGTAGAAAAAATACTCTCTTGAATATTAAAACCTAAATTTTTCAGAAGAGCTCCAATTGCAATAAAACACGCTCCAAGGGCTATTGCGGGGCTATCAGCTTTTAAGATGGATTTATATCCACCAAAAAAATATTTTTTATTAATCATTAAACAAAAAGATATAGACCGCTTAGTTTAAGAATCAAGATAGTCCTTAGAACCGGAGCTAAAGATGGTTAGAAAGGACTATCAAAAGCTATTATATCAATTCTTAAAAAAAAATGCATTAATGTTTTTTTAAATTTGAATAAATAATGAAAAAAAAAGGTCACACCCCTATTACTAGGGTAAAAAATCCTGAACCCCAAGTAAATGATCCTGACTGGATAATTTGGGCGGCGTGGGCGGATCGTATCACTTTCGAAGAAATTGAGAAAAAAACTGGAAAGAATGAGTCTGAAGTAATAAAGATTATGCGAAGATCATTAAAACCCTCTTCATTTAAGTTATGGAGAAAAAGAGTTCATGAAAAAAGTATTAAACATAGAAAAAAATTTGAATATTCTAGAAAAGAAATTACTAGCAAAATCAGAAAGAATGATTACTTATAATTTATGAAAAAAGTTGTAATTTATACAGGTCCAATGTGCAATTATTGCGATGCAGCCAAAAAATTATTGAGTAGAAATAATATCACCTATGAAGAAATAGATATTTCATTAGTTGAAGGTGCAATGGAAGAAATGATTAAAAGATCAAATGGCAAAAGAACTATCCCCCAGATTTTTTTCGAAAACCAACACATTGGTGGATTCGACGAAACTAGAGCATTAGAAAAAGAAAACAAGCTTCTAGATCTACTAAAATAGTTTATTTAGGTTTAAATATTAGACAAACTCCATTATTACAATATCTTTTACCTGTTGGCTTGGGTCCATCCTCAAAAACATGACCATGGTGCCCACCACAATTTTTGCAATGGTATTCTGTTCTCGCATAGCCTAACAAGTAATCTGTTTTTTCCTCAAAAACACCTAATAAAGACTCGTAAAATGAGGGCCAACCAGATCCACTTTCATATTTAGTTTTCGAGTCAAATAATTTAGCTCCACAATTAACACAATGATAACTACCCTCTCTTTTTTCATGATTTAATTCGCTGGTTCCAGGTGCTTCTGTGCCATCCTCAAATAAAACTGATTTTTGCTCTAAGCTTAAATTTTTATTTATTTTTTTTATCATAAATTTACTTTATTTCTCTTATTGGCTTACCGTCAATGCAGGCCTCTAAATTTTCAATCATTTGAGTATAAAATATATTATAATTTTCAGCAGTAACGTATCCGATATGTGGTGTCAGCAAAGCATTTGGCAAAAATCTCAATTTATTATTTGCTGGCAATGGTTCATTTTCATACACATCTAAGCCTGCTCCAGCAATAACATTGGTTGATAAAGCTATAATCAAATCATCCTCATTAACAATAGATCCACGAGAAGTATTAATAATAAAAGCAGTTTTTTTCATTTGATCCAATTCTTTAAGGGTAATGCAATCTTTATATCTTTCACCACCCTGAACATGAATTGAAATAAAATCTGATATTTTTATTAAATCTTCTTTACTGCAAGGGAGAACATCTAAATCTTTACATACATTTAAATTCAAATTTTCACTCCACGCCATAACTTGCATTCCAAAAGCTTTTCCAATTTTGGCAACTTGCGAACCCACTTTTCCCAATCCAATTAAGCCTAAAATTTTTCCTTTAAGCTCTATCCCAACAGTAGTCTGCCAATAACCTTGGTACATATTGTCAATTTCTTCTTTAAGGTTTCTTGCAAGACCCAAAATTAAAGCCCAAGTTAATTCTAAAGTTGGGTGAATATTAATTTCAGTCCCGCAGACTATAATTTTTCTTTTTTTTGTAGCTTCTAAATCTATTGATTTGTTTTTAGTACCACTGGTAATAATATATTTTAATTTATTAAGGTTATTAATCAAATTTTTTGTTATTGGAGTTCTTTCCCGCATGATCAACAAGGCTTCAAAGTTTATTAATTGTTTTATTGCATCAGCCTCATCTAGGAATGGTTCACTAAAAATTTTAAATTCATATTTTCCTGATAATTTTTCTAAATCAACATATTGATGAGCAATATTTTGATAATCGTCTAAAATTGCGACTTTAAGCATTATTTGACTTTTTATTTGAAAATATTATCCCAGTTAAAATAAAAAATGTACCCAAAAAATGATATAGCATTAATTTTTCATTAAATAAAATCATAGCCATTACTGCACTTAAAATTGGCATTAGATGCAAAAAAACTCCAGATCGATTAGTACCAATCAAAGATATTCCCCTCATCCAAAATATAAAAGAAGCAAGACCAGAAAACAAAACTACAAAAATTAAAATTAAATAAAAGGATAATCCTAAATATATTCTATATCCCATTTGATACTCAATGAAATAAATTGGTATTAAAAATAACAGTCCAAATGATATTATAACTTCCAGTAAACCTAACTGAGAAATTTTATAAGATTGTTTTTTTAATAATACTGAATAAATCGCCCACGCAAACATGGCCACGACCATTAAAATATCGCCCTTATTAAAATCTAGATTTACCAAGATTTCTAAGTTAGCTTTTGAAATAATAAGAATTACTCCAGTTAATGAAAACAAAACTCCAAATATTTGAAAAATATTTGTTTTTTCAATTTTTAAAATTGATGAGATAAATATGATCATTACAGGTATGGTTGATATCATCAATACTCCGCTTATCACTTGAGTAAAATTAAGCGAATAATAAACAATAGAATTAAAAATTGTAATACTGGTAGCCCCCAATATTAAAAAAATCTTAAAATTTTTTAATATGTAATTTCTTTTTATAATTATTTCTCGAGTGGTGAAAGGTGCTAAAATCAAACAAACAAATAACCATCGGTAAAAGTTTAACGCTATTGGAGGTATTTCATAATAACTGGCAAATTTACCTACTATAAAGTTTCCTGACCAGAAGGTAACTGCTAACAATAAATAAATATAAGCCAAAAGATTATTTGGACTTTTCACTTAACTAAATCTTAGTGAGCTATATGGGTTTAAATTTAAATTTGTATTATCTCCAGCAATCATATTTGAAATAATTTTTCCAGATATTGGTCCTAGGGTCCATCCCAAATGATGATGCCCAAAGCAATAATAAACATTTTTATAATTTTTTGATGGTCCTATAACCGGTAGAAAATCAGGGAGAGACGGTCTAAAGCCTAGCCACTCATCCTCATGTTCTGGCAAATCACCTAAAATATATTTTGCATTATTAATTAAATTTTTAATTCTTGATTTTGATAATGGATTATTTAATCCACCAAATTCTACTGTACCAACCACTCTCAATCCTTGTTCCATTGGCGTAATACCAAAACCTCTATTGGAAAATACAACTGGTCTACTCAATAAATGATCGCAATTTTTAAAATGCACATGGTATCCTCTTTCAGTATCTAGAGGTATTCTCTCGTTCAGTTTATCGGTAAGTTTTTTTGAAAAAGCTCCACAAGCTATAACAATTTTATCAAATGAAAAACTTTGAACTTCAGTTTTAAAAGTAGGTTTTTCATTTTCAAATTTAATTTCCTGAATATTATTTTTTTTAAAACTTCCACCTTTTTTAATAAATAAATTAAATAACTTTAGAAGTATTTTTTTTGGATTTCTAGCATGTCTTGCATAAGGAAAATAAACACCAGCATGGTAAATAGGTTTGAGGTGAGGCTCCAAATCATGAATTTCTTGTTTATTAACCAACTGCTGTTCAACTCCCAATTCTTCTCTTACTTTAATTTCAAGTTCTCTACTTTTTAAATTTTTATCATTCCAAACATATAAAATTCCCTTATTTTCTACTAATCCATCTAGGACAATTTCATCAAATAATTCATCGTAAGCTGGTAAAGCTAGGTCTAAAATCTGGTGCATATTTTTTGCTGTATGCAGCATTTTTTTTTTTGTTGAGTTTAAAATAAATTTTACAAACCAAGGAATCATCTTAGGAACATAATTCCATTTTAATGCAAGTGGTCCAAACGAACTTAGTAGCATCGCTGGAACATCAGCGAGAATATCTGGTCTATTTAAAGGGCAACAGGCATAAGGTGAAAAATGGCCTGCATTTCCATAAGAAGCTACAGGACTACCAGGTTCATCTTTGTCAAAAATAGTAACATTAAAACCTTTTTTTTGTAAAAACAAAGCGTTGGAAACTCCTTGAATTCCAGCACCAATAACACCTATTTTTAAATTTCTACTCATAATAAAATATACATTTAAATATCAATTTTATTGGAGTGACAAATTATACACAATTAATTACGGAATAGAGATTTTACTATTAATTTTTGCGCACAATACAACCGAAAAACCTATCATCATTGTTAACATCGAGGATCCTCCATAAGACAAGATTGGTAGGGGTGAACCTACAACAGGTAATAGGCCTAATACCATTAGCAAATTAACTGCTAAGTTCAAAAAAATTGTAAAAGAAAAACCATAGCAAAACAATTTTGAAAAATGATTTCTAGAGATTAAACCTATTCTAATTATTCGATAGATAATTCCTAAATAAATTAGCAATAAAATGACAGATCCTATAAATCCAAATTGCTCTGCAAATAATGTAAAAACGAAATCTGTTTCTTTTTCAGGTAAAAATTCTAAATAACTTTGAGTGCCTTTTAAAAAGCCTTTTCCATCGAAACCTCCTGAGCCTATTGCAATTTTTGATTGAATAACGTGGTAACCAGATCCAAGTGGATCCATGTTTGGATTAATAAAATTTAAAATTCGTAGTTTCTGATATTCTTTTAAAAAGGAAAAAATAAAAGGCAAAATTATTAAAAATCCTAAAAAGGAATAAAAAAAATATTTAATTCTTAATCCAGATAACCATAAAACTATTATTCCTGACATTCCAATTAAAATTGAGGTTCCCATATCTGGCTGACTCATTACCAAAGCCACTGGCAAAAAAATAATTATTATTGAATTTAATACTGGAAAAAATTTATTCACATCATTAATTTTTAATTTATGATAATATTTTGCAAGAAACAATATTATACATATCTTCATTAGTTCTGATGGCTGCAGATTAGCAAATTTTAGATCTATCCATCTTTGAGCTCCTCCTGCTTCAAAACCAAAAAATTTTACCAAGACTAATAAAACTAAAACTGCTAAATATGATATGGATGAAATTTTATACCAAAATTTTATATGTAACATTGACAAAAATATCATTAACAAAAAAAATATTACAAATTTCGTAAAATGACTCTTGGTATGAGTTAAAATTTTTCCCTCATCAACAGAATACATTATAAAAAAACTTATCAATCCTAATAACAAAATCATGATGATAAGAGGGTAATCCAAATTTTTAATTTTTTGAAAAAAAGTATCTGATTTGTTAAGTTCTGAATACTGATACATTTAAATTGATAACTTAATTTCCTTTTTTGATAATTGCCTTGTAAAATCCCTATCAATAACCGCCTTAAACAATTCTTTTGCTATTGGTGCTGCTGCCACGCTTCCGGAACCACCATGCTCAATTAAAATACTCATTGCGTATTGAGGTTTTACATAAGGACCAAAAGCAATATACAGTGCATGGTCTCTTTCCTCATAGGGTATTTGAAATATTTTTAAATCAAGCTCTCGCTGTACTTGAGTAATTTTTTTAATTTGTGATGTCCCTGTTTTACCAGCAAATTGATATTTAATATCCTCTATTCGGGAAGAATAAGAAGTTCCTCGGATTTCATTTGTTGAGCTAAACATTGCCTCATGAATAATTTGAATATTTCTTGGATTATTTAAAGAAATAGGTGTTAAATTAAATTTTGAATTATTTTTATCATCTACAATAATTTTTGGCTTAACTTTGAAACCTCCATTGGCTATTTGTGCTGTCATTAAGCATAATTGTAATGGTGTAGTTAACATGTATCCTTGACCTATTCCGGTTATAATAGTTTCACCCGCGTACCAATTTTGTCCTAAAGTATTTTTTTTCCAAGAAGTATTAGGAATTAAACCTTTTTTTTCGTCTTCAAATAAATTATCGAAAACTTTTTCACCAAGACCAAATGTTTTTGCAGTACTACTTAATTTATCAACACCAAGGAGTCTTGCTACTTCATAAAAATAAGCATCACAAGATTGGGCCATAGCAGTTTTTAAATCAACTTTTCCATGACCTTCTTTTTTCCAACAATGATAAGTACGATTATACATTTCTGTTTTACCATCGCAATAGACTGTAAAATTTGTATCAATAATTTTATTCTCCAGAGCTGATAAAGCTACAATCGGTTTTATAGTTGAACCAGGAGCATATAAACCAGAAATTGTTTTATTAATTAAAGGTTTAAGTGGATTATTTTTCAATAATTGCCAATCATCAGAGTTTATACCGTATAGAAATAAATTTGGATCATAGGATGGTGAGGATTGCATTGCTATAATTTCCCCACTAAAAATATCCATTACCGTAATTGATCCAGCTTTTCCGGCTAATAAACCACTACATAAGTTTTGAATTTCTAAATCTAAAGTTAATTTTATATTCTGACCTTGAGAACCTTTTTGATAAGTAAGCTGATTGATTATTTTTCCATATGCATTAACCTCATAACGTTGAATTGCACTAATTCCCAGAAGTTTATTTTCAAAAAATTTTTCCAACCCTATTTTTCCAACTTTTAAACCAGGAACTAATTTTTTTTTAATTTCTGGGTTTAATTCAACATCTTTTTTACTTGGATTATTTACATAGCCTATTACATGGGCGAGATTTTCTTTATGAGGATAATATCTCACTGTATTCAAAACAGGCTTTACTCCTGGTAATTCATATAAAAAACTGTTTATTTTTGAAAATTGATCCCACGATAGATTTTCTGAAATGATTAATTGCTCCCATGGCTTAATATTTCTTTGTTTGTCTTTAAATTTTTTAACTTCAATTTCACTAAGACCTAATAAATTTTTTAATTTAATGATAAGATTTGAAAAATCCTGTACCTCATCATTTACTACATGTAACTGGTAAACGTTTTGATTACTTGCTATAATTTTTCCAAAATAATCATGAAATTCACCTCGTACCGGCGGATGTCTCCATTCTCTTATCCTGTTAGAGTCGGATAAAGTTGAATATTTTTCACTATTTTTAATTTGTAGTGTAAATAAACGGCTTACTATAACAGAAAAAACAACTATTTTAGCAACAATAACAACAAACATTCTCCTGTTGAGATTATGTAATTTTTCAAAACTATCATCTTTTCTAATCATTTCGACGACCTGTAAATTTTAATAAATTATCAAATAGCCCATAAAAAATAGGAAAAAAAATGAATGTAAATAATAAATTAAAAATATAATTAAAAATATTTAAATTTATTGAGAAAATAAAAAATAAAATAAAATAATCTATAGAATTTATTAATAAAATGGTAATTAAAAAAATTATCCAATCTTTTTGAAAATTGGGTCTAAGTGTAATATGTCTTATGTATGAAGTAGTGACACATATTAATAAGTAATTTAAACTACTTAGACCTATTGGAGAATTATTTAAAACGTCGTTAAGCAAACCTGCGATAAAAATTAAACCAGCAGGTAATTGATTTGGTTTTTTTAAATACCAATAAAATATTAAAATAAAAACAAAATTAAATGAAAATTTTGTCGAAATAAAATAATTTAAATCAAACTCATTTAACACTGAAAAAAATAAAATAAAAATTGGAATATAAAATTTAATAAAATTAAATATTGGTAAGATATTATTTTTGATCATTAAAATTCATTTTTAGACAATAAGATATTCACAAACTCAAGTTGGCTAAAATCTGAAAAAAATTCAACTTTAGTCTCATCGTTATTGATGTCCTTTTTTAATTTACCAATTGGAATACCTGCTTTAAAAATATTTCCCCCATCGGAACTAAAAATATTTAGATCTTCCTTAATTTCATAATTATCTTTTGAATATTGAATGACTCCATAATCATAACCTGTGCCAGAAATAATTACGTGTATGCCTATTGGTTCAATAATTGCAGGAATTTTACTATTGATATCATTTAACAAAATTGCTTTTGATGATGAATAATTTATTTCAACAATTCTGCCAATTAAATATCCATTATCTATAACAGCCATTCCTAATTCAACATTGTCTCTTGAGCCTCTATTTAATATTATTGAACTAGAAAATTGATTTTGCTTATCAATTAATACTTTAGATAATAAATAATTATCATTAGAATTAGTTTCATCAATAATATTTTTTAATCTTTTATTCTCTGAAATTAAATGTTGATTAATTAAATTTATTGTATCAAATCTTTTTGACAAATTTTGATCAAACTTAAAATTTTGATAATCATTGTAATAGTTATTAATTTTTGTAAAAAAGACTCTAATTTTTTTTTCCGGATATGAAATAAGAGATGATGATAAGTAAATAACATCTTTAAGTCCACTTTCTAAAATATTAATAATTTTAAAATTAAATTTATTAAGAGCGATAATTATTAAAGAAATAAATATTAATGTTAAGAGTGAAAATTTTTGTTTATTACTTTTTTTTAGAAAAGCTGATCGTAAAGCTATAACAAAATCATCCCTACCTGAGGCCATTATTATTAATACTCAGATAACAAACTAGAAAATGTCGACTCGTGCTCCATAGCTTTTCCCGTTCCTAATGCTACGCAAGATAATGGATCATCAGCTATATGGACTGGTAAACCAGTTTCTTTTGCAAATCTTTTATCAATATTTTTTAATAATGCTCCACCTCCAGTTAATGTCATGCCCATATCAACTAAATCAGCTGATAACTCTGGCGGAGTATTTTCTAATGCATCTTTGATCGCTACAATAATTTGTCTAATTATATCATTTAATGCTTCAGCAGTATCCTCTTCAGTAATGTTTACTTCTTTGGGAGTGCCAGATCTTAAATCTCTACCTTTGACAGCGTAAGAGTTAGAACTTGTTGGAATTGCTGTTCCTATTTCTTTTTTGATTTTTTCTGCAGTAGCATCTCCGATCATTAAATTATATTCTTTTCTCATAAAGTTTACAATTGCTGTATCCATTGCATCACCCGCAACTCTTAACGATTTTGAATATACGAGACCTCCTAGTGACATAACTGCAATTTCAGTTGTTCCTCCTCCTATATCTACAACCATTGAACCTGTTGCTTCAGAAATTGGAAGTCCAGCTCCAATTGCTGCAGCAATTGGTTCTTCAATTAGTTGAACTCTTCTTGCACCAGCTGCCATAGCACTATCTTGAATAGCTTTTCTTTCTACAGGGGTTGATCCGGTCGGAACACAAATTAAAATTCTAGGATTTGCAAAAGTTTTTCCTTTGTGAACTTTTTTAATGAAATACTTAATCATCTCCTCAGTTACTATAAAGTCTGCAATGACACCATCTCTTAAGGGTCTGATCGCTGTTATGTTTCCAGGTGTTCTTCCGAGCATTGTTTTTGCTTCATCTCCAACTGCTAAAACCGTTTTTTTTCCCCCTTGATCTCTTATAGCTACAACTGATGGTTCGTTAAGCACAACTCCTTTGCCTTTTAAGAAAACTAATGTATTTGCAGTACCAAGATCTATAGCCATATCTTGACTCCATATCTTTTTAATTTTTTCAAAAAATTCCATTTATATTCCTCTCATCTTTCGATTTTCTTGCTCCATAGGAGCTGATTTATTTCTTTTAATAATCATTTTATTTAATGCATTTAAATAAGCATTTGCGGATGCAACCAAAGTATCTGTGTCAGCCGCTTGACCAACTGTAGTTTTACCCTTTTCTTCTATCCTTACACTTACTGTGGCTTGCGCGTCTGTGCCCTCGGTTACTGCATGGACTTGATACAATAAAAGTTTTACATCGTGAGGATACAAAACTTTGATACATTTAAAAATAGCATCTACCGGGCCATCTCCTGTTTCTAAAGTTTGTTTAATCTCTCCATAAACATCAAGTGTCATATCCGCTTTTTGTGGTTCACCTGTGCCAGCAAAAACCTTTAAAGATTTCAAATTGATAACATTCTTTTCTCTAATCATGCTATCATCAACTAGTGCAACAATATCATCATCATAAACATGTTTTTTCTTATCAGCTAAAATTTTAAATTTTCCAAATGCTACTTGTATTACATCATCGGTAACATCTAAATAACCAAGATCAGATAACTTATCTTTAAACGCATGTCTTCCAGAATGTTTACCCATAACTAAAGAAGTTTTTTTTACACCAACACTCTCTGGTGTCATAATTTCATAGGTTTCTCTATTCTTTAGCATTCCATCTTGGTGAATTCCTGCCTCATGCGCAAATGCATTTTTTCCAACTATGGCTTTATTAAATTGAACTGGAAAAGTTGCGCTTGAGACAATTTTAGAAGCTTTACTTAAAAGTTCAGTTTTTATTCCAGTTCTATATGGCATTAGATCATTTCTGGTTTTTATTGACATGACTATTTCTTCAAGAGCTGCATTTCCAGCTCTTTCTCCAATTCCATTAATAGTACATTCAACTTGTCTAGCCCCAGCTTCTATACCAGCTAAAGAATTCGCAACAGCTAGTCCTAAGTCATTATGGCAATGTACTGATAAAATTGCCTTATCAATATTTGGAACTTTATTTTTTAAATTTGTAATAATTTTAGTAAATTCAGATGGAACAGTATAACCAACAGTATCAGGAATATTTATAGTTTTTGCTCCACAATTAATTGCCATCTCAACTGTTTTGCACATATAATCCATATCAGTTCTTGTACCATCTTCACACGACCATTCTACATCATCAGTAAAATTTCTAGCATAAGTAACACTCTCTTTTATTGCATCTAAAACTTGTTCAGGAGATTTATTTAATTTGTGCTTCATATGAAGAGCACTTGTTGAAATAAAAGTATGAATTCTAAACCTAGGTGCTGCTTTTAAAGCCTCATGACAAGCATCAATATCTTTTTTATTAGCTCTACATAATCCAGCAGGAATTGAATTTTTTAAAATTTTACTAATAGCTTTTACCGCTTCAAAATCACCAGGAGAAGCGATTGGGAACCCAGCTTCAATAATGTCAATTCCAAGTTCTTCAAAAACTCTTGCAATTTGAATTTTTTCCTCAAGACTCATTGATGCGCCTGGAGACTGCTCGCCATCACGCATAGTAGTATCAAATATAAAAATTTTGTCTTTTTCCCTCATAATAAATGTTATTTGAAAAACCTATAATACAATCTACGATAGATATTGCAAAATATTTATTAAGAAAAATAAATGTTTTTTAATCAACTTTTATCGCTATCGACTAGCTTCTTTTTGCCGATCCACGGCATCATAGCTCTAAGTTTAGCTCCAACAACCTCTATTGAGTGCTCTGATAACTCTTTCCTTTTTTTTAAGAAGTTTTTTTGACCATTTTTACATTCTTCCATCCACTGTTTTGTGAACTTGCCAGACTGAATATCGGCTAGAACTTCTTTCATTTTTTTCTTTGTGTCTTCTTTATTAATAATTCTTGGTCCAGAAACATATTCACCATACTCTGCGGTATTTGAGATCGAGTAATTCATATTTGCTATTCCACCCTCATATATAAGATCAACAATTAATTTTACCTCATGAAGGCATTCAAAATATGCCATTTCAGGTTCATATCCCGCCTCTACCAACGTTTCGTATCCGTTTTTAATTAATTCAACTAACCCGCCACAAAGAACACTTTGCTCACCAAATAAATCAGTTTCACATTCATCTTTAAAAGTTGTTTCAATAATTCCAGATCTTCCACCACCAATTGCAGATGCATACGATAATGCTAATTCTCTTGCTTTACCAGTTCCATTTTGATGAATAGCCATCAAACAAGGAACACCACCACCTTTTTCAAATTCACTTCTAACTAAATGTCCTGGTC
>Ga0194123_10000241_pt1 | contig 108672 bp, 103 predicted proteins | sample TA2MahsurfametaG_5_FD_155479 | JGI IMG/M metagenome (GOLD analysis project Ga0194123, IMG submission 155479) | Freshwater microbial communities from Lake Tanganyika, Tanzania - TA2015023 Mahale A surface | ecosystem: Environmental > Aquatic > Freshwater > Lake | place: Tanzania: Lake... | reverse complement strand
TTAGACACAATTGTAAACTTGCCGGCTGAACGATCCTCCAGCATGCGCTACATTCATCGCAAAGCTCTCAAAGGTGATATTGAATTTTCAGAAGTAGATTTTTCATACCCTGGACATAAAGTTAAAGCTTTAAGAAACATGTCAGTTAAAATTAAAGCTGGGGAGAAAGTTGCTCTTATTGGAAGGATGGGGTCTGGCAAAACTACAATTGAAAAATTAATTTTAGGTTTATATCAGCCAGATTCAGGAACAATTTTAATTGATGGGGTTGATACACGCCAGTTGGATCCCGTGGAGGTTCGTGCATCAATTGGATATGTATCTCAAGAAGTCTATTTGTTTAGAGGAACAGTTCGTGAAAATATTGCTCTTTCCAAGGCTGTCTTTGATGATGCTCAAATCCTAAAGGCGGCTGAAATAGCTGGAGTAGATGATTTTGTGCGTCAGCATCCTCAAGGGTATGATATGCCAATCGGAGAAGGGGGGTCTGGAATGTCTGGCGGACAGCGGCAAGCTATTGCTGTTGCACGAGCTCTTTTACATGATCCTGCCATTTTGTTACTCGACGAACCTTCAGCTTCTATGGATCCAGAGTCAGAATTTAATTTTATTAAACGATTAGAAGCACATATTCCTTCTAAAACACTCATAGTTGTAACGCATCGCCATTCTGTTTTGACATTGGTGGATCGAATTTTACTCATTGATCAAGGACGTATCATTGCTGATGGACCAAGAGATAAAATCTTAGAATTATTAGCACAAAAGCCTGGTCAAGCGGTGAAACCGAATGGGGAGAGACATGAGTGAAACTCCTGAAAAAGACTTAGAATTTTTACCCCCGCGTGCGGCGGCCTTTTATCGTGTAGGTCACAAGAAAACTTACCTGGCACAAAAAATTATTTTGATGTTTTTTATCGCCTTCTTCATTTGGGCACACTTTTCACAGTTGCATGAAGTAACGAAAGGAACAGGTAAAATCATTTCCTCTACACACAATCAAACTATAAGCAATTTAGAAGGAGGAATTATCAAAGAGATTTTAGTTCGAGATAATCAAATTGTATCACCTGGTCAAATTCTTATCAGGTTAGACACAACGATTTCGCAAGCAAAATATTATCAAGGTTTAGAAAATTACTATCGGTTTCTTGCATCTGCTGAGCGGCTACAGGCACAAATTAATAATCAACAAGCTTTTGCTCCCAGTCCGGATCTTTTAATGAATGCCCCAAATCTTGCAAAAGAAGAAAGTGTGCGCTTCGCTTCAAATCTTTTGAAGAAGCAAAATGATTTAAATATCGCTCGAAAAGATTATGAAATGAAGCGGCAAGAAATGAATGAAATAAAAGAAAAAATGAATGAGGTAAAAGAACAGTATGAATATGCTTCTGAGCAAGTTAAAATCATTACGCCTTTAGCAAAAAACAAGATATATTCACAGATGGATTATCTTAAACTTATGCGCGATTATTCTGATCAAAAAGCACAGTTAAGAGTTTTAAAAGTAAACCTTAAGCGCCTATCGGTAGCCGTTAAACAGGCTAAAGATCGACTCGACCAGGTGCTTATTCGATATCGTACGGATGATTTACAGGAACTTCGTGATATTGAAGGGAGACTTGCAGAAGTGAGAGGAGCAAAGACAGCAGATCAAGATCGAGTTGCACGTTCAGAAATTCGTTCCCCAATTACAGGGACAATTCGTGATATTAAAGTAAGAACAATTGGGGGCGTTGTTCAGCCTGGCGAAGCTCTGTTGGACATAGTGCCTTTAAACGATACTTTGATTGTGGAGGCTCAAATTGCTCCATCAGATGTTGCTTTTATACGTCCTGGTATGACTGCAACAATAAAGGTAACCGCTTATGACTTCAGTACATATGGAGGTTTAGAAGCCACTGTTGAGCATATAAGCGCGGATACTATTACAGACAAGCGAGAACAAACTTTCTATCGAGTTCTCTTGCAAACAAAATCAAATGTTCTTGCTAAAAAAGGAAGGCTTTATGCAATTATGCCTGGTATGCAAGTTGAAGTCGATATTCTCACCGGCCAAAAGTCTGTGCTGAATTACTTCCTGAAGCCTTTCCTCCGTGCCATAGACAATTCTATGACAGAAAGATAGTTATTTAATTATAAAACTCACGTGAAAAGGCGTCTCATAATTATGCGGTTTAGGGCCCATGTTAAGAGAGGGTATAAACCAATGGTTAGGAGAATACTCGGAATAATGGGAAAAATCCCAGTCCATTGAGATTTAACACAAGAGATAAGAATTGAATAGAGAAGACCATCTATAAGTGCAAAGAGGCAAAATCCCCCCCATACCCACAAGAAGTTTTGGTGACCAAGAATTTTCCTTTGTGTGAGAAGGAGAGTATATTCTGTTAGCAACCTAACAGCAGAAAATCCCAAGGGATAGGCATAAATTCCATCTAGAATGAGGCTAATTAAGACGAGCTGCTCAACAGAAAGAAGATCCGGCCTATATAGCGCGCAATGATAGAGAACAATCAAAAGCAAAACTGGCTGTACCCCAAGGCTTTGCCATACTGGAAGAATGTTTAAACAAACGACGGAAACCAAAAATATAAATATGAGAAGTCGATGTTTCCAAACTTTTTTAGAGGTTGAATGGTCGCCATCAATCATAAACTTCTCTCTCAACTAAATAAGTGTATCAGGATGACAATTCTCATAAACCTAAAGGCCAAAAAGAACTGTTACAAAGGTGGGTGTTTCTTTAACGAAAGGACGTGCGATAATAGTATCATCAGTTACTTGGGTAACAATTGCGACGGGGAGTCCAGGAGGAAAAATACCGCCATAACCGGAAGTTAAAAGACGATCACCTACTTTGACTTTAACAGATTTTTCTAAATGAATGAGCCGCAATTCAGGCCCATTTTGACCCGAAATAATTCCATGATCGTGTGTTGATTCAATTTCTACAGGGATACGCGAAGATAGATCAGTAAGAAGCATTACGCGTGCATTAGAGGAAGAAAGCCCCCCCACCTCGCTGATACGCCCAAGGACTCCATCCGCCGTAATGACTGGTTGCCCCTTAAGTATTCCATTTTCCTCGGATGCCTTAATTGTTAACTGGGTGTTCATTCCATCACTTACATGTCCAACAACACGTGCTGTTAGGCGCTCAATTTGGGTATCAGGGAGTGCGTTTGTTAAAAGTTGCAGTTGATGTTGGTCACGTGTCTGTTGGCGCAAATCTTGGATCATAAATTGAAAATGTTCATTTTCCTCTCTTAAAAAAGCTACTTCTTCGCGCAAGCTTTTATTTGTTCGAAATGTGTCGCTCCAGGAGTCTAGGGCAGAAAAAGGTTGTGTAATGCCGTCTATGAGAGGAAAAGTTAGATCCAAAAGCAAAGAGTTAAGATGCTGAACTGCTTTATTATCCCTAATCGACAATGTAAAGATAATCAATGCACCAATGAGAACAGAAACCATCCCTAAGGGAAAGTGGGTAAATCCATGAGAAGGTCGGTTATGAACTTGGGAGACCATAACATACTTTAAGGATGGTCGTTGAAGAAAGAAAGATTTTAATTCAGAAGACTTAATCTTTGCCATGCAGGCTGGTTAACCTTGTTAAGTGTCATAATTTCAATAATTTATAATCATACCTAGTAACAACAAAACCATTCTTATAATATAAAACTCTGGGGGTATTTAAAAGAGGGTTTTAACACTTTTTTAATACATAGTTATAAGAACGTTTTGCAGGGTCTTTATCTCCTCTAAAGCATGCCCAGTGCCCTGGACAACACAAGTAAGGGGGTGCTCAGCCACAAAAACAGGCAATCCTGTAGCCTGCGACAAAACAGCATCCAAGTTTTTAAGTTGAGAAGCTCCTCCAGTCATAACAATGCCTCTGTCAACAATATCAGCAGAAAGCTCTGGAGCCGTATTTTCGAGAGCTGTCTTAACACCATGAATAATGGCTGCAACCACTTCTGTCATGCTTTCCGCGACTTGTTTCTGATTTATTTCAACTTCTTGAGGAACACCGTTAATTAAACTACGTCCTTTAATGCTCATCTTGATCTCATGGCTATTTGAGCAAATAACGGCAGAGCCAATTTCTTTCTTAATTTTTTCTGCTGTGCTTTCTCCAATGAGGAGATTATGGGTACGGCGAATATAATTAATGATGGCTTCATCCATTTTATCTCCACCTACACGCACAGAACATGCATAAACAATACCACCTAAAGAGAGGATGGCCACTTCAGTTGTACCCCCTCCGATATCAACGACCATGGAGCCTGTAGGCTCAGTAACTGGGAGGCCCGCTCCAATGGCTGCCGCCATGGGCTCTTCAATGAGAAAGACGCGGCGGCCACCAGCGCTTTCAGCAGATTCTTGAATTGCCCGGCGTTCAACGGCTGTAGAACCAGACGGAACACAAATAATAATTTGGGGAGCTGCAAAACTGCGGCGGTTATGCACTTTCCGAATGAAATGTTTGATCATTTCTTCAGCAACTTCAAAGTCAGCAATCACGCCATCACGTAAAGGACGAATTGCTTGGATTCCACCTGGTGTTCGCCCGACCATAAGCTTGGCTTCTTCTCCAACGGCCAGCACTTGCCGCTTTCCCTTATTCATGGAGGTTGCAACAACGGAGGGCTCATTGAGGACAACACCCCTTCCTTTCACATAAACCAACGTATTGGCTGTACCTAGGTCGATAGCCATATCGGCCGATAAAGCACCCAAAAAGCGTGATAGTAATCTCAATTTATTAATCCTCGGTAAGTTTGCTCTTTATTCGATATAGTTTTACGAGGAATAGGGGGTGTACCGCAAGAGTTTTATTGAATGGAGCTTTATATTATTCCTTTAAAATTTATGAAATAATAACCAAATTTTAAGAATATTTTCTTAAGCTTAAAATCATAAATGAACACATTCGGGAGTTTGCTTCGATGAAAGATTATTTGATTCTGCTTATGTTAGGAATATCTACATTGGGATTTCAAGGCAGTCTCCTGGCTTCACAGGGCTCTGGGACTCCATCTGCTCTTGAAATTATTCATGGTAAATTGAGTAAAAGACAGCCTCTTTCACCAAAAGAGGAAGCAACTTTAAAGGTTGTAAAGGGAAAAGTACAGAAAAGTGCGGGAGATATGACGGTCCTTTCTCCTCTTGAGCAGAATGTTTATAACTTAGATCGTTTGAACAACACATCACCAACTCTTACTGAAATTTTAGAAAAGGGAAAGCAATTTCCGTGGGGCTTAGATCTTATTCTTCTAGAAGAACGAGGTTTAAAACTAAGGGACTCGGTTGGGGGTGGAGGAGCAGATGTTTCTTCTGTTGTCTATACTTATCAAAAAATATCTGGTGAGATAAATACAATGGAAAAGGAAAAGAAAAGTCTTATTGAAAAAATGAAAGATCTAACGGAGAAAATGAATAAGGCACAGAGAGATAAACTCTCTTTAAGCGCTGAACAGACGGTCCTAAAAGAATGGCAAGATAAAATTGTAAAACTTAATGCAGAAATGGGTCGTCGAAAACCAACAAGAGAAACTGCGGTGAAAAGCATAATGCAATCAACAGGGCTTGAACGCTCAAAGTTAGATCAATTACCAGATTTGGAAGCATGGAAGGACATGAAAGCTCACCCAGAGAAATTGAGCCAAATAATTAAGCGTCCGCTTCCTAATCCTCACTCCGCTAAAATATTGAGATAGAAGAAAATTATTACTTAGGGCTTATCCCTTATAAATTCATCTTGACGAAGGGGGTACCTTTAACGTTAGCTCTCCTTTATAATGCTTAAAAGCAAAATAAAGGAGAACAATTCATGCCTCATACACTACCAAATCTTCCCTATGAACTTAATGCACTCGAGCCTCACATTTCAGCACAAACACTTTCATTTCATCATGGAAAACATCATCAAGCTTATGTAACAAACCTGAATAATCTCATTCAAAATACTGATTTAGCAGATAAATCTCTGGAAGAAATTATTCAATTAACAGCAAAAAATCCTGAGAAGATGGGTGTGTTTAACAATGCCGCTCAGGTATGGAACCATACATTTTTTTGGAATTGCATGAAGCCGCAAGGAGGTGGGGCTCCCACAGGGGATTTGAAAGACTTGATTGATCAGGCTTTTGGATCCTATGAGAAGTTTGCTGCTGATTTCAAGCAAGCCGCTGTTACTCAATTTGGGAGTGGCTGGGCTTGGCTAGTTGCTGAAAAAGGAAATTTACGGATTATGAAAACGGCGAATGCGGATCTTCCCATGGTTCATGGTGCGACAGCGCTCTTAACATGTGACGTTTGGGAACATGCTTATTATTTAGATTTTCAAAATAGACGCCCAGACTACGTGGATACTTTCTTAAATCATTTGGTCAATTGGGATTTTGCAACCTCACTCTTGACGTCGATGTAAGTTCATCCATGGTGAGGTTTTAACTGTTTTATTAAAAAAATGAAATGCTCATGTCGTTTGGTCGCTATTTTACAAGAGTACTCGTGGGATGTATATTTTGGAGTTACCTCACTCCAGGAGGTATGCTTTCTACTTGGGGACAAGAGCACAATCAAAAACTTGCTAAATCCGTAAAAAACTCTTCTCAAAAAAAGAGACCAAAACATAAAAAATTAAAGACTACCAAAGCGAAAAAGGGATATGGCGCCCCGATCATTTTTGGAGGGCAAACCCGTATTGAGACAAAATATTCATTTCTTCCTTTCTTCCTTATACCAAAGCCTCACGACAATTTTTATATAGGGTTTATATCTACACCAATTGCTCTTGAGTCTCTTTCGAAAATTGCCCAAGCAAAAGATAGCAATCTACCTGACGTGAAAATTCTCATAGAACCAAACAAAGGCGAACCCAACTTAATATTTGATTGGCAAAATAACAACTCTGCTTTAGCGGTTTTAAAGGAAGGGAGCAAATGGTGGATTGTTTTTGACGAGAAAGCAAATCCTTTGCTTCCTTCATTTGAAGAACATTCTGCTTTAGGTTTTAAAAATATTGAAGTTTTGCCCACCCAAGAAGGGTTAGTTTTACAAGTGACGGTAGAAGATCAGCTCACACCTGAGGTTGCTTATAAAGATAATAAATGGCGCATCATTTTTAAACCTCAACCTCAACTCCTTTTTCACCAGGCATCTATTGAGTTTCCTCAATCTCAGGTGCATAGATTAATTATTGAGGCCAGCTCTTTAGGAAAGGAAATTCATTTCATAGACCAACGTACTGGCTATGGATGGGTAGTCTTTCCTTCCTATCGAGTGGGCTGGGGTATTGAATCGCGCCAGGAATTTCCTGATTTTAAAATTATGGAGGCACCCCAAGGAGTAGGAATTCAAACAATAAAGGATGATCTTATGGTAAAGGTCATTCCAGGTGGGATAGAAATCACACATCCTGACGGGTTAGCCATCAGTCGGCGAGAAGATCGTGAGCAAGTTCGTACCTGGGCAATGCCGACGGGTTTTTTTGCACAAGCTCAAGATCTTGATTGGGAAAATAGAAAAGAAGAAATTAACCAAGAATTATTAGATCTTCCTCACGACCAACATGGGCCAGGCGAATTAGAATTGGCATGGTTGTTATTAAGTCAGGGTGAAGCTAATGAAGCATTGGGGTATCTAACTCATCTTGCCAAAATGCGCCCAAGTATTGCTGATTTATCTGTGTTCAAAGCTTTGCAAGGGGTCGCAAACTTATTGTTGCATCGGTACTATGGTGCAGAGCAATCTTTAAGAGAGGTACGTGAAGAACCTGAAGTACAGATATGGTTGTCGATATTAAAAGCAATTCAATATCCTTCTTGCCTAGGATTGCATTGCAAGCCACAAAATCATCTGCGTTCGCACTTCCAAATGGCAAAGCCTCTTTTACAAAGCTATCCGAAGCCTCTACGTAATCAATTGATGTCCCTTATTTTAATGGCCGCGATTGCCGCAAACGATATTGAAACTCTTACATCCTTCTTAGAGGGAGAAACTTCACCACAGGAGAGAAGTGCCAAGGAAACCTTTAATCTTGCGCGCGCAAAAATGCTTCTTAACCAGGGAAAAGAAGATGAAGGTTTGCAAATTTTGGGAGAGCTTATGGAGCGGGCGCTTTCTTCTAAGGTCCGTGCAATTGCGCGGTTTGATTATATTGCGCATCGGTTGGAAACTAATATGATCAGCAAAGAAGATGCATTTTTGCAATTAAGAAATTTACGCTCTCGATGGCGTGGGGGGTGGTTTGATCAACAAATCTCTGAGTATCTTGTTGAAAAAGATGAACAAAAAGGATAGTTTGGGCTGCAAAAATTCTTGACAGTCCATTTATAAATGTACATATATTTATTCAGTGTGTAAGTGAATTTTTATGAAAAGAGTTTTTATGTTTGTCTATGTAAACAGACTTCTCAATGATGGCTTCTTTCTGCATCCCTTCGTGCAGAATGCATTTTCATTCCCTGTGTCTACTTGCCAACCCAACCGTCATTTTAAATTTCTCAAGCGCAGCTAAGCGCTTATTCTTTTTTTCATTAGACAATTCTTAGTTTTAATATTTTTTCCTTAAAAGGAAAATTTTGTTTTATATTTTATTTGGAGAGAAAAAATGACGTCGACGCCTTCGCAAGATAAAATTGGCCTTTGGCCTTTAACCTCCCTTGTCACAGGGAATTTGGTTGGGTCAGGGGTTTATTTGCTGCCAGCAACACTTGCAATTTATGGGGTAATTAGTATTTCTGGATGGATTATGGCCTCCTTGGGGGCCATTCTTCTCTCTTTGGTGTTTGCAAATCTGAGTTCACGCCAAGCCAAGACAGGAGGTCCCTATCTTTATGCGCGAGAGGCCTTTGGAGATACGGTAGGGTACTATGTTTGTTGGGGATACTGGGTCCTAATGTGGATGAGTAATCCTGCATTGGCAATCGGTGCAGTTGGTTACATTTCATCCCTGTGTGGAGGATTAAGTCAACTGACGCACTTTTGGTTAGAAGTTATGATTGTAGCTTCTTTGACTGCTTTTAATCTAGCAGGCATGAAAGTGACATGCCGCACTGAACTTGGTATTACGGCTTTAAAAGTAATCCCCTTGTTGATTTTACCTTTGATTGGTCTATATTTTATTGATTTTTCAACTCTTACCCAACACGTCAACGTCTCAGATAAATCTTTTGGAATGGCGCTTAATGCAGCGACTTTAGCAGCAATGTGGGCTTTTGTGGGTTTAGAGACTGGAACAATCCCGGCTGGTCAAGTGTACGACGCCTGCCGAACTGTTCCTCGTGCAACCATCTTAGGTACTGTTATTGCAGCAGCAGTCTATATTTTGGGCGCCATCGTTGTGATGGGGGTTGTCTCGCCTCATGACTTACTTCAATCAAAAGCCCCCTATGCAGATGCAGCGGAACGAATCTTTGGAGGAGCTTGGGGTGCGCCTGTTACCGTTGCAGCGATCATCTCGTGCTTAGGTTCCTTAAATGGGTACTTGATCATTGTGGGTCGTATCCCTTACGGAGCTGCTCAAGATGGATTGTTCCCCAAATTCTTTACAAGAACAACAAGCCATGGCACGCCGTATTGGGGGGTTCTTATTTCTTCTTTATGTTCGGTCCCCCTTTTATTTATCTCTTTAAAAAATACTCTTATGGAGCAATTTAATTTTGTAATTGAGATTGCAGTAACACTTATTCTCCTTGTTTACACCGTATCTGTCTTGGCGTATTTGAAGGTGATCATTCAAGAGCGTCAGGTGACATTTTACAAAATTACTCTTGGGGTGAGTGCTCTGATTTTTACGGGATGGTCTTTGTGGGCAGCAAGCTTTAAAATGGTAGGCCTTTCGCTCCTTATTCTTATTCTAGGGATTCCAATGCGGTTATGGATGCAAAGAAAGAAGTTTTGCATGGACCAGGCTTGATTGGAATAGAAAAATTTTTATAAGGCGGCTATGCCTATTGCGGGCCAAGCTCGATGGGAGAGCAGAAGCTTCCCAAGCTACAACGGGAGTTTGATTCCCCTTGCCCGCTCCATGGCTATTTTGGATACACAGAGACCTTAATGGTATTAATATCCCTGTCAAGACGCCCATTTGTATAGGTGCAAACAGAGGAATGAGCACCACTTAAAGGAGCTTCGTTGGTCAGTGACCAGTTGCCGCCCTTTTGGACCTGCTCTGCTTGTATCTTTCTTCTTATCGTTATGTCATGAGAAAGTGCTGATCTTATGCGTATATCATCTTTTACGAGTACATTATGAGGATCACTTGCATTCTCAGGATACCCTTCAGCAAACTGCTCTACAATGTCTCCATCCAAGTTCTGAGGACAATTTCTTTTTTTTGCCAGATTGATCTTTGCATTTTGTTTTTTCAAAGTTGCTTCCCCCGCCTCGGCTAGAGTTGTAAAGAAAACAGCCCCTAAAAGACTACCTAAAATAATTCCCTTAAACATTTTTTTCCCTCCTATTGATAATCTTCCTTAAGTATATCTAGATTTTCTTAAGATATGCTTAAAAGGAAGGTAAGGAATCTTCTGCTGTGTATAATTTAAACAATAAGTATAATATTTTTACAATGTTGAAATAAGATAAAATTAATATAAATTTCACATATTAAAATAATAACAGGCATGTACAATATTATATTGTACAGTTGTATTAATAAAAAACATAAGGAATTGATCATGAATAAATTTTTTATTTCAAAAGTGGTAAGTTTGTTGTTTGTGAGTCTTTGTGTTGGAGCTGTTAATGCAGCAGAACAACCAAAGGACAAAGAAGAAGCAACACCGGGAACTACAACAGCAACCGCGCAACCTGCAGATCCTACGCGCCCTAAAGAGGAAAAAACACTTCAAGGAGACAAGGTCGAACCCTGGGGGCTTGAGGGAGGTAAGTTTGTCGATGCTCCAGCAGATTTAGCTCATAAAATTGGAGAAAAAATTGAAAGAAATATAAATAAGGTCTTTGGCAAAAAAGAAGATGAATAATCGTTCGTTTCTTCTTGTCATCTCGAGACTCAATCTCTATGCCTCATTGAGAGGCCGAAGGCTGGGGCAACTCTCTTCTCTATTGCATAGCCTTCGGCTTGGCTGAGTCCGTGTACTCATATTATTTTGGATTAGTTTTTTTCGGCTATGCTGTTGAGCAATTTCTCAATGCGTTCAGCTTCATCGAAGGATTCATCGATGCGAAAGCGTAACGAAGGTGTGAATTTAAGAGAAAGCCTTTTGCCCAGTTGATGCCTCAAATAGCCCGCCAGTTCTGATAGATGAGCGAGTGTTTCTTCGCGCATCTGGCCACCTAAGGGCATAACAAATAGGGTAGCAATTTGCAGATCGGGAGACATTTGAACTTGTGTTATTGTCACAGAGACTGGCAAACCTGGTTCGGGAAGTTTTGCATGCAAAAGGAGGCTAGATAAAATATGGCGCACTTCCTCACCCACTTTTAAGCGACGATGGCTGGGGGCACGCGAGGGTGCAAACAAAGTTTTTTTAGAATAATCTCTCATTGTATTTGGCAATTATATTTGGCGTGCAACGCTCTCTATTTCATAACATTCGATGATGTCTTTTTCTTGAATGTCATTATAATTTTCTAGCACAATACCACACTCATAAGATTCTTTAACTTCTTTGACTTCATCTTTAAAACGTTTGAGGGATTGCAAGGCACCTTCGTGTATAACCACATTGTCTCGGAGAAGACGTATTCTCGCACCGCGTTTAACGACGCCTTCTGTAACATAACAGCCAGCAACTTTTCCAATTTTGCTGATACTGAAAACTTGGCGAATTTCCACAAAACCTAGGAACTTCTCTCGCAAAGTTGGAGCGAGGAGGCCGCTCATGAGGGCTTTCATATCATCAATAACATCATAGATAATAGAATAATACCTAATTTCAACATTATCACGTCGTGCCAATTCACGAGCTTGTGGGTTGGTGCGAACGTTGAAGCCGATGACAATTCCGCCGGAGGCTCTGGCAAGAGTTACATCACTTTCATTAATTCCCCCAACACCACCGTGTAAAACGCGGATATTAACTTCTTCAGTTGATAATTTTCCTAAGCTGGCTTGGATAGCTTCCAGAGAGCCTTGGACATCTGATTTAATAACAAGGGGCAGTTCACGTGCTTCTCCACTTGCAATTTGTGTCATCATTTGTTCCATGGAACTGCGAGCTGAAGCAGCAACTTTTGCGTCACGTTCGCGACGTTGACGGAATTCGGCAACTTCACGGGCGCGAGCCTCAGTTTCAACAACAAAGAATTCGTCTCCGGCAGAAGGTACCCCGTTGAAACCCAAAATTTCCACAGGCATAGCAGGTGTAGCCGTTTCGATTTTTTGTCCATGATCATTGATTAGAGCACGGACACGTCCCCATTCTGTTCCTGCAACAAAAATATCTCCAACCTTTAAGGTGCCTCGTTGAATTAAAATAGTTGCAACTGTTCCACGTCCTTTATCAATTTGCGCCTCAATGACAACGCCTTCTGCAGCTCGGCTGGGATTTGATTTTAAATCTAAAACTTCAGCTTGAAGAAGGATTTTTTCTTCAAGCAAATCAAGATTCATAAGTTTTTTTGCTGAGACTTCTACTGAGAGAATATCCCCCCCGAATTCTTCCAAAACAACTTCGTGTTGTAAGAGTTCTGATCTAACGCGTGAAGGATTTGCTTCAGGCTTGTCCATTTTATTAATAGCAACAACCATGGGTACTTTAGCGGCCTTAGCATGGTGAATGGCTTCGATTGTTTGTTCCATAATTCCATCATCGGCAGCAACAACAAGGACAACTATATCCGTAACATTCGCACCTCTCGCACGCATTTCTGTAAATGCTGCATGGCCCGGCGTATCAATAAAGGTTATCTTTTGGCCAGATCTCAGTGTGACTTGATAAGCTCCAATATGTTGGGTAATTCCTCCAGCTTCTCCACTTACAACGTCCGTTTTGCGTAAGGCATCTAGGAGAGATGTCTTTCCATGATCAACGTGTCCCATAACCGTAACAACTGGTGCGCGATGGATCAATTCAGATTCTTTATCCTCTTCGCCACGTAATCCTAATTCAATGTCGGACTCAGAGATGCGTTTAAATTTATGACCGAATTCACTACAAAGGAGTTCAGCAGTATCAGCATCAATAGGCTGATTAATGGTTACCATCATCCCTAACTTCATGAGAGATTTGATAACATCTGCCCCTCGAACCGCCATACGGTTAGCAAGTTCACCGACTGTAATAGTATCAGGAATAATAACTTCACGAATAACTTTAAGTTGTTCAGTTTGGTCTGCAAGTTGTTTATGTTTTTGTCGTGCACGTCTTAATGAAGCTAGAGAGCGTCCTCGGCTTTCTTCTTCACCTGAGAGCGCACGTGTAATTGATTGACGATCTAATTTTCGCGGATGATCAAATTCTTTCTTAACAGCTGGTCCTACATTTTTCTTTGCATCTATACGCGCCCCACCCTTTCGGCGTCCTCCTGCGTCTTCATCCTCGTCTTCTTCAACGATATTCTTTGCATAGGTAGGTGCATAGGTTTTTCCAGCCGGGTGGCGGTTATCAGGCTTATGACGGGTAAGATCAGACGATGTCCCTTCCTGTGAAGAGGGGGCTTCTTCTGATTCAGAAGGGGATTTCTCCTTGGCAGGTGGCTTTTCTTGTTGTTTTTCAAGCGCCAATTGCTCCATTTGACGCCGCCATTCAGCCTCTTCAGCTTCCCTGCGTGCGCGTTCTCCAGCTTCCAGAGCATCTGTTTTAAGGGCGTCTTGCACAACCTTTAAGCGATTGGTGAGCTCGTCTTCTGTAAGGCGTTTGCCTGCTGAAGTGGTTGCCTTTTTCAAATCTTGTTCTGGTTCTTGGGCAGGAGGAGAAGTGGGAGGCGATTTTTCAATGGGCTTTTCCTCAATGATTTCACCAGGCATAGAAACCCGTTTGCGCTTAACCTCCACCGATACAGTTTTAGTACGGCCATGGGAAAAGCTTTGGCGAACTTGATCTGATTCAACGACCTTTTTTACATCTAATTTTTTACTCAAAGTTAGAGTTTTTTTCGGTTCCTGATCGGTCGGTTTATTCATTCTGTTTCTCGCCTAAATTCTTCTATACAGATTGTGGAGTTTCTTCATCTGCAAACCAATGAGAGCGTGCAGCCATAATCATTTCATTAGCGCGCTCTAAGGGGAGAGATTGCTTACCAATAATATCGAGCAATTCATCTCCGGCTAAGTCCGCAAAGTCATCGAGGGTTTTAATACCATTTTTTGCCAATTTTAACAGCATTTCAGGGGTTAGACCATCAATATTCATAACGTCCTGTGCCAGACCCATTTCTTCGCATTCTTTGCGTATTTTAGTGTCGCGCTGTTCTAAGTGCGTAAGTGCGCGTGTTTGTAATTCCTGGCTAATCTCTTCATCGAAACCTTCAATATTAGAGAATTCACTTATAGGAACATATGCAATTTCTTCAATAGTTGCAAATCCCTCAGCAGCCAACAATTGGCCAATCATTTCATCCACATCTAATGATTCCATAAATAGCTTTGTACGATTTGCGTGTTCTTCAGTCCGTCGTGCTGTTTCTTCAGCCTCGGTCAAGATGTCAATATTCCATCCTGTTAATTGAGATGCCAAGCGAACATTTTGCCCACGACGGCCAATGGCAAGGCTGAGTTGCTCTTCTTCAACAATAACATCAACCCGATGGTTTTCTTCATCAAGAACAACTTTCATGACTTCGGCAGGCGCTAAGGCATTAACAACAAAAGTTGCAGGATTTGATGACCAAGGAATGATATCAACCTTTTCTCCTTGTAGCTCAGTTACAACTGCTTGTACGCGACTGCCGCGCATACCGACGCAGGCGCCTACGGGATCAATGCTTGGATCAGATGTGTAAACGGCAAGCTTTGCTCGACTTCCTGGATCCCGTGCAACGGCTTTAACTTCAATAATACCATCATAGATCTCTGGGACTTCTTGTTCGAAAAGTTTTGTCATAAATTGGGGGTGAGTACGCGATAAAAAGATCATAGGTCCGCGCACTTCTGGGCGAACATCGGCAATATAGACGCGAATTCGATCGCCTACACGAAAGACTTCACGTGGAATAGTATCTTCCCTGCGGAGAATCGCTTCTGTGCGACCAAGATCCATAACCACGTTACCAAACTCTACACGCTTGATTAATCCGCTAATAATTTGTCCTATGCGATCCTTATATTCAATAAATTGTTGTGCTCTTTCAGCATCCCGTACTTTTTGGAAAATAACTTGTCGGGCACTTTGTGCTGCCACACGGCCAAACTCAATGGGTGGAAGCATTTCGTAAATTACATCGCCCACATTTGCTGAGGGGTTCCTTTCTTTTGCTTGCGATAGATTAATCTCGACAAGGGGGTTCTGAACTTCCTCGACAACTGTTAAACATTTTTGAATATCTACTTCCCCGGTTGAGCGATCGATGGTTGCGCGTATATCTCGATCCATACCATATTTTGCCTTGGCAGCCTTTTGAATGGCTTGTTCCATAGCTAACACAACATCTTCCCGGTCAATCCCCTTTTCACGGGCAACTGTTTCAGCAACAAGGAGCAGTTCATGACGTGGCTGGTTGCTCATATTTACTTCAGTAGATCTATATTTTTGACTGGACACGATATTATTCCTTCTATCTAAATCATATTTTCACTATAACGCATTAAAATCCACAAAAAGACGCGCGGCGCGAATATTTTCCATCCCAATAGTTACACTGGGAGACTTTTCTGTATCTGCAACATTTAACAGATCTAAGGTTATTTCCCTTTCATTTGCTGACGTCAAGCGTCCTTGGAAGCGTTTGCGCTCATTAATCGGCTGTTGCGTTGTTACAACAACCATTTGTCCGCAAAATCGTTGGTAATCTTTTAGTTTTACCAATGGACGTTCCAACCCAGGCGATGAAACTTCTAAAACATAGGGATTTTTTATAGGATCTTGAACATCCAAGAGAACCGAAACCACACGACTTACGGTTGAGCAATCATCCGCTGTAATTGGCTTCTCGTCCAAGCGCTCAATCATAATTTGCAAAACTTTCCGGTGGGAACCAGAAAGCTGAACGCGTACAATAGAATACCCACGAGCGATGAGGGGTTCTTCGATAATAGCTTCGATGCGCTTTAATATGTCCACTGCCTTATTTATCCCTTTTCCCTCCGGGTGGGGATAAAATAGCTAACATATTTTAATCTTCAATCCCCACAGGAGAACTTAACGAAAATGTATGTACTTTATACAGAAAATTCAAGTGCTTTCTTTAAAAAAATATTTTACGCTTATAAAAAAGGGGAGGTTAAGATGGCAGAACCACTTATTCATACAAAAATAATAGGACGGGTTATGGTGATCACCCTTAGCCGCTCTCCAGCTATGAATGCTTTATCTCAAGAGCTTATTTCTCAGCTGAACCATTCTTTACGCCAGGCAGAGGCTGATTCAGAAATTGGGGCAATGGTCATAACGGGGGATGAAAAAGCTTTTGCCGCTGGGGCTGATATTAAAGAAATGAAAGATCTCACATTTCAAAAAGTATTTGCTGAGGATTTTATTGAAACTTGGGAATATTTGTCCAAATGTAGAAAACCCACCATAGCGGCCGTTTCTGGGTATGCGTTGGGGGGTGGTTGCGAGCTGGCCATGATGTGCGACATTATTTTAGCCGCGGATACGGCCCAGTTTGGGCAACCAGAAATTACATTAGGAACCATTCCGGGGGCTGGTGGGACGCAACGATTAACGCATTTACTGGGTAAAGTAAAAGCGATGGAACTCTGCTTAACCGGGCGTCTTATGGACGCGCAGGAGGCAGAACGATGTGGTCTTGTGGCCCGGGTTGTCCCTGAAAAGAAATTAATGGATGAAGCCCTGAGTATGGCTAAAAAAATTGCTGACTTTTCTCTGCCCGCTGTCCAAATGATAAAGGAAGCCATTTGCGCAGCAGAAAATATGCCTTTAACCCAAGGGATTAGGTTTGAACGTCATTTGTTTCAAGCCTCCTTTGCACTGGAAGATAGAAAAGAAGGAATGAATGCTTTTTTGGAGAAGAGGAAGCCAAGCTTTAAGAACAAATAAGGATGCCCCTTGCAATAAATTAAAATACAATAAAAACAAGAAGGAACAATAAATGACTCCCGCCACGATTGATAAAATGTTTGCGCGTTTTGCAGAACAAGACCCTCACCCAAAAACAGAGCTTTATTTTATTAATTCGTATACACTTCTCGTCGCTGTTATTTTATCTGCACAAGCCACTGATGCTGGGGTTAATAAGGTAACCAAAGATCTCTTTCAATCTATCGATACGCCTCAAAAGATGCTCACATTTGGGCTTGAGGGATTAATGCGGAGCATCAAAACCATTGGGCTTTATCCTTCAAAAGCTAAGAATATTATAAAAATGTCACAACTGTTGGTGGATCATTATGGAGGAAAAATTCCCGAAACACGTACCGAATTAGAATCTTTACCAGGTGTTGGTCGTAAAACGGCGAATGTGGTTCTCAACGTGGTATTTAAGGAGCCAACTATTCCTGTGGATACCCATATATTTCGAGTGTCAAATCGGTTGCAGCTTGCGTGTGGCAAAAATCCTTTAGAAGTTGAAAAGAATCTAGAACGCGTTATTCCAGAAAAATTTCGTGTGCATGCTCATCATTGGCTTGTTTTACATGGGCGATATGTTTGTAAAGCCCGCAAACCCTTATGTCCAACATGTATCATCAATGATTTATGTCCCTATGAGCCAAAAACAAAATAATTTTATCTGTTTGCTCTTTTCTTAGGAGGAAGATTGTCAAGATAATCAGGCAGTTCATTCAAGGGAATTCCAAGAAGATCCTTATGGTCTTCTTTGGTAATTTTTGAGGCAAGACCATTTTTATCCAGATGTGTTCGTAAATACCCGAGCATTTGTGGTGAACTGATAATATGCAGTTCCTCAAAGAGCTGATTGTGGCTTGCATGCTTCAAAAAAGTTGTCAGTTCTTTTGCAAAAGATTCTTTTTGCAGTTCATGCCAATCAGGCGAAGGATCATAAGCATGACGAATTGGAGCCGCACTTTCAAACGTACGACCAGGGCGGTCATTTCCATGCACATGAGAGAGTTGATGGGTATGGGAAAGTGAATGGAGTTCTTTTAATTTTCCAAGAGGGGAGATTCGTTCAATTATGCGAGCACGGCCGCCATCTGCTAAAAGAATCCAAGTTTTCTTTTTGCGCATAACGGTCTCCTCATCTTTATTGACCAGCCCATAAATAAACAAAAAGGGCTACTAGTTATATGTTATCATAAGGATATCGTATTTTGTATACTCTAATTAATTAATTTCCAGTCTGAAGGCGTTCAACCAATTGCTGGACTGATGGAATAAAACCATTGGCGTAATAAGGGTCTCGTGCAAAGCGATAGGCTTGATGACCTGCAAACATTAACTGATTGTTGACATCCTCGCTATGGCTAATTGCTTGAAGAGTTTTTTGAATACAATAAGAACGGGGGTCTGCCTTTTTGCCCGTCGTTCCCTCTTCATTTTGGGCCCAGTTGCTGAAATTACAAGCAGATAAACATCCCATGCAATTTATTTGATCCGTTAAAATCTCGTTTTGGTGTTCTGGAGTTACAAACACCAACGTTGAATCGGGGGTTCGCATCGCTTCTTTGAAGCCTGCTTGAACCCATGATTCTGCTTGCTCTTTATCATGGATTGTTAAATAGACAAATCGTCCACGTGCTCCCACTGGGAAAGCTTCTGTATGCTCTCCAACAGGGGCAACACTATAAGCGACTTGCCTTTGTGATCTTGCTTCTAATGACAATAGAAAATCATTACGTACAGCGGACGAGTAAAAGCCTGTAGGACTAAATCTATTTAATTGGATATCCCCCTCTTTAAGGGTGAGAAGCTTTTTCTTCCACGCCTCGGAAATAGGACTTTCCTGTGTAAGAAGTGGACGTGTGCCAAACTGGAAGGCAATGGGTCCAAGCTCAGGATTATCTAGCCAGTCCTCCCATTCATTAATGCTCCAAACTCCGCCAGCCATAAAAATGGGGGTATCCTTAAGTCCGCACTCAATCATAGCTTGACGAAGTTCTGCCACACGGGGGTAGGGTTTTTGGGGGTGATCAGGATGTTCACTATTAGAGAGACCATTGTGACCACCTGCTAACCAGGGATCTTCATAGACAACCCCTCCAAGAGCTTCAGGAAAGCGATTATAAGCTCTCTTCCATAAAATGCGAAAAGCGCGCGCTGAGGAAACGATTGGATAGTAATGGATGCCGTAGTGGACGCAAATTTCTGCTAGCTTGTAGGGCATGCCAGCTCCACAGGTTACCCCATGAACCAGGCCTTTAGCTTGGGAGAGAACACCATGCAAAATAGGTTCAACTGCTCCATTTCCCCACAAAACATTCATGTGAATGCGGCCCTGTCCGTTAGAACGCTCATGAGCAATTTTTGCTTGAGTGATTCCTCCCTGAATTGCATAATTGATCAATTCCTCGTGGCGTTCTCGGCGTGTTTTTCCATGGTATACAATGGGGATTAAGCGTCCCTGTTCATCATGAGCATCTGCGTTTACAGCTGAAAATGTGCCCACACCACCAGCAGCAGCCCAGGCTCCGGAGCTTTCACCATTCGACACGGAGATCCCTTTTCCACCTTCTACAAGGGGTAAAACTTCACGGCCAGAGATGATAATGTTCTTCAATGGCCTCATTATAATTGCTCCAAATGGTTGATTATTTTATTTTGATCCATAGTCTTTATTTTATTAGACATATTTTTCCACAATAGCAAGTTAAGATTGTGTTTTAATTCCTAGATATTTCTTGATCTCTTTGATTTTAGGTGCCTGGATTTTACAGCGTTTGTGGGATGCGCCTTATGCAATTGTGAGGCAATCTGAGCAATTGCCCTGTCATTTATATTTTCTTGTTGAGCGGAGGAAAGTTCCTTTGATATAAGTGTTTCAAAAACGGCGAGAGTTCTAGCAGTTGCTTCTTCTTGGATGGTATTAATAGCCTCATTCCTTAAACGATCTATCATGTTTTTTGCTTCTAATTGTCGATTGAAGATAATTTTGTCCACTTCCTGGAGGGCTTGTTGTCGTAAAAGAAGGGCTTGCTCCTCTGTCCGCTTTGTTATGAGTTCGATTTCTTCCATAATTTCCCCATGGTAACGATTTTCTTCGTTGAGAGCCTGGAGAGCGTCTTCTTTGGCTTTTGTGGCCTCATTAAGCATCGTCCTAATGGTTTCAATTTTATTGTCTAAAGCTGCCATAGATTGCTTGTACCCCAGCCGATAGGCAATCCCCATAAAAATGACGAAGCTTATTAAGACAACAAGAGTTGGGTCCATTTAATTTATTTTCCGTTTTTTCTTAAGAATTTCTTCAATTTGTTTGAGTGAAAGAGGTTGCCCTAATAGGCGTGGGGCGGTTGATTTAACTACTTGAGAGACAAGGGGATCAATATTACTCAAAATTTTATGGGCTTGTAACTCTATGTTACTACGAATTTTTTTCGTTTTAGTAATGAGCTCATCATCTAAAAAGGAAATACGATTGGCCTTTGTTTGATGAGCTTCTTGCATTGCTTGATGAAGAAGAGCATGTGCTTTTGAGCGGGCATCGGCCAAGCTGGCCAGGTTTTCTTTTCTTAAAGTCTCTCTTTTAGCGTTTAAGATGTCTGCTTGATTCCTATCTTCTTGAATGCGATGCTCCCTTTCTTCTAAAACAGCGATAAGCCTTGGGACCAGAAATTTTGCCATTATTATACAGAGAAAAGCAAAACAAATGAGCAGCCAAAAAATTTGAGAAGAAAATGTTGTAACATCAAATTGTGGCATGGAGAAAACTCACTAATTTTTGTAGAGTTATTTTGCCAAAATAATTAATGCTGTTACGAAAGCTAATAAAGCAATAGATTCTGTTAAGGCAAAGCCTATTAACCCAACTTTCATAACATCATCTTTCGTTGAAGGGTTGCGAGCAATGGCTGTAATAAGATTTGAGAAAATCAATCCCAATCCAATTCCAACTCCAAGCAATGCTAACATTGCTAATCCTGCACCGATCATTTTTGCTGCTGACATATCCATAGAATATATACTCCGTGTTGATCAAAAATTTGAAATAACAATTTAATGTAAATTTAGTGCATCGTTTAAATATATACAAGTTAATATCGTAAAGATATATGCTTGAAGGAGGGCAATTAAAAATTCAAATCCTGTGATGAGAACGCTCAAAGCGACTGAAGCAATGGCCACAGGAAAATAGATAGTACCGACTAATGCAAGAGCGAAGCCTCCGAAAAGTTTTAACATGGCATGTCCTGCAATCATATTTGCGAAAAGTCGGATTGACAGACTTACCGAGCGTATGAGGTAAGACATAATTTCTATGGGTACTAAGATGGGAAGAATATAAAGAGGGGTGTTCGAGGGGAAAAACAAGCGCAAAAAGTGGAAGCCATGTTTCGCAAATCCTATAATGGTGATGGAGCTAATCACCAGGGCTGCGAGAGTAAAAGTTACAATAATATGACTCGTGAAGGTAAAGCTATAGGGAAACATCCCGAGCATGTTTCCCATCAAAATAAATAAAAACAAGCTAAAGATATAAGGAAAGTAAGGCAGCCCTGCTTTCCCTGTATTTTCGCGGATCATATCAGATATAAAGGTATAGAATAATTCACTCACCATTTGGAAGCGCGTTGGAACCATCGCACGGGGTTTTACAGAAAAATAAAAAAATATACTGATGAGAAGTGTCGTTAAGACCATCAAAAGAGCAGAATTGGTGAATGAAATATCCCAACCCCCTACTTCCAATTTAATTAATGGATGGATTGTAAATTGATGTAACGGATCAACCATCCTTTTTGTCTCCTTGAAATTTAGAATTTGGCTTTATAGATGGTGTATAAAACCCTAACAATCGGAATATATTGAGCAGGCCTGCAGCTGAGCCTAAAAGTACCATTCCAACCATTCCCCAAGGCTTTGTTCCAAAAACCTCATCAATAGTATATCCCAGAATTAAACCAACTAAAATGCCTGAAATAAATTCTAATCCTAATCGATACGCAAATCCGAGACCTGAGAGAGAGGAAGAGGATTGCTTAGATGTGTCTTTCTTCATATAAAAACTTTTCTCTCGAGCGAGCATATATCGAAAAATATCATAGAAAATAGGGGTTTGATAAGTAAAATTTTAGGAGGAATTCTTGGTTACCTCTCACTTCAAAAGAGAGAAGAAATGGGTTATAAGCATTGCCTTCAAGTGGTTAGGAAAAAGAAATCGTCACTATTTTTTTTGTTTTAACCTTCCGTTAAGATCACATCTTCTAAACTAAAATCATAAGAGGGTAAGAAACACTATATTCATGGGGGGTTTATTGTGATTTATACATTGAAATCTGCAGGTCCAAAGATTGAAGTCGACATGAAGGGCCGACTAACTTTTGCTGATTACAGCAGTTTTCGTGAAATAACACAAATTGTTACCGACAATAACAGCAAGTGTTGTTTGTTTGATTTAACAGAGCTTGAATTTATTGATTCTGCAGGCTTGGGAATGTTGCTGATTGCTAGAGATAAACTTCAGTCTGTGAATGGCAATGTTATTTTAAAAGGTGCTCAAGGTCAGGTAAAAAAGATGCTTGATTTAGGGCGGTTTGATAGCCTGTTTAATATAGAGTAATCCCGATGGCAGTAATTCCTTCTGAAAAGGCTCAAAAAAATCCCGATCAGGTACAATCCTTAAAATTATCCAAGAAAACTTCTGGAAAATCCTCGGATGTAGCGAGTCGGGCTATCTTGTTTACAACAAGTCCTACAACACAAGATTTAATTGATGCCATTCATAACGGGAATACGGTTTTAATTGAGGATTCAACACTGAAACATGGTTTGAATGGGTTTGAAGCACCTCCAGGAGAGCTTGCTCTCTCTTTGACAACTCTCACAGCATATATCATTGATATAATCGCTGTTATTGATCATTTTCTTCTACATAGAACCTTCTTACATCCTGTTTTGTGTGAACAAATATTAACTTCAACACACGAAGTTGTGACAAATGCAATTTTATGGAGTAATCTCGAGGTTGATTGCCTCAATAACCGTCAGAAGTCTTTAAATTTTTGTGATTTAATTAAAGAAAGACTCAAAAACAAGCTCTTAGCTAGACGACTCCTGAAAATTAATTTTCATCTTAATGCAGAATGGGCAGATGTCGTAATAATCAGTTCTGGAAAAGGATTTGATTGGCATCATGCAGTATCTAAAATCTCGAGCGATGTTCAAGGGCTTGCAATTATTCACTCCTTTGCAGATGAAGTGATGGCTGAAAAAAATGGAAAAATCCTTCGACTTAGATTTTATACCTAAAACTCCGTTGTTGACCCGCTATGAAAATGGAGGGCAACGTACGTCTCCCTATTACGATAGTCGTATATTAGTTGTTGATGATGCAGCAATGAACCGAGAGTTGATACTCAGTTATTTAGAGAGCGCAGGTTTTAAAAATTTAGAAGTTGCTACGGATGGTAAAGACGCCTTAGAAAAAATTGAAGCATTTTTCCCAGATGTAATCATCCTTGATTTGATGATGCCTAAAATGGACGGATTCCAAGTGATTCAATCCTTGAGAAAAAACTCAAAAATTCGCCATCTCCCCATTATAGTTCAAACTGCTTTAAGTGAGCCTGAACAACGCATTGGCGCCTGGCAATCAGGGGCAAGTGATGTTATAATAAAGCCAGTTCATCGCTTGGAACTTTTATCAAGAATTAAAGTCCAGCTAGAAAATGCTTTTCTGTTGCGTGAACTGGAAGATTACCACACGCTCGCGCAAGAAGATATTGACGAAGCCCTCGAAGTTCAAAAGTCACTTCTTCCTTCATCGCACCTTGTTAAAACACTAGAAGAACGCCACAACATTAATATTGGCTCTTTGTTTGTCCCCTCTCGCTTTTTAAGTGGCGATGTTTGGGGCATTTTAGATATCGGTCCGCAACAATTAGCAATTTGGATTTGTGATTTTTCTGGAAAAGGAATTCGGGCAGCCTTACACACTTTTCGTTTGCATACTCTAATCCAAGAATTTAAGCATTGTGCTGATGATCCTGGGGAAATTATTGATGCTTTAAATAATCGGTTGGTAAATGTTATGCCCTCAGGGCAATTTTCCACTTTCTTAGTAGGCATCATTGATTTTGAGTTAAACCTTTTTACGTATACGTCTGCCAGTGCCACGCATCCTCTCATTTACTTTCCTGACGAAAGAAGATTTCAAGTGGGAGATGGTACAGGTGTACCCTTAGGAATTGTTGAACATCAAAGCTATCCTTTAAGGACAATGAATTTCCCGAAAGGTGCCTCCTTAATTTTGCACAGTGACTTATTGTGGGAGTCAAAGTCTGTTCCGGGTGTTTGTTTAAATACATCAAATCTGGATAGCTTTGCAAAAGAACTGAATGGGAGGGGGGTTGTTCAAGCAGTTCGCCAACAAGTGGGATTACTAGGCGATCCTTCGTTTTCAGATGATCTTACTCTTATAGAAGTTACGCGTCTTGCTCATGAGGGAAATAAATCATGAATTTAAGTATTAAAAATGTTGTATTTAGAGATATTTTCCTCTACTTTTCCATAGCCATTACGGTCTGTCTTGCAACAATATTATTTATCACTTCCTCCAGTTATTGGATTATTCGTTATCATGATTTTTCGGAAACTCATGCACTTGTGGAGCACGCATTAGAAAGCGAAACAAAGCAACTCGTAAATTATACCCAAAGTTATTCTAAAGGTCATTTAATTTATGAGAACATAGTCACCAAACCAGATGAACAATGGTTTATGGAAAATATAGCCAATGATCTATGGTATAATTTTGGTATTGATTTTTCTATGATCACAAATAATCAAGGAGAAGCAATATTTTTAAGTACCCAAGATGAAAATATTCGTAAAAATATCAAGTTATTCAAAAATGATTTTCAAGGACTAATAAATAATCTGGAAAAGAAAGCCAGCTCAGATGTTTTGCATAAAATAATACAATATAAAAATGTCCTCTATATTGCATCTGTTTCAAAAATTAATATAAATGGGTCCAACAATACTACTGAACCTGGTCAGCAAAATTACTTACTACTCATGCAAACACTCAATGATGATTTTCTAAGATCCATGAGCAGAACTTTTGGAATAGATGGTTTACGTTTTGTGAAAAAAACCGATAAAGATTTTTTAAGAGACTCACAATTTTTGCCTCTGAAAGATAAAAATAACGTCCTTGGATATTTAACTTGGGTACCCAAGGATACAGCTCAATCAGTATTATCTAGTCTTTTGCCGACGGGAATAGCAGTAACACTTCTCTTGTGTGTTATTGGTGTTTTCATGACGCGTAATGTTTCTAATGCTGCTTCTTCTTATGAGGAGGCAATAAATGAATTAGTGAAAACATCTGAAAACTTAACTAAAGCAAAGGAGACTGCTGAAAGATCTGATAAGGCCAAATCTAAATTTCTCGCCACAATGAGTCATGAAATTCGCACACCTATGAATGGCATCATCGGGATGATCAGTTTGCTTAAAGAAACAGAGCTTAGTAAAGAGCAAAGCAATTATGTTCAAACAATTCAATTATCTGCTGATGCTTTGATGAATATGATTAGCAGCATTCTTGAATATAGTAAAATTGAGGCAAGTGAAAGAGAAGTTTTTTTAAAGCCTGTAGATATAAGGGCGCTTGTGAATGAAGTTCACGGTCTTTTACTTCCTGTGGCGCTGCAAAAAAAATTGAAGTTTGAGACTCTATTTAGCAATCAATTGCCTCAATTACTGATGGCGGATCCTATCCGCTTGCGCCAAATTTTGTTAAACCTGACAACAAATGCTTTAAAATTTACCCATGAGGGGCAGGTTCAAATCCATGTTTTAACCACCCCTGTGAGCGGTACCCAACTCGAGGTTATTTTCCAAATTGTTGATACGGGTGTGGGCATTTCAGAAGCGAGCCAAGCTTTACTTTTTGAAGATTTCTCACAAAATGATACGTCCTTACCTCAAAACCGTGAGGATACGGGATTGGGATTAAGTTTGGTTAGAACTCTGGTTGTTCTCATTGGTGGAAAGATGGGAGTTAAAAGTAAAGTAGGCCAAGGAAGTGTTTTTTGGTTCAGTACGCCTGCAGAAATTGTAAAATCTGAAAGTCAGCCCATTTGCTTAGAAGGATAAGATCGTTCTTTATAGTAATCAAGTTTTTGTAAAAGTATGACTTAAATGCATAACATTTTAATATCTTAAAAAAAATTTCTCCTAACGCGTCTTTTATCTCTTGTTTAATATAAAAATTAATGATGTCATAATACAAATGACCGCAAGATGAGTGAATTTATTTTTTATTAAGGTAGGTCGTCTTGGAAAAGCATTTTCTTTATTCAATTTTAGTAATATTAATTAGTATTCCTCTATCTATAACTGAAAAAATAGTCTCTAAAGAAGAATTAAAAAGGAGAGGACAGGGCTTATTAAATCTCTTTCTTAAAACCTATAAACACTTACACATTTTTGAAATGAGGAATTGATATGACATTTCCAGGCTTCTCTCCTCGACAAGCTTCAACAGGCATTGGGTTACAAAAAGCGCACTATAAGGATTTTTTAAAGGAAAGACAGCCCGTTGCTTGGTTAGAAATTCAAGCGGAAGATTTTTTAAATTTTGAAACAGAAGAATTTCAATTTTTAGAACGTATCCGTGAAGATTACCCCATGAGCTTGCATGTCACCAATTTATCTTTAGGATCCAGTGATGGGATTGATGAGGAGCATATTAAACGCGTAAAAGCACTTATTGATCGTCTAAATCCGTTTCTCATTTCAAGCCATCTTTCCTGGGGAAGAATTGATGGGTATTATCTAAATGGCTTATTCCCTATTCCTTATACGCAAGAAACATTGGAGCTTCTTGTCTCCACAGTTAATCGTGTTCAAGAAATTTTTGAGAGCCCACTATTAATTGAGAATCCACCCACATATTTACAGTACAAAATAAGTAACATGGAGGAGGTTGATTTTTTAGGGACTTTAGTTCATCGAACTGGTTCAGGAATATTGCTTAATATCAATAATGTTTATGTGTCGTGCCATAACCATGGTTGGGATGTTGAAGCGTACCTGAAAGGAGTTCCAAAGGGTAAGGTCAAGGAAATTCATATTTCAGGTCATAGAATTCAAGGTCCATTTCTTGTGAGTGACCATGAGAGTGATATAAGTAACGAAGTTTGGAATATCTATCAAAAGGCCATTCATTTATTTGGCCCAGTCCCAACATTAATTAAAAGAAAAACCACTGTTCCAGATTTAAAATTTTTGTTGGCTGAGGCACAGAAAGCTCAAAATATTTTGAATCAAATACGCACACCTTCAAATACGACTCGAAAGGAACGCCATGTCCGCTTTGGTTAAAATACAGCGTGACTTTTGTCAATTTATCAGGGGTCATAGCCATAGGGATTTTTATCAACACATCAAGAATTCTAATATTCCAAAAGAAGATTCTTTATCTATCTATCTTCAGGGTATTTTTTCGACGCATACAGAGGCTTTGAAAAATAATTATCCGCTCGTTTTTTCCCTATTGGATGATAGGGCAGCCTGTGAAATAGCTCATGCATACATAGAAGTAAATTTTCCTTGTACTGGAGATTTGAAAGAGTGGGGAGGGGCATTTCCTTGTTTCATTCAACATTACGAACAACAGAGTGAATGGCCGTATTTGGCAGAGGTTGCGCAATATGAGCGTGCAAAATATGTTGCTCTTTATGGATCAGAAGGCTCCCTTTTTACGGGAGATAAAGAAAATTTTTTGTCATCGATAGATCACAAAGAACAGACATTTCAGTTTCAGGAGGCATGCCAATTAATCGCTTTTTTATATCCCTTAGAACAAATTATATCTTCCATCGAATATAATCAGAAGTCTGTTGTTCCTAAAACCCAAGGATCTTCATACGCTCTTATTTTCAAACTGCACGGGAAAGTTATTGTCTGTTGGCTAACTCCTTCAATGTTTGTCTTTATGAATCGTTTAAAAGAAGGACAAGGTATGGATGTTGCTTTTGCTGCTGCTGAAGTTTTAGAACCTCTTTTTGATATTGAAAAAGCTTTTAGTTTTATGTTGTCATATCCTCTTTTACGCATTGCTGAAAAATAATCTTAAAGTTTTTAGCGTATTTTTTTATAAGATATGTTTCTAAGTTACATCTTAACTTTGAGGACTCAAAATCGCAAGAAGGCTATCAATAATATAGGATAAATAGTGCGCTTGTCCCATTTTAGTACTGAGGAAACTAGCTCGGTCTAAAAAGCCATTTACAGGCATTGATAAAATTAAATACAAAATCATTTCAGAGGGCATATCAGAGCGTATTTCGGCTCTTTGTTGGCACTCAAGTATATAATTATGATACAAAGCAAAATTATTATTTGGGAGGCCTACAAGGGCGTTATGTGATTCAAGTCGTTGCCAATGCATCAAGCGTATAAGATCGGGATTGCGCGCATAAACTTGAAACCGAAATGTTACAAAATTCTTTATGAATTCCTTGAAAGTTCCCTTAGTAAAGTCAGTTCGATCAAAATTTACATCCCTAGTACTTTTAAGAATCTCTTCTTTAACAGACTTCCATAGTTTTTCTTTACTGCCAAAGTGATGATAAATCAGGCTTTTATTAATATGAGCCTCATCAGCTATTTCTCCAATGGATGTCCCGTCAAAACCCTTTTGAAGAAAGTGCTTTTTAGCACTCCGTAGTATGACTATAGCTGTTTTATGGTTATCAACTTTAGGTCGAGGCATCTTAAAGCTCCTTACAGTATTTATACTATAAGTTGATCGTTCATTCAATTTGTTCTTGACAGGGATTAAAATTTAAGATAATTAATTGAACGATCAGTCAATTAATATATATAGAGAGGAGTTTAGATATGATCATAGAGTCAAATAAGCAACATCAAAGTGTAAGGAACATCCATAGGCATCTTAAGATTAACAGAGGTCTTGCAAAGGACCGCATAAGTTTAAGAATAAGCATGAAACAATTCAAGACAAAACTAATCATACTTTTAAGTGTATTTGGGTTTCTATCCCCCTTAGCATATGGCCAAGCGTTCACGCCAGAGAAGCTTCTTCCTCCGGGCATTGATAGTACTACAGTAACTAATCCCTACACTGGGGAGCAAGGAACAGCACGAAAAGGAACAGTTGCGGCTACCTTGAATAATGTTGCCCTATTAAACAAATTTCTTTTGGATAAGGATTCTAAAGATGGAGAAGAAGCTGTACAAGCTATTAAGCAGTTAATACCGTCACTAAAATGCGTCGGGATTTTTAACCTTTTCACACCAATGGAGTGGTTAACAACTCCCGATCAGCCTGGTCGTATACTTGCTGTAGCGCTGCTTTTACAAGCATATCCGTCAGAATTCACCCCTGAAATAGAAGCTAAGCTTAGAGGACTTCAAGAACAAGCAATACACCCAATTCTTGCACAGGAAATAAAAAAAGCTTTTGCAAATAAGGTGTAAAATTACCTCCATATATCGTCGTTGGGGGGCTTTTCTGTTTTCGTCAGTGCGAGCGACCGTAGTAAGCGTGGCTCCGTGTGTTTAATTCACAATACATGGACTGCTACGCTACGGTCGCAGTGACGGTAAGAGGAGTCATTGCGAGCCCCGCTAGAGGCGTGGCAATCTATGTATTCATATCCTCAATACATAGACTGCTTCGCTGTGCTCGCAATGACGCTGAGTTGGAATGGGCATTTATGGGCAATTTTAAAAGTTGCTTTTTTAAATGGGCATCGAATAGGGTCACCATCGTCATCAATATTAACTGAAAAAGAGGACCTATGATTATTACAAAGAAAAATATTATAAACGGATTTCGCACCATTCATAAGCAGGCCATGGCCACCCGGCAATACGCACTTGCACTTCACGCTCTCGAGTGCCAAGCAAGGATTATGGGTATGTTTCAGCACCAGCGCCTTCCCCCCATTACGCGCTTTCAGGACATGGATCAATATCAGCTGCAATCTTTTATTGAAACCTTAGAGAAAAATGAATTTGGATTTATAGATGAGCCTAACAAAAAAAAGAGTAAAAAGGATACACCTACCCAAAAGGAGAATTCGGAAAATTCGAACGAAAAGCTCCATTGACTCGACCAGCTTGACCGCCCGTCTCCTTATTTGTTTTATTAACTTTTTTTAAAACAAATAAATGAATAATCTGGCTTAGTTTTTTGATCCCCATTTGCGTCCGCACCGGCTCTGTATGCATTGCTTCAAATTTGAAGCTCACCTTGAGAGCCCAAGTTTTTTAGCAAGAGCATACCTATCTATCTGCAAGGATAGCTGTTAACTCGCATCCTTAATAATCTTAAGGAAGCGCTCTCTCCTACCGACTGAAAAGTCGAGTAAGAGCTCTCCGGTGCGGACACAAATGGGGATCAAGAAAAAAGAAAGAAGGAAAAAGGGAAAGAGGAAGAGAATAGGTGCGCCAATTGTCATTGCGAGCCCCATTAGGGGCGTGGCAATCCATGGCAACATGGGAACCTCCGCCTCTGGCGGAGGGCTGGGAAAGTTAAACAAAATATGCAATAAACCTCTACGCTTGGATCATGGAGTGAGACAAGAGTAGAGGTATAAATGGAATATCATAGATTATCCCATACGGTTTAGGAATGTAAGTATCATATAATTTTTATCCCTAAATATCGACAAAAAAAGTTGTATGGGAGTTTGAGAAAGGACCTTAGAGAAGAATTTCACAAATTGAGTATAAGAAAGGAGTGTCAGATAATAGAAGGTAAACTGATGTCTAATCATGTTCATATGCTAATTAGTATCCCGCCAAAATATTCAGTGTCGCATGTTATTGGATTTTTAAAGGGTAAGAGTGCCTTATATATAGCGCAGAAATTTGGTCGACGAAGGAAGTTAGGGGTTATCATTTTTGAGCACTAGGTTACTTTGTATCGACAGCAGGAATGAATGAAGAGGTCGTTAGACACTATATCCAAAATCAAGAGAAAGCTGATAAACAAGTCAATCAGGTAGAATTATTCAAATCTTATTAATAACATAACCACTTAGAGGGGTCCAAGCGAAGCGTTCCCTACCTCCACCTCTGGTGAAGGTATGTAGTGCAGTTAATTCCTTAATATAATATTAATAATAATACGCAACCAATTTCTTTAAAAATAAACTAAAAATAAAGAATTCTAGGTTTAGTATTAATTATATAGAGTGTGCCTTCTTGACTTTTCTGTAAGTAGAAGAGGTAGAAAGAATTATGGAAACTTACCTGCCACCCAACAGATTATTATCAACAAGAGCAATTGCGATGCCGGCTGATACAAATCCAAGTGGAGATATTTTTGGTGGTTGGCTTGTTGCTCAAATGGACTTAGCAGGGGGCAATGTGGCTTCTGTAAGAACTAGGGGGCGTGTTGTAACAGTTGCTATCGATACACTTGTTTTTCATAAACCAGTTTTCGTAGGTGATGAGGTAAGTTGCTATGCAGAAGTCATTCGCATGGGACATACGTCGTTAACCATTCATATTGAAGCTTGGGTTCGCAGGGCCTTACAAGATGAAGTCATTAAAGTAACAGAGGGTACTTTTACATTTGTTGCAATTGATATGGATCATAAACCTCGCGAATTTCCTCGAGATTAATTCCAAAAGCATAAATTTCTTAATCTTTCCCTAAATTTTATTTCCTGCTCGCTTTTGCAGAGGTAAAGAAATTGGCTCTTTCCTTAATGTTTTGCTTAGCCAATATGTGACATATGGACGCAAATGCCCATCAAATTATTTTAAAAGTTTTCCTTTTATTTTAAAACTAAAAAGGAGAGGAAAATTATGCTCCTCTTCCACCAAAGTTTTAAAAGGAGTTTGATCATGAAGGCAATTAATCTTGAAACAAAAGTTAACTATAGCTTATCTCCTATTTTTGTTAATAACTAATCATGGGCACTATATAATGCTGGTGCTTACATATTAATAAATAGGCGCCAGCTCTATCTTCTTATTTTTATCAAATATTTCTTTTCTTAAAAAATACAATAATATAGAATTTATTTACTTTTTGAAATATACTATGTAAATTGCCTTTTAATTATTTCAATGGGGTGAGGAAAGTAATTATTGAATGGATTTTAATCTTGAACACTTGAAAGCGTTTTTGGTTGTTGCACGACTTGGAAATTTAAGTGCAGCGGCTAAAGAACTGGGGACAACCCAGCCAAATCTGGGTCGCCAGATGACGGCTTTGGAGAAGGAAGTTCGTTTAAATTTATTCATTAGGCACTCACGCGGTGTTGGGCTTACGAAGCAGGGGCAGGATTTTCTTAAACTCTGTGAGAAAATTGTTGGGCAATTTGTCCAGGGAACAAATGTAATAAGAGAACAAGACATTGATCCGGAGGGAAATTTAACTATAGTAACAGGTGCCGGATCACAAGAAGATATTTTTAAGTGTCTCACTTCCTTTTCTCGTACTTTTCCCAAGCTTTCTTTTAACTTTCCTCTCACCCTAAATGTTCTGCAGCTTTCTGGTAATTTGCATATTGGAAATGCGGATGTGGCTTTTTCCCCCTCACATTTTGATGATCCAGACTTAGTGCAACATCATATATATGATATGGTTTTACGGCTTTATGCAACGCCTGATTATCTTAAATTAAATTCAATTCCCCAAACTCTCGAAGAGTTGAAATCTCACAAATTGATTGTCTATGAAAGCGAAGCCCCAGCTGAAGAAAATAAACTTAACTTCCAGCTTATCAACCCAGAAACAAATAGTTTTTATGCGCGTCCATTTATTACTGTAAGCAGCGGCCCCTCAATGCGTGATTCAATTTTAAATCATCTTGGAATCGGTCCTTGTGCCTATGATCGAGAGCTTGAAGAAAAACAAGTCCTTATAGATGTTTTCCCGGATTTGCCGGACATTGCAATTCCCTATTATTATGCATACAACAAGCGCCTTGAAGGGATCCCTAAAATTAAAGCTTTTCATGACTTTTTAAAGGAAGCTATCCGTCCAAGACAGCGTCTAAAAAACTAAATTCTTTTTTCAGTGATAGTACATAATGCCGCCCATCACGAGCAGAGCACCAACCATCCCAAAAATATTACATATAACAAGGGGTATAATATGTTTTTTCATGCCATAAAATAACCAACAAGACATAGAGACAATACCAATGAAAGTGGCAAAAGCTGAGACAGCATATGCAGAATGAAGATAAAATATTTTAACTGCCTGAATGTAAGAAGCGAATTGGCCAAAAATACCCATAACTATTGTAAAGTGCTCTAAAGAAAATGTTTTAAACCATTTAATAAAAATATTTTTCATTTCTTAAACTCCTGCGTTAAAACCATTTTGAATTTTTAACCAGATGATACCATATACCCATGAACGTCTATTCTTTAAGCCAAATTTTAATTTACTCAAGAAAATGGAATATGATTTATTTTTTATTTTTTGGAACAAGTTTATATTGTAATTTATACCATGTATTCATTGTATTTTCAATTTTTTCTCTTTCTAGCAAAGTGCCATCTTAACAAACATATGGAGAAGGGTAGGTAGCAAAAATTTGTTGAATTTGCTTTTTGTTTCTAAGTTTAACATTGACTATTCCCTTGCTATACTCCCGTATTGGATAATGAATAAGCGTAACTGCTTGGTAGATTAGAATTTATTTTGGCCAGTTTAGAAAACTAAAGGGTAAACACGGCAGAGTGGGCAAAGCGGAAGATTTAATAGATTGGGTTCGTAAAACAATAGCTTGGATACTCTCTCCGAGTGTGTGGCTTTTGATATGCCTTCCCCTTATGGGTGGGTGTGCGTGGCTCTTTGATCCTGATAATCCATTAGAACAAGAAAATATAGGGACACCTGATCTTCCCACTATTCCCTATAAGGCTTCCATTGCTCCTCAGAATGGAGAAATGATGGTTCCTGAGGTGGATGAGTACTTAAAGGCTGTTTCACTGCTTTTGAAGTTAGAGTCTCGTCCTCCAACAAGTCTTAATGCGCTCAATCAACGTATCAAAAATGATCTCTTACGCCTTAAGCAAGCGCTGGCAGAGAAAGGATATTTTGATGGTCAGGTTGATTATTCATTAAAACCCGAATCATCTCCAATAGATATTACTCTCACTTATACTTTGGGCAAACGCTATAAAATTTCCAAAATTACTCTTATGGCTGAAAAAGATATGGAAGAGCCCTTGCAGTTGACTCCAAGTAAAGCTGCAAAAAAAATTCAACTCAATATTGGGGATGATGTTGATTTAGGTACCATACATGAGGCGAATCAAAGATTGAGGAAGCATTTGCGAGATCATGGTTATCCTTCTGCAGAAATGTCTGAACCCGAAGGAGAAATCGATAGGACTGAGAAACGACTCCATATTATTTTTCAGGCAGTACCTGGTACTCGAGGGACATTTGGAAAAGCAAAAATATCGGGGCTTAAGAATCTTGATCCTCAATTTGTGCGTAATAGGATTGTTTGGCAGGAAGGAGAACTTTTTGACGAACGCAAAATGGAAAAAACCAGGCGCAAGCTTATGGGAACGGGGTTGTTTTCGGCGGTGGAAATTAAATCCGATGAAGAGACAGGAAAAACTGAAGAAACCACCCCCATTGGAATACAGGCGATAGAAGGGCCTCCAAGAACAATTGGTGCAGGACTAAAGTATGCAACGACCGAGGGTATTGGTGGTCAAGCTTTTTGGTCTCATAAAAACATTTTTGGGGGAGGGGAAGGACTTAACACCTTAGTGCGTATATCTCCGCGCGTGAGCAAAGCGAAAATTGATCTTGATATTCCAGATGTCTTTGCTCCCGAGCAACATTTGCGAAACGAGTTAAGTGCTACACGTGACCAGAACCGTGCTTATACGAGTCGTTCTTTTGACGCAGGGGTGCGCTTAGAGCATCCTTTTACTGATACTCTTAAGGGGTCGGTGGGCGTAATTGGGGAGGTCGGACGAGTCAAACGTTCAGGGGTTGATTATTTAAATAGACTCCTTGGATTTCCTGTTGAAGTACAAGTCGATGCGACCAACGACTTGATTGATCCGACAAAAGGAGGACGCTTGGCTACACAGGTGACTCCTTATCTTGGTCGCTCAGGTCACGATTCTCGGCTTCTCATTGCAACAGCAAAAGGGAGTTATTATTTAAGAGTGTTAAAGAGTGATGCAATTATTTTGGCTGGCTGGGCACATGGAGGGGTGATTGCTACGAGTGCTTTTGACAACATTGCTCCTAACAAACGTTTTTATGCAGGGGGAGCAGGTTCAGTGCGCGCCTATGGGTATAAGCTTTTGGGGCCTTTAGATGTTTATCGGGTTCCTTTAGGCGGAAGATCTATTTTAGAATATGGGATTGAAGGCAGGTTTAAAGCCACAGAAACAATAGGGTTTGTTCTTTTTGCTGAGGCTGGGAGTTTATCAACCACGGCTTCTCCGAATATGAATAACCAAGCACTTCTGTGGGGAATTGGGACGGGTATACGGTATTATACAGCCATTGGTCCCATCCGCGTTGATGTCGCAAGACCCATGAAAAGACGACGAGATACATCAGGAAAATATATAGATTCAGGATATCAATTTTATTTAAGTGTAGGACAAGCATTTTAATATGAAACTATTGGGCTGGCTTTTCCGCGTTATTATTATAGCTTTTGGCGTATGCTTATTCGTTTTGCAATCCCAACCTGCGAAGAAATCTTTATTGGAATTTATCATAAATCAACCCCTCAAAAATTCTCCTTTTAGATTTGAGGCACATGAAATCCGTGGGCTCTTTCCTTTTCAATTTTCTGTCGCCTCCTTAAATTTAAAGAAGGATGATCAACAGCTCGCAATGATTCCTGATATTTATGTGTCATGGTCGCTCCCTTCCCTGCTTTCACAAGATGTGCGCGTAAATCTTTTAAAGGGACGCGATTTAGCAGGCGAGCTAACGTATAATTTTTCACAGCAATCATTAAAGGCACACATGAGCGGAAAAGGTCTGCCGCTCAAAAATGATCTCGTGCTCACATCGGTTACTGTGGACTTATCTGAGTTAACGTTGGTAAAGGGCCGTCTTGTTTTAGTCGCTCAAGATCAGCAAGAAGAAACCACTTTATCTTTAAACTTTGTTGAAACAGAAACAGATAAATTTAATGTAGAAAATGTGCGTCTGGAAGGGCGTGGGATTAAGGGAAGTGGTTTTGGGAAAATTAATGCCCGTGAGGATGCAGGTGAAGAGGTGTGGGAAGGAAAGATGACTCTTTCGATTGCTGATCTTGCTTCTTACCAGAAATGGGTCAGCAAAGATATTTCAGGTTCTGCGCAAATCAATTGTCAAAAAACTTCTCAAGGACCGGCGGAAATTGACTTACAAATCGACAATTTTAAGTATGATCATGTCCTGGCAAAATCTGTGCATGTTCATGCCAACGGTGAAAATGTAGATGTATTTAAACTCAAACTTCAAGGCCTCGATGCTCAGGTGAATGGTCTTTTATTTGCGCACTTATCTCTGGATGGAGCATATGAGAAAGGGAAGGGCACGTTTGATCTCACCGGGATGGGCGAGAAAGATATTTCACTTAAACTGAATGGAAGCGTCGATAAAACAACGCCAGATTTTTCTGAAGTTCAGATTAATTTAAAGCAAGCTGAACTCAATCACCCCCTCCATCATTTTTCATTAAAAGAACCCACGCAGCTGATTTGGGGACAAGACGATATTCGCGCCTCCAAAATATGGTTGACGAGTGGCGACGGGATGATGACGCTGCAGAATTTTCGAATGGGCGAAAACTTGACGGGAGATATTCTCATTGAGCGCTTGCCGCTGAAACTTCTCAGAATCACTAATCCTGATTTGGAAGCTGAAGGGTATTTGACCGGCAAAGGACACTTGAAAGGAACCAAAGAAAAACCCGAGGCTGAGCTTTCGTTAGAAGGGAAGTCTTTGCAGTTGGAAGGATTTGAAAAAGCGCGCAAAGGGTTAACGGATCAATCCTTAAAAACGGATTTTTCAAGTCAGTTTAAATTAATAAACGGATTCATTGAGTGGACGATCAAAGTGATGAGTGGTCGCTTTCTTGTTATGACATCTCAGGGAAAAATTTCCGCCGAGGATGGATTGCCCACATTATCAAGTACGGTGGACGCAACCATCAAAGGGCAAGGAGAAATGGAAATTATTTCTCTATTTATTCCTTATGGAGATTTAATTCAGGGGCAAGCAAATCTCGATTTCGCCATCAAAGGAAACTTGAAAGCGCCTGTGATTCAGGGCCGCGTGTCCGTTGTGAATGGGGTGTATGAAAATGCCCAGTTTGGAACGTATATTAAAAATATTCGCATTCAAGGAAATGCGTCTGGAGATACACTCACCCTTACGAGCATTACCGGCCAAGATAATTCCAAAGGACACGTCACTGGGCACAGCACCGTCAAATTTACATCTCTCTTTAATCCTCTCATTGATTTGCAATTAAACATGACCCACCTTTTGGTTGTGCAGAATGATGAAATAACGGGCAAAGCCAATGGGCACTTAAGACTGCATGGGCATATCATTGAAGAGCCAAAATATCCAAAAGCAAAAATTACGGGCGATGTTATTCTTGATCCCATTGAAGTGCGTCTTGATGAACGCCTTGATGATATTGTGACCATTAAAATCAGGGAAAAAAACAAAGGTCCAATATCCCAGGTGCGTGCGCAAACGCCCCTTCAAAGTGAAAAAGAAGCCTCTTATTTGCCCCTCGATATTCACTTAAATTCTCCGGGCAAGATTTACCTCCATGGGCAAGGATTTGATGCCCAATGGAAAGGAGAAATGCGTGCTGTGGGCGATATTACAGACCCGCATCTCGTTGGATCCATTGATCTCGTCAAAGGAAAATTTGACATCAGTGGCAAACCTCTCAAGTTGACAGAAGGGCGCATTACGTATTCTGATGAGCCCAAAAATGATCCGCTCATTACAATTATTGGCACGCGCGAACTCGGTGAAATAACGGCGATCATGCGCATTGAAGGACGGGCGTCCGATCCTAAAATTGTTTTCTCATCAAGTCCTGCATTGCCCCAAGAAGAAGTCTTGGCACGCCTCTTGTTTGGACGCGGTGTGGAGAATATGTCCGTGACACAGAGTTTGCTTTTGGCCAATGCGCTCAGCTCCTTTAAAGGAAAAAACAATTTGAATTTCACCGACAAAATTCGTGCTGCATTTGGACTCGATGTTCTCGAATTTAAAGAACGCAAATCGCCCGATGCTGACGAGTTTGAATCTGCGGGCCAACAGGTGAGTGTTGGCAAACAAATTTCTGATCGTGTTTATTTATCCCTCGATCAATCCGTGAGTGGTGAAGGAGGGACAACGGCAACGGTCCAACTGGACGTGACTCCCAGCTTTAAGATTGAAGCAGATGTGGGCGGCGATAAAAACACGGCCGTCGGCTTTGCCTGGGTTAAAAAATATTAATCTTAACTTTCTGAAAATTCTTCTACAGTGTTCCATAAAGAGCGTTTCAAGATATTCATGAGAGCATCCTCCTGTTGAAAAACTAATTGGACGGGAAGCCTTAAAATATCTTGGCGATGAAAAACTGAAATACGCATAAAATCTTTTTCTGTTGTGATCAGAGAGGCCTCGGCACCATGGGCTTTTGCTTTGAGCTTTTGAATATCTTCATTTGTATAAGGATGATGATCCGGAAACGAAATAAAATCTTTAACGCGGTAGCCGGCCTCTTCCAACGTTTGGCGAAATTTTTCGGGATATCCAATCCCCGCAAAGCCGATCACCTCACACGGATGGGGATTTAGGGGGGTAAGCGTTGCGCGAATAACAGGGCATGAAGGATCAAGCTCTGGTGGAAGGGGTGCCGCCTGCGCAGGTCCAATAAAAATGATGGCGGATGTTGTTTTAAGTCCAGAGCGAATGGATTGTCTTAAAGGACCTGCAGGGAAAATGCGCCCATTCCCAAACCCTTGCCCGGCGCTGACCACCATAAGGCACAAATCTTTTTTGAGCGTGTAATTTTGATGGCCATCATCGAGGAGAAGGATGTCCGCCCCCGATTGAATGGCAAGCCGTGCGGCCGTGGCGCGGTTTTTTGACACCCACGTGGGCGCAACATGGGATAAGAGCAAGGGCTCATCGCCGACTTGCAAGAAATGATGTTGCTTCGGGTCAACGAGAATGGGGCCTTTTAAATTTCCGCCGTATCCTCCGCTGATGATATGGGGGGTTTTACCCATTGACTTCAAATGGTCAGCAAGCGCCATGGTAACCGGTGTTTTGCCGGCCCCGCCCAGCACGAAATTTCCTATGGAAATAACGGGCACAGACACGCTGTGGGGCAGGGAGATTTTTTGATGGATCCCTGCACCGAGTTGATAGAGCCAACTCACTGGCTCCATGAAGGATCCAAAAATGTTGGAGGGTTCATACCAAAATTTAGGTGGTTTAAAAGGCACCAAGTTTGCTCCTGTTATTCATCTATGCAAAACCGTATAGGCCAAGGTCAACGTTGTCAACTCTGGAGTGGCAAGGTCTTTGGGCTTGCTCTTTCTTTTCCGTCATTGCGAGACCGAAGGCCGTTGCAATCCATAAATACATTGATCACCACGGTTCCTTCGGAACCTCGTGATGACGAAAAATATTAGTCGTCACTGCGAACGTAGTTACTTATTTACCCCTCACCCATGGCTCCGCCATAACCTCTCCCACAAGGGGAGAGGTACTAAATAGAGCAGTGCCCCCTCGCATTTGGCCCGGTGCAGCCGTACGAGGGGCAAGGATGAGTGCACGCTTGTATTTAATACCTCTCCCCTTGTGGGAGAGGTCGTGAGGAACGAGCGGGTGAGGGGTAACTTATTACATACTCTTCTTACCTCTTCCTTCTTACTCCCTCTCTCTTTTCCATTTTCTTGATCCCCATTTGTGTCCGCCCCGGAAGGCTCCAAACTCGACTTTTCAGTCGGAAGGAAAGGTGTGCATCCTTAAGTTTATTAAGGGCACGAGTTAAAAGCTATCCTTGCGGATAGAGGGGCATGCTCTTGCTGCAAAACTTGAGGTCCAGAATTTGGGCTTCAAATTTGCAGCAATGCACACAGGTCCGAGGGCGGACGCAAATGGGGATCAAAAAACTAAGCCAGATAATTCACTTTTTTGTTTCAAAAAAAATCAATAAAACAAATAAGGAGACGTAGAGTCTGGTTCTACGTGTCAGTTAGATTTTTCTTTTATACTATCCGACTTCTCCTCTTTACTCTCTTTTTGATTTGACTCATCTAAAAATCCAAATTCATTTTTCTCTAAGGTTTCAATAAAAGATTGCAGCTGATATTGATCCATGTCCTGAAAGCGCGTAATGGGGGGAAGACGCTGATGCTGAAACATACCCATGATCTTTGCTTGGCACATGAGAGCATGAAGTGCAATGGCGTATTGCTTGGTTTTCATGGCGTACTTAAAAATGATGCGAAAATCTTTAATAATATCTTTCTTTGTAATAATCATAGGTTCTCCTATTTTGAAGTTAACATTAATAACGATGGTGACCCTATACGATGCCCATTTTAAAATGCAACTTTTTAAATTGCCCATAAATGCCCGTTATTTTTTGGGGGGCCAACACAACGTCACTGCGAGCGGAGCGAAGCAGTCTAGGGGGAGGAGAAAAGGGGTAAAAAAATGAATCTTTCCCTGGAAATGACGCTCAAAAAAACTATATTAATAGGTGCTTAAATAAGGCTCTTTCTTAGGAGTCGGGTTGGTTTGAGATGAAGGATAGTAAGTGGAAAATACGGTGGGAAGAATGTAAAAAATGGTTCAGGAGCAATTTAGGGCTTTTTGAAAAATTTATAATAATTATTTCTTTCGTGGCTGTAATCTCAATTGTTATTAATTATTATTTGACAGATTTTATAATAAGTTCAAAAGCTCATGAAGCAGAACCAGAAATTAATGCTTGGTTGGTATTTGTTACTGGGGCTGCAACAGTGGCTTTAGCTATTGTTGCTTGGTATGAAATTAGGATAATTAACAATCAAAGTGACAAGGATTTCTTGTTGCATATTGACGAAAGATGGGGAAGTGTTGAAGTCATTAGAGCCAGAAAAATCATCCATGAACTCTATATACAAATACGTGAAAAGCACAAAGAAGATCTTAAAGAGCTTCCTGAGAAAAGCGATACCGATTATTCTTCAATAAAATATTTAAAAGCAAAGCAAATTATTAATGATTATTATCAACCATATCCAAATTTACCACTCCCCTTATCAATAGAAACCAAGGATAATTTTGTGCAGGCGGTCTTGGGTCTTGAAATATTTAAAATTTCAAAAGATCGTATTTATGCAGAAGAATTTGTATATTTGTTAAATTTCTTAGATTTTATGGAAACTATTGCTTATCTTGCTCGAGGTAACACTCAAGATAATGAACTAGTAAACAAAATAAATGATTTATGTGGGGGTTCCTTAATTTTTAATTATAATATTTTTAAACCTTATATGGAAATCAAAAGAAAGAAACATCCCGATGAAAAATTTTATGTACATTTTGATGAATTATACGATGCCTTGATGGAAATAAAAAAGTTGAAAGAAAAGACATAGGCCTCCATATTGTAAATCTTTAATGGAATTATTTATAAGCTTTGTCCAGGCGCTTAGCTAAAAGGCTTATAAAAGCAATATATTCTAATGCTTCCTCAGGAGCATCTATTCTATTTTCATGTGCTCGAGGATTCCTAATCGCCATCACTGCTCCTGTATATAGATACATAAATCCCTGCTGCTCATCTTTGTCCGATTGTGATGATAAAGAGTTAAACTTTAATTTGGGTGAATTGGAACTAAAAACATGCTGCATTAAGCTACTGCCGTATTTATCAGGCATCCCACTTTTTTCTTTTACCAACCGTTCAATTTCTTTCGCCGCTGCCTCAACAGCTTGTGCATAATGACCATTTTTATATAAATCATTAGAAACTGTTGCTATGGCTGGATGAAGATCTAATCCACTATATGCTGCTAATATTCTGGAGGGTTTATTTGAGTCTATATTTTGAATATCTCTTATAAAACCATCCTTAATTACATTAAGAACGCTAACGGCCTTTTTTACGGCAGCTCCTACCCCCTGTTGGATTACTTGGATATCATTTGAACCCATAGTAATAGGTGTTGTGTTTAGATACTCAATATTTCTATAGCGCTCATAATCTAAAGTGTTGGGGCCAAAAATATCTACCAACACCTTATTTATTTTTATTTGAAATATGTATATTCGGTCATCAGAAATGTTTCCAATTGTAGTAGAATCAAACTTTGATAATTCATCAATCAATTTATCAATTTCTTCAATTGCAGATTGTTTTTGTTGTACACTTAACTCTGCACATTTAGGTTCATTACTAGCCATTCTTTTTGTCATAAGATGCCTCTGATTATGAATTTTTAAACGCAGTAACATTTGATGGAATATTATGTATTACAACTATCAACGCTAAATCTTTAAGTTTCGTATAATTTCTATCTAGCTGAAAGAATACAAACAGAAAGAATAGTTCCTGAAACAAAAGCGAGAAAAGCTATTATGCCAAAGATCCAAGCTAATATATTAAAAATAAAATGGGCCCTGGTGCTAGCAGTGAGCTGTCGGGAAATATTTTTTGTTTCATTGAATCTAAAAAGCTCTATCCATTCTCTATGAAAATTACCAAGTGCAATATCTTGCCTGCGCATCTCTGAAATGCTACTTAACACAGCGCAAATAACACCGACCATCAAAATAACGAATGAGATTCGAAGTTCTGAAAAAAGCTTTAAATTAGGCTGATGACCAGCAAAGGTTAAAAGACTAATGATTGTCCCTGAGTTAACTATAAAGAGTAATTTGATATTAGAATTTACATTATTTAAAAATTGGCTGTAAAGGAACATCCACTTATCATTATAAATTTCATACAACCAAACCTTATGTTTATGTTCTGTATCTATTGATTCTTCCATCGCTTATCCTTTGGTACACCTAACTAAAATAGCAGTAATTTTAAAATAAATGTTATTGTGGTGCTTTAACAAGAGTTGACTTATGCTTGATTTTGTGTGTCTTTCGATCACAAGGAAAAAGATGCGAAGAGGTAGATAAAAATAAATAGTAATGCCTACCAACGTTGTCTTGTTTGTATTTTCTCTAAAAGCTCACGTCCTATATTAAAGTAGTTACTTGGGTCAATCCTGCGCCCTATTATAGTCCAATGAAAATCACGGCCAGAAATAGAAAAATTAGTATTTTTTTCTATAAAACTTCTTTCTAGTATATCTACTTTGCTCATATATTTTGGTGGGATATCTTGCTGACACAGAGGAGGGAGGTCTGGAACGTCTGGGATGAGAAAAGCACTAATAATTTGAATGAAGGTATTGAATTCATAGAGATTATTGTTGTTCCTTACATCCTCTAATATGTATTTATTTTCTGAAATCTTATAAATAGTATAAAAAATGGTAACTTTTTCATCCATAACATATATCCTCCATATAATATAGGAAGGGTGCTATTCAAAATAGTATTTTAATATCATAAATCAATAAGTTAAAAAATCGCTCTCAAGGGGGGAGGTATATAATACGTGGATTGCTTCGTCGCATGCGCTCCTCGTAATGACAAATACAACCCAATCGCCCCTTTGAGCGGAGTGAAGCAGTCCAGGTGTTTATGGCAAAGATTTTTGAATACATGGATTGCTTCGTCGCATGCGCTCCTCGCAATGACTCCTCACCACCGTCACTGCGAGCGGAGCAAAGCAGTCCATGTATTTAAGGAGTGAGAATACAGGAATACATAAATTGCCACGGCCTTCGGCCTCGCAATGACTTAAGTTGTCACCTTTCAGCCTTTACAGGGTAGCTAATAAGGACTAAGGTTTTTGAAGGTTGACATTAAGCCACGAGGTAAATGGTACAGTGATCGCGTTTCGAGCGGTTTTTTTTCTCATTGGAATTCTTCTCAGCATTATCTCTGCTGCTATGCTGATCCCGTTAAGTGTGGAGTTCTTAATCTATCGCACAGGGGGCTGGCGCGGGTTTGCCATTTCGACTTTTATAACAGGTCTTGTTGGAACGCTGCTGGTTTTGTCGAACCGCTCTGAAGGAAAAACGGAGTTGCGTGTTCGAGAAGCTTTTCTTTTAACGGCAGCCAGTTGGGTTTCCACTTCTCTTTTTGCCGCTTTGCCGTTCTTCTGGTCTTCTTTGTCCTTGGGATTTTTAGATTGTTGGTTTGAATCCGTCTCGGCGCTGACCACCACAGGCTCAACGGTGTTGGCGCATTTGGACAAAATTCCCAAAGGGATTCTTTTGTGGCGCGCGCTTCTCCAATGGTTAGGCGGGACCGGAATTATCGTGATGGCCATGACCATTTTGCCAATCTTACGGATCGGAGGCATGCAACTCTTTCGCACAGAATTTTCTGACCGATCAGAGCGCATTTTACCGCGCGTTTCTCAAATTGCCTCGGCCATTATTTCTGTGTATTGCCTTTTCACGCTCACCTGCACCATTTTGCTTCATCTCGCTGGCATGAATTGGTTTGATGCCATTTGCCATTCCATGGCAACGGTTTCAACAGGGGGCTTGAGCACCAAAGATTTGTCAGTGGGGGCGTTTCATAATTTTACCATCGAATTGATTTTGATGTTGTTTATGATCATCGGCGGTATGACGTTTCTTTTGTTTGTCAAGATATGGCACCGCAATTATAAAGCTGTGTGGCTGGATAGCCAGCTGCGGGTTTATTTGGGCATTATTGGAATTGCCTCTTTGTTGGGGTCTTGCTGGCTCATGATCCATCAAAACATGACCTTCTTGGGGAGCCTGCGGCATGCGTCGTTTGCTGTGATATCGGTGATTACATCAACTGGCTTTACCACGGATGACTATACCTTGTGGGGAACATTTCCCCTTGTGCTGTTTTTTGTCTTAAGCCTCATTGGAGGATGTACGGGGTCCACGGCGGGCGGAATTAAAATATTCCGCTTTCAAGTTTTGTTTGCTGTTGCGTTAAGCCATATGCGCCAATTGCGACGCCCCCATGGGATTTATCTCCCAACCTATCAAAACCAAAAAATCTCTGAGAATATTTCGACGTCTGTTTTTACGTTCATTACCCTTTATGGTTTTTGCCTCATTCTCCTAACAGGTGGGCTTTCTATTTTTGGGCTCGATTTTATCACCAGCTTATCCGGTGCTGCATCTGCTCTGGGGAACTTGGGATCCGGGCTGACGCCTCTGATTGGTCCCCTCGGGTCTTTTGCGCATTTAGATATTGGGCCTAAAGGCATTTTAATGGTGGGGATGATTCTGGGGCGTCTGGAGTTGTTGGCGATTCTCGTGCTCTTTATGCCGTCATTTTGGCGGGATTAAGGTCTTTTATAAAAGAGGCGAGTCCGTTACCGGCTCGCCTCAGATCTCACATATAAATCGGTCGTTTAGGAAGCAGGGACGAGGGCTAAAATCCCTGTGGTTGCTTGTGTTTGATCCATCATCGCGGAAACTTGATAAAGACACCTTCCGTCTTTCTTAGCATTCTTCATGGGGATTATCTTGAGGGTTACTTTGGTGGGAGCAAAGGTATTTTCGAGTTTGATGATCCCTTCTTTGTTGGTGATGATTTTTGGATTATCAGCCACACCGACAGGGGAGATGGTGTATTTTGGACCGCCGGCAATAATAAAGCCCTCCCTTTTAAGCTGCTCAATATTGGTTGTATTAAGGAGGGGGCATTGAAGGGGAGCCGCGTTTTCCTTATCGCTTAAGGCAATGGTCACATGATTCGTTCCAATCGACACTTTATAAGGACAATAATGGGGTGGGTTATCGAGACGTGATGCATAGACGGTCCCCTTCATAGAAGCACTTTTGGCCATTGCACGACTTGTTTTAAGAAATTGTTGAAGCTCATCCTTAGATTTGATGAGAGTATTGTTATAATCTTGGTTGGTTGTAGCCGCGAAGACCAAGGAAAGAGTCTGGCCTTCAAAGTTCGCATTGCCATCTTTGGCTAAGGCATCAATGGCCGTCTCAACTTCCTTCGTGTCGGGACAGAGGAAAGCGGCGTGGCTTACGTGAAAACTTGCTGAAATTGCTACTGCAATGATGAGTGTTGTGACTTTATTTAAATACATGTAAGGCTCCTCAAAAGTATGAATTCTGTTGTTACATTAACCCTCAACAAATTAAAATTTTATTAATATTATTTGTTTCGGGAGTGCGAGTGGGTAATTATTTTTAATCTTGGGTCAGTTCTTCGCGGTTTTTAAATTGGTCGAGAACGTCAGGGTTGGCGAGGGCTTCGTGATTTTTATTCACCTCACCGTGCACCGTGTCTCGTACGGCGCTTTCAGCGAGCTTTCCATTTTTCGTGCGGGGAATATCTGTGACAGCAATGATTTTTGCAGGGACATGGCGGGGAGAGGTATTGCGCCGAATCTGATCTTTAATTTTTTCAATAAGCGCGTCAGATAATGGAATGTCGCCTTTCAGATGGACAAACAAGATGATGCGCACATCATTTTTCCACTGTTGGCCAATGGCGATGCTTTCAAGAATATCTTCGATTTTGTCCACTTGATGATAGATTTCAGCAGTTCCAATGCGCACACCGCCTGGATTTAAGACGGTATCAGAGCGGCCATAAATAATGAGGCCATCATGGGGCGTGAGTTCCACAAAATCCCCATGATGCCACACATTGGGAAAGCGCTTGAAATAGGCGTTGTGATATTTCTCACCATCAGGATCATTCCAAAACCCGAGAGGCTGGGAGGGAAAAGGTTGCGTACACACCAGCTCTCCTTTTTGCCCCCTGATTTCTTGGCCTGCTTCATCAAAAACCCGTACGGCGAGACCTAAGCCACGGCATTGAAGTTCGCCGCGTCTGACAGGGGCAATAGGATTGCCCAAAGCAAAGCAAGAAACAATGTCTGTTCCACCGGAAATGGAGGCGAGGCACATATCTTTTTTGATGGCGCGATAGGCATAATCGAAGCTTTCCGCACATAAAGGAGACCCTGTTGATGTCACCATGCGCAAAGACGCAAGGGCATATTTCTTGTGGGGCTCAAGATTATTTTTGGCAAGAGTATCAATGAATTTGGCAGAAGTGCCAAAGAGGGTGATGCCTTCTTTTTCTGCAATTTCAAACAAAAATTCAGGATGCGGATGGAGGGGAGAGCCATCATATAATACAAGACTTGCACCGCTCGCCAGCGCTGAGACAAGCCAATTCCACATCATCCAACCGCATGTGGTGTAATAAAAAACTTTATCGTCGGGCTTTATATCACAATGGAGTTGATGTTCTTTGAGATGTTGAAGGAGCGTTCCGCCTGCTCCATGAATGATGCATTTTGGAACGCCGGTTGTTCCTGACGAATAGAGAATATAAAGGGGGTGGTTAAAGGGGAGCTGAGGAAAGGTGAAGGCCTCAGGAGGAGACGCTGTGAGAAGATCCTCCCATATTTCTATTTGGGGACTTATATTTTGATTTTTTAAATCTTGTGCTGAAGTGATGTAGGGAATGAGGATGACTTTTTTAAGGGAGGGAAGAGCATCTCGAATGGGTGGAAGGCGATCCAGGCAGGAGAAGACTTTTCCACCATAGTAATAGCCATCCGCCATGAGAAAAACAGTTGGTTTAATTTGGGAAAACCGATCCACAACACCCTGAACGCCAAAGTCAGGTGAGCAGGAAGACCAGATTGCTCCAAGGCTGGCGGCTGCTAACATGGCAATAACAGTGTGAGGAATGTTTGGCAAATACCCTGCTATACGATCGCCAGGTTGGATGCCCCATCTTTTGAAGACCTGGGCTAATTGAATGGTTTGATGATAAAGATCTTGATAGGTCAGCGTTTGATAAACTTGGTCTTCACCATAAAAGGTGAGAGCGATGGAATCATCCCGCCGTCTCAACAAATTTTCAGCAAAATTAAGACGCGCGTCTGGGAAGAATTTTGCTTTCTCAAGATTGTCTGCATCGATGAGAAAACGCTCACCTTGTGTTTCAGAAATAAGTGCGCAAAAATCCCAAACGCCTTTCCAAAATTGTTCTGGATGTAGAAGGGAATATGTGTAGAGATCTTCATATGTGGCGAGCGTAATATTGCGATCTTGCTTGAGCTTATCCATAAACCGAGTCAAACTTGCAGCTTGTATGGCTTTCGGGGAAGGGCTCCATAAGATATTATCGGTCATGGGAAGCCCGATCTCTAATATCCTTCATAGGCTAAGCGCACTTTGTCCACAAACTCATCAATTTCCTCATAACTTTTAAATTGAAGAGTCAGGGTTGCACCGGTCTTTTTGATTTTTAAAGAGGCATCAAGCTTTAAAATTTTTGCAATTTCACTTTCTACGATCTTTGCTTGGTGCATGAGGTTTGATTCAGGGAGCTCGAGAAGAGGATCATTTTTTCGCGTACGCTTGAGCAACTCTGCTTGACGCACATTCAAATTGTTTTGAACGATGTTTTGAACCATTTCTTCAATGTTGTCCGTATTGACAAGAGTTCGGGCGTGCCCTGCGGATATTTTTCCGTCTTGTATCATGGACTTAACATTGTCTGGCAACTGATTTAGACGCAGCATATTGGCCACGTGACTTCGGCTTTTGCCAATGGAGCGCGCCAGTTCTTCTTGCGTATAATTAAATTCATGGAGGAGACGTTGGTAGCCTTCTGCTTCTTCAATGGGGGTAAGGTCATCCCGCTGAATGTTTTCAATAAGGGCAATCTCGAGGGCTTCGCGGTCATTATAGTCACGTATAATAACGGGGACTTGTTCCAAGTTGAGGGTACGCGCAGCACGCCAGCGACGTTCTCCTGCAATGATTTCATATGTTCCTGTATCTTTTTCTAAAGGGCGAACAACAAGAGGTTGAATAATTCCTTTTTCACGGATTGAATCGATGAGTGTTGTCAACTTCTCATCATCAAATCGTGTGCGAGGCTGAAACTTTCCAGGCTTTAGATCATGCGTTGGCAGAGAAGAAACCGTTCTTGGCATCTCAATTTCCATCATGGTGGATTCGCCTAACAAAGCAGAGAGCCCACGACCTAAGGGCGCTTTTTTCATTTCAGTTTCCATCATGCAACTCTCTCCTCCTTCATTAAGTGGGCATCACGAATTAATACTTCACGCGCGAGCGACATATAAGCTTGAGATCCCGTGCACTTTATATCATATATCAGAGCAGGCTTCCCATGACTCGGGGCCTCAGAAACTTTTGTGTTCCTCGGGATGACTGTTTCAAAGACCTTCTCTTTCAGATAAGAACGAACGTCACGAGCAACCATTTCACACAAAGAGCTCCTACGATCATACATTGTAAGGACAATTCCAAAAAGGGACAAGCGGGGGTTTAGGGTTTTCTGAATTTTTTGAATTGAACCCAATAAGTAGCTCAATCCTTCTAAAGCATAATATTCACATTGGAGTGGGATAATAACGTCGGTTGCGGCAACCATGGAGTTGAGTGTTAACAGTCCCATCGAAGGTGGACAATCAATGAAGATATAGTCATACATCTTAATATGGGGGGCAATGATGTCTCTCAAGATATATTCTCTACGTTCCATGCCAACCAATTCAATTTCAGCACCTAATAAATCAATAGCGGATGGAATGATGGATAACCCAGGAATTGGGCTTTTGACGACAACTTGATTGAAAGTGTAATCACCGATCAAGAGGCCATAGGAGTTAAGGAGCCGCTTTTGCTTAGTAAAGCCTAATCCAGTTGATGCATTGGCTTGAGGATCCATATCAATAATAAGAACTTTCTTATCAACCGCAGCCAAGCCTGTTGCAAGATTAACCGTAGTGGTGGTTTTTCCCACACCCCCTTTTTGGTTTGATACGGTGAAGATTCTACTCATTACTTATATTAAACTCCGTTTATCTTGTTTAAGATATATTATTGAGTGCCTAGTTGAGGTGATTATAACTTATTCTCTCTTATCTCACTAATGGTCTTTCATTAAAAACACAACATTAATATTATCTAAGATTTTCAGCAATAGTGAAATAAGTAAGCAAGCTCAACGTATGGGCTAAGGGAGGAGCGAAGAGATGGGAAAGGATTGTTAATAAAGCAGGGGTATGGTACTGAATACAATAAGAATATTTTCATGAAAGAATTGAGGAAAAGATTCACATGAGTGCTCTCAAGCAACCCATAAATACTCAAATTTCTTTAAATTCCACATTATTATTTAACTCAAAACCTTCAATTAGTGGAAAAATTTGGCAACTACATGCAGGGGATGATCGTCAGACGATGACCATCATCCAACGCTATTCGCTCTCTCCAGTGATTGCCCAAATATTGGTTAATAGAGCGATTAATCTCGAAGAAATTCCTTCTTTCTTAGAACCCACACTCAAGCAGCTGATGCCTGATCCCTCGCATTTAAAGGATTTAGATAAGGGTATTGAGCGCGTCATAGAAGCTTTGCAACGGAAGGAAAAGATTGCAGTATTTGGAGATTATGACGTGGATGGAGGAACGTCATGTGCCTTGTTCCGGCGCTATTTTGCTGCTTTAGGGTGTGAGGCGCGTGTTTATATTCCCGATCGCATCGAAGAAGGGTACGGCCCTAGCGTTAAAGCCATGCAAACTTTAAAAAATGAAGGACACTCACTTTTGCTTATGGCGGATTGTGGAACAACTGCTTTTGAGCCTTTAAGGGAAGCAAAATCTTTAGGTTTGGATGTGATTGTTATAGATCACCACGTTGCGCAACCAGCCTTACCGGATGTTTTTGCACTCATTAATCCAAACCGCCTCGATCAGGGGGACTCATCCCTTAAAGGGTTATGCGCTGCGGGTTTATCGTTCATTTTTCTGGTTGCACTTCAACGCAAGCTGAGGACTTTAAATTGGTTTGAAAATCGGAGAGAGCCAGATTTGATGCATCTGCTGGATCTTGTTGCACTTGGGACAGTATGTGATGTTATGCCTCTTACGGGGCTCAATAGAGCTTTTGTGGCGCAAGGTTTGAAGGTGCTTCAATGGCGACAAAATTTGGGGTTAGCCGCCTTAGCAGATGTTGCAGGTGTTACAGAAGCTCCAACGGCCTACCATTTAGGTTTTGTGATGGGACCGCGCGTCAATGCAGGGGGAAGAGTGGGGGAAGCGCATTTGGGGTCTCGCTTACTATCAACAAACGATGACTTGGAAGCGCGACGCATTGCGCACCGACTTGATTCCTTAAATGGAGACCGCCAACAGATCGAGGCAACCGTATTAACAGAAGCCATTAAACTCGTTGAAAATTCTGAAATTATTAATAAGCCAATTCTTTTGGTGAAGGGTGAGGGGTGGCATCCTGGCGTTATAGGGATTGTTGCCAGTCGCTTAAAAGAAAGATATGCACGCCCTGTTTGTGTCACGACCTTTACAGAAGATGTTGGAAAGGGGTCAGGTCGTTCCATGGTGGGGATTGACTTAGGTTCAGCAATGCATGCGGCACATCACGAAGGTCTCCTTATTCATGGGGGAGGACATGCTATGGCTGCTGGTTTTACGGTTGCGCGTCATAAGTATGATGCCTTTTATGATTTTATCCTTCGCCGGCTAGCAGCAGGTGATGAAATTATTAAGCCAACATTAGATATTGATGCCAGTATTACCTTACAAGGAGTAACGGTTGAATTTTTGGAAAGTATGAGCTGCTTAGAACCCTTTGGTGCAGGCAACCCTACTCCAAAATTTATGATTCAAAATGTACGCATTGCGTATGCAGAAGTGTTTGGTGCTGATCATGTGCGGTGTACCCTTATGAGTGAGGATGGCGTGCGTCAGAAAGCACTCGCATTTAGAGTTGCACAGCAACCTTTAGGGCAAGCACTTTTAAAATCGAAAGGCGACCAATTTCATGTGGTTGGCGCATTAAAGCTTGACACTTGGGGTGGGCGCAAAGAAGCTATAATCTATATGGAAGATCTTATAAAGATTAATGACTTACAGGGAGAATAAGAATGGAGAGCTTCGTTAAAGGAATTTTACTTTTTAGCCAGGCGTATATAATTGTTCCTCTCCTCCTCTATGGTCTTGTTTCAGAAATATCCAAGGAAAAGAAATATCCTTCAGGGGAAGTTTTTATCTGGAGATATGCCTGCCTGTTGGTTCTCTTTAGTGTTATATTAAATACCTTTTTAAAATCATTATTTCTTGTTCCTTTAAACCCCGCTATTGGAGTGCAGGGGTATGCCTTTCCGAGTGGTCATATGCAAGTCTCCTTTATTTTTTATGGGTGGTTATTTTTGAGGTATTCACATCGAGCATTGCGCTTAAGTATTCCCTTTCTCTTATCAGCTATTTTCTTTGGGCTGATTCATGAAGGATACCATAGTTTTGTAGATAATGTGGGTGCAATAGGTGTTGGCATATGTGTTCTTTATATTTTTAACCATATTATTCGGCGGCCTTTTATTCAAAAAAATCCGGCATATGTGGGAGTTTGTCTTATTCCGATTTGTGGTTTAATGATGGGAGTTATTAACTATCGCGTGGGTATTTCAACGTATGTTCAATACATATTTGGGGGACTCATTGCCTTTGCGATGATTTGGTGGTTACACTTTCAGAGTTGTCAAAAAAAATTAGAAAATGAATGAGCTTTTTTTTTGGGTCATGAGCTTCCGCTCGGGAGTTCTTACAGATCTATTTAAGATATTCCCTTTCTTTGCGAGTGATGCATTTTATATTCTTTTGATTTCTGTAGGGTATTGGCGTCATACGCAAGATCGCCTTTTTTGGGACTTAGGTTTTTTAGTTCCCTTTACAACTCTTTTAAGTTGCACTCTTAAAAATTTGTTTTTAATTCCAAGACCACCTGAAATTTTTCATCTGGTTCCTGTTCATGATCCATTTGGGTTTCCAAGTGGTGATGTTTACGTTGCAACTGCTTTTTGGGGGATGCTTTGTTTAACTATAAATTCTAAAAGACTCTGGATAATTGCGGGTGCCCTTCTTCTCATGATGATGATTTCTCGATTATATCTGGGTGTCCATAATGTCTCTGACATAGTTGGCGGCTTTATATTGGGTGGTTTTACCCTTTGGTGTTATAGAAGTCGTTTCTTTCAGACCTTTAGTTCTCAGTGGTTTTCAGGGCGCATGGCAACCTATGGAGCTGTTGTAAGTTTTTGTGCTTTAGTTTATTTCATTGTTTCTTTTTCGTTACCTGTGCCAGCTATGGTTATTATGGCTTTAGGGGCATTAGGTGGATATGGAATTTCTCTCTCCTTTCGTGCGCACGGCTTCTTGTTGCCAATGAAAGTTCAGCCATTATCAGTTCCTTCCATCATCTTCTTTCTTAGTATTCTAGGGGGCTTTGTTTGGTTTTTCCCAGGAGCAAGAGAGGGATCAATGCTTCTTATGTGGGTGCTTGGACTTATAAAATATGCCTTTGTCGTTGCATTAATTTACATTATTCTACCCCTATCTCACCAATGGTTGTCCCCGCAGTTTGGTCGGAAAAAATATAAGAAAAATGGGAGCTAAAGGTATTTACTTCCTGTTTTGACCAAAATCCCTTAAAATGTGGTAAAAAAATAATAAGACTAGGGTTTATGGAGAACAGGTCCAATGGATCGCTTAAACTGGAGCAAGCTAAAAACTTTTTATAGAGTCGCCTCTTGTGGCAGCTTTGCGCGTGCTGCTGAGAAATACAATATTACGCCCACAGCCTTGAGCAAAATGGTTAAAAGCCTAGAATATGAACTTAATTGTCAACTTTTCACGCGTAATGAAACCGGCATTGAATTGACCCCGAAGGGACAAATGCTTTATCGAGATGCACTCCGCATTTCAAATATGCTGACATTTACTGAAGAAAAAATCCAAGAGGATTATAAGCACCTCAAAAGCCATTTAAAGCTCGTATGTCCTGTTGGTTTGTCAACAATGTATATCTCATATTTTATTGATTCTTTTATGCATACATATCCTGATATTTATCTTGAAATTGTCTCGTATGATGCCATGTCTTTGAATGAGAAATTAGCAGGTCACGTGTTAATTCATCCGTTTATTAAAGATTTAAATGGTTACAAACAAGACTTATTAATCAACATGCAATTTAAACTTTTTGCTTCAAAAGAGTATCTTAAAAAGCATGGAAACCCAAAATCTATTGATGATTTAAATGATCATCGCTTGATTGCTTTTAGCCGGGATAAGCGCGTATTTGTAGATGTTAATTGGCATTTAAAGATCGGCATGCCAGAAGGTGAAGAAAGAACGCCTGTTTTCGAAGCAGATGCAAATTTTGGAAGATGTCGTTTGGCCGAAAGGGGTGTCGGAATCATCTCAGTGCCCACTGCGCACCCAGATATAAAAAATTATGGACTTGTAGAAGTCCTTCCTGAAGTTGGTGGACCAGAATATAGCTATTATCTTATAGTTGATGAAATTTTATATGAAAATGAGAAAATTTGTTTTTTAACTGATGCGTTAAAGAAAATTTTTACTGACCTCTAAATGACTTCATACAAAACGTAAAGTTTCAAAATGGCGCATGTAGTTATAATCAGATTCTAAAATAGTGTAATCTTTATTATGAACCAAAAACATTCCAACTCTTTCAATAAGAGAAGAAGAAGGCTTTTCAATAACATCTCCAGCTTTAACGTACCATTCGGCTTGATAGGGGCTTTTTAAGACAGGCATTTTAAGTTCTTTTATATGACCCGTTTTCTTTGGAAAACAAGCCCAAAAGTAATATTCTTCAGGTTCTTTAAAGTGAGCGGGATGCTCTTCTATTTCAGCAAGCAAAGCAGCGTTCATAAAATTATTTCGAAATGTTTTCGTCAAAATGAGAGGAACAACGGAACCGGGAGGGCGGGCAGCAGCTTCTAAGAAAATTATTTCCTTTTCCTTTGTTACAAAAACTTCAAAGTGCGCGCTTCCAGATTGAAGGCCTAAGTATGAGTTTGCAGCTTTACAAAAATCTATAATAGGCAATCGGAGAGGATTGTCGGGTTTGAGTAAAATGCTCCCATGATTATAGCCGTTAATGAAGGCGAGTCCGTTATAAAAATATTTTGATGCTTCTATAAAAACATACTCATTGTTTCTAATGATAAAATCGCAATGGTAAAAATCCCCTTCGATAAACTCTTCTGCAATGAAATTTGAGAAATTTGTGTATTTTGAAATATAGGTGCAAAATTGATCGTATGAATCAATTTTTTCAACTCCTATAGTAGCGGACATATCAAGAGGTTTTACAATAAAAGGAATTCCAAGACGCTTATGCAACTCCTCAAAAACAGAAGGCGCTTCTTTTTCGAGAGAGGAGCGCTCAAGCATTTTAAATTTTGGGAAACGAAGTCCACTCTCTGCTAGCGCTTCTTTTTGTAATCCTTTATTTCTAAATTTTAAAGTTGTTGAGTAAGTCGTACCTTGCAAAGAATATTTTTCACGAATAGATGAAACCATTAAATTATTTAATTCATCTGCAGCAACAATTTGGGTATCAGGAAAATCATTTATTTCTTTTTTTACGATTTCATCAAGTGTGTCTCTTGGAAAAAATTCTAAAGACCCATAGGAAGTAGGCCTATCTGGAATGACATAAATATTGTCGAGAAATTTTTGTGCGTCTTCTGGAAGGCTGTGTGAAGATTTATTAAAAACAATAACTGATAATCTTATGTCTGAGCTTTCCTTCAGTTCTTTGAAGTCGTAAAAATGTAAGCTTCGATTGTTAAGAAGAAGAAGGATATTTTTCATGATTACGGAAAAAAATTCCTTTTATAGATCTTGTAGTTCATTAACATGTAGTACCGCCTTATTCTTATCGATGTGTCTTAAAAACATTCCAAAATAATGAGGAGCAAGACAACATCCAATAACGATTGATATGCCCTTTAGCACTCACCATATTTCATAAAATCCGCAGGCAAAAATATTACTCCAGTACAGTTGAGAAGTTATATATGAAATGAGAAAAACTCACAACATATTATACCTGAAACGCCCCCAACATTCCATAAAAAATAATATATACAAACGCTTGGGTGCTGTCGTAACGTTATTTTTTATTTTTGACTTAATTCTCATTGAACTTATTTTTCATTAGGTATAAATATAAAGTGTTAACGCATATTAACAAAAAATTAAAATTTGTTGACGGTTCTTTTCAAATTGTCGGGTGTTTTTGATGGGGAGTTATCCGAATGGTATTTTGCCAATCCTCAAGAATACAACGTAAAAGATGTAACCCCTAATACAGGAGGAGAGTATGGAAAATATGCTTAACGTCATCTTAACCGGGACGCCTTCTGATTCTCATACTTGGAATCTAATCTTTATGGAACTCTTTTTGCAAGAGAATAAGTGCAGGGTGCGTAATTTGGGCTCATGTGTCTCTGCTGAACAGTTGCATACAGCCATTGAGGAGGAGGTGCCGGACCTGGTTGTCATATCTTCAATTAATGGTCACCTGTTCCAAGACGCTATCAAAATTATCAATACATTTCCCTCACATCTTGCCTCATCTCTTCCCCCCCTGGTTGTTGGGGGTAAAATGGGAATTACCCTTAAAGAGACTGGTTTCCCCAAGGTAAAACTTTTGAAATTAGGCTATAGTGGCGTGTTTGTTGAAAAAGATTCTTTGGTGTCCTTTAAGCAATATCTTCATCGGTTAGGCAATGCAAAGAGCTATCAAAAATCTTTAAGATATGCTGTCTAGGTTCCTAGAGGCGCGTCCTGGACTTTATGTCCAACCGCGCATGGGTATGGCCTCTCTCCAAGAGATGCAAGAGGGCCTTAAGGCAGTTAAAGGCCTCAATATCCCTGCAATTGGTACGATCACCCTCGATAGCTATACGCGCATGGGACAATTGGAAGAAGCTCAAAAGGCCCTTCAGGCTGGGCTTGATCTCAACGGTTTTCCCGTTCTTTCTTACTCCTCACAGGAAATTATTGAGAATTTATGTACAGTCGCTGACAAGGATTTTTTAATTCAAGTTCGCCATGGGACGGCTTCTCCCGTCAATCTCTTTAAGCATCTTGTTGAGTGTACTCTTTTTCTTACAGAAGGTGGGCCAGTATCTTATTGCCTTCCTTACAGTCAGCTATCTCTCAAAGAAGCAATAGATTCATGGAGACAAGCGTGCCTTATCTTAGGAGAATATCCACAGCAGAGTCATTTGGAAAGCTTTGCAGGGTGTTTATTAGGACAACTTTGCCATCCTACAATTTTAGTGGCTCTGGGCATATTAGAGGCTCTCTTTTTTCAAAAAAATGGTCTTAAGGACATTTCTTTAAGTTATGCTCAACATTATAACTTATCACAAGATTTGGCAGCTGTTGCTGCTCTTAAAAGGCTAGCAAATATCTATATTTCTCATGAAATATCCTGGCATATTGTTATTTATACGTTCATGGGTTTATTTCCTCAAACTGTGAAAGGTTATAATGGAATAGTTGAAGAAAGTGTGCAGCTGGCTACTCATGCAGGTGCACGGCGGCTTATTGTGAAGACTCAGGAAGAAAGCACCCAAATATCGACACTTTCTGCAAATTTGAGTGCCCTAAAACAGGCTCATGAGCTTTATAATTCTTCTCCATCATTTGAAATGAGTGAAGATAAGGAAGAAGAAGAGCTTATTTTTGAGCAAGCAAAGGCTATCATTGATGCAGTTTTAAATTTGAGCAGTGAAATTGAAACAAGTCTCTATAAAGCTTTTCAAGCAGGGTATTTAGATGTACCGTATTGTTTGCATCCTGATAATCGCCGATTAGCTTCGTGTGCAATTGATAAAGAAGGATATATGCAATGGATATCAATTGGGAAATTACCGATTCCTATCCAATCTGGTAGGTTATATCCCTTTTCTTTTCATACGCTGACATCTAAAGAATTTCTTCAAATGCTGGCCTTCAATCGTATGAAGTTTGATTCTCCACAAGAGACATAACCAAAATTAGCCCCCCCCTGAAAAATTACCGTTAGTCAATGAACTCATCTTATGTTTTATTTAAACTAAGCAATAAAAAATAACATAAGGAGCAAACTCTTGTTAAAGCCAGTTTCTCAAATATGTTCGGGTCAAAGAGACACTTTAGTTGAGCCCTTAAGCTCCTCAAAGGTTCCTTCTTTTGTTGTGGAGTTAGGCTTAAAAACACCCGTTCTTTATACAATGGTTATTCAAGATCCGTTGAACCATTTAGATGTGAAACTTATGTTAGAATTATCAGAGGAATCTGATGAATTTGAATCTGGTATTGTTACGTGTCATTTTCCACGGATATCGGGATCTGAAATGAAGAAAATGATGTGGGATGATGAGATTTTATGTCGAATTACTATGGTTCAATATCTCATGAAAATTATGGATGAGTTATTGCTCTTTTGCTCTCATCATAATGCTTCAAACTTGCGTATTTATACTGATCCGGAGCAAGCTAACGAGTTAGAAGTTTACCAAGATTTTGTTGTTTATACGGATCATGTTTTAAGAGAAGAAGGCGAAAAAATTGAGTTAATTATTTTAACCGATCCTGAAATTTTTGATGAATGGCTAGACTACAAAGAACGTGTTAATTGTAAGTTTCGTCAATTTTTGGAGCGAACTGAAGCAGCGAATTTGACTTCTAAACATAAGAAGAAAGTTTATATGTTTCAATAAAAAGTGATGAGCTCAATTGTTTAAATAATAAGAAGAATAAAAAAAATGAGAAGAGTTACGAATGAAAAATTAAGGAATTAAAGCAAGATTAATATTGGAGTGAAAGATGCGACACCTCTTATCTAATGCGAAACAGACAGTTTATACAAATGTCTATCCATTTCCCCATAAAATTCATGACTCTTCGAAAAACACAAAGCGTCGCAAGCTTAAATTTCTGGATAATTATCAAGAAGTTTCATCCAACCTTTTCTCATTCTATTTTAAAGATACCTCCCATGATTTAAAGTGCACCACTCTTTTAGACATCCAAAATATTTTTGATTCTGAAAAAGTTTGCTCGCTCAATGGTTCCCTTGTTTCAATGCTTGTTTGTGATTTTCCTGCTTTAGATACACGCTTGCTGTATGAAAAAGTGGCTGGAGAAGCTTCCTTGAAAAATGCGATCACGAAGCAATTTCATCTCTATCTCTTGAAATCTCTCTTACTATTTTGCAAAGAGCGTGGTGTACAAGGAATCGTTTTAACATTTAATGAAGGGTGCCACTCTCCTTTGGAAGACTATCGACGTTTTGTTGCAACTGAGGCGGTTGTGACGACAGAAAAAGGGAAGGAGATTCAGGTTATTATTCCAACGGATGATGACATATATACTGAATTGGTTTCTTTTATTGATGAAACTGAAATTGATTTCCGTCAGACCTTGTGGAGAGATCAAAAAGAAAATATACCAATTCGCACTTACCTGAAATCTCATGCTTTATTTTTCTGCATCTGAAGAAGATTGAGTCAGCTTTATAAAACCGAAATATTATTTTTGTGTTTCTCTGCGGGTCTCTTCAGCTTGTTGCATGAGGGCTAATCGACGATAAAGGCCTTCCTGTTTCATGAGTTCTGTGTGAGTTCCAACAGCATCAATGTGCCCATTTTCCATAACAATAATGCGATCTGCTTTCAAAACAGTTGCGAGGCGGTGCGCTATAACAATGGTTGTTCGTGGGGCCATTATGAGGTCGAGACTCCGCTGAATTAAGTGCTCGCTTTCTGAATCTAGCGCACTGGTTGCCTCATCTAGGAGAAGGATCGTTGGGTTTTTTAAGAGCGCGCGCGCAATAGCTAACCGTTGTTTTTGACCCCCAGAGAGGCGAACACCTTTTGTTCCTAGAAGAGTGTGAATTCCTTGAGGCAGACCCTCAATAACTTTCAGTAAATGAGCCTGCTCTGCTGCTTTCCATACTTCTGATTCATGTGCTTCAGGGCGCCCGTAAAGTATATTGTCATAAAGTGACTGAGAAAAGATGATGGGGTCTTGGGGAACAAGGCCTATACGCCTTCGAACTTCTTTGACATCCATATTTTTAATATTTTCACCGTCAACATAAATGCTCCCAGACTGCGGAGTATAGAAACGTAGTAAGAGAGAAAAGAGGGTGCTTTTCCCTGCTCCAGAGGGGCCAACAATTGCAATTTTTTCTCCGGGGGCTGCTGATAAGGATATATTATTCAGGATGGGACGTTCTGGGTTGCTTGGGTAAGCAAAACGGACGCTATGGAATGCAACAACTTCGTTTGAGGGATTGGGTGCTTGATGATAAGCAGAAGGAGTGTATACGTTTTGACTTGAGGGTTGATTGGAGCGCGCAGATAATAATTCTTGTAACCTGTCAAGGGCGCCTGCTGCGCGCTGTAAATCTGCAAAGATTTCTGCAAATGAACCCGTAGAAGAAGCCGCAACAATCGCATAAAAAATAAAGGCAGAGAGCTGGCCAGCTTCGAGGGTTCCATTTAGGACATCTCTGCTTCCGCACCATAAAACCAGGCTTATACCTGCGAACACCAAGATCATGATGAGGCAAGCAAGAAGAGACCGCAAATGCGTTCTGCGCGATGCCATTTCAAAGGCTTTTTCTGTTTGGTTTTTAAATTGGCTACGGTCAATTTCTTCATGAACGAACGCTTGACAGGTTCGAATCCCGCTTAAGGTTTCTTCTAAAAATCCGCCCACATCAGCCATACAATCCTGAGAGAGACGTGAAAGATGACGTACCCGTTTCCCATAGATTAAAATAGGGATAATAACAATCGGGACAACGATCAAGGTTAAAAGGGTGAGTTTTATGGAGGTTGCCATCATCATTGCAAGACCGCCCATGAGCAGGAGAGTATTGCGCACGGCAATGGCTGCTGTCGTCCCGATAACAATTTGTATAAGGGTGGTATCTGCAGTAATGCGCGATACTAATTCTCCTGGTCGGATCGATTCAAAAAAAGAAACATCTAATGTCAGCAGGTGATTAAATATTTGTTGACGTAAATCAGTGACAACCCTTTCTCCAACCCAGCCAACAAAATAACTCCTCCCAAAACTTGCGATAGCAAGCAAAATAACTGAAAGGCCCATGAGGAGGAGAATCGTATCTAACGCAGTTGAATTCTTCTCTGCGAATCCAGCATCAATTAAATAACGCAGTCCCCACCCAAGACTTAAAACCATTCCAGCAGCTAAGAATAAGGACAAAAAAACAAAAACAAGCTGACGACGATAAGGAGCGACAACCTTATAAAGAATTTTTAATGTGAAGAATCCTTTTTCGACTGGCGCGGAAGAGGGTGGTTTGGTAAATTGAAAATTTAAGGTCGCTTGGGTCATGAAAGAGATATCGCTAATTCCGTTTCCAATATGTTCATCAAAGTATCTGATCCTCGAGTTGAAATCCATTCTCCCTCATGAAGTTTAAAATGGTGAGCACCTGTTAAGGGAGAAGCCAACCAGATTTGTTGTGTAACCCCATGATAATTTAAAAGATAATGGCGTCCATCAGGCAGATCAATGGCCAAGGAGTAACCGTCGCATTCTGCATCAACCCCTGCATTTTCAAGGATTTCGAAGAGAAAATTTAATGTTCTGAATGCTTCTACAGAAAGTGGCGACACGGAAGATTGAAGGTCCTTTCTGTTTTGTTTTCCATTGTAATTTTTTCTCATACATAAAATGGAAAAGAATCTGAATTTGGTGGAGCCAAGGAGGATCGAACTCCTGACCTCTACAATGCCATCGTAGCGCTCTCCCAGCTGAGCTATGGCCCCACTTGCTTTTCAGACATAAAAATAGACCTATTTCCAACATTTATCAAGGAAATATATCTTTGAGTGGTTTAATTATAAACCTGCTCTAATACGTCTAGATAGCCTTTAAAAAGATAAGAACGATTCCGCTTTTGAGCCGAACCAGGGACTAAGATGTTTAATTGCATAAAGCGCTCCATCATGGCACTGGTACTATTGTAACTTTTCTTAAGATGATTTGAGGCATCCGTAATCCCAATAACTGGGTATTGAAAAAGCAAAGAGAGCAAGTGTAAAGCATCTTCTCGCGTTTTTATAAACAGGGGGCTTTCAAGTATAATTTTTGTTAAGTTCTTTTCCAAAAGTTCTATATCTTTTGCTCTCAGCCAGGCATCCTGTGCACTTTCAATAAGAGATTGTAAATAAAAACTGATCCATCCTTCAAAATCTCCCTTGAAGCGGACATTATCTAAAGCCACATAATATTCCATTTGATGTTTTTTAAAGGCATAGGATGGGTAAATAATCGCTTCATTTAAGAGTCCTTCTTTGAGAAGGATCAAAACGATAAGAAGTCGTCCGATACGTCCATTTCCATCTAAAAAGGGGTGAATAGTTTCAAATTGAACATGGGCAAAACCAGCCTTGAGCAAGGGAAGTGTCGTTGTGTCAGCGTTGATATAGGTTTCCAAGTCTTTCATAAGGTTAGGGATATGCGGGGCTGGAGGAGGAATATGATCTCCTACACGTACGCCTTGCTTGCGAAAAGAACCAGGTGTGGATTTTTCACCCTCACCACCCTGCATGAGTGTTTGGTGGGCTGCTAAAATAACACGTGACACGAGAGGCATGCCCTTTTTTTGAATTAAATCTAGAGCCACCTCTAACGATTTTGTGTAATTAAGGACAAGTTGTGTTTCTTTGTTTGGTCGAAAGTCGGACGTTGGCTCCGAGAAGACATCAATGAGTGTTGTCTGTATGCCTTCTATTTCTGAGGATAGTAAAGCTTCTTTTGTTATATAGGCTTTTATAAATCGTTGCACATTTGGGATTCTTTGGGCCATTTCATTAAGTTGTCCCAATTGATGCATGGCTTTTCCATAGAGGTCAATTAAAGAGTAATCCATCTGAAAAGAAGGATTTTGGGGAGGAAGCGAGAAGGGAACGAAGTGATTAAGGTTACCTAGTTTTTCGAACGTACCTGTCTTGCGCTCACTCATAATTTGGGCTCCTTATTTCAACTTAAATCCCTAACTTGAAATAAGAATATCAAATTTTACTTCTTATTTCAACTTAATGCTCTAAGTTGAAATAATAGGTACTTATATACTTTGTTATTTCAGTTTAAAGCTATGTTCTCAATTAAATTAACTTAAAAAATTAAAACATTATTTACATGATAACGCATGCTTTGTATCCCCATCATTAAAAAAGAGGGGCAATATATGTAGAGAGAAGAAAGAAAAGTAGACAAGTGTAATTTTTAAGAAAACTTATAAAAAATTCTTTAGAGTTTAAATTAACACTTAAAAGTTGTATAATACATTGTCGATTGATCATTAGATGAAAAATAAAACCTGCCCTTTTTTGCCAGTAAGATCTTATAGTTCCCAAAAGCGACATTCTTATAAATATAAGACCCTACTGGCTCTCACACAATGAATAGTAAGGGGGTTAAAAAAAAGATTTGTCAGGGTTGATCCCGTACGGGGTTTTTTACAAGCATGTGCTAAAAATTACAAACCTTAAAAAATAAGAAATATGGAGGTTAAGGATAAATATAGGCATCATTATTTTAGGCACTGGTGTTCACTCATACATAGGTTACGATGTAAGGAAGGGATGGAGTTAGGTGACGAATATGAACCCTCCCTCCATTATTCACCTAGCAAATGAAGTGGATGATATTTGCAAAAATTTCCTAAAGCCGAGGGGGCTTTCCTATTATCATTTCAAAAGAGTTTTTAAAGACGATTCTTTCATCATTCTCGTAAATCAACCAAATCTTTTTAAAATGTTTCTCGAAAGTAATTTCATTGAACCCACGTATTATGTGCCAACCTATATTCGTCAATCACCTGTATATTTTTGGGATGAACTCCTTTCTTCAGAGCTTCTTTCACACTTAAGAGAGCAACACTCTCTCTACCATGGGATTACAATTATCAGTCGACAAAAGGATTTTTATGATTGCACAGCGTTTGCAATGTCGGAATTTCATCCCTCTCCATCCTCCTACTACTTAAACATTTTAAAAGATTTGCAAACGTTTTCTGAACTTTTTCCAAAAATGGCGAGCTCTCTGATTGAAAACGTGAGTCGAAAAAGAGTTAAGATCTCAACCTCAACGCATAATTTGAGCAGCAAGTGTTTCTTCTTACCTGAGCGCTCAGCGCGCTTTAAAATTGGAGAAGGAACAAATGATTACGTAACAACCTATGAAGCTCTGTGCTTACAACTCTTGCAAGATGGAAAATCATATAAAGAAATTGGTTTTATTCTCTCAATGTCTCCCCGCACAGTTGAAACACATCTCGAGAGATTAAAATCCAGAACGGGACTCACATTAGGAGAATTATTTTTACAGTCTTTTAAAATTGGTAGCACGAGAAAAATTGATTATGACTTTGCGTATGCAGCAGAAGATGAGCAACATAAAATTAAAACTTTAAGGAAAAAGAGCAATGATAAATAAGGCCGGCAATTTATATCCCCCCTTTCAACATGTTGGCAAAATGCAAAAGATGTGCCAACCCTTTCTTAAATCTAATAGTTTGTCATTTTTTCAGATAAGAAGAAGTTATAATGATGGCGGGGTTAGTCTCTTATCTACAAATATGAATGTGACGATGGAATGCATACGAGAAAATTATTTAAGAGGTTCCTTTTTCGAAAAGCAGAATGCCAAAAATTATGGAGACATTTATATGTTTAAAGATATGGCTCCTCCAATTTTAGTTTCATTCATAGAGGAAAAACATAAAATATTTGATGTTATTACATTGGTTCGACAGGGGAAAGGTTATACAGACTTTTTTAGCTTTGGTTTACCTGAGAAGTGCTCTGCAGCAGCAGGCTATTACGCAATGATTTTAAGGGATTTGGAAGCATTTGTTGCTGATTTTTTAAATTCTGCACGTTCAATTATGAACAGTACTGAGAAACATTTTGTTCCATTTGTCGAACATAAAAGTGATGATTTCTTTTTGCCTCCCTACAACCCTGCAGGCTATGTATTGAAAGGTCGCAAGGGACAAGTTTCAATTACACATGAAGAATTCATTTTGCTGCATTTAATACACCAGGGTAAAACAAAAAGTGAAATTTCTAAGATTTTGTCCTTCCCGGCTTACCAAATAGATTATTTAATTACATTGCTTACAAAAAAAACAGGCTATCCTTTATACATACTCAAACCCTCAATGGTCAAATCTTGCTATACAGCAGATTCAGGCAATGACATACCTTCTTTTTGGAAGGACGCCCCAGGGGAGCGTGAATATCGAGCAGCTCTTTCCTAAATCAGGCTAAAATTTCCTCCAGGTATATACTCAAGAAATATCCTATTTCTTTAACAGAAAAAAACTATTGGCCTTTTTGCCAAAAGGAAAATAGTGTATTTGTTGAATCATTTAGCAACTTGTTAGAACCTATAAATAGGAAATGAAAATAATGAACATTCTTTGTCTTACTCATGCAGACTTTGAGACGCCAGGTGTAATTGAAGAGTGGGCTTTTAAAAGAGGGTATGGTTTTAACATTTGTCGCCCTTATAAGGGAGAGACCTTACAAAATGCTCAAAATTTTGATTTTCTCATTATTATGGGAGGGCCCCAAAGTCCTCTCGCATTAGACAAGGATCCTTACCTTAAAGAAGAGATCGTTTGTATTAAGCAAGCAATTTCAGCTGATAAATTAATTCTTGGATTTTGTCTTGGAGCTCAACTCATTGGTGAAGCTTTAGGGGCCAAAACGATGCGAAGTCCTGAAAAGGAAGTAGGCGTCTACCCCATTACCCTTTCAGAGGAAGGTATGAAAGATCCTTTGCTTCAAGGTTTTGAATCCTCTTTTTCCGTCATTCATTGGCATAATGATATGCCAGGAATGACGAATGAGGCTGTTCTTCTTGCTTCAAGTTTGGGGTGTCCAAGGCAGATTATTCGCTATAGCCCTAAGATTTATGGTTTTCAATGTCATTTAGAAATAACGCAAGAGGGAATGAAAGACTTGATTGCTGCAGCTGAGCACGATTTGGCTCCTTCGCCCTATACGCAAACATCCACAGAGCTTTTACAACAAAATTATCATGATATTAATCAGAAAATGATTCAAATACTTGATAGGTATCTATTTTTAAATGAGCAAAATAATGAATTGAGGAGCGATGGAAATAGAAATCTTAAAAACGCGCTTGGTTAAGTCGGGCGATTCAATTCATCATGTTTTGGATGAGTATATAAAGTCCGTAAAGGAAGGTACTGTTGTTGCAATTACTTCTAAAATCATCAGTTTATGCCAAAATCGGGTCGTATCTAAGAACCACGCGAACAGCAAATATGAACTCATTCAAAATGAAGCTGATGCCTATTTAGCAGAGGACCAGAGCCTTTATAATGTTCATTTAACCATTAAGAATAATATTCTTATTCCCTCTGCAGGGATTGATGAGTCAAATGGAGGGGGGATGTATATTCTTTATCCAGAAAATATCCAACAAACTGCGTTGAATATTTGGGAGCACTTACGGAACCAACATCATGTGAAAAAACTCGGTATCATTATAACAGATAGTCACGTAACCCCCTTGCGGCAAGGAGTGGTAGGGATTGCCCTTGGATGGTGTGGGTTTGAGCCACTATACAGCTATGTTGGAGAGCCAGATATTTTTAACCAGCCTCTGAGGGTGACGCAAATTAATCTGCTTGATGCGTTAGCCACCTCCGCTGTTCTCATGATGGGGGAAGGTGCTGAGCAAACTCCCATAGCTCTTATTAAAGATGCTCCTAAAATTAAATTTTTAGACCGCCCTCCAACTCCAGAAGAGGAGCAGAATATTCATATCTTTGTTGATAAGGATATTTATTATCCGCTCTTTAAACACACTCAATGGATTTGGAATAAAAAAACTTAAGTTTTTTTCTTAGAGGAAGTGTCGTCTTTCTTTTCTTCCTTACCAGAGAAAAGATATTTCCCAATCAAGGCTTCAAAACTTACTGCTGATTGCGTATACGTAATTTTGTCACCAGGTGAAAAAACTTTTTCTTCTCCCCCAGGGACAAGGGCAACATATTTTCCACCCATGAGGCTTTCGCTTGTAATTTCAGCTACTGTATCTACTGGCAGTTTTAAGTCTTTACGAACAGTGAATGTAACGGCGGCTAGAAACGTCTTTGGATCAATATCAATGTTAAGGATGTTCCCAACATTCACACCACTCACACGTACATCATTGCCAACAAGCAATCCGTCTATGCGGTCAAATTTTGCAACTAGCTCGTATCCGGAATACGTACTTCCTTTGCTTGAAGTATAAGCAAAAACTAAAAAGAAGGAAGCGATAACCAGAACGATTGCCCCCATGACCGCTTCAATCATATTTGTTCGCATTTGGTGTCCCTTCCCATACCTATCTATTCTCTTATCTAACTTTTATTCTAAATGACTGCGTAACATCCAAGCTACTTTTGAATGCTTTTCCATTCTCTGGGTTATCATGTCAGCAGTTACACTGTCATTGTTGGCGTTAGCAACATCAAAAACTTCTTTCAAACGACGAACCATCAGTTCATTATCTTGCACCAATTGGCGAAGCATGTCAGAAGCATCATATATATGGCTTGTCTCTTCTTTGATAGCAGAAAGACCAATAGATTCGGTGAAGGAAGAGGGGGCCCAATATCCTAAGGCTCGAATACGTTCAGCAAGCAGGTCGCTTCCTTCGCTCAAGTCTTCATATAGTTCCTTGAACAAAGTATGGAGGGAATAAAAATTTGCGCCAGTTACATTCCAATGAAAACCAAGAGTTTTAACATAGAGGACAAGTGTGTCTGCTAGGATGCGCCGTATCGCTTCTGCAATAATTTTGCGGTCTTTCTTTTGTATTCCTATATCCAGTAACATTTTTCTTTCGCCCTCCAGCGGATAAAAGATAAGGTGTTTTTTTTAGCATAAGGAACGAGCAATTAACAAGCAGTTAAAGAAAATATATGCTTGAAGGAATATTCACGGTTTCTTATGTGCTTTAAGAACAGCCACTTGTAGCGCCACAAGTGGTACATTTTAAACATGTTCCATTACGAACCATTGTAAAATTACCACAATCTGAGCAAGCGTCTCCTTCATAACCTTGGAGACGTGCTTTGCGTACATTATCCGCAAGGGTTGAACTGCGCCGACTCGTCAGATTTTCTGTGCCAGTTGCTGCTAAAGGAGGTGTTTCTTCATTTCGTAACGGAAGAACGTAAAGATTATTGGGTTTTGGAACATTTTCAGAAGAAACGGATACATTTTCAGAGAGTTGAGAAGAAAGATTTGGCGTATCCCCAATAGTATCAGGACGTAAATCCATATCTCCAATTTGTACATGGGCCAAATCGTGACGACTCAAATATGTAATAGCAAGCTCGCGGAAAATATAATCTAGAATTGAGGTTGCCATTTTTATAGTTTGATTACCTTCTACCATGCCAGAGGGTTCAAAGCGCGTAAAAGTAAAGGCTTCAACATATTCCTCTAAGGGAACCCCATATTGAAGACCAATAGAAATAGCCATGGCAAAATTATGCATTAATGAGCGGAATGAGGCTCCTTCTTTATGCATGTCGATGAAAATTTCACCGATGGAGCCATTTTCATATTCTCCTGTGCGCAAATATATTTTATGTCCACCCACAGAAGCCTTTTGCGTATATCCCTTACGGCGGCTGGGTAATTTGCGGCGATGAGAGGATTGTTGCATTTTTTCAAGTAATCTTTCCATGACACGTTCTGTAACAACGTTGGCCTTTTCTGTATTTGGTAACGTGGTCAATTCTTCAACTTCTGCTTCATCAAATAAGGACGTGTTAAGCGGCTGAGAAAGCTTTGAACCATCACGATAAAGAGCGTTAGCTTTTAAGCAAAGTTTCCAAGAAGTTAAATAAGCCTGCTTGCACTCTTCGATGGAGGCGCTATTTGGCATATTAATCGTTTTGGAAATAGCTCCAGAAATAAAGGGTTGGACAGCAGCCATCATAAAAATATGGCTGTCTGTTGACAAAAATCTCTTCCCAATTCTTCCGCATGGATTGGCACAATCAAAGACAGGTAGATGTTCTTCTTTCAAATGAGGTGCGCCTTCTACGGTCATTGTGCCACAACAATAATTATTGGCTTGATCAATTTCTGTTTTCGTAAAACCCATGCCCGTGAGCATATCAAAGCTGAAGTCACTTAATTGCTCATCCGTAAATTTCAAGGTTGTCTTACAGAAATCTTCACCTAAGGTATATTTATTGAAGGCAAATTTAATGTCAAAGGCACTGGCAAGTCCATCTTTGAGGGTAGCTAAGATTTCGTCCGTAAATCCCTTTGCTTTGAGCGTTTCATAATTGATTCCAGGAGCATTTTCTAGCGTACCATGACCCACTGCATAGCGCACAATCTCATCGATTTGATCGGGAGCATACCCCAGCGTTTTTAACGCCCTTGGGACCATTTGATTGATGATTTTAAAATAGCCACCCCCTGCTAATTTTTTAAATTTTACGATTGCAAAATCAGGCTCTACACCAGTTGTATCGCAATCCATAACAAGTCCAATGGTGCCTGTAGGAGCAATAACAGTTGTTTGTGCATTGCGGTAACCATATTTTTCACCTAATTTAACGGCATCATCCCACGATTTTTTGGCTGCCTCTGTAAGGCCTTTAAGAGGACAATCATCTTCTTTTAAAGGAACAGGTAAAATTGAAAGGTTTTCATATCCTTTGGTATGGCCATAAGCTGCATGTCGGTGGTTTCTCATAACACGCAACATTGACTCTTTGTTAGGCTCATATCCTGGAAACGCTCCAATTTCCTTAGCCATCTTTGCAGAAGTTGCATATGATCTGCCAGTTAGAATAGCCGCTAATGCACCGGCGATTGCACGACTTTCATTGCTGTCATAAGGGATAGCTAATGCCATAAGAAGACCGCCTAAGTTGGCATACCCTAATCCCAATGTTCTAAATTCATAAGATCCCAAAGCAATTGCTCGTGAAGGAAATTGAGCCATCATCACAGAGATTTCTAACATGATCGTCCATAAAACGGTGGCGTGTTGGTAAGCCTCAATATCAAAGGTCTTGTCTGTACAGAAGGCTGCAAGATTTAAAGAGGCAAGATTACAAGCAGTGTCATCTAAGAACATATACTCAGAACATGGATTCGAGGCATTAATGCGACCACTTGCAGGGCAGGTGTGCCATTCATTAATTGTGGTGTCAAACTGAACACCAGGATCAGCAGAAGACCAAGCAGCAAAACCTATTTTCTCCCACAAATCTTGAGCACGCACAGTACGATGGACAGATCCATCAATTCGACGCTTAAGATCCCAATCTTTATTGTTAAGGACAGCATCTAAGAACTCATTTGTAACACGGACTGTGTTATTGGAATTTTGCCCAGAAACAGTCAGATAAGCTTCAGAATCCCAGTCTTTATCAAAGATAGGGAAGTCTATTTTTGTATGTCCAAGTCTGGCAAGTTGAATCACACGCTGGACATAATTTTCAGGAATCATATCTTTACGTGCTGCGCGAATTGCTTCTTTTAAAGAAGGATTTTTCTTAGGTTCAAGACGGTCTTCTTTAGAAACAGAAGAAGATTGGCAGGCAGCCATTATAGCATCTGCATGGTGTTTGTTGAGCTTAGACCCTGTCACGAGGGCGGCTACTTTTTGCTCTTCTTGTACCTTCCAATTGATAAATTCTTCAATATCTGGATGATCAATATCTACAATGACCATCTTAGCGGCACGGCGCGTGGTTCCCCCTGACTTAATCGCTCCGGCTGCTCTATCTCCAATGCGCAAAAAACTCATAAGCCCTGAGGATTTCCCGCCTCCAGAAAGAGGTTCGCCTTTTCCTCTTAAGTTGGAAAAATTAGTGCCTGTTCCTGACCCATATTTAAAGAGGCGTGCTTCCTGAACCCACAGGTCCATAATCCCCCCCTCGTTTACCAAATCATCACGAATGCTTTGAATGAAGCAAGCATGAGGTTGTGGATGTTCATAGGCAGATTTTGAGTTCGTCAATTCACCCGTTTTATAGTCAACATATAAATGTCCCTGTGCAGGACCATCAATCCCATAAGCCCAATGAAGACCCGTGTTAAACCATTGTGGGGAATTTGGCGCAGCCATTTGGACGCAGAGCATATAACGCATTTCATCAAAAAAAGCTTGTGCATCCTCTTCTGAATCAAAATAGCCACCCTTCCATCCCCAATATGTCCAGGCGCCTGCGAGTCGGTCAAAAACTTGACGTGCGGATGTTTCACTTCCAAATGTGGTTCCAGGTTTGGCTGTGTTGCGCCATAGCCAACTCGGAACAGTATTTTCTTCAACAGGAACAAGCTCCTGTGGTATGCCAGCTTTCCGAAAATATTTTTGAGCCAATACGTCAGAAGCAACTTGAGACCAAGATTCTGGTACCTCAACTCCTTCTTGACGAAAAACGACTGACCCATCTGGATTACGTATTTCACTACTGGTTTTGCGAAAAGTAATGGCAGAATAGGGCGATTGGCCTACAGTCGTAAATTGGCGGGTAATTTTCATCAGTTACATCCTCTTTGTGCTACTAAATATAGTTCTAATTTTTGGGTTGGGCAACAACATCTTGTGTTAAAAAAACATATCAGCCTACTAAAAAACAGTCTTGTTTTTTGTATTAAATCATGCATCAATGGACAACCCTAATAACTTTTTTTATAGCGCCAAGAGGCGCAGAATTGCTAGGGTTTTTTCATAGAAGCACTATTAACGATTGATTTATAACAGAAATCAGAAATGCCCTTTTAATAACCCACCTTTTTCCGCAAAAATCTACAAAACCATAAAAGGTTGTATTTTTATATTAACCCGCTGGTTGCTTCACGGGAAAATCAACACGCACAGAACCTGCCTTTTCAAAATGAAGCGTTAAGGTAACATTTTGGAGCTTTTGGAAAGCAGGTTTTAAATTCATCAACATAATGTGTAATCCACCTGGTTGTAACACGACCTTCTCTTTTCCAATTTCAATAAATTGGACTGGTTGCATTCTCATGACGCCATTTATATTAATGTTGTCGTGTAACTCTACTGTTGTGGCTTCGAGGCACTCAACACGCCTTAATTTATCTGGCTCACTGCCCGTATTCGTAATGGTTACATAAGCAGCAGTATTTGGGCCTGATGAGGGGCGAACCCAACGATGTCCGATGGTAATATCCCCAATGGTTATGGGAGGGCATGCCGAGTTGAGAGGGGTGAGTATAACAAAAAACAAAACAAAAAAGAGACATTTTTTAATGTTCATTATTCGGCAGTCCTTACATAAAGATGGAGTGTTACCTATTTTTTTAAAGATTATAGGTAAAAAAAATATGTGGCAAAATGACACTTTGCTTCTGAGTCAACTCGTCCAAGTCAATAATTGACCTTGTTTACCCTTGTCCACTTAAGGTGAGAACAAGATTTGTTAAAAATTGAACAGCAGGCACCATAATGGAATTAAGAGGTGAAAAGTAAATTCCCATGGGTTGTAAGACAAGACTCGGCAATATTATAAGGGCAAGCACAATAAGAAAACCAAAAGGTTCAATACGCGCAAGAGGCGCACTTAAGAATCTAGGAAGAAGGCCTACAGCAACGCGTCCTCCATCCAAAGGAGGGATTGGAAGCATATTAAAAATAGCCAATACAATATTAAAACCAATGGATTTTCTCAAGATTTTATTCCCTAAAGATGCAACCCCGGGATTAATATGGAGGAGCATGGCGGCAACCCAAGCAAGAAATAAATTAGCTCCTGGACCGGCGGCTGCTACCAAAATCATGCCAAGACGTTGAGGATGTAAGTACTCAAACATAACAGGCACTGGTTTGGCATATCCAAACATAAAAGGAGTTCCTGAAATAAGCATGAATCCAGGTAAGATTATGGTTCCTAAGGGATCAATGTGCTTAAAAGGATTCAAAGTAACACGTCCTAATCGTGTCGCTGTTTTGTCACCAAATAATCGAGCGACAAAGCCATGAGCTGCTTCATGAAAAGTAATTGCAAGGATTAATGCAATAAGGAAGGCAATGATTTCAAGTCCTGATTGGGAAAACATATATTTATAACCTTTCTGCTTGGGAGAGTAAGCCTTCTAATCGAAGATTTTGATTTAAGAGCATAAGAGTTTTTTCTTCTGACTCAAATGATTGGGACATTTGGGGCAGAATGATGCTGCGGTTCAGGCGTCTTATTGAATCACTTTTCAAAGGGGGCGTTTGTGCTGCTACTTCAATCATTTCTTCTAAAACACCGTTACAGTGGAGAACAGCATCACATCCTGCTTCTAAAGATTTCTTGGCGCGCGTTCCTAAATTTCCTTCCAGAGCTTTCATTGTTAAGCAATCGCTGATGAGAAAACCTGCAAAGCCAATATGATTACGGATGACACTGTCGATAACTAAGGAGGATTGGGTTGCGGGGGCTGAAGGGTCGATGGCACTGTAAACGACATGAGCCGTCATTGCCCAAGGAATTATATCAGTACTTCTTTTAAAGTACTGACAGACTTGACGAAATGCTTCAAAATCTGTTGAGCCAAGATTTTCCAAAGGAGCGGGGACAATGGGAAGTTTTTCATGACTATCAACCATGGCTTGCCCATGACCCGGTATATGTTTGATGACAGAAATGATGCCTGCTTCTTGATATCCTTTAATTGCTTGTAAGGCTAAAGTTGCGACGACTTCCGGGTGGTAACTAAACGCTCGATCCCCAATAATGGGGTGTGTCATTTTATGTAAAACATCAACAACAGGGGCACAATTTACATTAATACCAAGATGGTGAAGTTCTTTTCCTATAAGCCATGCATTTGCTCTGGAGCACCAACTTGCTTTTTCTGGATCTTCTTCAGCCATCATGCCGAAAGTTCCAGCTGACGGAGGAACGCGCCAGTGTGGAGAAACTAAACGATTTACGCGCCCACCTTCTTGATCAATTAAAATCGGAGCATCAGGGCGCTTCACAGATTTGCGAAGATCATTGACGAGAAGTTTTATTTGTTCTGGTGTTTCACAATTGCGTGCAAATAAAATAAAACCCAAAGGATTTGTTCGTTGAAAAAAAGCCTTCTCTTCTGGGAGTAAGTTCGTCGTCTGACAACCGAAAATAACGGCCTTTGGGTTAGACATTCTGTATTTTCCTATTCATTCTCTGGAGCAATGATAAGACATCCAATTTTTTCTGAACGCAATTTTTTACAAAACTTTGTAATTGCTCCATGGTTGGGGAATGATCCGATGATGAGACGGTATGTGGTTCCACGATCAGGCCCTAACTCTACTTTTTGAATGTTCCAGGGTTTCTTATCAAAGAAGGATCCATGGTTTGTGCGTAGCCGTTTCATTTCTTGTTCGGCCATTGCGCGAGAAGGTAAAGAAGCAATTTGAGCTTTGTATTTGTGCGGGTCAATTGTAGAGGTTGTCATGGGTTTAGAAGAGCTCTTCTTAGATTCCTTTTTGGTCGGTTTTTCAATTTCCCGCGCAATAAGTTGATCGAGTTCCTTTGCTCCGTCTTGCAAGGCATTGGATGTATCCTCTTCGTCTGAGGCTGGCTTTATTTCCTCTACGGTTGAGTGTTTTGGCATTTCGGTAACAGCTGGATCGATTCCCGACTGAGGGGTAGATAGGGGCAATGGAGGCATGCCAACTGATGGCATTGGCGGTGAAGATCCATAAGGATATTGTGGATTTGGTGCATAAGAAGGTTGTCCTTGGTACGCAGGTTGTGGCCCTTGAGGATAAGGGGTCTGCGTTTGAGGATAGGGGGGTTGCTGCTGCGCATATGGCTGTTGAGTTTGTTGAGGGTAAAGAGGCTGATTTTGGACAGGTGGATAGGCCTGTTGCCCATATGGATCTCTTGGAGAGTGCTGTGTGTTCGGCATCTGTTGTGATGGATAAGCCTGAGGGGGTGGTGCATAACCTTGACCTTGAGGATAAGCTTGCTGTTGAGGATGAGCCATAGGAGGTTGCACAATAGGTTGTTCAGGGGGCGGCAATAAACGTTCAACAGGTTGAGAGGCGTTTTGGCTGAGACGTCCATAGATTAATTTGTCTTGATGAGGGATCATCATTCCACCCGGATTTTCTGGACGAACTTTAAAGGGACTGGTATCAGCAGAAATGACAGGCGGCGTAGACGAACTTTCACCTGAAGCCCATTGAAATATAAACCAGAGAAGAGTACTGGCAATGACTAAAATTATGATAGCAAGGATAAAGGGTGTTGGAGTTTGACGATCAGACCACTCTTCCTCATCATGGTTGTCTTCATCAGAATTATCCCAAAATGACAAATTTTTAATTCTCTGCGATTCTTGTTGGCGTCTAAAATGAGAAGCGTCCATGTCCTCTTGAGAATATGACTGGGGGGAAGTGCGTAACTGCATTTCAGTATCTCTTTTTTGAGCTCGCGAAGCAGGTGATTGAAATCGAGGAATAAACTGTGACATTTATCGCATCTCCTCAAGGGGTATAATACCAAATAAGGCTAAGCCGGATGCAATCACTGTTGCTGTCCCTTTAGCTAAAGCCAATCGTGAAGTTGTTATCTTTTGGTTTTCTGTATCAATAAATCTCAAATGTGTTTGTTCTTTCCCCTTATTCCAAAGTCCATGAAAGGCCGCAGCTACATCTTGCAAAAAATATGCAATCCGATGAGGCTCTCGAACCAAAGCTGCAACTTCTACTTGTCTTGGCCAACTTGCTAATAGTTTAATCATCTCTAACTCTGATACATCGGTCAAGAGCGTGACGTCTATTTTTGACAAATCATCAAGAGAACCTGGGAAGAGTTCTAATCCATGGCGTAAAACGGAATGAACGCGCGCATGAGCATATTGTACATAGAAAACAGGATTATCTTTAGTTTGCTCAATAACTTTGGCAAAATCAAAATCAATGCCCATATCATTGCGCCGGGTAAGCATAATAAAACGTGTAACATCTTTTCCCACACGATCTATGACGTCCCGTAGTTTAATAAAAGTTCCGGCGCGCTTTGACATTTTTAGAGGAACACCGTTGTCAAGGAAGTTGACCATTTGGCAGGTTTTAACTTCTGCGTGTCCTTGTCCTTTTGTTACAGCACTTGTTGCGGCTTGTATACGTTTAACATACCCCCCATGATCGGCGCCCAGCACATCAATCATTTGAGTATACCCACGACAAAATTTATCAAAGTGATAAGCAATATCACTAGCAAAATAGGTCCAACTTCCATCGGATTTTTTTAAAGGACGGTCGACATCATCTCCATAGGCAGTAGCTCTGAAGAGTGTTTGTGGTCGTGGTTCCCAATCACCTATATCGTGCCCCTTTGGGCGTTCAAGAGTTCCTATATAAAGGTCGCCTTTTTCTTCCAATACTTTTAAAGCATTTTCAACAGCACCATCATCAACAAGCTTTTTTTCTGATGTAAAAACATCCATGTGAATGCCTAAAGCTTCTAAATCGTTTCGAATGAGATTCATCATGGCATCTACACTGAATCGACGTATTTCTTCTATCCACGTTGCTTCTGGTTGATCAACCCACAAATCACCCTTTAATGTAGCAAGTTCTTGGCCAACAGGAATAAGATAATCTGCTCCGTACATTCCTTCTTGGAAATCAGAGTCGTGGAGGGGATGTCCCAATGCTTCGCGGTATCTCAAATAGACTGAACGCGCAAGAGCATCAATTTGCCCACCTGCGTCATTAACATAATACTCTCTGCAAACAGCGTAGCCGACTTTTTGAAGTAAGGCTGCAATAACATCCCCCAAAACAGCATTGCGTCCATGGCCTGTATGCATAGGTCCTGTTGGATTTGCAGAAACATATTCTACATTGATTTTTTGTGCGTGACCAATAACGCCATCGCCGTATGAGGTGCCGGATTGCAAAACATCCAAAAGGCGCTTTTGCCAAAATTCTGGCTTTAGTACAAAGTTAATGAAACCTGGCCCAGCAATTTCAACTGACTGCACATTCTCAAATTGTTCAAAATGTTCAACCATAAGCTTGGCAAGTTCTTTGGGATTTTTTTCAGCGGGTTTTGCTAAAACCATAGCAGCATTTGTTGCCAAGTCTCCATGTCCAGTTTCTTTGGGAGGATCAACGGTAATTCTTTCCAAGTCTAAACCACTTGGCAGATGTCCAGCCTGAATTAAAGTTTGAACAACCGTTAAAATTGCTTCTTTAAAGAAATGAAAAACATTCATTAGCTTTATAACTTTCACTATGACGTATACACGTCTGAATACCACGATTTTTGGAATTTGACTAGAAAATATGCAAGATATAGAGCAAACGACAATACTCCATAAGATGGACTTTGTTGTTTTATTAAGCTTTAAAATTTATCTCTACAATTTGGAGGCCGGGACCGGAATCGAACCGACGTACAAGGATTTGCAATCCTCTGCATGACCACTCTGCCACCCGGCCAAGCCTAAACTCCCAGGGAGTTTTCATTTAAGCTTGAGTAATTAAATATGTTTTCTAGCTCTCTTTTCTCGTATAGTACTGTTATAACCCTTCAGTCAAGAAGAGATACAATGCCATTTGCAGAAAGACTGTTAAAAGATAAAACTCATGCTCGTTCTAACATGGTTGCATGCCAGCTTCGACCAAATGGAATTAATACTCCTAATTTGATTACTGCGTTCGAAACTGTACCCCAGGAAGCTTTTGTCCCACCATCCGCACAGTCCTTGGTCTATTCCGATGCTGATTTGCCTCTCACTCCAGACCATAAAAGATGGATGTTATCTCCTCTGACTTTGGGTAAGCTCCTCAAAATTTCTAACATTCTTCCTCATGAAAAAGTCTTAGTGATTGGAAGTGGAACTGGCTATAGTCTTGCCTTAACTGCCAAATTGGCAAAATACGTCATTGGTGTAGAATGTGATGAGAATTTGCTCAAGCAAGCCCAGGCCTATATGACCGAGGAAATTATTTCCAATGTTAAAATAATAGGGGGTGCTTTAAGTGTTGGTTACCCTAAAGAGGCACCCTATGATGTTATTCTTCTTGAGGGGGCTGTTAGTTATATTCCATCCCTCTTGCTTCAGCAGTTAGCGCCTCAGGGGCGCCTTGTTACAGTTGTTAAAAAACCACTTGGATTTGGCAAAGGAACTTTAATTATAAAAATTGGTGAGCAACTAACACAGTATGAGAAGTTTGATGCAAGTTGTTCTTACTTACCCGAATTTGAACCAAAAGAGAAGTTTCATTTGTAATGACTAACAGCCATCAAATTGAAAATATTACGGCATTTCAATTAAAAGAATTACTTGATCAGCCTCTCCCTCCTCTTGTGTTAGATGTTCGAGAAGCTCAAGAATTAGAAATTTGTTCTTTGCCCACGTGTGTTCATATCCCACTCGCCCATTTGTCTCAAGCGTTAGATAAGATCTCTGATGAGCGTGTCATTGTCACTTTATGTCACCACGGGTATCGCAGCTTGCAAGCAGCTTTGTTTCTCAAGTCACATGGATTTAAGAACATATTTAATCTTAAAGGAGGCATTCATGCTTGGTCAGAATTGATCGATCCAAGTATGAATCGATATTAATTCTTTTAACGTCTTTAAGTATTTTCGTGTTTTTTTTGCAACATCTCTTAATAAATCTACTTATTTTCTCACTCTAAACTCAGCTGAAAAGGTAATAATCGCTTGTAAAAGAGAGAGAAATAAAGATATAAAACTTTAATGTAAAATTATTTTAATTTTGTTGGGACTTTTAACCATCTATTAACCTTAGTAACTTGAAACTTTGAGTATACGAGAAGGGTGTGTTCTTCAAGTGGAGCGCCCAAAATGGCCAAAGTTGGAGGGTTTGATGACAAGTAATATAAGGACTGAAGAAAGCTTAAACGTTAACAAAAGGACCAGAACAATGAAAAATCAAAATCCAAAAGTATGTTGGAATTTAAAGTATGGAATTCTAGGTTTAGCACTCTCTGTTTCTCCATTTTCAATGGATGGTATTCTTGCTGAAACAAAGCCTGCAGCTGCGCCAGCGCAAAAAAATGCAGAAGCAAAGCCTGCCGTTCTACAAGAAGAGGTATACCCAGCGTACGATCCTGTCGCAGGTGCCCGCAAACCAGAACGCAGAAAGACTGTTGAAACCATTCAAGGCGCTCTTGAAGCTGCTTACCTCCACAATACAGATTTAAAAGAACTCCAAGCACAAGTGAGAGCACGTGATGAAAGCGTTCCTCAAGCTTTGGCAGGATGGCGCCCATCTGTTGTTGCAAATGCAAGAGTTGGTGGAGAGAAAAATATTTATTCTGGTTCAACCAAAGATACTGCAAACAGTGGCCTTCAATTGCAAGCACAAAGTGGTTTAAACCAATCAACTGCGCAGGCAAACGTTACTGTAAGTCAGAATATCTTTAATGGTGGAAAAACGATCGCAAGTACCTGCCAAGCTGAGAATTCTGTATTGGCGGCACGTGCTCAGTTGCTCGATAAGGAACGCGAAGTTTTGTTTGCAACGGTTCAAGCCTATTTCGGTGTTGTTGCAAAAACGGCTGAATTGGAATTCCGCCGCAGTAACGAGCTTGCTTTGAAAAAGACACTCGAGGCCACGCGCGATAAATTTAACGTTGGTGAAGAAACGCGTACAAGTATTGCGCAAGCCGAAGCAAACTTGGCCAGCGGTACTGCAGATCGTGAATTAACAGAAGCTCAGCTGCTTGCTGCTGAGGCTAATTTTGAGCAAGTTACTGGTGCACGTCCTGGTAAATTGAAAAAACCAGGCGAGCCATTTAGCTTACCAAGAGGTCTCAAAGAGGCTATTGAAATTGCACAAAAGAACAACCCAGCAATTATCGCTGCTCTTTATCAAGAAAAAGCAGATCGCAACGCCATTAAAGTTAGTGATGCTGATTTGTTACCAAAATTGGATGTTGAAGGAGCTGTAGAGAGAACTGGTCAGCTTCAGCGTACAAATACGACAGCGCTTGGTGTTTTACAAAACCACGACTTTACGACGGCTCAACGCGTGGCGCTTAACTTAAAAATTCCTATTTATGAAAATGGTGGTCTTGCGCGTGGTAAGAGCCGAGAATTAAGAGAAATTGCAGAAGGACGTCGTATAGCCATAGAAACGGCGCGCCGTAAAATTGTTAAGCAACTTGTTGAATCCTGGGAAAACTATTTGTCGGCTAAAGCCAACGTCCAAAATTATAGAATTCAGGTTAAATCAAACGAGGTAAGCCTTGAAGGTACACGTCAAGAAATGCTCGTGGGTTCAAAGATTTTGTTGGATGTTTTGAACGCACAACGTGATTTGGTTAACTCACAGCTCAATCTTGTAAGAGCTGAACAAAGTTACTATGAATCCGCATATAGTGTTTTGGCAAACATGGGTCGTTTGAACGCTTTTGATATGAAATTGAAAGTGAAAGCCTACAACCCACACATTCATTATAATGATGTAAGGAACAGTTGGTAAAAGAAAAGAATTATAAAATTTATATATTTCTTTATCTTATTTATTAAAAAAACCTATCCCAGACATTTTTTGTTGGGATAGGTTTTTCCTTATCTTCACAATATTTCCAATACTTTAGACTTCCTTTGGGTTGCATGGGTTACTGCAGAGTGCATGAATCTCATATAAAACTTTATTTGATTACAGAGATTTGATATACCATTTATTTAAAGAGAGCCTCCTGGTAAGCTGGGAGGGGCTGGGACTATCAAAATCTAGTTCTGGAATATTTTATAGCATTAGGTGTAGACTATTTCTATATTGTCAGTTTTTTTGTTTGAGGAAGAAGAATGACGCTTAAGAGGGACCATGAGGAAGACATGTCGATGGAGGAAATTTTAGCCTCTATACGAAAATTTGTTTCAGATATCCCTTCTGAAGATCCTCATAAAAGGGTCTATAAGGGTGATTTGTCAGAAGCAGTTGTTGTTCCTCCTGCAGGACATACTGCTGGCCGGCAACGCAAAGCAGAATATTTAGATGAACATGGTTCTGATATTTTGGATTTAACAAATCCCCTCGGTGGGGGAAAGTCAAATTTTAATTCTTCTGGCGAAAGAGGGAATGCTGCACGACAACCTTCCAGGGATGAAGTTGACGATTCAATTATGAATTTAACAAACCCACTCGAATCTAAAAAAGGGGATCGTTTAAATTCTTCTTTAAAAGAAACTCTTTCTCCTGAATCAGACGCGTCTTTAGGTTCGTCGCATACAATATCAGCCTCTGCGAACTCTCTGTCTCGCTTGGCACATGCTTCAAAAACCATTCCTGCTAAAAAATTCTCAAACCTTGTTGATCAACGTAATCTTACGTTGGATCAACTCATTCAAGATATGGTGCGTCCCCTTATTAAGCAATGGATTGATACCCATTTACCTTCTCTCGTGGAAGAAATGGTATCTAAAGAAATTAAGCGCATCACCAAGCATCTGTGATCATTCCTTATTCTGGCATTTTTCTTGCCTTAGATTAGCCCAGATAATACCTGCCCTTTATATATCTACAAAAACTCCTTGAAAATTAAAAGAAATACAATATATTAATAAGTAGAAAGTGTCGTATTTTTGTAAAGTGTTTAGCATGCGTACAGGATGTTTGGAAGAAAAAATTCAAGATTATATTAGTCGCAAACGGCGCCTTGTCTTTTTGCGCTCTGATTTTGAGGAGATATGCTCAGATTATGATCAAGTGGGACGCGCTCTTAAAAAGCTTGTGAGAAAGGGAAAACTCATAAGGACAGGATACGGCCTGTATGCAAAAACTAAGATATCCAAAGTTTCAGGAAAAATAATACCTTGCGCCCCAATTTCAACCATAGGTAGAGTAAGTTTGAAGCGACTAAATATTAAAATGGGTCAAAGCCGAGCTGAACGAGCATACAACCGAGGTATATCAACACAAGTCCCAACTGGTCGTGTTGTGGCCGTAAAAGGTCGTATAACAAGGAAAATTGGATATAATGGCACTTTTCTTACCTTTGAACGCATCTGATGTAGAATTACTTACCGAGATAGCCACAGAACTAGGATGTTACGTAAGCTATCTTGAAAAAGATTATTATGCAGTTCACTTGATTAAGTGCCTTCAAGAATTTAATGCCGAAGGTGGCTCTTTCATTTTTACAGGTGGTACGGCCTTGTCAAAGGGTCATAAAGAAAATATTCAAAGATTTTCCGAAGATTGTGACTTTATTTATCTGAATGATAACTTTAGCCTCAATAATCCATCAGCATTACGGCGAAAGCTTAGAAAATTGTATAAAGAATTAGAAGCTTATCTTCCAAAGAAAGGCTTTAATATATTAACATCACATAGACATAATGAATATAAAAATTGGTTGTTTGAAATAGAATATAATAGACAGATACCACATGTAGAAGGGGATAATTTAAGACCCACCCTTAAGCTTGAAGTTATCTACAAAAATGATACTAAAATAAAAAATTTACCAAGAAAGACAGTTTCATCATTTTTATCTGAGGCAAAGAAGAGTCCTCCAGAAGAGGAAAATTTGGAGTGTCTTTCTGTTGAAGAAATTTGTGCTGGAAAAGTCAGTGCTCTTATTTGGAGAAATTTATTAGAGGAAGACTCAGATAAGCGCAAACCAGAACAAATTCGGCATCTTTATGATATTGCTATATTAGAACCTAAATTATCTGACTTAGATGATTTTAAAAAAATATGTCCCGAGGTCATAGATGAAGATCTTAAAACCCGACAGAAATTAAATAGTGAAGAACTATCAGATGAAATTAAGAAAGCCCTCGATGAATTAGAATCTAACGAGATACACCGAGCGAATTATCTAAGCTACGTAACAACTTACATTTATGGCAGTACTAATGACCAGTTATCATTTGAGAAAGCCGTAGAACGGTTTATAACTCTTGTTCAAAAAGTATTTAATGAATAGCCGGCTTCTTACTCTTTAACAGTTACTTCTTCCCCTCTTTTAAGGTGTAAATAAAGCAATAATGGAGCTGCTAAGCAGATTGAGGAAAATGAACCAATCATAATTCCAATAATGATGGGAAGAGTAAAAGTGGAAATAACTTTACCACCCCAGAAGTATAAAGCCATCAGAGCTAACAAACTGGTTGAAGCGGTTAAGATGGTTCGAGAAAGAGTTTCATTCAAACTCTTGTTAATAAGGTCTCCCAGATTCATTTTTCGATATTTTCGAATATTTTCTCGAATACGATCAAAGATAACGATCGTATCATTTATGGAATACCCGGCAGTAATCAGGATGGCAATAACAGCATTTTCATTAAATTCCAATGGGGAGAGAGAGAACAGCCCCAAAATGGCAACACAGTCGTGAATAAGAGCAATGATTGCGCACGCAGCAAATTGCCATTCGAAGCGGATGGCAATGTAAACCAACATAGCCAAAAGGGCAAAACCAATTGCTTTAAGAGCGTTTCGAATAAGCTCGCCACCGACCTTTGGTCCAATGGTTTCAACCTTACGATAGTCAACGCCACTTCCTAAGACACTTTTAACTTTTTCAAGGGTCTCAGACTGCACTTGCGAGTCCTCTTTTCCTTCTTCAGTGTGTCGTTCCAGACGAATAAGGAGGGTATTATCTTTGCCAAAATCTTGGATGGAAACTTCTCCTAAATGAAGACCTTCCATTTTTTCTCTTAAGGCGGGCACATTGGGCTTATCAGGCATCCGAACCTCTAAAATAAACCCTCCGCGAAAATCGATACCGTAATTAATTCCCCTAATGCCAAAGCTAATAGATGAAGCCAGGATCACGAGTATTGAAATGGCAAAGGTAATAAAGCGCAAGCCAACAAAGTTAATTTTTGTATTGTAGGGGATAATATGGAGTAGTGCCATGGGATAAGCCTCTTAAATGGGCAATGATGAAACGCTGCCACGTCTGCGTAGCCACGTTACAATAATTAAACGCGTTAAAGATATGGACGTGAAGAGAGAAATGACGATACCAAGCGCTAAGGTAACGGCAAAGCCACGAATAGGTCCTGTTCCAAATTCAAACAAGACGGCCGCACCTATGAGAGTTGTCAGGTTTGAATCAATAATGGTTGTAATGGCGCGTGCATACCCTGTTTCAATAGCTGCAATGGGGCGAAGCCCATGGCGCAATTCTTCTTTTATGCGTTCATAAATGAGAACGTTTGCATCCACCGCCATTCCAATGGTGAGCGCAATACCCGCGATGCCAGGTAATGTAAGTGTGGCCTGTAATAATGATAGAGCAGCAAATAGAAAGACAAGGTTGAAAGCAAGAGCTATATCTGCATACAAACCAAAAAGGGAATAATTTAAAACCATAAATACAGCTACAAAGACAAAAGCTAGCATTGTTGCCAATTGTCCATCTCTTATGGAGTCTGCTCCAAGGCTTGGACCCACTGTTCTTTCTTCAATAACATTCAGAGGTGCAGGGAGGGCACCTGCACGCAAAAGAAGGGCAAGCTCATTGGCTTCTTGTGTTGTAAAACTACCGCTGATGACCCCTTCACCATTAGGAATTAGACTTCGAAACACAGGGGCACTAATGACTTTATCATCCAACACGATTGCAAATCGACGCCCAATATTGTTTCCTGATATTTCAGCGAATTTGCGCGCCCCGACGGCGTTAAATTTTAAGGAGACTGCTGGGGTTCCTCTATCATGCTCAAAAGTAGCTTGCGCATCAATAAGATTATCTCCACTGATGGAAACCTGCTTTTTTATGGCAATAAATTTTGCTCTTTCAGTTTTATCTTCAATTTTTAAAATTTCTGTACCGGGAGGTACTGTCCCTCTTGGTGTTCCACTCGCAGTAATTTCAATAGGCCCAGCTTCTTCATCCACCATTCGGAAAGTCATCTTTGCTGTACGACCGATCAGACGTTTTACTTCTGCTGGGTCTTCAACACCTGGGAGTTGTACAATAATTCTGTTATCTCCTTGACGCTGAAGTAGAGGCTCTTTTGTCCCTGATTCATCTATGCGGCGTCGAACCACCTCGATGGATTGATCAACAACGGATCGATTACGGTTCTGAATTGAGTCAGGTGAAAGAGTAAAAGATCCTTTCCCATCTGCTGAAATAACAACAGTGGCTTGAGGATCAATTTTTTTAAGAATTTTGAGAGCCTTATCAACTTGGATCGGAGAATCTTTGTTGTCACGTAATGTGAAATTAACGCTTCCCTGTTGTTGATTAATCGATAGACCAACGTATCCAATCTGTTCTTTCCTGAGTGTGGAGCGTACCTCATCCAAGCTATTAAGCAATTGTTCCTTGAGCACAGATTTAAGATCAACTTCCAATTGAAGATGTGAGCCTCCCCGTAATTCTAATCCAAGGTTGACAGTTTTTTGAAAAGCCTCAGGAAGCATAGCATGGATGTTTGGCGACAAAATATTTGGCAGAGCAAATAAAACGCCGGCAAAGCATACCAGAAGTATCGTGACAATTTTCCAGGGAGGGATATAAATCATACTTTTGCTTTTCTCATTGATCGATTGACAGCCACTTTTCTGGAGCCTTTATTTTTTAAAGACTCAGATTTTTTTTGTGAGGCAACACTTTGATTGCTGGGGGTAACAGTCGTTGAGGCAGTCCCAACAGTAGAAGCAGGATCTTTTGTCAATACTTCTGCAATCATGGCGCGGACATGGCGAACACGAACATCATCAGTCAATTCTAATTGAACTTCCGAATCACTGACGATTTTTGAAATCGTTCCGATTAATCCACCATTTGTTACGACACGGTCTCCGCGACGTAAGTTACTGAGCATGATGTTGTGCTTTTTCATTTTCTGTTGTTGAGGGCGAATTAATAAAAAATAAAACACCCCAAAAATAAATATGAAAGGCATAAACGCCATTATATCAAAACCACTACCCATTTTCTATTTCCTCCTAAAATAATAATTATTCACCATGAGAGCCTAAGTACTTCTCAGGATTGACTGGCTTGCGCCCTTCGCGCATTTCAATGTGAAGCTGAGGCTCTTTAACATTTCCGGTTTGACCAACGGTTCCAAGTTCTTGTCCCGCACTCACCACATCTCCTTTTTGTACAAATACTTCGTTAAGATGGGCATAAACCGACATTAACCCGTTGTCATGTTTGACGAGGACGACATTTCCAAATCCCCGCAATTGGTTACCAGCATGAGCAACCACACCATTATTAACAGCTACAACTTTAGTTCCCTTTGGGGCTGAAATATTAATTCCGTCGTTTTGATTTTTTCCTTTTCCGCTCGGATTAAAGTTTCTGATGACTTTACCCTGTGCCGGCCATGTATAGGAAGATGAAGCGGGGGGAGCAGACGGCATACCGGATGATTGTTCATATTTAGGGCGCTTGGTTTGGCGCTCAGCTTCGTCGATATTATCTTCGTCGTATGTTTTCTTTCCTTGACCATCTGAAACAGAATCTTGGTCCATCTCTTCATCTGTTTCAGGATTTAATTTGCCACCAGATTCTACGGCACCTCTTTGTGCGTCACTCAAGCCACTGTCGGTGGGCAGTCCTGCAACGGGCGCTAAAGGTCTAACTTGGACTTCATCATCCTCTGGAACTGAACTTACTTCTTCTGTTGCTGGAATTTCAGTTTCATCAATGTCTTTAGATTTTTGAGCTACGGATGGTTTATGTGCTCGAACTAGCAAACGTTGACCTTTAACAATACGATAAGGGGATTCAAGTTCATTTATTCTGATCAGTTCTCGTTTACTCATCCCATATTTTCTTGCGATGGAAGCAATGCTGTCACCTTTTTTCACAATGTGGTATGGAGTATTCTTTTTATCATAGATGACAGAGGCAGGTGGTCCGCTTCGAGAAACGCAGCCAACCAATGTACCAAATCCTAAAATAGCAACAGCAATAACAGCAATTTGTTTAAAGTTCATCATGATTAAGCAAACACCTTTTCTAACTGGTTCATTGTTTTCCGATGTGTAAAATCTAAAGAAAGAGGAGTAATGGATATTAACCCCTCGGCATTAGCTTTTAAATCCGTTCCTTCGTCACCACTTCCATCATAGTGAATAGCACCAATCCAATAATATTGTCGACCCCGAGGATCTACATTTTCTTCAAGAGTACTTTCAATACATCTTTGCCCTTGACGGGTAATTGCAATTCCTTTCACAGAAGATACAATAAGATCAGGAAAATTGATATTTATAAAAACATTCCTTTCAAATTTAATTTTGAGCAGATGGCGTATAATCTCGGGCGCATAATGTTCTGCCGTTGCCCATTTCGCTGGGTGTTTATAAGACATGACCATGCTTAATGCGATGGCAGGAATTCCTAATAAAGCTGCTTCCATTGCTGCCGCAACAGTTCCTGAGTATGTAATATCTTCTGCCATATTACTTCCATAATTGACGCCAGACAATACTAAGGAAGGGGGCTCATCTTTCAAAATGTGATTGGCAGCAATCATGACGCAATCTGTCGGCGTTCCACTAATGGCAAAGCGACGTTCAGAAATTTCTCGAATCCGTAATGGGTCTCGTAAAGTTAAAGAATGACTTGCGCCGCTCTGATCTAATTCAGGGGCTACAATCCATATGTCATCAGAGAGCGCTCTTGCGATTTTTTCAAGAGTTTTTAGCCCTGGGGCATAGATACCATCATCGTTGCTTAACAGAATACGCATGAGGCACTTTACTCTTCTTTTGTTATGACTTCAATGTTTCCCATATAGGGCTGAAGTATTTTAGGAATCAAGATACTTCCGTCAGCTAGTTGATAATTTTCCATGATGGCAATAAGCGTTCTTCCCACAGCCAAGCCGGAGCCATTAAGGGTATGCACAAACTCTAATTGTGGTTTTGACTCTGATGACGAAAGTTGAGGGCGATACCGTGCATTCATCCGACGCGCTTGAAAGTTATTGCACCGTGAACAACTCGAAATTTCTCGATAAACATTTTGGCTGGGGAGCCACACATTTAAATCAAAAGTTTTTTCTGCTGAAAAGCCCATGTCTCCTGCGCAAAGTTCTACGACTTGGTAAGGGAGTTCTAAACGCTGCAAAATGGTTTCTGCAGCAGATGTCATGCGTTCATGCTCAGCAACGGCTTGGTCTGGTGTCGTAATACTTACCATCTCTACTTTACCAAATTGATGTTGGCGAATCATACCGCGTGTATCGCGTCCCGCAGCTCCAGCCTCTGCACGAAAACAAGGCGTATAACTTGTAAAGCGTAAAGGGAGGGTTGACTCTTGAAGTATTTCATCAGCAACAAGACTTGTTAAAGAAACTTCAGAGGTTGGTATGAGCCATAATCCTTGGGTTGTTTGGAACATATCTTCTCGCGATTTCGGTAAATGGCTTGTGCCATACACTGTTTTTTCAAGGACCATAAGAGGTGGATAAACCTCTTTGTATCCAAACTCGCGCGTATGGATATCTATCATGAAAGCACTTAATGCTCTTTCCATACGTGCCAAAGCCCCATAAAGGACAACAAATCTTGCACCAGAAAGCTTACTCGCGCGCTCAAAATCCATAAGCCCGAGAGCTTCTCCCAATTCAAAATGGGATTTTGGGACATAGGTAAAGGTCGGTACTGTCCCTATTGTCCGGAGAATTTTATTTTCAGATTCATTAGCGCCCTCTGGAACATCGGGTGCAGGAATATTGGGCAGAGTACTTAGAATTTCTAGAAGAGCTTGTTCACAAGTTGCTGCATTATTTTCAAAACGTGCAATTTCTGTTTTTATGCGCTCAGATTCAGCGGATAAGGCTGTTGTATCTTCCCCTTTACGTTTAACTTCCCCAAATTGTTTTGCAAGGATGTTTCGGTTAGTTTGCTGTTCTTGTAATTCAGTAAGAGCCATTCGATGATTTTTATCAAGCTCTAAAATTTTTTCTGCCACAGGAGGTTGTCCTCGTCGCCTAAGGGCCTCATCTAATATTTCTGGCTGGGATCGGATTAACTTTAGGTCGAGCATTATCGTGTGTTTCTATTCTCTTATATATCGCCTTTTAACTTCATCAAGTGCCTATGCTCAACCGACCTTACCATGAGTATGGAGATTCCATAAAGAATTATAAGTGGGATGGCCAGTCCTACCATACTCAATATATCCGGTGGAGTTATGACTGCTGCAATAATAAAGATTCCAATAATTGCAAAGCGCCATTTCTCTATAAGCCCTCGTGAACTAATCATACCGACGTTGGCAAGCAAGGTCAATAAAACAGGCAATTCAAAACTTACGCCAAAAGAAAAAATGAGTCTCATAACAAAAGAGAGATATTCATTAATTTTTGCTTCTAGCTGAATAGGAAGTTGGTTAATGGAACCAGGGGATTCGAAACTTAAGAAAAAGGAATACGCTAAAGGAAAAATGACATAGTAGGCAAAGAATGCTCCCACTATGAAGAGAACTGGAGTTGCAATCAGCAGAGGAATAAAAACTTTCCGTTCTTGGTGGTAAAGACCAGGGGCAATAAAGAGCCAAAATTGACTTGCCACAACAGGGAATGAGAGAAAGGCCGCCGCAAAGGCGGCTACTTTAATATAGGTGAGAAACGCCTCAGTTAATCCGGTGTAAATAAGGCGATGATGACCTTTTTCTTGTAATAAAATTGTCAAGGGGTGAACGAGAAAATGAAAAATACTCTCGGCATAGGCATAACACAAAACAAAGGCCGCAAAAAAGCCTAAAAGAGAATAAATGAGCCTTTGACGGAGTTCCAAGAGATGATGGAGGAGTGGTTGTGGGTGATCTGTGAGGTTTTTTAACGTCATTTGTGTTTTTATTCCTCAAAAGATGTTTTAATTTTTTTCCTAACGGGTTTTAGTGGTGAGGGGGCGGGAGAGTCCTTGCCTGATGGGTTTTCTTCGTTGTGAGCATAAAGATCAAGTTGCTCAGAAAAGTCTTTGACAAAGGAACGGATTTTACCCACCCAGCGCCCAACATTTCTTAAAACAATGGGAAGTTCTTTTGGTCCAATTAAAATTAAAGCAAGCAGGGAAATAAATATAAATTCAGACCAGGCTATGTCAATCATGCTGCGCAATTTTTATCATCAGGAAGTTTGGTAACTTTATCATCATCTTCACCATCCTTCATTCCATCTTTAAAAGCTCTCACACCTTTAGCGATATCACCCATAACGCGGGGTAGCTTGCCCGCTCCAAAAACGACCAAAACGATGACGAGCAATAAAGCCATATGTCCAAAACTCATACCCATAAAATACCTCTCTTGTATTGTAGGATGTTTTTTATTAGTAGTTGCACCCTTCTTATTTAAAGAATAAATACAAAAACTTCAATCATTAAACGAAATTGGCGAGGCTATGCTTATAAAAACTAATAGATTTGAAAGGGGCAAGATTTGTTTCTTTGGACAAATTTGCAATCAGAATGCAAATTTATCCATGCTTTAGTCTCGAATAGACTTCTTTATAGCTCGTTTTTTCAAGCGAACATAGAGAGCCCCGCTTCCTCCGTCTTGAGGTTTCGCTGTCCCATAAGCTGCTACAAGAGGGGCGTATCGGGGATCGTCTAACCATTCGGGTACACAGTTTTGCAATGTCTTTAAGGAATGATGGGTGTGAGCACTCTCGCTTTTTCTCTGATGGCGCCCTTTTCCCGTGATAACTAAAACCCAAAGATATCCATGCCGTTGGCAGGCTATTAAAAATGATTTTAGATGGATTTGGGCTTCTTTTAATGTTAGGCCATGGAGATCTAGCCGATCTTGAAAAGAAATTTTTTTGGTGTGAGATGTGCGGCGTGTTAAATGACCTTTCGAAGACTTTTTCGAATACCCTTCTGATGGTTCTGAAAGCAGGATGGAAGAAATAGGGTGTTTCAGCTTCTTTGCCCGAATAGGGGGCTTATGTTCCCTATTGGGATTAGGAGGTGAAGCGGGCTTTTTATGTTTTAAAAGAGGTCTGATTTTTCGAGCAACTAAGTTCCATAAACTTTGTTCCTCATCGCTGAGTTCCCGACGTTTGCGGGTCATTTAGGTAACAGCAGGTAATATTCCCCACGAGATTTCATGCGGCCAGCATAATCGGCTGCGGATGCTCCACATCCCCAGAAAAGATCTCCTCGAACACCTCCCTTAATAGCGCCCCCTGTATCTTGCGCTACAACTAAAGATTGAATGCGTGGTGCGCCTGTATCGGGGTGGCTTAAGTCAATCCATAAAGGTGTTCCAAGAGAGATATATTCACGATCAACAGCAAGGCTCCGCTGGGGTGTCAAAGGAACACCGTGGCTCCCAATAGGGCCTTCTCCATGTCGAACACGGAAAAAGACATATGATTTGTTGAGTGACATAATAGATTCTGCTTGCTTTGGATGTGCTTTAAGCCAGGCACGAATGGATTGCCGTGAGATATTTTCGCAAGAAATTTCCCCACGATCAATTAAGGTTTTGCCAATCGCATAATACCCACATCCATTTGTCCCGGCATATCCAAGACGCATGATTCTACCATTATCAAGTTGTATGCGGCCCGAGCCTTGGATTTGCAAAAAGAAGGCATCAATAGGGTCATCCACCCATACCAGTTCCAAACCACGGCCCTTTAAGCCACCCTTTACAATACGATTACGGGGCATCCCCTTGTAGCGTACTTTAGATCCAGGAAGGCGATATAAAGGGGTTTGGTATCGGCCATGCCGGCGGAGCGATCCCCGCAAAAGGGGTTCATCATATCCGGTAAAAAGGCCTGTACACCCATCAGAGCCTGAAGCCTGGTAAGGTCTTAAATACTGTTCAAGCAGCTGGCGCATGGCCGTTTCAGTTGTTGGAGGATTTGAGGAAATTTCTTTGCAAAACGGACGCCAATCAGCAGCAAGGCCTCCCCCGCATCTGCGTGTTAACATGGGAGTGGAAGGATCATGCGACAGTAAACATGAACAAGATCGTTTGAGGGCTGGTAAAGCCTTTAACATTTGATCATTTTTCCACCCAGGTAAATCTTGATAGGAAATAGGCGTCAAGTCGAGGTTAGCAGGTCCCCCCATTTGAGTTTGGCACCCGGCTAATATGAAAGAAATAAGGATGAGAACGCAAATGTGCAAAGGAGGCATTTTACTCATATTCTAATTGCCTTCAACGCGTGTTGCAATTAACACCCAATTAGGATTTTCAGATTTGATGGTACGGTTAAATGTCCATATATCATTCATTGTTAATGAAAGATGGGCTGGATTATCGAGGATCTTACCTTCAGCATCTTTGGTGACAACGACTTGTTCACTTACAAATTTGACAGTAATTTGCTCTTGTTTACCCTTTATATCGATGCTGATAATTTCAGGGTCTTTTATGTCAATAATTTTAGTTTCTACGGTTTGACTAGCTTCCTGCCGCTCTTGAAGAGCTGTGATAAAAGATTTGTAAACGCTTGGGCTTAAAAGAGGCTTTAACGTATTTTTATTTCCTACAGCAAAAGCTTCTGTAATTATTTCGTATGCTCTGATGGCTCCCTTTAAGAAATGATCGAGATTAAACGCTGGGTCCGCAGCCTGAATTCTCTTCACACCATCACTGATGAGCGGGTTTTGAGGTTGGGTAGGTTGAATTTCTTCCTGTTGAGGTAACTTCTTTTTTGTCCGTACTGGGAGCGTTATGACATTGTCAGACTCTTGGAGAGGGGGAGGAGGCGCTTCGAATCCTGTGCGCTTACCTAGAATCGACCAAAGTCGAAAAACAATGTATCCTGTTAGAAAAGCAAAAAATAGTATTTCCATCATTCGAATTGTCATAACTCCTTAAGCTCAGCCATATTTAATTATTTTTAACCAATTTCCCTATATCAAGACTTTCGTAACCTTTCTCCTGCTATTCTAGTGTAGACGAAGTTGGGCTCGAATTGCTACAACTTGAAGATAATACAATATTATTAAGGAGGAAACACGAAATGTCTACCGGATCAAATGCAGGGGGTATGGCTTTGCCAGTTACGGTTCATGCCCAATATATTAAAGACTTATCTTTTGAAAACCCAAATCCTATTGCTTCTTTCACAACAGATAATAAGAGCCAGCCTAATATTTCTGTTGGCATTCAAGCCAAGGCAGATAATCTTGGCGGACGGAATTTCGAAGTTGTTCTTGATATTCGCATAGATGCAACACGTGATAAAGCCTCTCTTTTCATAGCTGAATTAAGTTATGCAGGTATTGTAACACTTGGCGATGAGGTTGAGGAAAATGATGCAGGTCACCTTTTAATGGTTGAGTCTCCCCGTTTGCTTTTCCCTTTTGCACGCAATATTTTGGCAGATGTAACAAGGGATGGTGGGTTTCCACCCTTAATGCTTGCCCCAGTTGATTTTTCAGCTCTTTATGAGCAACAAAAAGACCAACAAAAGCCAACGAAGGCTGAAAAGGGAAGCAAAGCCGATAAATCAATGAAGGAAGACTAAATAACTTTTCTATCCTTTTGGATGAAAAATATTCAGTGTAAGTTTCTTTCTCCTTTTTGAAGGGCGTGAGGTGTTCTTAAAAGTGAACATTCTTGACGCCCTTCTTTGTATTCTCCTTTACTTTCCCATACTTTTTAATATGCATAATAGGAATTTAAGCATTCTTATAAATCCATTTTTATAAAAAAATTAATAAATTTATTCTCATAAAAATTAAAAAATACTTAACAAATGTCTTGATATTTTTTCATTTTATTATTACGTAGAATCTATATAAATTAAAATTATCAAATTTATGGAATTCAATGTTTTATAAAAATAAGAAAATAATAGCGAATTCATTATGTCTTTTTCTACTCTCTGGAAGCATTGGAGAAAAATGTTTTTGTGCAGATTATGATGAAGACGATAACCTCTATTTAGAAAAAAAAGCGAAGACTAAAAAAAGAGCATATTCCAAATTAAAGGAAGATGCTCAATCAAGAATGCCGGATCTTCCTATATCTGGTGCAGGCGCTTCTGTAGGTTTTGATTTTTCATCTACTTCCGCTGCTTCATCTACTTCCGCTGCTTCATCTACTGATGAAGCCTCTAGTCCTTTGGTACCCATAGATCCAAATTTAAAAAAGACAGAAAGAAAATTAAAACTAACTCCTCGACGGACTGCGACTGCTCAAGTGCTAAATGCTGCTCTCTTTTTGGATTTCAGAAAGCCAAAAGGCAAGAAAGGTGAACCTTCTTCAGAAAGGAGTGAAGAGATATTGAGTGAAGAGCTCATCATTGATATGGCGCTGTTTTCGCCTGAAACGGTGCAACAATATCGCGTTGCTGGATGTAAAAGTCCCTCAATAAAAGCGGCAGTGCGAGTTCTAAAAGAACATTATCCCTCTCCCATCCGAAATCCTCAATTTTCACGCGACGATGCACATCCTTTTAGCCCCGCTGTTCGCCAGCTTTCTAAAAGGCTCGATTTAAAAGAGGCACGTGAAGCAGGAGAAGTTCAGCCTCTTCCACAACTCGCATTTAGAGAACCAGTCCTTCCTGAAACCCCAGAAGAGCGTACAGCACGGAAACTTAAAGATAAGACAGATTTTGAAGCCGCTGAAGCAAAGAGAGGTACCTTGCCATTACAACTCATAAAAGAATTAAATGACGAACAAAATCGGTGGAGTACATATTTCACATACGTTCTATCTAAAAAGCAGCAGATTTTGAATGGTGAAGAAAGAAAAATGCGTTGGCCGAATTTGGTGAGTGCTTTCTTAAAGTATGTTGCTCCTCATATGACGCGCATCGTTCTCAATGATCCAACAGATAAAATTCTCCCTTTATATGAGGTGTATTTTTCGCTGCATACCCTTAAATTTGATCGGACTGATGCTATAGGCACTACCAATCGTGAAGCTATGTTGTTAGGAAACTCGCCGATAGGTGCGGATGGAAATACTATGAATTACCATCACCTCACACAAATGGATCCGTACGTTCATACCATAAAGATTGATGAAGTAACACGGTCGCAACATGAAGGCCCCTACAAGATTGTCTTAATACCTGCTTGGCTACATCAAGAACACTCAGGAGCTCTTCATTCTGCGGGTGATACATATGTTCTTTCCTCTATCGATATAAATCGCACTCTTTGGGGAGAAGCCCGTAAAAAGATTAATCAGCAAATTGCAAGTTTATATTCCTAAATTAATGATTAAGATTTTTGTCTATCCAATCCAAAATAGTCGGATAGTTCTCATGTTGTTGTACGCGCGGGAGAAGGGTAAAACGCGCAACTTTTCCGTCCTTATAATTTAGGGCAAAATATTCATTTCCGTCGCACTCAGCAAAAGCGAGCCAATCTTGGGGAATACCCTTTTCATGTGCATCTCTAATCAAGCTATAAAGAGGGCTCTCTAACCCTTTCATTGGTGAATAAATTCTCACACTAAAACCTAAATGCCCAACTTGTTGGTAAAATTCCTTAAAGGTTGCGGGGAGATGTCCTCCAGAAGCGGCACTAAAAAGACTGTTTTCTATTTGACCTAACCCTGCAGTAATTTTTAGCTGCCTTTCGTCATCTGGAAGGCTTTTATAAATTGAGAGTGGGGCGAATTTCTGCTTTAAAGGCCCCCAAACATTTGGTGAAATATCTTCTGCAGACTGAATATAGGAAAGCATAGCGAGTGAAGTGGTCAAGGCTAAGGATGCTTTTGTACATTTCATTTTAAAATTTCCATTTATTATTAAAATTATTTTTATAAAACTCTTATTAAATGAGTTCAGTAATCTAATAAACTTTATATAATATATAGAAAAGGTTTTTAGAAAAAATTAAAATAAACAAATCAAAAAGTGTGACAAAAAAGCCTAAGAGATGTTTATACGAAAGTGCATGAAAGCTCTTTTACAAAATATTGAATACATATTATTTTTTGATAAAAAAATGTATGCCCTCTAATAATATTTCTCAGTTTTTAATTCGATAAAAAAAGAAAAAATTGACCTTTTGAACATTTTTAAAAGATGATTGATGCTGTTTTGCCAGAGAGCCTAGGCCTCAATATGTTGTGTTCTTTTTATCCTTTTGGGTTTCTTTCGTGTTTTGCGTTGGGCGCGCCACATAAGAGCTGCTGGGGTGACCAAAAGGGTCAAGCTGGAGGCAAAGAGAACCCCGTAGACGATACAAACGGATAAGAGGCGCCACCATTGGGTAGAGGGTGCTCCGATCGTAACATCCAAATTAATAAAATCGATATTGATTCCCAACATAATGGGCAATAGACCAAGAATTGTGGCGAGCTTGGTTAAAATAACAGGTCGGACACGCTGCATACAAGTGCGGATAATGACTTCACGATACTGTTCTAAGGTTGGGTTTGAAATTTGAGATATCAACAAGTCATAGGTGTCGATAAGGAGAATATTATTGGAGACTATGATTCCCGCAAGGGCAATGACACCAATGCCTCCCATAACAATTCCAAAAGCCATACCATGAATTAATATGCCAATAAAAATACCAATGCTTGAGAGGACAACAGCACTCAACACCAGCCCTGTACTAAAGAAGCTGTTAAATTGCGTTATGAGAATGACTGCAATCATGAAGATGGCAACAAAAAAGGCTTGCATGAGAAAGACCATAGATTCTTGGCGGTCTTGCTCTTCCCCCATAAATTTGATGGAAACCCGCGGATCAAGATTTAAATTTGGGAGAGCTGTACGAATTTCTTGGATCTTATCTGCTGCTAAAAATCCAGGTAAGACATCAGCCTTCAAACTTAATATTTGTTTTCGATTAACGCGGTCAATTTTACTGACCTTCTGTTCTGGTGTGCGGGTGACGAAATTGCTCAAAGGCATAAGGCCCGCACTTGTTTGAATTTTAAGCTTATCCAATTCATCAAGGACACGGTATTGAGGGAAATAGCGTACGACAATATCAACTTCATCCAAAGCATCTTCAGGACGATAAGCGGCAACTTTGACACCATTGGTGACAAGCTTTATTGCATTTCCCACTTGGCGAATGCTGGCGTTGAACTTTGCTGCTTGACTGCGATCAACAGTTAATTGCCATTCGATGCCAGGAATTGGGAGGTTATCCGTAATGCTGGTAATACCTGGTAACTCTTCAACATATTTTCGTAAAGCTAAAAGCGCAGGCTTTAACAAAGCTGCTTCAGGAGCACTTATTTCAATATCAATGGGTTTTTGTCCCGGAGGGCCTCCATCTTCTTTTTGGATTTCAATGTGAACACCAGGAATATCTTTCGTGCTTTTTTCAATATCATTTAGAATATCGTTCGCGGGACGTCGTTTACGCCAATCTATAAATTCTAAAGTGATTGTTCCAATCGTATCTTCAGTTGTTGTGCCCCCATTGCTGCTGGTCATGGTGGTACCGGTTCGGACATAAACGGATTTAAGCTCTTTCATAGGCAAAATTTTATTTTCAACCAAATGAACAAGATGATCCTTATCCATGATTGATAAATTACCGCGACCATGGACATGAATGGCCACAATCTCTGGTTCCACGTCAGGGAAAAATTCAACCCCACGTCCAAAAGTTGAATACGTCATTTTTGCCAATATAAGAATGGCGATGGCGCCTCCAATAATGCGCTTAGGATAATCTAAGGCAAAATTTAAAGCCTTTAAATATTTTGCCATGAGCCCGGTGGGTTTTTCTAATGCTGTGTCGGGTGCGTGGTGCCTTGTGAATGAGGGCTTTAGCATTTGCCCAATGGCAGGAACAAAAACTAAGGCCATGAGGATGGACGCAGTCAATACGGCTATTAGCGTAATAGGCATAAACTTCATAAATTGTCCTGGAACTCCAGGCCAAAAGAGAAGAGGCATAAAGACAGCGATAATGGTGACAATTGAAGTTATAACAGGCCACGCCATACGTTGTGCGGCATGGAGGTAGGCAGCGCGTGGCTCCATTCCCTCAGAAATTTTAAGGTCGGCATATTCAACGACAATAATTGCGCCATCAACAAGCATTCCAACAGCAAAGATGAGACTAAATAAGACCACTATATTAATGGTGAGTCCCATCATAGAAATAATCATAACACCCATCAGGAATGAACCGGGGACAGAGATGCCAACCAAAAGGGAGGAACGCCATCCCAAAGAATAAACAATAATTCCCATGACCAAAATAATGGCAAGAATAATGCTGTTTTGCAGGTCATTAAGCATATCGCGGATTTGGTTGGATTGATCATTTGCATAAGAAACCGAAACATGGTCGGGCCATTTCTTTTTTTGCGCCTCGACGATTGCCTTTACATTTTCAATTGTTTGAATGAGGTTTTCACCCGTGCGTTTGGATATTTCAAGAGAAACAGCTGGGACACCTCTATCGCGGACAATGCTCTCACGATCTTTAAAGGTACGACGTACTTCTGCTATATCTTTTAATCTAATGACAGCATCATTATTTGTTGCAACGGGCAACTGCATAATATCAAGGATATCTTCTAAAACACCCGGAACTTTGACAGCAAATCGTCCTGTTCCCATTTCAATGTTACCTGCAGGAATGATCTGGTTGTTTTCTGTAAAATTTGCAATTACTTGATCAAAGGCAAGGCCATAGCCCTCGACTTGAGTTGGATCGATGAGAATTTCGACAATCTCATTTTGGTCGCCCATAATTTCTGCTTTACGAACACTCGTAACATTTCCTTCAATTTCATCACGTAATTCGCGTGCCATACGATAAAGAGTACGTAAAGGAATTTTTCCCGATATTTTTACAATTAAGACTGGAAAAAGGCTCAAATTTATTTCTGATATTGTGGGTTCTTTAGTATCAAGTGGAAGTTTGACTTTAGCTAGATCAACACGATCTCGCACATCATAACGTGCACGTTCAGAGTTAAATCCTGCTGTAAACTCTAAGATAATATTCCCCCCATTTTCATAAGCCGTAGAGGTCATTTTTTTGACACCTTCAATATTATGAAGCTCTTGTTCTAATGGACGTAAGAGAAGGCGTTGAGCATCTTGAGGTGAAATTCCTTCATGAACTAAAGAAACATAAATGATGGGTATCTTGACGTCAGGAGTGGACTCTTTTGGGATTTGTGCATAAGCAATAATTCCCCAAATGATGCAGAGAAAAAGGATAGATATAACCGTGCGTGAGCGTGAGAGCGCCGCAGCAATAAAAGCATTCATGTGGTTTTTTCCGATATGGTAGAAGGCTGCAATGTTGTTATAACCTTTTGTCCTTCTATAACAAAATCACCGCCGATAACAATTAAAGAAATTTTTTCAGGTAAGCCTGAAATAAGAAGACCGTCAGGTCTTGCTTCCACGACTTGAACGGGATGGAAAGTAACCTTCTCTTCTTCAATTAGTTTTACCCCTATGGTTCCATCATCTTTCAAACTTATAGTTGCAGGGGAGATCATGTAGCCATTTGTCTTTTCTGTTGGGAATGTGATGCGCGCAGTTAACCCTGCGGGAATTGTCATGTCTGGGTTACGCGCTTTCATTTCAACACGATAGGTGCGCGTTTTGGGGTCAGCTGATTTTGAAATATAAATAACTTCCGCATCAAGTTTTTTATCATCAAGCGAACTTAAAGTTACTTGTGCTTTTGTGCTTTGGTTAATGCGAGAAATATCTTTTTCAGAAATGTCACAAATAATTTTTAGAGGGTCCAGTTCAATGACAGTAGCAACCTTATCTCCCACATTAACAACGTCACCCACCTCAATAAAAGTTTCTTCAAGAATACTTTTGAAAGGCGCTTTAATGTGTGTGTCTGCTATTTCTTGTTCAATGACTGCGAGCGAGCTTTTTGCACTGTCTAATTCTGCCTTGTTTGCTGCGAGAGCATTTTGAGCTTTAAAGGCCTTTGCTTCAAGTTTTGTACCAGCCTGAAATTCAAGAGCTCTTTGGTTTAAGCGTGATCTTGCTTCTTCAAGTCGCGCGGGACGATCTTCAGCATCAATTATAATGAGATCTTGCCCTGGCTCTACCTTTTGTCCTTTTGTTATAGGGACAGATAAAATGCGTCCAGGCGTTTTCACTTTTAATGTTACGCGACGTGCTTCTGCTGTATGGCCATTAAGTTGAATGCTTGTTGTAATTGTCTCCGCTGTCATTTCTTTTATAGTCACTTTAGGCAATGCGGCCGGAGGAGGTTTGGGGTCAGTGTGAAATATATTGGAGCGAAGTAAGAATAAAAAAATACCCAAGCCCATGACAATTGTTATGGGATTACGCTTAATGTATTGGCGAAGCTGTGCCATCTTCATGAAAATCACCTCTTAATGCTGCTGAGGAGCATTATGGAATTTTAAATTTATATTTAGACTATCAAATTTATCTATCAAACTTTTCTAATAGACTTATTAAAACCTCAAAAAGACTCTCTTCAAGGTTCTCTCATCATAGATATTTGATAAAATATGGTCAAGGTGGAACCAGCTAAATAAAGTTGATTCTGTTATAAAATGAATTTGGACAAATCTGTATTATGTGCAAGTTCTGAAACTTTTTCCTGGACTTCATTTTTTGTAATTGAAAGCGTTTGTCCTGCAATTTCAGGCGCTTTAAAACTAATGTCTTCCATTAATTTCTCAATGATGGTGTGCAGACGCCGTGCCCCAATGTTTTCAACAGATTGATTAACCTCGGCAGCCAGGGTGGCAATTTCTTGAATGGCGTCCTCTGTAAAGTTTAAGGTAACCGATTCAGTTTCGAGCATGGCTTTAGACTGGCGAATGAGATTTGCTTCGGGTTCAGTTAAAATACGCACAAAATCATCTTTTGAAAGAGCTTTTAGTTCAACGCGAATCGGAAGACGTCCTTGTAGCTCAGGAAGAAGATCCGAGGGCTTCGCTAAATGAAAAGCACCGGAAGTTATGAATAAAATATGATCTGTTTTGATTGTGCCATGTTTTGTTGAAACACTGGTTCCTTCAATTAGAGGAAGTAAATCTCGTTGAACGCCTTCACGGCTCACATCAGCGCCATGATGGTCCGAGCGCGCGCAAATTTTATCTATTTCATCGATGAAAACAATTCCATTTTGCTCAACCATCTCAATGGCTTCTCGAGTTACCTTGTCCCCATCTAAAAGCTTATCACTTTCTTCTTGAATCAAAATAGTGTAAGCCTCGGCCACTGACATTTTTCGCATTTTTGTACGAGGTGCAAAAGCTTTTCCAAAAACATCTCCAAGATTCATCATACCCATTTGAGCTCCCGGCATTCCTGGTACATCAAAAATAGGCATATTCATGCCACTGTTATCATTAACTTGGAGCTCAATCTCTTTGTCTGCGAGCTCGCCATCCTGTAGGAGATGGCGGAATTTTTGCCGTGTTTCAGGGGTGGCACTGACCCCGACGAGTGCATCAAGAACACGTTCTTCTGCATGGGCTTCTGCTTTTTCCTTCACTTCTTCCCGTAAACGGTCGCGGGTCATTTGAATAGCGATTTCAATCAAATCACGGATGATTTGCTCGACATCTCTTCCCACATAGCCTATTTCTGTAAATTTTGTGGCTTCAACTTTAATAAAGGGAGCTTGCGCCAATCTTGCCAGGCGGCGTGCAATTTCTGTTTTACCAACACCCGTTGGACCCATCATAAGAATATTCTTAGGGAGGACCTCTTCTTTTAACTCCTTTGGAAGTTGTTGCCTGCGCCAACGATTTCGCAATGCTATAGCGACGGCCCGCTTAGCATCATCTTGGCCAACAATAAAACGATCGAGTTCGCTGGTAATTTCACGTGGAGTTAAGGATGTCATGGCTTAGAGGCTTTCAATTATAATATTTTTATTCGTATAAATACAGATATCTGCAGCTATTTCAATCGAGCGACGGGCAATGGCTTCCGCATCCATTTTTTCATTGGAAATAAGGGCCCGAGCGGCAGCAAGAGCAAAGGCTCCCCCTGAGCCAATCCCAATGAGACCGTCTTCTGGCTCTAAAACATCTCCATTTCCTGACAATATGAGAGAGACTGAAGTATCAGCTACAGCCATCATGGCTTCCAGACGCCGCAAATAGCGATCCGTTCGCCAATCTTTGGCCATTTCAACACAAGCACGCGCCAATTGGCTGGGGTATTTTTCTAATTTAGATTCTAGGCGCTCAAAAAGGGCAAATGCATCTGCAGTGGCCCCCGCAAAGCCAGCAATAACTTTACCATCTCCAATGCGACGTACCTTTTTAGCTTGGGATTTGATAACAGTAGCTCCCAAGGTAACTTGTCCGTCACCTGCTATGACAACTTTATTATCTTTTCGTATGCATACAATTGTTGTGCCATGCCAGGTTGTTGAATGGGAGTCCGTAGTGCTCATAAATGGTGTCATATTGCATCTTACTCTTACAATAAACTTTATCATTCATTTTACACTAAAAGTTCCCTAAATTGCAAGAATTTGCTATAACGGTTAACAATAAAAATGGAGTTGGAAAAATGGCTTATGATACAAAGAATGTGTTTGCAAAGATATTAAGGGGAGAAATTCCTTGTCAACGTGTTTATGAAGATGAACACGTCCTAGCGTTTAAGGACATTAACCCAAAAGCTCCAGTCCATATTTTGGTTATTCCTAAGGGAGAATATGCTTCTTTTATGGAATTTTCAACACATGCTTCACAAGATGAAGTGGCTAATTTTTTTGCAGCCATTGCAAAAATTGTCAAAGCTCTTAAGTTACCAGAAAGTGGATTTCGACTTGTGGTGAACAATGGTCCTGATAGTGGGGAGGAAGTGCCTCATTTTCATATGCATATTTTAGGAGGAAAGCGTCTTGGGGGAATGGCTTGAGAGAGGGGTGAATTTTGATGCGCTTAATGCTCGTTGGGTTTTGATTCACGAACATTCTCCTATATTGGAAAGTTTGAAACCAGAGACAAGAGGACACTAGACGGGTGAAAAATCTTTGTGATAATAATCAGCTTGCAGAGGTCTTGGTTTGAATAGATTGAAAAAGCCCTCTATTCAGATATGTCTAAAGAGCCACCCATGCACAGGCCTTAATAAGGAGTGAGTTCTCCAATAATTAATAATAATAACGGGCTTTAGTGAAGGTTCTATAAAGATGTTTGAAACACACAATAGTATTGCTGATCAATTTGCACATGCTCAGATCTCTAAACTGAAGGAGATAAGCGAACGGTTGAGCCGGTTTGGGATTACGCATTTTTCCTATAATAAGTTTATTGGGTGTGACAAGGCCATAATATTATGCCCTCAAATGCCTAAATTCCGAGAGCAATTTGGGTATTCTTTGGATCTAAGTATTACCCAGCCTCAGTTAGATCAAATCCTTCAACGCAAAAATTTTTTATTCTGGCAGAATTATGGTCCTGGCAATCCAGTTCTTGAAACATTGCGAGAATATAATGTTAATCATGGTCTTACCTTATTTCGACAAGTGGAAAAAGATATTTACGAATCTTATCATTTTGCAACCACGAATGATAATGAGCTAATTAAAGAATATTACTTTAATAATTTATCGTTTTTGAATGCGTTCGCAGATTATTTTGCTGATAAAGTGTATGATATTATCGATCATCGAGATCCTGGAAAAATTACTCAGATTAAAAATCCATTGCTCGAGGAAAAATCTCAAGAAGATGTTCTCCTACGAGAACAACCTTAATAAACGTATCTATCTTTTAAAGGAAAGCGGCTTGGGGGACTGGCGTAATAAATTAGTGGTCCTTTGTTATTTATGATGCAATCTATCTTTATTTATGCAGGGCCAGGCACTTCTCCCGTTGCAGTTAATCATACTGTCTATACCTTAAAAAACATTGTTCATCCTTTATATTCTATTCAAAAAATAGGTCTTCAGGACATTATTGAAGGGACTTGGGAATCACAAGCTGCGCTATTGATCATGCCTGGGGGAGAAGATGTACCTTATGGGGCGGTTCTCAATGGGGCCGGTAATCAAAGCATTAAAGAGTATGTTACCAAAGGAGGGTCTTACATTGGATTTTGTGCTGGGGCCTACTATGGAAGTAAACAGGTTCTCTTTGCACAAGGTACACGGCAGGAAGTTATGGGAGAGCGTGAATTGGCTTTTTTTCCCGGAACCGCCGTTGGTCCAACTTTTCAACCGTGGGATCCCGATTCGAATGTAGGTGCTTGTATGGCTCTTTTAAAAGGGAATGGTCCCTTGCAATCTATTCTCAACCAGCAAACAGTGGGGATATATATGAATGGGGGAGGGCATTTTCTGGATGCTCATATGTTTCCAGATGTTGAGATTCTTGCAACATATGTGCAGGGTCCACATTCCCCCCTTCCTCTTCCAGCTCTTATCGATATTTCCGTTGGTAAAGGCCGCGTTATTTTATCTGGCGTTCATTGCGAGTTTGCACCAGAACTTTTTGATCTTTCCGATCCCTTTCTTTTCCCACTTTATACAAAACTCCTTCCTTATAAATCCTTGCGTCTTCAAATAATGAGGTATCTTTTAGAGCGTTTTGGTATTGTTTTACATAAGGCAAACGCTCATTTTCAAAGTCTTTGTTAACCTTAGTAAAAAACATGGTTGACCAAATGAACTTCCTCTTTTATCCTCAATTTAAATCTAGTTTGAAATAAACAATCACGGATAAACAGGAAATTGTTTGGCATGAAATTACTTATACAAGGTATGTTAAAAGTAATTTTGTGGAGTTTGATCGTGCATCCTATGACACCCATAAAGGCTCATGATTTATTTGATCAAGAGAACAATCCCAGACTCAACCGTCCCACACAAATTCCTATCGGTTTTATTCATGAAATTCCTCATTATATTTTCTTAGCTGAAGGAACTATGATTCAAGAAATCCCTGATAGAATTTCTCGCATGCGAGAACAAATAGGCTTGCCTCCTAAAATTTCCAACGATGAGGTGGAAAAATTATTCCAAAGTACCGTATGGATGCAAGCACGTGCTCATTCTATATACCTTCCTTTTGCGGGGTTAATCAAGCATTTAATGGTTCATAAAGGGCAAGAAATAAAGAAGGATCAAGTTATTTTCATTATTGAGGCAATGAAGATGGAATGTCAGATATGTGCCCCCGCTGATGGAAAAATAATAGGGATTCCTGTAAGAGAAAGTGAGATTGTTGAGGACCATGCAGTCCTCATGAATTATATACCTTCTGTTTTTGAATGGGAAACGATTGAGACAACTCTTCTTATGAAAAACAAGGGGTGGCTTCGCACACTCTTTCCGTGGATGGAGCAGATTGCTCAGAGATCTGCTCTCTATCATTTTTCTTCTAAGCAAAGGGTATGTGGTCTTGGAGGTATAAATGTTGAGCGTCAAGGTCATTCCATAAATTCTACGAAATTAGAGTATGAAAGAAGGTTGATAACCCCCTCATCTTTTTTCTCCTCGCCCTATGCTTCATTATTAAGTGCAAAATCCAATTCTAAAGTAAGAAAGATGGGTAAGAAAAAGATAGGAAGCAACACAAAAACTCAAAAGGTCGAATCAAAAAAAGCGATAGAAAAACTTTCCACCAAAAGGATTATTATGCATGGGACACAACGTATACGCGCCTCTTCAAGGGTTCGAACTGAAGAGCACTCACCCTTTCGTTTAACAATTCCTGAGCTTAAGGAAGGAATAGTATTTAACACTGTAAATGGAATTGAGAGATATTATTTATTTCTTGTGGGGTTCATATCTTCGACCATCTTAGCACGCTTAAGTTTATCCCTTTTAAGAAGAAGAAATAAGAAATTAAAAGATGACGCCTATAACCATCGTTTATTCCCTGTAATCTCTTTCAATAAGCAAATAACTTTAAGCATTATGTGGGCGCATAATATGAATCGACATTACATATCAAATGTCCAAAGAGCCTAGGAAAATATTATTTTAGGTGCGTATCACCAAAAGAATGCTCTTCAATTTTTCCCGCGGTTGATTTTAAAAGCAGATATCCTTTTTCATTGATACCTTGAGCAGTGCCACTTTGGCTATGGGTTCCCATCACAATAGATATTTTCTTTTGTGCTAACAGGTCATATTTTTTCCATTCTTTTAAGAAGGACTCAAATCCATTTTTTTGAAAACTATCAAGGTCCCTTTGGAAAGATTGAATAAGCCGTGCAACGATAATATTTCGATCAAGTTTTTCTTTAAGCGCGTGTTCTAAAGAAGTCCAAGGCTGATCAATGCATTTATCTTTTAAGTCTTTCATATTAATATTTAATCCGACGCTCATTATGGCTGTGCAATTTCCATTGGCTTCACCTAATAAATCTATTAAGATCCCCCCCATTTTTTCATTGTTATAATAGATGTCATTGGGCCACTTGAGGTGTAATTTTAAATCTGGATTGAGCGATTCAAGAGCCTTAATAATCGCAAGCCCAAGGACCAGACTTAATCCAGAAAGTTGGCTCGCATCTTTATTAAATGTATAGCTAAAACTACAATAAATATTTCTTCCGAAAGGAGAGAACCATGTTCTTCCCAAGCGCCCCCTCCCTTTTGATTGATGTTCAGCAAGACAAAAATTAAAATCTTTTAAGGGCTTCTTTTTTTTCAAGTAATCTGTAGTTGAAGAAATATTTTCGAGTATTTCTAAAGATACCTTCTGTGCTTTCAGTAAATTGGTGATCTTTTTTTTATCAAAAAGAAACAGAGGGGTAGTAAGTTGATATCCTTGGTGGTGTGATCGGATATGAACGTCATATTTCTTTGAATGCTGAATAATTTTCCAAACTGCTGTACGGGAAATGCCTAAATTTGATGCAATATCAGTGCCGGTATGCATTTTGCAGTCATTTAAAATATCAAGGACTTTTAAAGTTGTAGAAGAAAGAGATTGGCTCATGGTTATTACTTATTATCCTTTTATATATATTTGTAAATCTCTAAAAATTGTCATCACGAGCGACCTTGGGGAGCGTGGCGATCTAGTATCAATTAAGTTAGGGTAGTATAAATACATGGATTGCTTTGGAGCTGAAGCTCCTCGCAGTGACGCTGCTACACGCTAAAGTTATATATTAATCATAAAAAAACCGCTGCTTAAGTTTGTAAGCAGCGGTTTAAATTTATCGCCCTCTTAATGGGCTAATATTGCCAATAACAACAGGGCAACGATGTTGATAATTTTAATCATCGGATTAATGGCTGGCCCAGCAGTGTCTTTATATGGGTCTCCAACAGTATCACCCGTAACAGCTGCTTTATGAGCATCTGATCCTTTACCGCCATACTTGCCATCTTCAATATATTTTTTGGCATTATCCCAAGCGCCGCCTCCTGATGTCATGGAGATGGCGAGGAAAAGTCCTGTGATAATAGTACCAATTAACATGGCTCCCAAAGCAGCAAAAGCTGAAGCTTGGCCTGCAATAAGGTTTATAATAAAATACAAGACGATAGGGGCTAAAACAGGAAGCAATGAAGGAATGATCATTTCCCTAATAGCAGCCTTGGTGAGCATATCAACGGCAGCGCTATAGTCTGGTTTTCCCTTTCCTGTCATAATTCCTTTGATTTCTTGAAATTGACGACGGACCTCAACGACGACGGCTGCACCTGCGCGTCCAACAGCTTTCATGCCCATGGCACCAAATAAAAACGGCAGCAAACCACCAATAAAGAGGCCAATCAAAACATAAGGATCTTGAAGAGCAAATTCAACTTTGATGTTTCCAAAGTAGTGTTTTAAATCTTCTGTGTAAGCTGCAAAGAGAACCAAAGAGGCCAAGCCTGCAGATCCTATTGCATATCCTTTAGTGACTGCTTTTGTTGTGTTTCCAACAGCATCAAGAGCATCTGTAACTGTACGAACTGATTTTGGGAGTTTTGCCATTTCAGCAATACCACCTGCGTTATCAGTAACAGGTCCATAAGCATCAAGAGCAACAATCATTCCGGCGAGTGCCAACATCGTGGTTGCTGATACAGAAATTCCAAAGAGTCCGGCATTCATATGAGCTACAATGATTCCTGCACAAATGACCAAAACAGGGAGAGCCGTTGCTTCCATCGAAACAGCCAAGCCTTGAATGATATTCGTTGCGTGGCCGGTGGTAGAAGCTTGAGCTACACTATGCACTGGTCGATAGCTTGTTGAGGTGTAATACTCAGTGATCCAAACAAGTAGGCCCGTTACGCCCAATCCTGTGAGCGAACAATAAAGTAAGTTCATTGGAGTGAAATTCATTCCTTGAGCAGCTAAAGCATGGGAGAGACTTCCAAATGTAAATAGTGTTATTGCCACAATGAACGCTGCAGACAGAACTGAAGCGGCAATGAATCCTTTATACAACGCGCCCATGATATTTCCATTGCTTCCCAAGCGTACAAAAAATGTTCCAACAACAGAAGCAACGATACATACAGCACTGATGAGAAGAGGATACATCATGAGATTTCTCTGATCATCTCCTGTAAAAGAGATTGCAGCTAGAAGCATAGAGGCAACGATGGTCACCGCGTATGTTTCGAATAAGTCAGCGGCCATGCCAGCGCAGTCTCCCACATTATCGCCGACGTTATCA
>Ga0194123_10000239_pt1 | contig 108884 bp, 104 predicted proteins | sample TA2MahsurfametaG_5_FD_155479 | JGI IMG/M metagenome (GOLD analysis project Ga0194123, IMG submission 155479) | Freshwater microbial communities from Lake Tanganyika, Tanzania - TA2015023 Mahale A surface | ecosystem: Environmental > Aquatic > Freshwater > Lake | place: Tanzania: Lake... | reverse complement strand
TCGCTCGGACGGCGAACTCGGTGTCACAGATTTCTGTCTCATCTCGTTCCCCTCAGGTTAACGATGAGCCGGAAATCCTCTCTTCCTCAAGACGTCAAATCTGTATCAGTGCTCCTGACGCCGGACAGATGATGCCGAACCAGATCGGATCGGAGCCGAGCTTGGTCATGACGAGAAAGACCACCGGCAGGGTGAACAGCAGCATGCCGATGCCGTCCATGAACATGCCGAGCACCGTCTACAGCACGATGACGACTAACAGCACAAGGTAGGGCGACACGCCGACGCGACGATCCAGTCGGAGGAGGAGTTCGTGACGCCGGGGAAGGCGAGGAAGCGCATGAAGATCGGCACGCCCCAGAGATCGAGAAGATCGTCACCGTGAGCTTCGCCGGGTCGAGCAGCGAGTCGAGGAGGCCGCGGCCGGTCTCCGACTCATGAGTTGGTATCGCTGCAGGGGGGGCGAGCCACCTGCGACTAGCAGCGCGGGCCGTGCGGCGGCAAGCGCGCAGAGCGGAACAGCGACCGTGGCCTCGCGCCCACGCCCGGATCATCCGCTTGATTCCCGGAGGCGCGCTTGCTTGTGTCCGCCTCCCAACCGTTCGCGGCGCCCCTAGGAGACCCAGGAAATGGAATTCGACGACGTGATTCTCGGTCGCCGCAGCATCCGGGGCTACAAGCCCGATCCGGTGCCGGCCAAGCTGATCAAGGAAGTCCTGGTGCTCGCCATGCGCGCGCCGTCGTCGATGAACACGCAGCCCTGGCATTTCCACATCATCACGGGCGAGCCGCTGGACCGCATCCGTCGGGGCAACACCGAGCGCAATCTCGCGGGCGTGCCGCACTCGCGCGAGTTTCGGATCGGCCAGCCCTTCGACGGCGTCCATCGCGAACGGCAGATCGGAGTCGCCAAGCAGCTCTTCAGCGCCATGGGCATCGCGCGCGACGACAAGCCCGGTCGCCAAGACTGGGTGCTGCGCGGCTTCCGCCAGTTCGATGCGCCGGTGTGCGTCATCGTCACCTACGATCGCGTGCTGGCGGGCAGTGACGACACGGCGTTCGACTGCGGCGCGGTCGCCACCGCGCTGGTGAATGCCGCGTGGTCGCGCGGGTTGGGCGCCGTGATCAACAGCCAGGGCATCATGCAGTCGCCCGTCGTGCGCGAGCACGCCGGCATCCCCGACGATCAGGTGATCATGAAGAGCATCGCGCTCGGCTGGCCCGATCACAGTTTCCCGGCCAACGCCGTGGTCTCCGAGCGGAAGTCGGTCGAGGAGGCGGCGACCTTCGTGGGTTTCGTGGACAAGTCTTGAACGCGCCGCAGCGGCCATCACGCGACGGACTCGCCGGCCTCTGAGAGGTTGGATCTCCGGGTTCGTCGCTTGATGCCGGCCGGCGCGCGGTGGCCGGGATCGCGGGCGGGGATCGGTGGTGTGCCGAGGGAGCTGACGCTTCAGCCCGCCCGGCGCCAGATCGGCTTCATCGCGCGGACCGGGTCGAGCAGCGACCAGTCGCCCTGCTCGACCTCGTGGCCCTTGGGGAAGGGCGGGCGAGGTTCCTGGCCCAGCGCGCGCATGACGCGATCGTCGCGGTAGTAGCAAAGCAGAACCACGCGGTTCAGGTTGAACAGCGCGGCGCCGCCCTTGTCCTTGAACGCCATCGCGATGTCGCGCCGGCGGTCGGCCGGCAGGGACGCGAAGGTGCCGGCGCCGCCGCCCGCCCGGGTGGCCAGCGCGGCGAGCGCCTGGCGCGCATCGTCGGTGTCGCGGTCGAGGCTCTTCAGGATGTCGGCGAGGATCGTCGGATCGTCGGCGCCCGGCATGCCGTAGGTGGCGCTGGCGGGGATCATGATGGCGGCGAGCGCGCCAAGGTCGCGGGTTTCGCCGTCGCTGAGGGGGGACATCGGTCGGACTCCTGGGGTCAGTCGAACAGCGTGGCGTCGGCGGCGCGGCGCTTGATGGTGTCGGCGATGTAGAGCGCCATTGCCTGGATGGTCGAGGTCGGGTTCACGCCGCCCGATGTCGGCCAGAGGCTGCCATCGACGATGAAGAGGTTGGGCACGTCGTGACAACGGCCCCAACCGTTGGTCACCGACCGGTCGGGGTCACTGCCCATGCGGGCGGTGCCGAGAAGATGCCAGCCGGCGTTGGGCACCGGATCGTTGCAGATCGTGTGGCAGCCGGCGGCTTGCAGGACCTCGGTGGCGCGATCGTGGGCGTGGGCCAGCATGCGCTTGCTGTTCTCGCTCAGGGTGTAGTCGATGCGCGGCGCGGGAATGCCGTCCGAGTCCTTGAGGACGGGATCGAGCGTCACGCGGTTGTGCGCCTCCGGCAAGTCCTCGCAGATCGCGGCGAGGTAGATGCGCCGGTTCAGGAGCTTCCGATAGACCGCGTGATGGTCGTCGCCCCAGGGCAGACGGCCGGTGGCGGTGCTGGTGATCGCCTCGCCGATCGAGCCCGTGCCCCGGCCGAACTGGAAGATGTAGCCGCGCACGAACCCGCGCGACGTGTCGGTCTCGTAGAACTGGTGGCTCCAGAGGCAGAGCGGCGGGCCGTGATTGCCGTCGAGCGGCTCGTCGGCATAGCCGAAGGTGAAGCCGTAGGGATGGAACATCAGGTTGCGGCCAACCTGGTCGGAGCTGTTGGCGATACCTTTGGGGAATTTGCCCGAGACCGAGTTCAGCATCAGCCGCGGCGTGCCGACACCATTGCAGGCGAGGATCACCAGCTCGGCGGCCTGGAAATGCTCCTGGCCGTCGGGGCCGACATAGACAACGCCGGTGGCACGCCCGTCGCGATCGACCGAGACTTCACGCACGCGGCAATGGGTGCGCAGCTCGACGCCCTTGCGCACCGCCTGCGGCCAGTAGGTGATGTCGGTGCTGCCCTTGGCGCCCTGCGCGCAGCCTGGCGTGCAGTGCTGGAGATTGAGGCAGTGGCCGCGGCCCTCATAGTCCACGGTCGCGATCGCGGCGTCCGAGGGCCACCAATGCCAGCCGAGCTTGTTCATCGCACGGCCGAGGCGCTGGCCCGACTTGCCGAGCGGCAGCGGCGGCATGGGCGGGGCCTTGCCCGCGGGATAGGCCGGGTCGCCCGCCAGACCGGATACGCCGGTCATGCGGTCGTTCTCGGCGAACCAGGGCTCCAGCGTTTCGTAATCGACCGGCCAATCGTCGGCGACGCCGTCCAGCGACTTCACGCGGAAGTCCGAGGGATGCAGGCGCGGATAATGCGCCGTGTACATGATGGTGCTGCCACCCACGCCGTTGAAGTTCACCACCTTGATCGGCGAGTTGGCGTCGTTGATCGGATAGTCGGTGCGCCGCGCGCGCCGGTTGGGGTTGATCGCGAAGTCGCTGAAGAGGCGTGCCTCCCAGTCGCGGCCGTTGCTGGGATAGTCGGTGGGTTTCACCCAGCCGCCCTGCTCCAGACAGACGATGCGCATGCGACTGTCGGCGAGGCTCCACGCCACGGCGGCACCCGAGGCGCCGGAGCCCACGATCAGCACATCGACCTTGTCGTTCGCCGCCATCATTCCTCCGTCGCCGCCGCGTCACGCGCGGTGCCGCGCAAGGGTCCCAAGCTCGGCGCGCGATGACAACCGAAAACGCGTCAGACCAGCCGGATCGGCGGTCGCGCGGGATCGCGCGCATGGACATGGCCCACGATGCGGAACGATGCGTCGCGTTTCGCCAGCGCCGCCGCCTGGTCGGCCGGCAGCGCCGCGAGCAGGCCGCCCGCGGTCTGCGGATCGAACAGCAGCGCCGCGCGCGGGTCATCGTGCCAGCGCTCGGGACCGTCGATCAGATGACGGGCGCGCAGGTTCTCCGCCTGCAGGGAGCTCACGATGCCCGCGCCAACGAGCTCGGCGGCGCCATCCAGCAGCGGCAGGTCGTCGAGTGCCAGATCCACCGCGACCTCATCGCCACGGCCGCTGGCGCGGATCATTTCGGCGAGATGACCCGCAAGGCCAAAGCCGGTGACATCGGTGCAGGCATGCGCGCCGGCCGCGACCAGCGCCTGGGCGGCGTCGCCTGACGGGCGGCGCATCAAGGCGAGCGCCGCTTCGATCCAGCGCGCGCGGGCCCGCGCGCGCATGGCGGCGGCAAAGATCGCGCCGGTTCCGAGCGGCTTGCTGAGCAGGAGCGCATCGCCGGGCCGTAGCCCGCCCTTGCGCAGGGCGCGGCCGCGCTCGACCAGACCGTTCACCGAGAAACCCAACGCCATCTCGGCGCCCTCGCCCGAGTGGCCGCCGATCAGCGCGGCGCCGGCGGCGTCCAGGACGCGGCGCGCCCCGGCCAGCATCTGGAAGAGATCGTCCTCGACGAGATGTTCGGCTGCGAGCGGCACGACGGCGAGCGCCAGCGCACTGTGCGGCCGGCCGCCCATCGCCCAGACATCGCCAAGCGCATGGATCGCGGCGATCTCGCCGAACAACAGCGGATCGTCGAGGAAGCTGCGAAAGAAGTCGACGGACTGCACCAGCGTCTGGCCGGCGGGGACCTCGATCAGCGCGGCGTCGTCCGGCGCCTCGAGACCGAGCGCGACGTCTGCACCCGGCGATGGGCCGAGCCGTGCCAGCACGCGCTGCAGCGCCGACGCACCAACCTTGGCGCCGCAGCCGCCGCAGCGCATGCCGATGTCCTGGAGAAGCCGCTTGGCCTCGGCATCGGCGAGCGCGGGATCTGGCGGCGACGGCTCGCGCGACATCGTCATCGGCGCCGGATCGCGGTACATCGCCATCCAGCGGCGGTCGATCCAGTCCTTCAGGCGCCACGCCCAGCGGCCAGTGAGGGCGAGGCCGCCGCGCACAGCGATCGCCTCGCCATCGCCCGAGCCGATCAAGGCGAGATAGCTGGACTGTGGGGTGAAGGGATGCGGCGGTTGCCCGAGCAGCGCGCGCCGCAGGTTCTCCGCGAGCGGCGGACCCTGACGCACGGCGAAGACGCCTGCCTTGGGGCGTGGATGCGCTCGCACGGCGGCGCAGTCGCCGGCGGCGAAGATCGCGGGATCGTCGGGGCTTTGCAGCGTCGCGTCGACCGCCAGGAAGCCGCCGTCATCGCAAGCGAGGCCGGTCGCGGCGAGCCAGCGCGGTGCGGTCGCGTCGGTGACCACCAGCGTCGTGTCGCTGGTCAGTCGGCGCCCGTCCACGAGCGTGATCGCCTCCGCTTCGATGGCCGTGACGCCTACGCCCTCGATCAGGTCGATGCCGCGGCGGGCCAGCATGCGGCGGGCGGCGGCCCGTGCGGCCGGGGGATGTCGCGCCAGCACCTCGCCTTGCGTCACGAGGCGCACCGCGATGGCAAGGTGGGGCGCATCGCGGCCAAGGCGCGCCCGCAGCGCCAGCGCGAGTTCGGTGCCGCCGGCGCCGCCGCCGACAACGGTCGCCGCTAGCGACCCGGTCCGACCCGCGAGCGTCCGGTGGAATTCGAGCCACCGGTCGCCGAAAGTCGAGATCGGCTTCACGATCAGCGCGTGTTCCGATGCGCCGGGAATCGCCGCCGCTCCGGGGGTCGAACCGACATCGATCGAGAGCAGATCGTAGGCAAGCGGTGGCCGGTTGCGCAGCAGCAGCTGGCGCTGGACACGGTCGATTCCTGTCGCCTCGGCCTGGATGAACCGCGCGCCGGTCGCGGCACCGAGGCGCGCGAGATCGATGTGGCACTCCTCGAAGCTGTAGGTGCCGGCGACGAAGCCCGGGATCATGCCGGAGTAGGGCGTCTCGCCCTCGCGGCTTACGAGCGTGAGCCGGACGCCGGGCATCGGCCGCATGCCGAAGGATTTCAGCACATGGACATGCGCATGCCCGCCGCCGACCAGAACGAGATGTTTGAGGACCGGAGCGTGGATCATGTTCCTGGGGGTTGACGATCGATGCGGTCCGGGTCGATGACCGGAGCATAGGGCTTGGCCCGGGGGGCGTCGATGGCGGCAACGCGCCGCGCGGCTTGGGGGGCGGCGCCGTTCGTCTGCTGCGGACTGCGTCGGGCATCATGGCAGGGGTTTTCGCCGTGTCCCCGTCGTATAGTGGTTTCGGATTGCGGAGGGGCGGCCAGGCATGAAATTTGACCGCAAATGGATCGCCGGTGGCGCCGTGCTGGTGGCGCTGGCGGCAGGTGGCGTCTGGTACACCGGCCAGGCGACGGAACCGCCACCCAAGTACCGGCTCGCCAAGATCGAGCGAGGCGGCATCACCGCGTCGATCACCGCGACCGGGACGGTGACGCCGACGGTGAACGTGGTTGTGGGCTCGCAGCTCTCCGGCCAGATCGTGGAACTGCACGCCGATTTCAACACGCCGGTGAAGTCGGGCCAGTTGCTGGCCAAGCTCGACACCGAGCTCTTGGAGGCGCGGCTGAGTTCGGCGCGCGCCGATCATGCTTCAGCCAAGGCGCAGGTCGAGATGCAGCGCGCCCAGATCGAGCGCAGCCACGCCGAGGTCGAGAACGCCCGCGCGGCCGTCGCCAACATGCGCGCCCAAGTCGACCGTGCGAGCTCGCAACTGCGCGATGCCGAGACCGACCGCCAGCGCAAGGAGCAGCTCGCGCGAGCGGGTGTCACGACCCAGGCGGAGTTGGAGCGCTCGACCAACGCCGACCGGCAGGCCCGCGCGGGCCTCGCCGCCGCCGAGGCCCAGCGCGACGCGTCGATCGCCGCCGAGCGCAGCGCCGAGGCCCAGCTCAAGGTGGCGGGCGCGCAGCTCGACAATCTCAAGGCGTCGGTGCTGCAGCGTCAGGCCGCGGTCGAGCAGGTCGAGGTCGATCTTCGACGGTCGATCATCCGCTCGCCGATCGACGGGGTGATCGTGCAGCGCGCGATCGATGTCGGCCAGACCGTGGCGGCGAGCCTTCAGGCGCCCACGCTGTTCACCATCGCCCAGGATCTTCGCCGCATGCAGGTCGAGGCGACGATCGACGAGGCCGATATCGGCCGTGTGCGTGACAACATGGACGTCGACTTCACCGTCACGGCCCATCCCAACCGGCGCTTTCGCGGCACCGTCTCACAGGTGCGGCTGGCGCCGATCAACATCTCGAACGTGATCACCTACACGGTCGTGATCTCCGCCGACAATGCCGATCGGCTGCTGCTGCCCGGGATGACGGCGACCGTGACCATCGTCACCGACCGGCGCGAGAATGTGCTCAAGGTGCCGGTGGCGGCGCTGCGCTATCGCCCGCCGGGATCGCCGGCGTCGCAACCGGCGGCGGGCCAGGGCGGGGAGGACGGGTCCACACAAGCTGCGGCGGCCAGCAACCCGCAGGCCGCGGCAGCGGAGCGCGCGGCGCAGGCTGAGGCGATCCGCAAAGCGTTGATCGAACAGTTGAAGCTCACCAAGGACCAGATCGCGGAGTACGACCGCATCGCCGGCGAGGCGCGGCAGGAGTTCCAGAAGCTGTTTGTCGGGGGCGCTGCGGCGGAGGAGCGGCGGGTCCGCGGCCGGCAGATCCGGGAGGCCGCGGCGGAGAAGATCATGGCGATGCTGAACGCCGAGCAGAAGCCGAAGTACGCTGCCATGCGTGCCGAGGCCGCGCAGCGCGCGGCGGCCAGCGCGGGCTCGGGCACCCAGGCCGGCACACTCTATACGGTGGGCGACGACAACATGCCCAAGGTCCAGCGCATTCGGATCGGCGCGACCGACGGCAGTTCGGTCGAGGTGATCGGGGCGAGCCTGCGGGACGGGCAAGAGGTGATTGTGGGCGGCGGACCGCGTCCGGCGGCGCCGGCGTCGGCCGGTCCGCGGCTCGGCTTCTGAGGCGTGCCGGTGCCGCCGCCGATCATCGAGACGCGCGAGCTCTCGCGCAATTACACGATGGGCGGCCAGACCGTGCGCGCGCTGCGGAAGGTCACCATGACCGTGGAGCGCGGCGACTTCGTCGCGGTGATGGGGCCCTCGGGCTCGGGCAAGTCGACCTTCATGAACCTGGTGGGCTGTCTCGACACGCCGACCAAGGGCCACTATGCGCTGGATGGCGAGGCCGTGGCGGGGCTGTCCGGCGACCGGCTGGCGGCGATCCGCAACCGCAAGCTTGGCTTCGTGTTCCAGTCGTTCCATCTGCTGCCACGCGCCGACGCGCTGACCAATGTCAGCCTGCCGATGGTGTATGGCGGCACCGACCGCGCGATGCGCGCGGCGCGCGGGCGGGCCGCGCTTGAGCTGGTCGGCCTCGGCGACCGCATGGACCATCGGCCCTCGCAGCTCTCCGGCGGCCAGCAGCAGCGTGTGGCGATCGCGCGCGCGCTGGTGAACGATCCGGTCCTAGTTCTTGCGGACGAACCCACCGGCGCACTCGATTCGCGCACCAGCCTCGAGATCATGGCGCTGTTCCAGCGACTGAACGGCGAGGGCCGCACCATCGTGGTGGTGACGCATGAGCCCGACGTCGCGGCCTTCGCGCGGCGGGTCGTGCGCTTCCGCGACGGCAAGCTTGTCGAGGATCGCGCCCAGGCGCCGAACGACGCCGAGGCCGCGCTGAAGGCATTGGGCGAGGAGCGGCCGGAGGCGGCATGAGCGCGCTTGAGGCGATCCGCTCCGCTCTCGACGCACTGCGCGCCAATCCGCTGCGCAGCATCCTCACCATGCTGGGGATCATCATCGGCGTCCTGTCGGTGATCGTGATGGTGGCGGTCGGTGCCGGCGCCAAGGCGCAAGTCCTGGAACGCATCCGCAGTCTCGGCGCCAACGTGATGATCGTGGTCTCGGGGAGCGTCACCTCGGGCGGGGTGCGCATGGGTGTCGGCTCGCGCTGGACGCTCACCGAGGAGGACGGCAATGCACTGCTGCGCGACGTGCCGCAGGTGCAGGCGGCGTCGGGCACGGTGCGCGGCAGCGCCCAGCTCGTGGCGGCAGGGGTCAATTGGTCGACCGTCGTGCTGGGGGTCGGGCCGGGCTACCTCGAGGTCCGCGATTGGGAGCTGACCTCCGGTCGGGAGTTCACGGCCCAGGAATTCTCCGGCGCGGCCAAGGTGGTGCTGGTTGGTCAGACCGTGGTCAAGAACCTGTTCGGCGAGGATGCCGATCCGGTCGGCCAGACGATGCGCGTGAAGGCCACGCCCTTCACCATCGTGGGCGTGCTGGCCCGCAAGGGGCAAAGCGCACAAGGCACCGACCAGGACGACACCATCCTGGTGCCCGTGGCGACGGCCAAGCAGAAGGTGATCGGCACCAGCCGCGCCAATGCCCGGGCGGTCGCAGCGCTCATGATCAAGATCCGCAACGGCGAGGACATGTCGGAGGCCGAGCAGTCGATCCGCGAAGTGCTGCGCCAGCGCCACAAGCTGGGCCCGGGGCAGGAGGACGATTTCTGGCTGCGCAATCTCACCGAGGTCGCGGAGAGCCAGGCCGCGTCGGCGCGCGCCCTCGCGTGGTTGCTCGCCGCCGTCGCCGGCGTGTCGCTGCTGGTGGGCGGCATCGGGATCATGAACATCATGCTGGTGTCCGTCACCGAGCGGACCCGTGAGATCGGGCTCAGGTTGGCGATCGGCGCGCGCCGCCGCGACATCCTCGTGCAGTTCCTGATCGAGGCCACGACCCTCGCGCTGATCGGAGGCGCGATCGGGGTCCTGCTGGGCATTGGCGGCGCGGCCATCGCCGCCAATCTCGCGGGCTGGCCGACGCTCATCGGCTGGGACGTGGTGGCGGGGGCTGTTCTGTTCTCGGGCTTGATCGGGGTTTTCTTCGGCTACTACCCCGCCCACAACGCGTCCCGCCTGGATCCGATCGAGGCGCTGCGCCACGAGTAGCCGGCTCCGATCGATTCAGAGGGTCTGGTGCAAGATCAGTAATTGTTGTATATCAGTATTTTAGACTGTATTCTTACAGTAATACTGGAGACAATTATGGCGGCCTCCACCCTTTGGACGGGCTTCGTTTCTGAGCGACCCGCGGATCAGGCGCTGAAGCCTCGTTCCGATTGGGCGCTGTCCTGGCCGCTTGCGGTCGCCCTGATGCTGTTCACGGCGTTGATGGTGGTGAACGCCCCGCTTCTGCTCGCCGACCCCGACAGCCATTGGCACATCGCGATCGGCCGTTGGATCCTGGAACGCGGCACCGTACCCACGATCGATACGCACTCGCACTCGTTCTACGGCGAGCCATGGATTGCCAAGGAGTGGCTGTCGCAGGTGGTGATGGCGACCGTCTTCGACGCCGCCGGGTGGGGCGGGCTGGTGGTGTTCGCAGCCCTCATGCTCGCGGTGAGCTTCGGCCTGATGGCGCGGCTGCTGTTGCGCGACGTCGGTCCGCTGGTGGCGGTGGGCTTCGCCGTCGCGGCCGCGATCATGACCGCGCCGCACTTCCTCGCGCGGCCGCACATCATCGCGTTTCCGTTCATGCTGCTCTGGGTCGCGGGCCTCGTGCGCGCGGTCGAGGAGCGGCGGACCCCGCCCGCGATCCTGCTGCTGGCGATGCTGGCGTGGGCGAACCTGCATGGCGGCTTCACGCTCGGCCTCATGCTCGCCGCCGCCTTCGCACTGGAGGCGCTGCTCACCGAGAAGGACGACGCACACCGCCGGACGCTTTTCTTCGAATGGGCGAAGTTAGGCATCGCTGCGGGTCTCGTGTCCTGCATCACGCCCTACGGCGCGGAGTCGATCCTGGTAACCGTGCGAATCTTTTCGCTGGACGACGCGCTGCCGATGATCAGCGAGTGGCGCTCGCCCGATTTCCAGACGCAGCAGGGCCAGCTCGTGATCATCCTGGTCGGGCTCTACTTTGCCCTGAGCCGCGGCGTGAAGCTGCCGCTGTTCCGCACCATCTTCGTGGTCGGGCTCACCTATCTCTACTTCAAGTACGCTCGCAATGCCGAGCTGCTGGCGATGTTGGCGCCGCTCATCGTGGCGCCGGTGCTTGCCCGGCAGTGGCCGAGCCTCGTACCGGACTGGAGCGCCGCCGCCGCGAGCTTCGGACAAAGGCTGACCCAGATGGGTCGCCCGGCAGGGTCCAAGACGCTCGTGATGTGCTGCGTCGCGATGCTGGCTGTAGGAGCGTTGGTGGCCCGGTTCGGGGACCTCGCGCCGCCGAAGGAAAACACGCCCGACGCCGCGCTGCAGTTTGTGCGCGACAACGGAATCAGCGGCCGGGTGTTCAACCACTACGGTTTTGGCGGCTTCCTGATCCGCGAGGGCGTGCCGACCTTCATCGACGGCCGCGGCGAGCTTTTCGGTGGCGCGTTCATCAAGGCCTACGTCGAGGTCGCGAGCCTGCGCGGCAAGGAACCGCTGGAGACCCTGCTCGATCGCCACAAGATCGAGTGGACCTTGCTCTTGAAGGATCAGGCGGCCAACCGGCTGCTCGAGCGCCTGCCTGGTTGGCGACACGCCTATACGGACGACACCGCGACGATCTTCGTCCGCGAGCGGCCGTAGGCGGTCAGCTGCCCTCGCGTAACACGATCCAGAGCTGACGCGCGAGCGCGAGGAGTCGGCCATCCTCCGCATAGAGCGCGGTCGCGGAGTGCAGCTTGCGGCCGTCCACGCCCAAGCGCCAGCCGACAACGGCGCAGCGTTCACCGGCGCGCGGACGTTCGAAAATCTGCGCCGTCATGCGGCCGGTTAGCGCGGGTCGCCAATCATCGGGATCCTGAGCGGCCCAGGCGCCCGGACAGTCGAGCGTCCCCCAGACGAGCGGAAAGCCGATGCGGCCATCGGCTTCGGCATGATGCGGATGTGCGACATAGCAGGAGAGCGAGCGACCCGCGCCCGGTCCGGGTTCTCCCAGCACACGCAGGCCGTCGCCCACCGCGCGCTCGCGCCCGCAGACGATGCAGGTCCCGAACTCGCTGTCGGATCCACTGCCGCCGTCTCGTCCGCGCCGCGCCACCTCTGCCCAGTCATCGGGGGGACCAGGCGGCACCAGCTCATCGAGCGTGCTTTCAGCTGCTTCGCAGACCAGCGTCTCGCCGTGCCGCAGGAGAAGCCGGTCGGCGGCGGTTCGCTCCACCGTCATCGGCTGCTCAAGCGGGATGGGTGCGCGGAAGGTCACCTCGACCGCGCGATCGCGACCGAGCAGTTCGGCCAGCCGACCGCCGACATAGCCGCCATTGCCGGACAGGCGCGGGCCGTTGAAGCCCACGCCGATACGGAGGGTGTCGCTCACGGCAGAATGGCGCTGTGCACCAGATTGCTCACCAGATCGAGCCGCCGGCTGTGCCAGGGGTCGGGGATGCGGTTGTTGGTGATGTAGGTGAAGGACACGCCCGAAGCGGGGTCACCCCAGCTGTAGGACGTGCCGACGCCGCCATGGCCGAAGCTTCCAGGGCTCGCCAGCGCGCCGAGGCCGCGAATGTTCTCGGTGATGCCGCGCAGGTGCGGGCCGAGGCCGCGATGCATCGGCATACCCATGAACTCGTCCACGCGGTCGCCGGTGTGATTGCGAACGGCGTATTGCAGCATGCGCGGCGACACGATCCGGGTACCGCCGAGCGCGCCGCCCGACAGCATCATCTGGTAGAGCGCCGCCATGGCGCGGGCGGTTCCGTAGCCCGCGCCGCCGGGCGCGCCACTCGCGCGCCACGCGGTCGAATTTGCGTCGGCATCCGTCTTGTAGCCGGTGCCGTCGGCCTGGGGGGCGTGCATGTCCACGGCGCGACCGAACTCGCGCTCGGGCAGCCCGACGAAGAGATCGCGGCTGAGCCCCAGCGGCTCGATCACCGTCTCGCGGATGACGTCGCGGAAGTCCTTGCCGGTCACCGCCTCGATCAGCACACCCAGCGTCCAGTGGGCCGACAGGCCGTGATAGTGGACCTTGGAGCCAGGCGAGAACTCGAGCGCGAAGTTGGCCACCACCTCGCGCAGCTTCTTGTGGTCGGCCCACGCCTCGGGTCCGACATTGGCATTCGGATAGCCGCCCTGGTGGGTGATCACCTGCATGACGGTGATGTTCTGCTTGGCGTTGCGCTTGAACTCCGGCACGTGCTCCACGATGCGGTCGGAGAACGAGAACAGGCCGCGCTCCGCCAGCGCCCACAGCGCCACCGCGGTGACCACCTTCGTTTGCGAATAGAGGAGCCACAGCGTGTCGTCTCCGGCCGGCCGGGCGGGCTCGGTCGCGGCCTTGCCGAAGCTGCGATAGAGCCCCAGCTTGCCGTGGCGGGCGAGCGCGATCTGGGCGCCGGGATAGCGGCCGTCGGCGATGTGCCGCTCGATCAGCTCGACCAGCCGGTCGATCTGGCCGCGCCGGAATCCAAGCGACTCAAGATCCGAGGTCGGCAGCACGAAGTCGCCCGCCGCCCGGGCCGTGATGTTCTGGTCCATGTCTACTCCGCGGGTTGGATAGCGCCCGGCGCCGTGTGAGGTACGGGCATTTCGTCCGGCGCGGAGCGATGGCCGCGCGCGAGATAGCTGTAGGCGGTGGGCACGACGTAGAGCGTCAGCAAGGTGCCGAGGCAGAGACCGCCAACGATCACCCAGCCGATCGCCTGCCGGCTCTCGCCGCCGGCGCCTGTGGCGATGGCGAGCGGGATCGCGCCCAGCACCATGGCGCCGGTGGTCATTAGGATGGGACGCAGCCGCAAGACCGCCGCTTCCTGTACCGCCTCGAATTTGTCCTTGCCGGACTCGCGCAGCTGATTGGCGAACTCGACGATCAGGATTCCGTGCTTGGTGATCAGTCCCACAAGCGTCACCAGCCCGATCTGGCTGTAGACGTTGATGGTGTTGCCGGTGAACCAAAGCGCCAGCAGCGCGCCCGTCATGGTTATCGGCACCGTCAACATGATGATGAACGGATCGACGAAACTCTCGAACTGCGCGGCCAGGACCAGGAAGATGAAGATCAGCGCCATCACGAAGACCTCGTAGAGGCCGCGTGAGGACTGCGAGAACTCCCGGCTCTGCCCCGCGACGTCCGTGACGATGCCGGCCGGCAGCTGGCGAGCGAGACCGTTGAGGTCGGCCAGCGCCTGGCCCAGCGCATAGCCGGGATTGAGGTTGGCCGAGATGATCGCCGCGCGCAGCTTGTTGAAGTGGTTGAGCTCGCGCGGCGCCACGCGCTCGACGTAGGTCACCAGCGCCGAGAGCGGGATCATCTGGCCCGAGCGGGCGCGCACATAGATCTCCGACAGGTGCCGGGGATTGGTTCGCTCGACCTCGGCCACCTGGACCACGACGTCGTACTGCTTGCCCTCGCGCTTGAAGCGCGTGACCTGCCGGCCGCCCAGCATCGTCTCGAGCGTGCGGCCGATCGTGTCGACATCGATGCCGAGGTTGGCGGCTTTCTCGCGGTCGATATTCACCCGAACCTCGGGCTTGTTCAGGCGCAGATCGGACTCAAGATTGGTGAGTCCGGTGCTTAGCCGCGGGTGCTGACGGATCAGGCCGAGGAACTGCTCCGCCGCCGCGTTCAGCTCGTTGTAGGGCCGCGAAGTCTGCAGCACGAACTGCACGGGTTTGTCGGTCGAGCGCTGGCCGAACGAGGGCGGGTTGATCGGGAACGCGAGCACGCCGGGGATCTGCAGGGCGAGCGGCCGGGCCTTGAGCGTGTAGTCCTGCTGCTTGACCCCGGAACGCGCCTCCCACGGAGCGAGGCGAGCGAAGGCGAGGCCGCGCGTGACGTCAGGGAAACCGACAATGACCAGCAGCCGCTCGACGTGCGGGAAGCGGCGCTCGTTGGTCGCCGGATCGTTCCCCATGTAGATCTGCTCGAGCATCTGCGCGTAGCGCAGCGTGTATTCCGGCGTGGCACCCTCGGGCGCCACCATGACGTTGGCGACGACGCCGCGATCCTCGATCGGCGCCAGTTCCGACGGCAACCGCGTGAACAGCCAGCCGCCGAAGCCTGCGATGGCGAGGCCGCCCAGAAGCACTAGCGGCCGGGCGTTCATGGCGCCCCGCAGCGTCCAGCGGTAGCCCGCGTTCAAACTCTCAAGAGCACGCTCGCCCCAGCGCCAGAACGCCCCCGGGTTGGTCTCGTGGCGCAGCATCTTGGAGCACATCATGGGCGTCAGAGTAAGCGCCACGAAGCCGGAGACGACGACTGCGCCCGCCAATGTCAGGGCGAACTCAGTGAAGAGCTTTCCGGTGCGCCCGGTCTGGAAGGCCATCGGCGCGTAGACCGCGCCCAGCGTGATGGTCATCGCGATGACCGCGAACGCGATCTCGCGCGAGCCGACCATTGCGGCCTCGAACGGTTTCTTACCCATCTCGATGTGGCGCGAGACGTTTTCCAGCACCACGATCGCGTCGTCGACCACGAGTCCGATCGCCAGCACCATCGCGAGCAGCGTCAGTGTGTTAATCGAAAATCCGAACAGCCACATCAGCGTGAAGGCGCCGATCAGCGACACCGGGATGGTCACCAGCGGGATCAGCGTCGCGCGAAGCGATCGCAGGAACAGGAAGATGACCAGCACAACAAGCAGTACCGCCTCGACGATGGTCCGGAAGACGTTCTTGATCGAGCGGTCGATGAACACCGTGGTGTCGTAGGTGATGTCGCCGCGCACGCCGAGCGGGGCGAGATCGGTCTCCAGCTGGGCGAGCCGCTTGCGCGCCTCGGTGACGACGGCCAGCGGGTTGGCGGTCGAGGTCCGGATCAACCCGACATTGACCGCGTTGGCGCCGATCACCGGCCGCTTCCCGTCGACACCGGCCAGGCTGATGCGCGCGAAGACCCGCTTGTCGCGGGCGTCGAGCTCCGCGCGGCCGACATCGCGCAGCCGGACGAAGTAGCCGTCGTTCTCCCGCAGGATCATGTTGTCGAACTGGTCGGGCGTCCGAAGGTCGGTTTCGGTGACGACCGTGAATTCTCGCTGCGTGCTCTCGATGCGACCCGAGGGAATCTCGACGTTCTGCCGGCGCAGCGCGTTCTCGACCTCCTGCACGGTGACGCGGTACGCGGCCATGCGGGTCTTGTCGAGCCAGAGCCGCATGGCGTAGCGGCGCTCGCCGAAGATACGCAGGTTGGACACGCCGTCGATGGTTTGCAGGCGATCCTTGACCACCCGATCGACGATGTCGGTCACTTCGAGATGGGTGAGCGTCTCGCTGGTGAAGGACATGAACACGATCGGGAAGGCGTCGGCCTCGACCTTGGCGATCACCGGCTCGTCGATTTCGGCGGGCAGCTGGCCGCGCACGCGGCTCACCCGATCGCGCACGTCGGAGGCGGCGTCGTCGACATTGCGGTTGATGGTGAAGCGCACCGTCACCTGGCTGCGCTCGGCGCGGCTGAAGGACTGGATCAGCTCGACGCCCTCGATGCCCGAGATCGAGTCCTCGAGCGGCGTGGTGACCTGGCTCTCGATGATCTCCGCCGAAGCGCCGCGGTAGGTCGTGTCGACAGTGACCTGCGGCTCGTCGATCTTGGGATACTCGCGGACGGAGAGGCGATCGAAGCTCACCAGCCCGATCAGGGTCACAGCGAGGCTCATCACCGTCGCGAGGACGGGTCGGCGGATCGAAAGTTCGGGAAGGGTCATCGGGGGCGTCCGTTCTCAACCACCGCCGCCTTGCGGCCGCGGCGCCGCGGGCGCGGAACCGGTCAGCGGTGGCTGCCCGGGAGCTGTCGCGCCTGGTGCTGGCGCGCCTGGTGCGGCACCGGGAGGCGGACCGCCCGCGGCGCCGGGGGGCCGGCCGGCGCCCGGCTGGAAGCCGGGCGGCACGACGCGCGCCGGCGCGCCGGGCCGGATCTTCAGGTGACCGGCGGTCACCACCGTGTCGGTGGCGGCGAGGCCGTCCACAATCTCGACTTCGGTGCCCTGACGGCGACCGATGCGGACGACCTGCGCCTGCACGCGACCTTCGACGATCTTGAACACCGTCTGGCGATCGCCCACCGGCATCAGCGCCTGTTCCGGGACGAACAGCGCGTTGTCGCGGACCGCGAGCGCCAGCGCCACGCGGGCGAAGACGCCCGGTCGCATCACGTCGCCCGGGTTGTCGACATGCGCGCGGATGACGACGGCCCGGCCGGCTTCGTCGACCAGCGGGTCGATGGCGTAGACGCGCCCGGGGAACTCCTTGCCGGGGAACGCATCGGCGGTGACGGCGATGGTCTGGCCCACCCTGACGGCGCCCAGGAAGTTCTCGGGCACGCGGAAATCGACCTTGAGCGGATCGATCTGCTCGAGGTTCACGATGTCCTGGCCGGCGTTGATGTAGCCGCCGACCGAGGCGCGACGCAGGCCCATGACGCCATCCCAAGGCGCGACCAGCGTGAACTTGTCGAGCCGCGCGCGCGCGAGCGCGAGCGCCGCCTCGTCTCGCCGCAGTGCCGCGCGCGCCTCGTCGATCGCGCGCTCGGTCGTGACCTGACGCGCGCCCAGCGCGACGGCGCGGTCGTAGTTGGCCTTGCTCAGCGCGAGGGCCGCCTCGGCCTGCGCCGTCGCCGCTTCCTCGATCGAGGCGTCGAGCTGGACCAGGACCTGGCCTTTGCGGACCTTTTGGCCTTCATCGAAGTTGAACGCCTTGATGCGGCTCGCGAGCTCGGGCCGCACCATCACGCTCTCGTTGGACCGGAAGGTGCCGACGGCGGTCACGGTGTCGCGGCTCTGACCGACTCGGGGAGCCGCCGCCTCGACCGGGACCGGCGGTGGGCCGCCGCCGGCGCCCGGCGCGCCAGGCGGACGTTGGCCCGCCGGCGCCGCGGCTGCGGGACCGCTCGCGGCAGGCGCAGTCGCGGGCGCCAGATTGACGCCCGCCACCGTGAGGTTCGTGCCCTTGCCGGGGCCGTAATTGAAGTAGCCCCAAGCACCGCCGGCGGCTGCGAGCAGCAAGCCTGCGGCCACGACGGCCGTCTTATGCTTCATGGTGAATTCCAATTCGTTGACGGTAGTCTATCCGCTGGCGGCGAGCGCGCCAGCGCAAGTTCCAGATCGGGTCCGGCAATCCACCCATTGTGTTTATCCGACGGGTTGGCCACAATGCGCTCATGAGAGATCGGCGGGACTTTCCCAGTACGCCAGCCAGCAGGGTCCGGAGCTAGCGGTGGCGCCCGGCCTTGAGTCCTGCCACGCGCTGGTGCTCAACGCCGATTTTCGGCCGCTGTCGTATTTTCCTCTGTCCATCTGGTCGTGGCAGGACGCGGTAAAGGCCGTGTTCCTCGACCGCGTGAGCGTTGTCTCCGAGTATGAGCGCCAGATCCGCAGCCCCACCTTCGAGATGCGGCTGCCGAGTGTCATCGCGCTCAAGGAGTTCGTGCCGGCGGCTCGGCGACCCGCTTTCACGCGTTTCAATGTCTTTCTGCGCGACCGCTTCGCCTGCCAGTATTGCGGCGGCCCGTTCGCGGCCAACGACCTGACTTTCGATCACGTCGTGCCGCGCTCGCGCGGCGGCCGCACTGCCTGGTCCAACGTCGTCGCGGCCTGCAGCCCCTGCAATCTGCGCAAGGGCAATCGTCTCATCTGCGAGACCGATCTGCATCTGCAGCGCGCGCCGGCGGAGCCCAGCACCGGACAGCTTCAGGAGAACGGTCGCGCCTTCCCGCCAGGCTACCTCCACGAGAGCTGGCGCGACTTCCTCTATTGGGACAGCGAGCTGGAGCAGAGCTGATCATGGCGGGGCGTGTGGCCGGCAAGGTGGCGCTGGTAAGCGGCGCAGCCTCGGGATTGGGCAAGGCAACGGCGGAGCGGCTGGCCGAAGAAGGCGCTGCTGTCGCGATTGGCGATATTCGCCTCGAGCCGGCCGAAGCCGCTGCGGCAGCGATCCGCGCACAAGGCGGGCGGGCGATCGCGCTCAAGCTCGATGTGACGCAGGAAGCCGATTGGGTCGCCGCAGTGGCCGAGGCCGAGACCCGCTTCGGCAAGCTCGATGTGCTGGTGAACAATGCGGGCACGGCGGATGGGCACTGGATCCACAAGCTCAGTCTCGCGGAATGGCGGCGCGTTCACGCCATCAACCTCGATGGCGTGTTTCTCGGACTCAAGTACGGCGCCGAGGCGATGAAGCGGGCGGGTGGCGGCTCGATCGTGAACATCTCGTCGGTCGCGGGCCTCGTCGGGATCGCCGAGGGCGCGACGGCCTATTGCGCGAGCAAGGGCGGCGTCACGATGTTGACCAAGGCCGCCGCGCTCGAGATGGCGCTTCTGAAGACGGGCGTTCGCGTGAACTCGGTCCATCCGGGCTACATGCGCACACCGATGCTGGAAGCGGTGATCGAGGCCTACCGCGATCCGGCCGAGGCGCGGGCGCGGCTGGAGGCGGCCGAACCGCTCGGCCGCTTCGGGGAGCCGCGCGATATCGCCAACGCGGTTCTGTACCTCGCGAGCGACGAATCAGCGTTCGTCACCGGCGCGCAGATGGTGGTCGATGGCGGCTTCTACGCGCGTTGAGTGATCGGCCGCTTGCCGGGGCAGGGCCGGCGGGACAGGATCGTGCATCCGCAGAGGGGGCAAGACATGAGCTCGACCATTCGACCGATGGGGCGTCGCGCGGCGATTGCCGGTGCCACTGCGCTGCCGGTGCTGGGTGCCGCATCGGCGCGGGCGCAGGCGAAGTTCCCCGAGCGTCCGGTGCGGCTTATCGTGCCGTGGGCGCCGGGCGGGCCGGCCGACTCGGGTTTCCGCATTCTCGCCGAGGCGGCGACTCGCAAGCTCGGCCAGCCGGTCATCATCGAGAACAAGGCGGGGGCGGCGGGCGTGATGGGCGCTCTGGCCCTGCAGGATGCCAAGCCGGACGGTTACATGGTCTCGCAGATGCACCTCAGCGTCCTGCGCCAGCCGCTGCTCAACAAATCGCTGAAGTACCATCCGATCGACGATCTTAGCTACATCCTCCAGATCACCGGTTTCGTCATGGGTGTGGTCGTGCGACCCGATGCGCCGTGGAAGACGCTGGGCGAGCTGATGGACCACGTGGTCGCCAACCCGGGCAAACTCAACTGGGGCACGCTGGGGATTGGCTCCACCCAGCATCTCGCGATGGAACGGGTCGGCCTGGCACGCGGCGGCGTCAGCTGGACGCACGCGCCCTATCGCGGCACCGCCGATACGCTGCGCGCCCTGATGGGCGGTGAAATCGACTTCGCCTCTGAGTCCTCGGGCTGGTCGCCTCATGTCGCGGCCGGGCGCCTCCGCCTGCTCGCGGTGTTCGCCACCAGCCGCGTGAAGCGCTTTCCCGACGTGCCGACGGTGCGCGAACTCGGCATCAACGTCGTGGCCGATAGTCCGGGCGGCCTGATCGGGCCGAAGGGCATGGACGCGGTGACGATCAAGGTCCTGGCCGACGCCTTCCGCGACGCCGCCCAGACGCCGGAGCATCTAGCCTTCCTCGACAATCTCGACCAGCCGCTGCTGCTGATGGACGGCCCCGCCTATCGCGACGCCATGCGCCGGGCCTATGAGGAGGAGCGCGAGCTCCTGCGCCGACTAAATCTACTGCCCGCCTGACGGTGGCTTGCGTCAGCCGCGTCGGAAGACGAACGTCACACCCGGGTCGAGAGCCAGATCGCGAGCCGCGAGCCCGCCTTGATCACTTCCGTGAGCGGTCGGTAGCCCGGCGCCTGCTCGGCGCCAGCGGCGAGTGCCTCGCTCTTGTGGGCGATCTCGTCGGCGCGGAATCGCTCGATGGTCGACCGCAGGGGCGCCTCGTCGTCGCCCAGCGCCGCCGCCTGCGCCGCATAGTGCTCGTCGATGGTTTCCTCGATCGCCACGGTGCAGGCCATAGCGGCCTTGTCACCCAGCAGCGCGGTTCCCGCGCCCAGAGCAAAACCCGCCACGCTCCACAGCGGCGAGAGCAGCGTGGGGCGCACCCGTCGCTCGGCGAGCAGCCGATCGAAGGTGGTGCGATGCTCGCGCTCGGCTTTCGCCATGCCGGCGATCTTGCGCGCGGTTTCGCCCTTGCCGCGGCCGGTCCAGCGCAGGGCCGCGAGTTGGCCCTCGTAGATCCGCACGGCGCCGAACTCGCCGGCCTGGTCGACGCGGATCGTCCGCTCGACCAGCTGGCGGGCGTCGGGATCGCCGGGGTTGCGCGGCAGGCCGGTGCGCGCGGTCATCGGTGGTCGCTTATGGCGGTCTTGAGGCCGAGGCCGGTGGCCAGCGCGACAAACGCCGAGAGGATCGCGTTCCAGGCCGCCATCGACAGACCCCACATCGCCCACGGCACCTCGTCGCAACGCACCAGGCGCGCGCCGAGCAGATAGCGCTTCAGCTGCTCGACGGACAGGCCGTGCGGCAGATTGCCCGAGCAGCTTTGTGGACCCGGCCAGAACCGGTACTCGACGCCGACATGGTAGAGGGCGATGACCGCGGTCGTGACCAGCGCCATGATCGCGATCAGCACCAGAATCAAGGCAAAGGCGCGCGCGTGGCGCGCGAAGAACGCGGCGCCAAGCCCGGCCACCACCGCGACCGCGTGTGGGTAGCGTTGCCAGTGGCAGAGCTCGCACGGCGCCAACCCCATGCCATGCTGGAACCACAGCGCGCCACCCAGCAGCGCGCCGCTGCCGAGCGCTGCGATCAGGCCGAAGCGGCCGGGGAGCGGGGACGAGGCTGTCACGGGGCGATCATACGCCGAAGATTGCGGCGCTTGGATGGAGGCGCCGGTGAATATTCAAGGGGTCAGAAAAGGTAGCGGAAGGCCACGAACCCGCCGATCAGGGCGATCAGGAACAGCCAGGTCAGGAGCGCGAGCCGCCGCTCAATGAAGGCGCGGATCGGCTCGCCGAATCGCCAGAGCAGCGCCGCCACCAAGAAGAACCGCGCGCCGCGCGTCACGATCGAGGCCCAAACGAAGGTGAAGAGGTCGAAGTGCGCAGCGCCCGACGCGATGGTCACGAGCTTGTAGGGAATGGGCGTCAGGCCCTTGATGAGGATGATCCAGGTGCCGTGCTCGTCGAAGCCGGCGCGGAACTGGGCCAGGGCCTGGCCCATGCCGTAGGTCCGCACCACCCAGTCGCCGATCGTCTCGAAGAACCAGTAGCCGATGGCATATCCGAAGAGGCCACCCAGCACCGAGGCCACGGTGCAGACCGTCGCGATGGTAAAGGCCTTGGCCCGATTGGCGAGCACCATCGGGACCAGCATCACGTCGGGCGGGATCGGAAAGAACGAGCTTTCGAGGAACGAGACTGCGCCCATAGCCGGCACGGCGTGGCGGTGGCCGGCCAAGCCGAGTACCCAGTCGTAGAGGCGACGCAACATGGGCGCGGCCTATAGCATGCCGAAGAGCTGGGCGTCGCTGCGCGGTTTTGGCAGAGTGCGGCGCGTCCTTCCCAGAACCGCCGGAGTGCCATGTCGTCGCCACTCGCCCGTCCGCTCACGCTGCCCAACGGCGTTGTCATCAAGAATCGCCTGGCCAAAGCGCCGCTCACCGAAGGGCTGGCCGATGGCTGGAACCGCGCGACGGGCCGGCACGTCGCGCTCTATCGCCAATGGGCCGCGGGCGGTTCCGGCATCGTCGTGACCGGCAATGTCCAGATCGACCGGCGCTATCTCGAGCGACCGGGCAATGTCGTGATCGACGGCAATGGCGGCGAGGCGGCACTGGCGGCCTATGCCCAAGCGGGGACGGCGAACAACACGCAGCTCTGGATGCAGATCAGCCACCCCGGCCGCCAGACGCCTCGTCGGGTTTGCGCGGAACCGGTTGCCCCGTCGGCGGTGCCCCTCGCCTTGCCGGAGAGCGCCTTCGCGCGCCCGCGCGAGATGACGCCGACCGAGATCGAGGACGTGCCGCGCCGCTTCGCGCGTGTCGCGGCGGCGGCCCGAGCCACTGGCTTCGCGGGCGTGCAGCTGCACGCCGCGCATGGCTATCTGCTCAGCCAGTTCCTGACGCCGCTCGTGAACCGCCGCACCGATCGCTGGGGCGGTTCACTCGCCAACCGCGCGTCGTTGCTCCTGGAGTCGGTTCGTGCCGTGCGCGCGGCAACGGCACCCGACTTCTGTGTGTCGGTAAAGCTCAATTCGTCGGACTTCCAGCAGGGCGGCTTCAGCAACGAGGAGTGCCTCGCCGTCGTGCGCTGGCTGGGCGAAGCCTCGGTCGACATGATCGAGATTTCCGGCGGCAACTACGAGAAGCCCGCCATGATGGGCGCGGCGACCGACAGCACGCGCCGGCGCGAGGCCTATTTCCTGGAGTATGCCGCTCTCATCAAGAAGGCGGCGCCGGTGCCGATCATGCTGACTGGCGGGTTCCGTAGCCGGGCCGCGATGGAGGCCGCGCTGGACGAGGGGGCGTGCGACGCGATCGGGTTGGGCCGGCCGATGTGCGTGGAACCCGATCTGCCGAACCGCCTGCTCGATGGGCGGTCGGATGCGGCGGTTGATTGGGAGAACCGGATCGTGCCGGCCAAGGCCGCGCTGGGCTGGTTCTGCCTTCAGCTGCTGCGACTGGGCGACGGGCTGGCGCCCGATACCGGACTCACCGGCGAGGCCGCGATCGGCCGCTACCTTCAGAACGAGGAAGCGACCGCCGCGGCGTTGCTCGGCCGGTGAGTTACTCCGCGGCCTGACGGAGCTGTGTAGGCACAGTCTCGCCGGCGAAGAGCGCCGCGCGCGCGGCCTCGTACTCGGCCTTCAGCCGCGCCACGATCTCGGCCGCGGGCGGCGCGTCGTGGATCTGCCCCACGCCCTGGCCGGCGCCCCAGATATCGCGCCAGGCCTTGGCTTTGGTGTTGCCGCCGGAGCCGAAATTCATCTTGCTCTTGTCGGCTTCAGGCAGCGCATCGGGATCGAGGCCGGCGGCCGCGATGGATCGCTTGAGGTAGTTGCCGTGAACACCGGTGAAGAGGTTCGTGTAGACGATCTCCTCGCCCTTCGAGTCGATGATGCACTGCTTGTTGGCTTCGGTGGCGTTGCCTTCCTTGCTCGCGGTGAAGCGCGTGCCGAGATAGGCGAGATCGGCGCCCAGCGCCTGCGCCGCGAGCACCGACGCGCCGTTGGCGATCGATCCTGAGAGCAGAACCGTGCCCTGGTAGAACTGGCGCACTTCGGCCACCAGCGCGAACGGCGAGAGCCGGCCGGCATGGCCGCCCGCGCCAGCGCAGACCAGGATCAGGCCGTCGACGCCGGCCTGCAGCGCGCGCTTGGCGTGCTGGATGTTGGTGACGTCGTGATAGACGAGGCCGCCGTAGCGATGCGCCGACTTCACGACGTCATCGGGCGCGCGAAGCGACGTGATCTGGATCGGCACCTTGTACTTCTCGCAGAGGTCGATGTCGTGCTGCAGCCGGTCGTTGGAGCTGTGCACGATCTGGTTCACCGCGAAGGGCGCCACCTTGCGATCGGGATGCTGGCGCTTGAACTCGGCAAGCTCCGTGATGATCCGCTGCAGCCAGGTCTCGAGCATCTCCTTCGGCCGCGCGTTCAGGGCGGGAAACGAGCCCACGATCCCTGCCTTGCACTGCTCGATCACGAGATCGGGGTTGGACACGATAAAGAGCGGCGCGCCCACCACGGGGATCGAGAGATTGTCGCGCAGCAGGGCGGGCAGGGACATGGTTTCGCTCCTTGAAAGTCCGTTTCGGCGTCGGTCCACGCCCTACCACGCGCCGCCGCGGGGGCAAACCGGGCGTTACCTCAGGATCTCGAATGGACCCCCGCGCTCGATCGCGCGCTGCCACGCCGGCCGGGCCTCGACTCGCTTCACGAATGCGGCGAGCCGGGGCATCCGGTCATCGAGCGCGCCGCGAGCCGCCGCCGCATAGAGCGGGAAGCTCATCTGCACGTCGCAGGCGGTGAGGTCGGGGCCGGCGAACCAGTCGCGGTCCTTCAGTTCGGCTTCGAGAAAGCCGAAATGCTGGGCGATCTGCGGCCGGATGAGACCGGCCTCAACCCCGCCCGCGATCATGCGCGTGACGGGGCGCATCAGCCATGGCACGCGCCGCGGCAGATTGCCGAACAGCAGCCGCAGGAGCAGCACCGGCATCAGGGAGCCCTCGGCATAGTGCATGAAGTAGCGGTAGCGATTGCGGCCCTCGGGGTCGGCGGGCGGCCCCAAGCGGCCCCGCCCATAGGTCTCGACGAGGTACTCCAGGATCGCGCCCGACTCGGCGACGACCACGGCGCCATCCTGCAGGACGGGCGACTTTCCGAGCGGATGCACGGCCTTGAGTTCCGGCGGGGCCTGGAAGCTCGGCAAGCGCTCGTATCGCCGCACCTCGTACGGCAACTCCAGTTCCTCGAGCATCCACAACACGCGTTGCGAGCGCGAGTTGTTGAGATGGTGGACGACGATCATGGCGCGCCTCCCTTCAGAGTGGACCTTGCCGCCAGTTGCCATGGAACCCGGCGGGCACGCGGACCGATAGATGCGCGAGCGCCACCGGCCCCTTGGCCACGTCCGTCGCCTCGAAGATCGCCAGGTCGGTCCGGGCTTCGGCGGAGCGATAGACGGTGCAGAGCACCCAGCCATCGCCTTCCGCCGCGTCGGCCGTGCGCGGCACGAACACCGGCTCGCCGAAGCGGTCATCCTCGCCCGCGTTCCAGGTGGCGTTGGTGCCCTTCGCGAGATCGTAGTGAGTAATGCCTTCGCTGCGCCGCACGCCAGGCTCGGTGACGTTGCCCGATACGATCCAGCCATGCCGGTAGTCGGCCATGCAGTAGCGCTCGTCGAAGCGCGGAAACTCGCCGGCGCGGTCGTCCAGCTGCTCCTCGTGGAAGCTGTTGGCCTTGCCTGTGGGATCGAACGTCCAGCGGAAAAGACGCGCCGCCGGCGCCTTGTCGGTGGACGGCCGTCCATCGGGGAGCGGGAAGAGCGGCGCCACGTCGTACTTCATGACGTCGACCACGACGCGCCCATCCGCCGTCTCGAAATGGTTCATCGGGTGGAAGACGTAACAGGGCGGGGTGCTCACCCAGCGCGCATCGGCGATCGTGCCCTGGCGCGGAATGAACGCGATGTGGCTGCCCTTGTCGGGTTCCCAGGCGAACGGCGGCAGCCCGCCCATCGCGCGTTGCATGGAGCTGGTGAGCGGGAAGACCGGCATCACGATCCAGTTCCGGGTGACGGCGAAGTCGTGGACCATGCTGGGGTAAGGACCTTCCAGGACTTCGGCGCGGGTGATGCGGCCGTTCTTGTCGGCAACCTGGATTGAGATCTCCTTGGTGAATCGGCCTCTCGCCGAATAGCCGAAGAACACCATCTCGCCGGTCGCCGGATCCATCTTGGGATGCGCGGTGAAGGGACCGACCAGCTTGTCGCCGAACGTCTCGTAGCCCTTGGGCATCAGCGTGGCCGGGTCCAGTGCGAAGGGCGCATGGGCTTCTTCCAGCGCCAGCAGCTTGTCGCCGTGCCAGACAATGTTGGTGTTGGCGACCGTCGAGTTCAACATCATGAACTCGGGCTCCGTGAATCGCGGGTTGCCGAACGTGCCGATCAGCGCGTCTCCCGCCTTGTGCTCGGCCTCCCACTTGGGCGTGCGGACCCAGCGGTTCTTGTAGGACACGCGGCCGTTCTCGATGTGGAAGGCGTGAATCATGCCATCGCCGCCGAACCAGTGATGCGGACCGCGCGGCGCGAATTGCGGATTGGGCCCGTTGCGATAGAGCGTGCCGCAAAGCTCGCGCGGCACCTCGCCCGTGATGTGCAGGTGCGGCGCGTCGCACTCGACGTTGGTCGGCGCGAAGTAGCCGCGCAGGAATGGGTTGTCCGTCGGGAAGGCCTTGGCCATGGCGGGCTCCAGTTTAAGGGAAACGCTGTGTACTAAAGCCGACGCTATCAATACACGGCGTTTCCCGCAAGGGGTTTCTGGTGGTCGTCGCGGGAATACGTGCCGCGCCGCAGGGCGGATGCGACGGCGCAGGTCGAGGGCCTATCCGACCCGACCGGACTTCAACTGGATCGGAAACACCCTAGATGGTGCCGCGATTCTCCAACCGCCGGAAGTGCCAGTGCCCCCCGAGGCCGACTGCCACGATGAAGAGCCCGCACAGCAGCTCCGTCAGCGCGGCACCGATCCAGTCAAACAGCGGCTCGGCGGCAACGTTGGCGATCAGCATCGCGGCGGCCATGATGGCCAGCCGCAGGCGGAAGACGCGCGCAATCTCGGGGCCGCGATAGACGGTCTGAAGGCGGGTGATCATCGGGATGAAGAAGAACGGGCCGCCGACACCCCCGACGAACCCCGCCAGCATCATGGCCGGAAGCATGTAGGGGTTGGGCAATATCCAGACGCAGACCGCCATCACCGCGAAGCCGCCGCCCATGGCGACGTATCCCAGGAACATGGTCGAGAGCGGTCGGCGCAGACGCAGACTGGCGACCAGCAGATTGCCGAGCACGTCGCCCACGCCCACGAAGCTGATGATAACGGCAAGTGCGGCGAGTCCATCGATGCCGAAGGATGTCGGATTGTGCTCCTTCACGATCAGCGCGAGTGCGAGCTGCAACGCAACGCTCCACGGACCCATGACCAGCGCGTTCATCAGGATCAGGAAACCCATGATCCGCTCGCGCCGCATCAGCCGTGCGCCTTCGGTCATCGATTCCCAAGCGCCGCGCCAGCCGCCGCCTGCAGGACGCGGCTTGGCATCGCGATCGACCAGACGGTCGCGAATCGTCGCCATGGCGAGCGCCGACAGCGCAAAACCGATCGCGGTCGCCGACAGGAAGTGGATCACCGGCAGGAAGAGTTCCAGGAACGCCGTCACTGCCGGTCCAAAGAGCCGCGCCAGACGCCAGGTGATGTCGATCAGCCCGTTCACCGCCTGCAGCGCGGCGCGGTCGGGGGCGAGGAGCGGGATGGTCTGCTGCAGGGCCGGCGTGAACACCATGCGCAGGGCGGCGATGCCCATCACCGACAGAACGAGCAGCGGCACCGACACGCCCCAGATGTAGAAGCCGAGCACCGGCACGAGTGCGAGCGCCGCGCTGCCGATCTTGGAGCCGATCATGGCGCGATCGGCACGCCAGCGGTCGATCAGCGGCGCACCAAGCAGACCGACAACGAGCATGGCGAGATACTGCGCCGCATTCACCCGCGCCGCGAGATTGCCTACGGCCTCGACCGCGAGCCAGACGACGGCGACGCGATAGACCTCTTCGCCGATCGTCGACGCCGCCTGTCCCAGCCACATGGTGGCAACGGCGCGGTCCCGGAGCGGGCGGAATGCGGCGAAGATCGACACCGGTTCAGCGGGCCCAGACGCCGGAGTCTTTCGACGTGTGGCCGAGCGAGCGGTACGCCGCGTCGACCAGCGCCTGCCCGCGGGCGTTCATCAGAAGCCCGGGCCCCATGCGGTTCATGCTGTACCCGAAGGCGAGGCCGGCGGCGGGATCGGCGAATCCCAGCGAGCCACCGGCGCCGACATGACCAAAGGCCGAGCTGCCCAGGATCACACTGTCGCAATCCTCGCCCCAGAGTTTGGCCGCGAGGCTGCGTCGGCGGTTGTCCATCGACTTCATGAAGCCCAGGGCGAAGCGGGTCGGGATGCGCAGCGTCGCGTCGTCGTGGGTCGCCATCGAGACTTCGCCCATGCGGCGCAGCGTCGTGGCGTCGACCAGACGGCCGCCGCCGGCGGCAAGCGGCGCATACATTCCGGCAAGCCCGCGCGCATTGGTGACCCCGTTGGCGGCGCCGATCTCGGCGGCATGGCCCGCGCGGGTGTTGGCGCCGCCCAACCGCCAGGCGCCGTTGTTGAAGAAGAACAGCGCGGCAATCGACTGCTTGTCGGTCGCGAGATCCCGCATGAACGGGGTGACCGCGTCGGCCGGCTTGTAGACATGCGCGATCATGGGCGCGACCCGGGGTTCCATCTCCTCCGGCAGGCCGATCCAGAAATCGAGGCCGAGCGGGCCCGCGATCTCCTCACGGAAGAAGGTCCCCAGCGACTTGCCGGACGCGCGGCGAACCATTTCACCGACCGTCCAGCCGAAAGTGAAGCCGTGATAGCCGTTGCGCGTGCCGGGTTCCCAAAACGGAGTCTCGTCGGCCAAGCGTTCGGTCATGTAGGTCCAGTCGTAGGGGCCGTCGTCCTTCACCTTGGCGCGCACCGCCGGCACGGCGGACGAGTGATCGAGCATCATCCGGGCGGTCACGCGCTCCTTGCCGTGGCGGGCGAACTCCGGCCAGAGCTCCGCCACCGGGGCGTCGAGATCGAGCAGACCGCGACTGGCGAGGACATGCGCGCAGAGGGCCGTCGCCCCTTTGGTGCAGGAATAGACAATGCTCACCGTATCGCGCGACCAGGCGCGGCCGGTCTTGGGGTCGGCAACGCCACCCCACAGATCCACGACCGTCTCGCCGCCGGCGACGACGCAGACCGACGCGCCGACTTCGCCTTCAGCGTCGAAGTTGCGGCGAAAGGCCTCGCCCACGCGCTCAAAGCCGGGTTTGCAAATGCCGTCGATGTTCACGCGTCGGTCTCCAGCACATTCTTGAGGAAGCGGGCGGCAGCCGTGAGGCCGCTCTGGTCGATCGAATGTCCCACGCCCTTGGCGACATGCAGACCTGTCTCGACGTTGGTGTCTTTCAGCACCCGGGCGGCGATCTCGCTCAGGCGGGAGGGCACCATCTCGTCGCTGTCGCCATGGACAAGCAGGACCGGCGGGCGCGAGGCGATCTCGTCCTTCAGGACCTCGGCACCGGCCAACAGGCCCGAAAAGCCAACGATGCCGGCGAGCGGCCGCTTGCGCCGCGGACCGACGTGAAGCGACATCATGGTGCCCTGCGAGAATCCGACCAGAGCGGTGCGCGCCTCGTCGAGGCCGTAGCGCGCCATGGTGTCATCCAGAAACGTGTCGACGAACGGTGCCGCGGCCCGAACGCCAGCCAACATCAGGTGCGGGTCGAGCCCCGAGATGCCGAACCACTGACGGCCGAACGGATTGCCAGCACAGGGAAACGGCGCATTCGGCGCGTGGAACACCGCGTCGGGCAGGATCGGCGCCAGGACGGGAGCCAAGCCGATCAGATCATCGCCGTCGGCGCCATAGCCGTGGAGCAAGACGACCAAGCGCTTCGGCGCGCCGCCGCCCTCGGGACCATGTGACGGACCGTCGAGTTGGAACATCAGCTCTTGGCCTCCTTGGCCGACCAGTCGGGCATGGTGCGACGATAGTGCCAGAGCAGCAGGGCTGCCGCCGAGCGCCAGGGTCGCCACGCCTCCGCGATTTTCACCAGCCTCTTCGGATCCGGCCGCTTGCGCAGGCGCTTGAGGTGCTGCGCCGCGACCATCAGGCCGAGATCCAGGCCGGGCATGATGTCGGGCCGACCATGGGCGAACATCAGGTAAATCTCCGCCGTCCACGGGCCGATGCCCTTGGCTTGCGTCAGCATGGCGATGGCCGCGTCGTCGTCGAGTTGGTCCAGCCGGTCGAAGGCGATGCGCCCCTCGACGATGTCGGTGGCGAGACTTCGGGCATACCGAACCTTGGCGCCGGACAAGCCCGCGCCGCGCAACGTCTCATCGCTCGCGTCGAGAAGGCGGCCGGGCTCCATCGGCACGATCGCTGCCTCGACGCGCAGCCAGATACTGCGTGCGGCGTGGACGGAGACCTGCTGACCCACGATCGCCCGCAAGAGTCCGCCGAAGCCCGATGGCACACGCCGCAGCTCGGGTTTGCCCGCGCTCTTCAGCGCGCGCGCCAGATCGGGATCGACCTTGGCGAGATGTCGCAACGCGCGGGGCAGGGTTTTCTCGTCGAGCACGGGGCGGGCCATGCTCCGGGCATAGCATGCGGGAAGGGCGGGCTGTAACGTGCGGCGATGTCCACGGTGACGCGCTTCGCACCCAGCCCGACGGGATTGCTGCATCTTGGCAGTGCGTTCTCTGCATTGCTGGCGTGGCGGCGCGCGCGGACTGACGGCGGGCGGTTCCTGCTGCGGATCGAGGATATCGATGCGAGCCGCTGCCGGCCCGAACTCGAGGCCGCGATCCTGGAGGACCTGGCGTGGCTCGGTCTCGACTGGGATGGACCGGTCCGTCGCCAGTCCGATCACCTCGAGGAGTACCGCGTGGTAGTCGAAGGGCTGCGGGATCGCGGGCTGGTGTATCCCTGTTTCTGCACGCGGACCGACATCGCCCGCGAGATCGCCGCCGCGACCAGCGCGCCGCATGGGCCGGGTGGACCGCTGTATCCGGGAACCTGTCGAGCGCTCTCTGCCAGCGAGCGGGACGCGCGGATCGCGCGGGGCGATCTTCACTGTCTGCGGCTTGATGCAGCGCGGGCATCAGCGGCGGCCGGCACCTACCGCTTCAGCGACGAGACGACGGGCGAGGTCAGCGGCGATCCAATGTTGGCGGGCGACGCGGTGCTGGCGCGCCGCGACACGCCCACGAGCTACCATCTTGCGGTCACTGTCGACGACGCTCTGCAGGGTGTCACTCTGGTGACTCGCGGCGTCGACCTCCTGCCGTCGACACATCTTCAGGTGCTGTTGCAGCGGCTGCTCGGCTACAAGACGCCGCGCTACGCCCACCACCGGCTGATTGTCGGGCCGGACGGGCGGCGCTTCGCCAAGCGCGATCGATCGTCCACCATCGCGGACTTGCGCGCCGGTGGACGGACGCCCGCCGAGGTCCGCGCAATGGTTGGCTTCTGAGGGAGATCGGAATGACCGCATCGAAACCGCCGTTCCGCGCCGATCATGTCGGCAGCCTGCTGCGCGGAGCCGCACTCAAGGACGCGCGCACGCGACGGGCGACCGGCGAACTGCCGGCCGGAGGGTTGCGCGAGATCGAGGACCGCGAGGTCGCCCGCGTCGTGGCCGCCCAGGAACGGCTGGGCCTGGAGGCGGTGACCGATGGCGAGCTGCGCCGTTCGTGGTGGCACTACGACTTTCTCGCGGCCCTGGATGGCGTCGCCTTGCGCGGTCTCTCGCAGGGAATCCAGTTCCACGGCACGCAAACCCGCGCCGAGGGGCTGCAGGTGCATGGTCGCGTCGCGTTTCCTGCCGACCATCCGATGCTGGCGCATTTCCGCTACCTGAAGTCGGTGGCGAAGGGTGTCCCGAAGATGACGATCCCCGCTCCAAGTGCGCTGCACTATCGCGGCGGGCGGGAGGCGATCGATCGCGCGGTCTATCCCGATCTCGACGGGTTCTTCGAGGATCTCGGGCGCGCCTATGCCGAGGCACTGGCCGCCTTCGGCGCCGCCGGCTGCACCTACCTGCAGCTGGACGAGGTCTACATCGCCTATCTCTGCGATCCAGCGCAGCGCGTGTTTCTGAAAGATCGCGGCGACGATCCCGATCGACTGCTGCGGGTCTACGCCGATTTGCTGAACGCCGCGCTGAGAGGGCGACCGCCGGGCATGACCGTGACCATGCATCTCTGCCGCGGCAATTTCCGGTCCACGTGGTTCGCGCAGGGCGGCTATGAGCCGGTAGCCGATACGCTGTTCAATCGCATCGGTGTCGATGGCTATTTCATGGAGTACGACAGTGAGCGCGCCGGCGGTTTCGAGCCGTTGCGCTTCCTTTCGGCGGGCAAGCGCGCGGTTCTGGGACTGGTCACTTCCAAGACCGGCGCGCTGGAGCCCGTGGACGCGCTGCGCCGCCGCCTCGACGAAGCCGCGCGCGTTACCGATCTCGATCGGCTGTGCATCTCGCCGCAGTGCGGTTTTTCCAGCACCGAGGAGGGCAACCTGCTGGTCGAGGACGAGCAATGGGCCAAGCTCGCGCGCTGTCTAGAGGTCGCGCGCGCCGTCTGGGGCGGCTGAGGTCGTCGCCTACGCCAATGCCATCGGAGGCGGAGCGATCGGGTGGTCGCGCTCGAACGCGCCGGCGGCGCGCAGGACGAGATCGTCGGCGTAGAGGTTGCCCACGATCTGCAAGCCGATCGGCAGACCCTCGCGATCCAGCCCGCAGGGGATGGTCGCCGCCGGCTGGCGCGTGAGGTTGAAAGTGAGCGTGAACGGGGTCCAGCCGATATCGACGCCATCGCCGCCCCAAGCGGCGTTCTCGTTCACCGCGAAGGCCGTCATCGGCATGGTGGGCGTCAGCAGGAGATCGTAGTCCGCCATGAAGCGCGTGAGGATCGCCGAGACGGTCTGCCGCTGCTGGATGGCGCGGACCACAGCCTCCTGGCCGAGCGACTCGCCCACTTCGGCCGCGCGCAGGAGGCCGGGGTCCATCAGGGCGCGCCGCTCGGGTGGAAACGTCTTCACCAAGAGTGCGACGTTCGATTGCCAGTGGGCATTCAGGATGCGCCGGGGATCGAGGCCGACGAAATCGGGAGAGGCCTCGGTTACCTTCGCGCCGAGCTTGCGGAAGTGGCGGGCGGCCTTGTCGACGGCGACGGCCACGTCGCGATCGATCTTGTCGCGCTCGACGAAGCCCAGCGCTGGTGAGTAGGCGATGCGCAGGCCCTTCACGCCCTTGTCGAGACCCTTCAGATAGTCCTCGGTGTTGTCGCGCGGGTTGCTGTACGGATCGCGGCCGTCGGGCCGGGCGATCACGTTCATCATCAGCGCGGCATCCCGCACGGTGCGCGTCATGGGTCCGGCGTTCGACAGCGTGCCTTGCGCCGACGGCGGATGGAGCGGCACGCGGGCGTGGGTGGGCTTCAGGCCGAAGAGTCCGGTGAAGGAACACGGGATGCGCACCGAACCCGCGCCATCGGTGCCGACCGCGAGGTTGCCGATGCCGACTGCCTCGCAGGCGACGCCGCCGCCCGATGAGCCGCCCGGCGTGCGGCCGAGCTTCCAGGGATTGTGAGTGGCGCCGAACAGCGCGCTGTCGGTGACGCCCTTCCAGCCGTATTCCGGCGAGGTCGTCTTGCCGAGAAGCACCGTGCCGGCCTCGCGCAGCCGCGCCGCCGAGGGGGCGTCGTCGAGCCAGGGGCCGGCCCCGTTGGTCGCCATGCTGCCCATGCGGGTCGGCAGACCGCGCGTCAGCACCATGTCCTTGATGGTGATCGGCACGCCGTCGATCGGCGACGCGGGTTTGCCGCCCTTCTTCCAGCGTTTCTCCGCGGCGCGCGCCGCCTTCATCGCACCGTCGGGATCGATGTGCTGCAGCGCGTTCAGCTTCGGATTGAAGCGCTCGATTCGCGCGAGCGCCGCCCGGGTCGCCTCGACGGGCGACGCCTTTCGCGTCTTGAAGAGGCGCGCGAGTTCGTGCGCCGGCAACATCGCGAGGTCGGTCATCGTGCGTTCTCCGGCAGGATGGGCAGCGGGACGGGATAGGCTTCGGTGAAGTGGCGCGCGGCGCGCAGGACCAGCGCATCGCGATAGAGGCCCGACACGATCTGCAGGCCGATGGGCAGGCCCTCGCGGCTCACCCCACAGGGCACCGAGATCGCGGGATGGCGCGACAGGTTGAACGGCGAGGTGAAGGGCACCCATGCGCGGTTGGGCTTGCCATCGGCGCCGTCGGGGAAGTTCTGGCCGACCGGGAACGCCGTCACGGCGACGGTGGGCGTCAGCAGCAGATCGTACTTCTCAAAGAACAGGTTCCAGGCGAGCGCGATGGCGCGTCGTTCGACCTGTGCGTTCACCAGATCCTGCAGGCTGAAGCGCAAACCGGCGCGCCCCGAGGCGAGCAGGTTGGGATCGAGTTCGCCATGGCGCGCCTCGGGATGAAGCTGCAAGAGCCGCTGCGAGGCCGTGAGCCAATGGGTGATGAAAGCGCGCGGCTGGTCAGCGCCCATCAGGTCGACCTTGGCCTCTTCGACCTTGCAGCCCAGCGCCGCGAAACCCTTGGCGGCCCGGGTGACGGCGGCGGCGACCTCGATTTCCACCGGAGCGTCGCCGAAGCGCAGGATGAACCCCACGCGGAGCTTCTTCAGCTTGCCCTTCAGCGCCTTGACCCAGTCGGTGTCGTCGGGAGGCAACGACGTCGGATCGCGCGGATCGGGTTGGGCGATCGCGTTCATCATCAGCGCGCAATCCTCGACCGTACGCGCCATCGGCCCGGTATTGGCGAGATCGCCGTTCATCGAGGGCGGCCAAGCGGCGATCCGCCCATAGGTCGCCTTGTGGCCGACGATGCCGCAGAAACTCGCGGGCAGGCGCACCGAGCCACCGCCATCGGTGCCGATCGCAAGCGGTCCCATGCCTGACGCGACAGCCGCCGCCGCGCCGCCGGAAGAGCCACCGGGCGTGCGCGCCGGGTTCCACGGGTTGCGCGTGATGCCGTTCAGCGGACTGTCGGTGACGCCCTTGTGGCCGTACTCCGAGCTGGTGCTTTGCGCGAACACGATGGCGCCGGCCTCGCGCAGGCGTGCGACCGCGGGCGCATCCTCCGTTCGGGGTGCGTGGTCGGCGAGCTTACTTGCCATGGTGAGCGGCCAGCCACGCACAGAGACGAGCTCCTTGATCAAGACCGGCACGCCATCGAGCGGGGATAGCGGCGCACCCTTGCGCCAGCGGCGCTCCGAGGCGCGTGCCGCCTTGAGGCTCGCCGTTTCCTCGATCAGCCGCAGCGCGTTGATCTTGGGGTTGACCGTCGCGGTCCGTTTCAACACGGCCTTCATGGCCTCGACGGGCGAGGCCTTGCCGCGACGGAACAGGCGCGAAAGCTGGGCAGCGGTACTGTGCGCGAGATCGGCGGTCATGCGCGGCTCCTCGATGGGGTGGACAGGCGTTGCAGGTCGAGACGGGCGGCAGCGGCTTCCTGCGCGCGGCCCAGCCGCTCGCAGATCGCGGCGATGGAACGCTTAGTCGCGGCCACGCGCGGGCGGTCGCGCTCGTCGGCGCGCAGGATCGCGAGCGCCGCGTCGTTCCAGTCGGCGTGCATCAGGGCGTCGAGGTGCAGCGCGCCGAACAGGGCGCGCTGGGCATGGCTGCCGCCGATGGCGGGAAGCGAGGGCAGGGCGAGCCCCAGGAGTCGCGCGGCCTCGCCCATGTCGCCGCGCGCATGGGCGGCGAGCCCGTGGGCGGCGGGCACCGCGGCGTCGCGCCACGCTTTGCGCTCGAAGGGCTGCGCGCGAGCCGCGCGGTCCTCCAGGCTTGCCAGCATTTCGGTGACGGCGGCATCGCGACCGGCGCGCGCCAGTCCATAGAGGTAGTGGAGATCGAGAAAGGGCGAATAGTGTTCGTGCAGACGTGGCGCGAGGTAGGTGGCGATATCCGCCCAGCGCGGCCCCGCGTCCACGCCGCGCAGCTCCAACCGCGCGAGCAGCGAGACCGCGTTGATCTGGTCCTGGCAGAACTCCTTCCACACACCCCAGACGCGCCGGTCGAACAGTTCCAGCGCTGCGTCGGTCCGATCTCGGTCGATCTCGAACAACGCCACGTGCCACCAGTTGTGGGTGAGCATGAAGGAGTTGCAGCCCTCCCAGGTGTCGGCGACGCTGGCCATCCAGGCGACGCCTTCATCCATGCGGCCGCGCGCTTCCAGGCAGTGCGCCACGGCGTGATGGGACCACGGATCGCGGCGGTCGGTTTCGACGGCGGCGCGCGCCTCGGCCTCGGCCTCGTCGAGGCGATTGCACTCCTCCAGCCCGAAGGCGCGCATGCCGCGGACATGCGAGCGATCCGGATTGGCGGCCCAGGCGATCTCGGCGATGCGCAGAAGCCCCTCGCTGTCGCCGCGATTGAAGGCGTGCAACTGGCCCATCTTCAGGGCCAGCAGATCGCGCGGCCATTCACGCACCAGCGCCTCGAAGCGATCGAACGCGGTGGCGTTGTCGCCGGCGGCCCATGCCTCCATGGCGGCGAGCCAACCGCACTCGCGCGGGCCCGCGGCCCTCATTGCGGCGCGCGCGGCAGCGAGGAAGCGCAGGCCCTCCTTCTCGCCGTCGGGCGAATCCATGGTGAGGCAGAGACAGGCGGCGAGCATCTGGGTCAGCGGCACATCGGCGTCGCGGCCGGCGGTCTCGAGAAACCCGGCAAGGCGATTGCCCTGGCGCAGCCACTCGTCGGTCAGGAAATCGATCGCCGCGACGGCATCCGCGGATGCGCCCGCCACCTCAAGCCCCTGACTGTCCCGCCGCACCGCCACGCTCCGCTCCCGGTCCCCGGGGCAGATTGGCACGGCGGAAGGCGCGTCGGAAAGCGGTTCAGCGGGCCGAGGGAAAGAGCCCGGCGTGGAGACCCGTTGCGATCGCTACGTAGTCCGGGTGGTCGGCGTCGATCAGCCCGTGGCGCACGAAGAAATCGATCAGCGCGAGATTGCAGTTGTACTTGAACTCGGCGGTGTCGCGGACGGTCTCGTAGACTCGCTGGACCGGCCAGAGCTCGAACGACTCGGCCTCGCCATCGGCCGGTCGCAGTTCGAAACCGTCCGGCAGTTCAAGGTCGAAGCAGTTCATGATGTCCGGCTTGAGCGTGGCGCCGGATTGGTGGCGATAGGCGATGACGCCGACCGCGATCGCGCGACGGGCGATTTCGGGCGGGATTCCCGCCTCCTCACCGCACTCCTTCACCACATTGTCATGCAGACCGATGCCGACCGGCTGGCCACCCGCCACGGTATTGTCGAGCTGACCGGGATAGGTCGGCTTGCTGCGCGACCGGCGCGGCACCCAGACATGCAGCCCGTCGCGGCGGCGCACGTACCCCGTCAGGTGGACTCCGAAGGCGCGAACGCCGAACGACGGAACCGCGGCTCGCTCCATCTGCATCATCGGGGCCAGATGCAGCGCAGGGGTGAGGGGATAGTCCTCATCGCGCCAGGCCGCGAAGAAACCCCGTGGGCGCATTTCCTGCTGCCAGGCGCGGACGGCCTCGCTGCGCTGCGACGGCGTCGCGAGCCGGCCGGCAAGCCGCCAGCCGCCGTCGACCCGGTCGAACAGGTCGGGTCGGGCCGCGAGCTCGGGGGCGAACTCGCGATGGACGAGCCCCGCCTGGGCGCCCGCGATCCACCAGGGTTCGAACTCATCGAGGCGCGCATTGTTGCAGCGCGCGATGTGGTCGACGAAGGACATGGGTCGGCCAGATAGCATAGAGTGCGACCGATGACCGAAGACGAACTTCAACGCTTGCTCGAGACGACGCTGCCGCTTCGCGATCTCCATGGCGTGCTGATCGAGGATTGCCAGGATCAGGACATCCGGCTGCGCTTTCCTTTCGACGCGACGGCGATGGGTCCCGGCGACATCTTCTCGGGTCCCACGCTGCTCTCCTTCGCCGATACCGCGATCTATGCCGCCGTCCAGATCACGATCGGGGCGGCGCAGATCGCCCTCACATCGAACCTCAATGTGACGTACTTGAAGCCCGCCGATGCCGCCGACGTGGTGTCGCTGTCCCGCGTGATCCGCAAGGGCCAGCGGACGGTCCATGCCGAGGCCTGGCTGTTCAGCCACACTCTGATCGAGCCGATCCTCCACGCGACCGCGAGTCTCGCGATCCGCCCGCGCTGACTACGCGGCCTCGCGCCAGGCGCCGTCCACGACCGTCACGATATCGCGCATGATGGCGGTGAGGTCGAAATCCTTCGGCTTATAGACCCGCGCGACACCGGCGCGGCGCAGCAGCTCGGCGTCCTCCGGCGGGATGATCCCGCCCACCACAACCGGCACCTCGCCAATGCCGGCCGCACGCAGACCGGCCATCACGTCGCCGACCAGCGACACGTGCCCGCCCGACAGGATCGAGAGGCCCACCACGTGGACGCTCTCCTCAAGCGCGGCGTTCACGATGCGCTCGGGCGTGAGCCGGATGCCCTCGTAGACGACTTCCATGCCGCAATCGCGGGCCCGCACCGCGATTTGCTCCGCGCCGTTGGAGTGGCCATCGAGACCAGGCTTGCCGACCAGCATCTTGAGCCGCCGGCCGAGCCGGCGCGACACGGTTTCGACCTCGCGCCGCGCCACGTCGATGCGTCCATCGCCCGCGCCCGCAGCGCGACCGACGCCGGTCGGCGCACGGTACTCGCCAAAGATCCGCCGCAGCGTCTCGGTCCACTCGCCAGTGGTGACGCCCGCGTGAGCGCAGGCGATCGACGCCGGCATGATGTTGCGATCCTCGGTCGCCGCCGCGGCGAGGTCCGCCAGGGCCTGGCGCACAGCCTCGGCATTCCGGTCCGAGCGCCAGCGCCGCAGTCGCTCCACCTGGTCGGGCTCCACGGCGGGATCGACCGTCAGGATCGACTCGCCTCCTCCCGACAGCGGCGAGGGCTCGGCCTCGGTGTAGGCATTGACGCCCACAACGGTCTGGGCCCCGGACTCAATGGCGTTGAGGCGGCGCAGGTTCGATTCCACCAGCCGCTGCTTCATGTAGGCAGACTCGATGGCAGGCACCGCGCCGCCCATTTCGGCGATGCGCGCCATCTCAGCCAACGCCTCGGCCTTGAGCTCGGCCACCTTTGTCGCGATCTCGCGACTGCCATCGAAAATGTCGCCGTACTCCAGGAGATCGGTCTCGAAGGCCACGATCTGTTGCATGCGCAACGACCATTGCTGGTCCCAAGGGCGGGGTAGGCCGAGCGCCTCGTTCCAGGCAGGCAACTGGACGGATCGCGCGCGCGCGTTGCGCGACAGCACGACGGCCAGCATCTCGAGCAGGATGCGATAGACGTTGTTTTCCGGTTGCTGCTCGGTGAGGCCGAGCGAATTCACCTGCACCCCATAGCGGAACAGACGCTTCTTCGGGTCGGTCACGCCGTAGCGGTTCTCGCAGAGGTCTGCCCAGAGCTCGTTGAACGCGCGCATCTTGCACATCTCGGTGACGAACCTGATGCCCGCATTCACGAAGAACGAAATCCGGCCCACCACCTCGGGGAAATCGGCGTCCGGCACCTGGCCGCGTGCCCGCACCGTATCGAGGACGGCCACCGCGTTGGCGAGCGAGAAGGCCAGCTCCTGCACCGGCGTCGCGCCGGCCTCCTGCAGGTGATAGCTGCAGACATTCATCGGGTTCCACTTCGGCACCTCGCGATAGGCGAAGCCGATTGTGTCGGCGGTGAGTCTCAGCGACGCCGCTGGCGGAAAGATGTAGGTCCCGCGCGAGAGATACTCCTTGATGATGTCGTTCTGCGTCGTGCCCTGGAGGCTCGCGCGGGCCGCGCCCTGGCTTTCGGCGGCGGCGATGTAGAGCGACAGCAACCACGCCGCCGGGGCGTTGATCGTCATCGACGTATTCATTCGGTCGAGCGGAATGCCATCGAAGAGCGTGCGCATATCGCCGAGATGGCAGATCGGGACGCCGACCTTGCCGACCTCGCCGCGCGCGAGTGGGTGATCGCTGTCGTATCCGGTCTGGGTCGGCAGATCTAAGGCGACGCTGAGGCCGGTCTGGCCGCGGGCGAGGTTCTTCCGATACAGCTCGTTCGACTTGGCCGCCGTCGAGTGCCCGGCATAGGTACGGATCAGCCAAGGTTTGTCGCGCTTCGATGTGGTCATGGTGGCAAGCCAGGGTACGGTTGGCGTAAGATATGAGGGCTATCGATGCTGCATTGCAGCAATTGTTCTATTCGTACAGAGGCGATGCCCACCACGCAACAAATAGACCTGCGGCAGGAACGCGCGGTGACCTGGTGACCCCGGCTCTTTCCGATGCACCCGGCTCCGGCCCTTGGGGGGCAATCCCACCGGCGCCCGACCTGACCGCACGACAGCCCGTCTACGACGGCAAGCTCGGTGAGCTCTACGGCATCTATCTCCGCCATCTCGTCTGGATGGTGATGACGTTCGGCCTCTCGCGCTTTTGGGGCCGGACACGGCTGCGCCGTTACCTGTGGTCCCACCTGTCCATCCTGGGGGATCGCTTCGAGTACACAGGGCGGGGCATCGAGCTCTTCCTCGGATTCGTTTTCGCCGTGCTGGTGCTGGCCGCGCTGGGTGGTGGCCTGTGGGCGATCCAGCATTTCGCGGGGTCAGATGCGCTGCCGTTCGGGTTGGGCCTCCTCGATACGTTTTCGGTGGCGATCGCGGTTGTCGGCATTCCGCTGCTCTATGTCGGTCAGTACTCGGGCCTGCGCTACCGACTCTCCCACACGCGCTGGCGGGGCATCCGCTGCGGACTCGCGGGGTCGTCGTGGCGGTACGGCGCGCAGGCCCTGTTCCTGAACATCGCCAACGCCATGTCGGCGCAGCTGCTGACACCGGTCGTGTCCGTGAACCTCGCTCGCCCGCGCATCGCCAACGCCGGTCTCGGGACGTTGCGTTTCACCTTCGCCGGCAGCGCGGGTGACATCTACAAGCGTTATGTCGGCTACTACTTCCTGAACATTCTCGCCTGGGTGCTGGCGATCGGCATCGGCGTCGCGATCGCCTGGGGTTTCTTCGCGGAGTCTTTTGGCTCGATCGAGCAACTGCCCAAGGAGATAGCGAAGCCGACCGCCCGCACGGTGATGGTCCTGATCCTTGCCGCGTTTCTTCTCTACGCGGTCTTCAGTGTGCTGATCCTGCCGTTGCGTTGCTGGTGGCAAGCCTATCTCTTCCGCCATCTGGTCGAGCGCACGCGGCACGGCCACGTGTTGTTCGCGAGCTCCATCACGACGCGGCAGATGTGGGGGTTCATGGTGCTGAACTACCTGATTGTCGTGCTGACGTTCGGGCTCGGCTGGCCTTGGGTCATGCATCGCACGCTGAAGCTGATCGCGTCGGAGCTCTGGATCTACGGAGCGCCCGACGGAGGCGCCATCCGCCAGCCGGGGGACCATGGACCGGGCTACGGCGAGGGGCTGCTCGACATGTTCGACGTGGCGGGGGTCTGAGCGTGAGCAGGGCACGCTACTACGATGGCGTGACCGCCGTGGCCCGCGAGGTGGCGCTGCGTCCGACGTCGCACGAGCTGGTGCTGTTCGATCCCTCCGATTCGCGCGTCATCGATCGCTGGCCCGCGACCGAAATTGCGCTGCTGGGCGATCTGGAACACGAGGCCGTGCCGCCGATCGCCCGCAAGGGATCCAACGCCCGGCTTATCGTCGAGGACGAACCGATGCGCCGGCAGCTCGCCGGCGCGCTGCCGGCCTTGCGCGCGCTCGGCACCCCCAAGCCCTCGGCAGCGGGGCGTGTCGCCTTCTTCGCGCCTTGTCTTGCCGCTCTCGCCGCGCTGTTCTGGGGCGCCATTGACTACGGCGCCGAGCATGTCGCGCCGCTCGCGCCGCACAGCTGGCAGGTGTCGCTGGGCGAGTCGGTCCTGAATGAGATCACGGAGTCGGAAAAGGTCTGCCGTGGCGAGGCGGGGCTCGACGCGATCAACGATCTGGCCAATCGGCTGGCCGAGGTCGCGGGCTATCCGCACGAGGTCGTTGTGCACGTGGTGGAGGGCGGCCCGGCCAACGCATTCGCCCTGCCGGGCGGCGTTCTGGTCTTCTACTCGGACCTGATCGATCAGGCGCGGGACGGGTCAGAGGTCGCGGGCGTGCTCGCCCACGAGATCGGGCACGTGGTGCGCTATCACTCCATGAAGGCGATCGCGCGGCACTACGGCATCGATCTGCTGCTGAAGGTGGTGACGGGTGGTTACTCCGACGCGCTGAACACACTCACGTCGGGGGGCGGACTCCTGTTGGCGTTGCGCAACGGGCGCGCCGCGGAACGCGAGGCGGACGCGATCGGAGTGGAGTTGCTGGAGCGACTGGGGATGCGCGCCGACGGGGTCGCGGGTTTCTTCGGCCGGATGCTGAAAGACGATGGTGCTGATGCCGCCGAGCAGGCTGGCATTCTGTCGAGCCATCCGCCGACGCGGGAGCGGATCGAGGCCACGCGACGCCCAGCGACCGGGACGCCGCCCTTCTCCGACGCGCAATGGCGAGCACTCCGCTCGGTGTGCAAGTAGCCGGACTCAGCCGGTGACGCGCGACCCGCCGATCCGCGCGCTCTTCAGGATCTCCGGCTTGAAGGCGAGGCCATGGCCCGGCCGTTCAGGCGGGATCATGGTGCCATCGGCTTGGGGCAGGATCGGATCGACCCAAAGATCGTCGTTCCAGTCCATGTATTCGAGGTAGCTGGCATTGGGGATCGACGCCATGAGATGCACCATCGTCTCGTGAAAGAGGTGGGGCGCGATGCGGATGCCCCAGGGTTCGACCATCGCGGCGATCTTGCGCAGCTCCGTGTAGCCGCCGCGCATTGGATCGGGCTGCAAGATCGGTGTGAAGGGATGCTCGACGAAGGGCCTCAAGTCGTTGCGCCCCCAGTGGCTCTCGCCGCCCACGATCCGCGTTTTCAGCGCCTGGGCGATCCGGCGATAGCCCGCGAAATCTTCCGCCACCACCGGCTCCTCGAGCCAATAGGGGTCGTACTCGTCGATGCGATGACCCGCCTGGATCGCGGTGTCGACGTCCCAGCCCATGTTCACGTCGATCATGATCTCGATGCCGGGACCCATCGCGTCGCGCATGGCCGCCACGTTCTTAACGTCCTCGCGCCACGGCCGGATATGCGCCACCTGCATCTTGATGGCCTTCAGGCCCTGCGCGGTGAAGCGCTTGGCGCGGTCGATCATGCCGTCGCGCCCCAGGCCACGGAAGCAGCCCGAGCCGTAGGCCGGTATCGTGTCACGGCAGGCGCCCCACAGACGGAAGAGCGGCAGGCCGGCGCGCTTGCCGACGATGTCCCACAACGCCATGTCGACGGCGCTCTGGGCCGACACGGTGACGCCCATGCGACCGAGCCAGAAGTTGCTCTTGTAGAGAGCTTGCCAGATGCCCTCGATCTCAGTGGCATCACGCCCCAGCACCTGGGGCGCGATCAGCTCGCGCAGGCAGGTGTCGAGCGTGTCCAGTCCGCCGCGCAAGGGCATCAGGTAGCTCATGCCGGTGAGGCCGCCGGCGGTCCCGATCTCGAGCACCAGCAGCTCGCGGGGACCCGGCGCCAGGATACCGGCAAGCGGCGGCGCGCCGGCCCAGTCGATGCGGAGCAGCGTGGTGCGCAACTCGGTGATGCGGGTCGAGGCGGTCATCGGCGTTTCTCCGGTCGGTTTGGATCAGTATGAAGGGGCCGGCATGACATCGTCCAATCGCGTCTATCTATTCGACACCACGCTGCGAGACGGCGCGCAGACCCAGGGCGTCGACTTCACTGTGGCCGACAAGGCCGCCATCGCCCGCGAGCTCGATCGCATGGGCATCGACTACATCGAGGGTGGCTGGCCGGGTGCCAATCCGACCGACGATCGGTTCTTCGCCGATCCACCCGCCTTCAAGACCGCGAAGTTCGTGGCGTTCGGCATGACCCGGCGCGCGGGGCGCAGCGCCGCCAACGATCCGGGACTGGCCGCCCTCGTCGGCACCAAGGCGCGCCATGTCTGCATGGTCGGCAAGACCTGGGACTTCCACGTCGATGTCGCGCTCGAGGTCGACCGCACCGAGTATCTCGGCATGATCGAGGACTCGGTCGCCTTCGCGCGCACGCGCGTCGAGGAAGTGATGTTCGACGCCGAGCACTTTTTCGACGGCTACCGCGCCAATCCCGCTTACGCGCTAGACTGCTTGCGCGCCGCCGAGCGTGCCGGAGCGCGCTGGCTGGTGCTGTGCGACACCAACGGCGGAACCCTGCCGCACGATGTCGAACGTATCGTGGGCGAGGTCGCGCAGCAGATCGATGGCGGCAAGCTCGGCATCCACTGCCACAACGACACCGAGAACGCGGTCGCCAACTCGCTCGCCGCCGTGCGCGCCGGCGCGCGGCAGGTCCAGGGCACGATCAACGGGCTGGGCGAGCGCTGCGGCAACGCCAACATGATCGCGCTGATCGCCAATCTGGTTCTCAAGATGGGCTTCGACACCGGCCTCGCGCCGGACGCGATGGGTCGACTGACCCATCTTTCGCGCCTGCTCGACGACCGGCTCAGCCTGCCGTCGAACCGGAGTGCCGCCTACGTCGGCGCGCGCGCGTTCGCGCACAAGGGCGGGCTGCATGTCTCGGCCGTCGAGAAGGATCCGCGGACCTACGAGCACGTCGATCCCGAACTGGTCGGCAACCAGCGACTGATCGTCGTCAGCGATCAGGCGGGCCGCTCCAACATTCTGGCGCGCTTCCGCCAGATCGGCCTCGACGTTGATCCAAAGGACCCGCGCGTGGCGCGGCTGCTGGAACTCGTGAAGGACCGCGAGTCGGAAGGCTACGCCTACGATGGCGCCGATGCCTCGTTCGAGCTCTTGGCCCGGCACGAACTTCAGACGGTGCCGCACTACTTCGTGCTGCAGAGCTTCCGGGTCCTGGCCGAGCGGCGCTGGAATGCCAAGGGACAGTTGATCGCGCTGTCCGAGGCGACGGTGAAGCTCGATGTCGGCGGCCGCCGGGTCATGGAAGTCGGCGAGGGCAACGGTCCGGTGAACGCGCTCGACGCCGCCCTGCGCAAGGCGCTCTTGCCGGTCTATCCCGAACTCGCGGACATGAGCCTGGTGGACTTCAAGGTGCGCATCCTCGACTCGGCGGGGGGAACGGCGGCGACCACGCGCGTCATGATCGAGAGCGCCGATGGGGCCGGCCGGCGCTGGACGACGCTCGGCGTATCACCAAACATCGTCGATGCCTCCTACAACGCCCTCTACGACGCGCTGAGCTACAAGCTGTTCCGCGACGGCGCCAAGCCCGCACCCCTAGCCTAGAGCCTCTCCGATCCGGCTGGACTCAGCCGGATCGGAAAGGCGACAAACGAGGCATTGCGAACAGCGCGTTTCCGTTCAGATGGAACCGCGTGAGCGGTTCCATCTGAGCCGAAAACACCCTAGCAGCCATGCCGGCGGCCGGGTTGACCGGCCCGGCGCCGGGGCGGACGATTGCGCCGTGCGAGACGGGGAACCCTCCGACCGACTGTCCGAAGTTGCGCCGGCACCGCCGATCGCGGCGCCGCGCCGCGCGACGGGACGTGTCGTGGCGCGCGCCGTCATGTGGTCGCTCCCGCTGCTCGCGATCGTGGCTGGCGTCCTCTACTGGCTGCAGGGCGGCCGCCACGTCACCACGGACAACGCCTATGTGAAGGGTGATCGGGCGGTGATCGCCGCCGAGGTCAGCGGCGTCATCGTCGAGGTTGCGGTCGCCGAGAACCAGCGCGTCAGCCGCGGCCAGCTCCTGTTTCGCCTCGACGAGCAGCCGCATCGCCTGGCGCTGGCGCGCATCGAGGCCGAGCTTGAGAGCGCCCGCGCCGAGATCCGCGGCCTCAAGGTCGCCTGGCGCCAGAAGCGCGAGGAGATCAAGGCGGCGCAGAGCAAGCAGACCTTTGCCGCCGCCGACTACGATCGCCAACAGGAGCTCGCGCGGCGGCGTATCGCCTCCACGCAGCGGCTCGAAGAGTCGCGGCGCGATCTCGATGTCGCCCGCCAGCGCATCGCCAGCCTCGAGGAGGAGCTCGCGCGCATCGAGACGCAGCTGGTCGGCGACCGGCGGATCCATCCCGACGATCACCCCCGGGTGAAGCAGCTTGCGGCGACGCGGGATGAGGTGCTGCTGAACCTGCGCCGGACCCAGGTCGAGGCGCCGCTCGCGGGCATTGTCGCCCGCCGACCGCTGCCTGGCGGATACGTGACCGCGGGCCAGCCGGTCATGGCCGTGGTGGCCGATGGCGAGCTGTGGATCGAGGCGAACTTCAAGGAGACCGAACTCACGCGCGTGCGGGCGGGCCAGCCGGTGACGATTCGTGTCGACACCTATCCCGACGTCGTGTGGCAGGGCACGGTTGCCAGCATTGCGCAGGCAACGGGCGCTGAGTTCGCTGTGTTGCCGCCGCAGAACGCTACCGGCAACTGGGTGAAGGTGGTGCAGCGCATCGCGGTGCGCATCGATCTGCGCCGGCCCGAAGGCGATCCGCCGCTGCGCGTCGGCATGAGCGCCCATGTCGAGATCGACACCGGCCACTCGCGGACGATCGGCGATCTCTTCGCCGGTCTCGGTCGCGCGCTTGGCTTCGGATCGGGCACCGCGACGGCGCGCGACGACCGGCGGCCATGACCGATCCGGCGGAGCGCCGGCGCCGGCGCATGATCACCCTCGTGGTGATGTCCGCCACGATCATGCACGCGCTGGACGGCACCATCGCCAACGTCGCGCTGCCCAGCATTCAGGGCTCGCTGTTGGCGACGCAGGAGCAGGTCTCGTGGGTGCTCACCTCCTACATCGTGGCATCCGCCGTGGTGACGCCGCTCACCGGCTTCTTTGCAGGCCGCCTCGGCCGGCGTCGGGTGTTCGTCGGAGCGGTGGTCGGCTTCACCTCGGTCTCGATGCTGTGTGGCGCCGCCCAAACCCTTGACCAGCTGGTCCTGTTTCGCGCCCTGCAGGGCGGGTTCGGCGCTGCCCTGATCCCGCTCAGCCAGGCGCTCATGCTCGACACCTACCCGCGGGAAGAGCACGGCAAGGCGATGGCGATCTGGGGCGTGGGCGTCATGCTGGGGCCCATCACCGGCCCCTCGCTCGGCGGCTGGCTGACGGACGAGCTGAGCTGGCGCTGGGTGTTCTACGTCAACCTGCCGGTGGGCATTCTCACCGCGATCGGGCTCTTGTGGCTGGTGCAGGACGGCGCGCACGACCGGCCCGGGCCGTTCGATCACATCGGCTTTGCCTTTCTCGCGATCTCGATCGCGGCTTTCCAGCTGATGCTCGACCGCGGCGAGCAGCTCGACTGGTTCGAGTCGACCGAGATCGCGATCGAGGCGACGGTGGGTGCCGTGGCGTTCGCGATGTTCCTGATCCACATGGCGACGCATCCTCGACCGTTCATGCCGCGCGCCCTCTTCGCCGATCGCAACCTGTCGATCGGGCTGCTCTTTACCGCGCTCGCCAGTCTCATCCTGATGGTGACGGCGACGTTGATGCCGCCCTTCCTGCAACACCTGAAGGGCTATCCGGTGCTCACCACCGGCATGATTCTGGCGCCGCGCGGGATCGGCATGATGGTGGCGATGATGCTGGTGGCGCGCCTGATCGGTCGGTTCGATGCGCGTCTGTTGATCGGGTTCGGCCTCGGTCTCTGTGCTGTGGCGCTGTGGGACATGAGCCGCTTCACGCTGGACGTGAGCGAAAGCCACATTCTGTGGAACGGTGTGCTGCTGGGCTTCGCGCTCGGCTTCGTCTTCCCGCCGGTGAGCGCGCTCAGCTTCGCCACCATCGCGCCCGGTCTGCGCACAGAGGCGGCGGCGATCAACGCGCTCCTGCGCAATCTCGGCGCCAGCGTCGGCATTGCGGTGATGGTTTCCCTGCTGGCGCGCGGCGCGCAAACCAATCGGGCGGGCCTCGCCGAGGGACTGACGCCGCTCGCGCCCAACTGGCCGATGGGGCGCGGTGCGCTCGATCCGGGGCAGCTCGCGCTGTGGAGCGCCGAGATCGACCGACAGGCGGCCATGGTCGCCTATCTGAACGATTTCCGCGCCATCATGTACCTCACGCTGGTCTCGATCCCGTTCCTGCTGCTGATGCGCCGGCAGGCTCTGGCGCTCGCGCGGTAGAGCGCTATAAGCGCCGGCATGGGACGCGCGGCGAAAGGCAAGGCGGTGGGCCGCGAGGGGCCGGTGATCGTGCTGGTCCGTCCGCAGCTCGGCGAGAACATCGGAATGGCCGCGCGCGCGATGCTGAATTGCGGCCTGCAGCAGCTGCGCCTTGTCGCGCCGCGCGACGGCTGGCCCAACCCGACCGCGCAGCGCGCCGCGTCGGGCGCCGATATCGTGCTGGAGCACGCCGAGGTGTTCGACGACGTCGCGTCGGCGGTGGCCGATCTTGAACACGTGGTGGCGACGAGCGCGCGCACCCGCGAACTCGCCCAGCGAATCGTGACGGCGCGCGAGGCGGGCCTGCGGATGCGGGGCTGGGCGGCGGCGGGCGAGGCGACGGGCGTGCTGTTCGGGCCGGAGCGGACCGGACTGGAGAACGAGGATCTCGCCTATGCCGACACGGTGCTGTCGGTACCGCTCAATCCGCAGTTCGCCTCCTTGAACGTCGCGCAAGCCGTCCTGTTGGTCGCCTACGAATGGGCGATGGCGGGCGATGCGACACCGGCCGAACGGATGGCCGAGCACGCGACGCGGCCTGCGACCAAGGATGAGCTGCACAATCTCTTTGCCCATCTCGAGCGCGCGCTCGACCAGTCGGGATTCCTGCGGCACCGCGAGATGCGCCCCTCTATGGTCGCCAACCTGCGCACGCTGCTGCAGCGCGCCGACATGACCGAGCAGGAAGTGCGCAGCTTCCACGGTGTCATCAAGTTCCTGTCCAAAGCCAAGCACAGCGAGGAGTAGCCATGGCCACCACCGCCCGCATTTCCTGGGTCGACGACGCCCTCATGGTGGCCGAGTCCGGCTCGGGCCACAGCGTCACCATCGACGGGTCGGCCGATGTCGGCGGCCGCGACCTCGCCGCCCGGCCGCTCGAGCTGGTGCTGATGGGCATGGGCGGCTGCACGGCGATCGACGTGATCTCGATGCTGCGCAAACAGCGTCAGGACATCACCTCGGTCGTGGTCGATCTCGAAGCCGACCGCGCGGCGGAACCGCCCAAGGTCTTCACGGCGGTAAAGCTCGTCTACCGGGTGCGCGGTCGCAAGCTCAACCGCGCGCTGGTCGAACGCGCCGTCCAGCTCTCCGACAGCAAGTACTGTTCGGCCACCGCCATGATCCGCAAGACGGCCGACGTCACGCACGAGATCGTGTTTGAAGAGGAGCCGGTCGCCTCCTAGCGACCCTGCGATCCGGCTGGATTGCGCCGGGCTGGCAAACCGGAGGACGATGCATCGCCCAAGGCGCGGTTCCGTCAGAGCCGCAAACACTCTAGGGTGCACGACATGTCGACCAGACGCCGTCTCATCGCGACCGCCTCAAGCTTCGCGCTCGCCCCTGCCATCCTGCGTGCGCAGGGGCAGTGGCCCGACCGGCCGGTGCGCTTCATCGTGCCCTTCACGCCCGGTGGCACGACCGACATCCTGGGTCGTCTGGTGGCGGAGGGGCTTGCGCGCATCTTCGGCCAGCAATTCCTGGTCGACAACCGGCCGGGTGCTGGCGCGAACATCGGTGCCGCCGAACTCGCCCGCGCGGCGCCCGATGGCTACACGATCGGCATGATCACGGTGGGCACTCACGCGATCAATCCGGCGCTCTACGCCAAGATGCCGTTCGACCATCTTCGCGACTTCACGCCGATCTCGCTGGTGGCGACGTTGCCCAACCTGTTGTCGGTTCATCCGTCGGTTCCCGCCGATAGCGTTCCCGCACTGATCGCGCTCGCAAAGCGCGACCCCGGCAAGTACACCTTCGGCTCGGCGGGGGCGGGGACGTCGCTTCACCTTGCAGGCGAACTGTTCAACCAGATGGCGGGTGTGCAGCTCCTGCACGTGCCCTATCGCGGCGGCGGGCCGTTGATGACGGACCTGCTGGCCGGCACCGTGCATATGTCGTTCAGCAACATGCCGAGCATCCTGCCGCATGTGCGGTCGGGCAAGGTGCGCGGGCTCGCCGTCACATCGCTCACCCGCAACAAGGAGACGCCGGACCTACCGGCCATCGCCGAGACGCTGCCGGGCTACGAGGCGACCTCCTGGCATGGCGTCGCGGCGCCCGCGGGTCTGTCCGCCGCGCTGCTCGAGCGGCTCAACGCGGCCATTCGGCAGGCGCTGGCCATGCCCGATATCGCGACCAAGATCGACCAGGCCGGCGCCACCGCGGCCCCCGGGTCGCCGGCCGAGTTTCGGCGCTTCATCGTCGAGGAGACCGCGCGCTGGGCGCCGGTGGTGCGGGCGTCAGGGGCCAGGGTCGAGTAGCGACTGCTCAAGTCGTTGAAAGGAAAGGCAATTTCGCGCGCGCCTTTTCGTTTGACTTGGAGCCGCGCGCCCCTATTTTCGCGCCTTCTTCCGGAGAACGTGGCCGGCGGCATTGGGCCGTCGTCCCGCCCCGACCGAAGGGTCGGATCCAGGCCTATCCGGACAACATCGGTGCAAGGAGCCAACGCGTGAGCAAACGCGAGAATTCGAAGTATAAGATCGATCGCCGCCTGCGGGTGAACCTGTGGGGTCGGCCCAAGAGCCCGCTGAACAAGCGCGAGTACGGCCCGGGCCAGCACGGCCAGGGACGCCAGAAGCCGACCGACTATCGCCTCCAGTTGATGGCCAAGCAGCGCCTCAAGGGCTACTACGGCTCGGTGAGCGAGCGTCAGCTGCGCCGCTACTATCTCGAGGCGGTGCGCCGCAAGGGCGACACCGGCGAGAACCTGGTCGAGCTGCTCGAGCGCCGGCTGGACGCGGTCGTGTACCGCATGAAGTTCGCCATCACCGTCTTCGCGTCGCGCCAGCTGGTGAGCCACGGCCACGTCAAGGTGAACGGCCGCCGCGTCAACGTCGCGTCTTACCTGGTGAAGGACAACGACACGATCGAGCTGGTGAGCAAGGCCAAGGAGATGGCCCGCGTCATCGAGGCGACCCAGACGGCCGAGCGCGATGTGCCCGACTACGTCACGGTCGACCACAAGGAGATGAAGGGCACCTACGTGCGTGGCCCCAAGCTCTCGGATGTGCCGTACCCGGTGCAGATGGAGCCGTCGCTGGTGGTCGAGTACTACAGCCGCTGATCCCGGCGCTCCCGATCGAAGACTCTGCGAACCCGCCCCAAGAGGGGCGGGTGTCGTGATTCTGCGCCTGACGTGCGCGCCCGGACCTGCCTATAGTTTCAGTCCGTTGGTTGGGGATTTCGGGGGTCTGCACAGATGGCGCTCACTCGCACGGCGCTGGTCGCGGTTGACCGGGGTGCAACCGCACGTCTCGCCGAATGAACGCGGAGCAGGATGATCCCGTCGGCGCGTTCGTCGCCGGCCCGCGCATCCGGATCGCCGGCCGCGACGGCGGGCCGCTCGCGGGGCTCAGCTTCGCCGCAAAGGATTTGTTCGACGTCGCCGGCACCGCGACAGGCGGCGGCAATCCTGACTGGCCCACTGGGCGACCGGTCGCGACGCGCCACGCGTGGGCCGTGCAGACGCTGCTCGACGCGGGCGCGACGCTGGTCGGCAAGACGATCACCGACGAGGTCTCGCTCGGAATCCTGGGCGAGAACTCGTTCGACGGAACGCCGCTCAACCCGCGCGCGCCGGGGCGCGTGCCGGGCGGTTCGTCGTCGGGATCGGCCGCCGCCGTCGCGGCGGGGCTCTGCGACACCGCGCTCGGCACCGACACCGGTGGCTCCGTCCGCGTGCCCTCAAGCTTCTGCGGTCTCCACGGCATCCGTCCGACGCACGGCTGCATCAACCTTGCCGGCATGATGGCGCAGGCCCCGACTTCCGACACCACCGGCTGGTTCGCGCGCGATGCCGGGACTTTCGCGCGCGTGTCGGCGGTCTTGCTCGGCGAACCGATCGCCGCGCGGCGACCCCGCCAGCTCCTCGTCGCGACCGATGCGTTCGGTTTCGTCGACCCGGCGGTCGCCGATGCACTCAGGCCCATGGTCGAGCGTCTCGGCAGCCTGGTCGGTACCGTCCGCGAGGAGCTGCTGGCGCCGCAGGGCCTGTCGGTGTGGGCGCGCGCGCAGCGCACGCTGCAATCGTCGGAGTCGTGGCTCACCTTCCAGGATTGGCTCGACGCCAGCAACCCGCGCATGGCGTTCTCGGTGGCGCGTGGCCTCGTGCAGGCGTCCGCGATCCCCGAGACCGACAGGGTCTGGGCGGCCTTGATGCGCGAGGAAGCCCGCGCGCGACTGCGTCATCTGCTGGGCGAGGACACGATCCTCTGCCTGCCGACCACGCCCTTCGCCGCGCCGGAGCGTGGGCTGCCGCTCTCGACGCTGCAGCCGTTGCGCGATCGCATCACCTGCCTGTGCGCGCTGGGCGGTTTGGCCGGTCACCCGCAAGTCAGCCTGCCGGGCGCCACGACACGGGAGGGTCTTCCGGTCGGCCTGTCGATCGTGGGTCCGCGCGGCGCCGATGCGCTGCTGATCGCTGTCGCAACTGAGATGGAGCGCCTGACGTGACCGACCTTGCCGCCAACCTGCCGGAGATCGTCGCCGAGGTTCGCGCCCTGTTCGAGCGCTACGAACAGGCGCTGATCGACAAGGACGTCGACGTGCTGGACGCCACCTTCTGGGACAGCCCGCGGACGATTCGGTACGCCATGCACGAGAACGGCTACGGCTTCGCCGAGATTCACGCCCATCGGGTCCGACGACCGCCGGGTCCCGGCATCAAGGAGCGACGGATCCGTCTGGAGATCCTGACGCTCGGGCGCGACATCGCCACGGTCAATCTCGAGTTCAAGATGCGCGGCCGCGATCGCATCGGTCGTCAGAGCCAGACCTGGGTCCGCTTTCCGGAGCTCGGCTGGAAAGTGATCGCCGCGCACGTCTCGACCATGGACACCGAACCGCAATGGTGACGCACCGATGACCCGCGACCCGCCCAAGCTCGGCAACGTGCTGCCACCCGATCCGGAATGGGCCGCGCAACGCCCCGAGCCCGCGCTCGAGCCCGGGCTGCCGATCATCGACCCCCATCACCACCTGTGGGATCGCCCGGGCAATGTCTACCTGCTGCCCGATCTGCTCGCCGACACGAACTCCGGCCACAACATCGTGGGCACGGTCTATGTCGATTGTCGTGCGAACTACCGCGCCGACGGCCCGCGGGAGCTGGCGCCGGTAGGCGAGACGGAATTCGCCAACGGCGTCGCCGCGATGACGGCGAGCGGTCAGTACGGATCGATCCGCGCCTGCGCGGGCATCGTGAGTTACGCCGACCTGCGGCTGGGCGCGCGGGCGCGGGACGTTCTGGAGGCGCAGATGCGCGCCGGCAACGGCCGTTTCCGCGGCATCCGCTACGCGACCGGCTGGGATGCCAGCGAGGAGATCCGGCGCACCCACACCAATCCGCCGAAGGGATTGATGGCCGACCGTACCTGGCGCGAGGGGTTCGCCCAGTTGGCGCCGCTCGGGCTGTCTTTCGATGCCTGGCTCTATCACCCGCAGATCGGCGAGCTGGCCGACCTTGCCGCGGCGTTTCCGGACACGACGATTGTGCTGGATCACGTCGGGGGGCCATTGGGCTACGGTCCCTACGCGGCGCGCCACGACGCCGCATTCGCCGACTGGCAGCGGGCGATGGCTGAGCTCGCGCGGCGACCGAACGTCGCGGTCAAGCTGGGCGGGCTCGGCATGGCGATGGGCTGGTTCGACTTCTATCGCGGCGCGGAGCCGCCCGACTCCGTGACCCTCGCGGCGGCTTACAGGCCGTGGATCGAAATCACGATCGGACTGTTCGGCGCGGATCGCTGCATGTTCGAGAGCAACTTTCCGGTCGACAAGATCAGTTCCGGCTACGGCGTACTGTGGAACGCGTTCAAGCGACTGGCCGCAGGTGCGTCGGCCGCCGAGCGAACTGCACTTTTTTCGGGCACTGCGCGGAGAGTCTACCGACTTGTCCAATAGCTGTTTGACAATCCGATCCACGGTCGTCAGTTTTCGCGCAAAGAATTGCTGCTCCCGAAGGGGGCGGCGGCGGTTGGACGGTCAACGTCTGGCGCAACAGGGGCGGGGCGACAGAGCTTCAAAGGGCGACGTTGTCCGCCGTGGCTTCACGGAGGAATAATCATGCGAGCATTGTCAAAGCTTACAGGGGTGGCGGTTGCCGCCGCCGTCGCGCTCACCGCAACGGTCGCGACAGCGCAGGATCGCAGGGTCCGCATCCAGATGCAGTCGAACTTCGCGTCCACGCTCGCGCTGCTTGGGCCGAACGCGAAGTACACCGTCGATCAGGCCAACCGGCTGTCGAACGGCACTCTCGATATGCGGTTTTTCGAGCCGGGCGCACTAGTGCCGGCGAGCCAGGCCTTCGACGCGGTGTCGTCGGGCGCGCTCGACGCCGCGTGGGCGACGCCTGGGTTCTGGACCGGCAAGGACATCGCCTTCGCGGTGTTCGCGACGGTGCCGTTCGGCCCGGGTCTTGGCGAGTACCTCGCCTGGATGAAGGAAGGCGGCGGCGAGAAGCTCATGCAGGCTCTCTACGCCAAGTACAACATCCACTCGGTCATGTGCCATCTGATCCCGCCGGAGGCGTCCGGCTGGTTCCGCAAGGAGATCAAGACGCTCGACGACCTGAAGGGCCTGAAGATGCGCTTCTTCGGGTTGGGCGCCAACGTCATGCAGAACCTGGGCGTTTCGACCCAGCTGCTGCAGGCCGGCGAAATCTTCCAGGCGCTGCAGCTCGGCACGATCGACGCGACCGAGTTCTCGATGCCGGTGATGGATCTCAGCCTCGGCTTCCACCAGGTGGCCAAGTTCTACTACTTCCCCGGCTGGCACCAGCAGGCGACGGTCGGTGACTTGATCATCAACAAGGCCAAGTGGGACTCGCTGTCGGCGCACCAGAAGGCCGCGATCGAGGCGTCGTGCGACCAGACCGTGCTCAAGGGCATGAGTGTGGGTGAGGCTGTCCAGCCGGCGGCGCTCAAGGAGATCGAGAGCAAGGGCGTGAAGCTCATGACCTGGGGGCCTGAGTTCCTGCAGGCCTTCGAACGCGAATGGAAGAAGGTCGCGGAGGAGCAGGCGCAGAAGAGCCCCGAGTTCAAGAAGGCTTGGGAGTCGCTAAGCGCTTTCCGGGAGACCTACTCGATCTGGCGCGAGCGCGGCTACCTCAAGTAACCGCGGACTGAGACGGACGGCCGCCCCGGTGGGGCGGCCGTTGCCTTGAGGGGGACGGGACATGCAGGGTTTGTTGGGAGTAAGCGACGCCATCGATCGTGCGCTGGCGTGGATCGCGCAACTCTTCGGGTGGCTGTTTGTCGCGCTGGTCGCGGTGATCTGCTGGGACGTGATCACCCGCAAGGTTGGGTTCCAGATCCCCGGATTCGGCTCGACACCGATCCAGGAGCTTGAGTGGCACCTGCACGGTCTGCTGTTCATGTTCTGGCTGGGCTATGCCTATGTACGCAACGTGCATGTGCGCATCGACGTCTTCATCTCGAACAAGACGCCGGTACAGCAAGCCAAGCTCGAGATTTTCGGATTGCTGGTCTTCGCTATCCCCTATTGCGCCCTCGCGACGTACTACGCGTGGGAGTTCGCAAAGATTTCGTTCCTGCAAAACGAGCGCTCGGACGCCCCCAATGGGCTCGCCTATCGCTGGATTATCAAGTCGTGCCTGGTCGCTGGCCTTCTGCTGCTGGATGCGGCCGTTGCTTCCGTCCTGTTCCGCAAGATCGTGATGGTGTTCGGTCCGCCTGAGCTGGCGAAGCGTGCCGCCAGTCCCGCGGCGAGCCACTGAGAGGAGCGGATCATGTACGAATGGATTGGTGATCACCTCTCGGTGCTCATGTTTCTCGTGCTCACGTTCATCATGTTCGTGGGCTACCCGGTGGCGTTCGTGCTGGGCGGCGTCGCGCTGGCGTTCGGCGCGCTCGGCATCGCCTTCGACGTCTTCCGACCCGCGCAGTTCGGCAGCCTGATCCCGCGTATCTGGGGGCAGGCGGTTCAGAACCAGGTCCTGATCGCGGTGCCCATGTTCGTATTCATGGGTACGATCCTCGAGAAATCCGGCATCGCGGACGAGCTTCTGAAAGCGCTGCAGGTGCTCACCAAGCGCATTCCCGGCGGGTTGGCCATGTCGGTCACCCTGATGGGCACGATCATGGCGGCGACCACCGGCATCGTCGGTGCGTCCGTAATCATGCTGACGCTGATCGCGCTGCCGACCATGCTGGCCGCCGGCTATTCCAAGGAATTGTCGGTCGGCACCATCGCCTCGGCGGGCACGCTGGGCATCCTCATCCCGCCCTCGATCATGTTGGTGATCATGGGCGACCTGATGACCATCTCGGTTGGCACGCTGTTCACCGCCGCGATCCTGCCGGGCCTGGTGATGGCGGGCGTGTACCTCGTCTACATCTGCGTCCTGGCGTATTTCCGGCCCGATCTCGCGCCGCCCCTCGCCGCGGCTGCCACGCCGACGGAGTCGGGCGATTTCACGCGGATGATCCTGCGTTCGTTCCTGCCGCCGGCGTTCCTGATCTTCGTCGTCCTGGGGTCGATCTTCGGCGGCTGGGCCACCCCCACGGAGGCGGGCGGAACCGGCTGCGCCGGCGCGCTTCTGCTGGCCTGGTGGAACAAGCGCCTCAACATGAAGATGATGCGCGAGGTGATCGAGAGCTCCGCGCTCACCAACGCGCTGGTGTTCTTCATCATCTTCGGCGCCACGCTCTTCTCGTTCGTCTTCCGCGCGCTGGGCGGCGACGATCTGGTGGCGGAGCTCCTCAAGGCGGCCGGCATCGACACCGGATGGGAAATCCTCATCTTCGTGATGGTGCTCGTGTTCATCATGGGCTTCTTCTTCGACTGGCTGGAGATCTGCCTGATCGTGCTGCCGATCTTCGCGCCGATCCTGGGCAAGGTCGACTTCGCGCCGCATATCGCGTCCAACAAGGAGTTCATGATCTGGTTCGTCTCGATCGTCGCGGTGAACCTGCAAACGGCGTTCCTGACACCACCCTTCGGGTTCGCGCTTTTCTACATGAAGGCGACAGTGCCACCTTCGATAACGATGCAGCACATCTATCGCGGCATCATTCCGTTCGTGGCGCTGCAGCTGGTGGCGCTGGCGATCTGCATGATCTTCCCGGAAATCGTGCTCTGGATGCCGCGGTACTTCGGCTTCCTCGACTGACGCGATGACGCCGCGAGAGACCGTCCCGGCGGACGCACTGATACGCGTCGCCGGGGCGATCGAGCGCGCGCTCGCCCGGTTCGCCGAGGCGTCGGGCTGGCTGATGGTCGTGCTGATGCTTGTCATCTGCTTCGACGTCGTCAGCCGCAAGCTCGGCTTCCAGATGCCGGGCCTGGGCTCCACCCGTCTGCAGGAACTCGAATGGCACCTGAGCACGGTGCTGTTCACGATGTGGCTTGGCCACTGCTACATCCTGAACTCCCACCCGCGGGTGGACACGCTCACGGCCCACCGGCCGCTCGCGACGCGCGCGCGCGTCGAGATCGCGGGGTGCCTGGCCTTCGCCTTGCCCTATGTCGGCGTGGTCGCCTGGTACGGGCTGGGCTTCGCGGTCTCGTCGTGGCGGACAGGCGAAGGCTCGGAGGCGGTGGTCGGGCTGCCGCAACGCTGGATCATCAAGTCGCTGTTCATCGTTGGACTGTGGCTCCTGGCGGCGGCGGTGGTCGCGGTGACCCTTCGCCTGCTCGCCTATCTGCTGGGGCGCGTTCCGGCGGAGACCGCCGATCTCAACATCGAACGCCGGGTCGATCCGACATGAGGGCGGGGAACGGGCACGCGCGCGCGCGGCGGAGGCCGGCGTGATCGCCTGGTTTGCCGACAACCTTGCTCTGATCATGTTCGTGACGATGTTCGTCGTGATCTTCTGCGGCTATCCGGTGGCCTTCGTGCTGGGCGGCACCGGTCTCGCCTTCGCCCTGTTCGCCTGGGCGTTGGGCGACTTCCCGCTGATCAAGCTCTCCAACATCCTGCTGCGCATGTGGGGCGGCGTGGCGGTCGATCCCGTGCTGGTCTCGTTGCCCATGTTCATCTTCATGGGCGCGATTCTCGAGCGATCAGGTGTGGCGAAAGACATGCTCGATGCGTCGCAGGTGATGCTGCGCCGCATGCCCGGCGGGTTGGCGATCGCCGTCATGGTGATGGGCACGATCCTGGCGGCGCCGATCGGGGTCGTTGGTGCGTCGGTCGTCATGCTCTCGCTGATCTCGCTGCCACCGCTGCTCAAGGCCGGCTATGACAAGCGGCTGTCGATCGGCACGATCGGTTCCGCCGGGACGCTCGGCATCCTCATTCCGCCTTCGATCATGCTGGTCGTGATGGCCGAGATGCTGAACACCTCGGCGGGTGCCCTGTTCGCGGCGGCGACGATCCCGGGGTTCGTGCTCTCGGGCCTCTATCTCCTCTACATCTGGGGCGTGGCGCTGGTGCGCCCGGACCTGGCGCCCAAGTTGCCGCCCGAGCACGGGCCGCAGACCTCGCGCGAGACGCTGATCGTCGTGTCCCGCGGCATGCTTCCCATGACGGTGCTGATGGTCGTGGTACTCGGGTCGATCTTCGCCGGTTGGGCGACCGCCACCGAGAGCGCCGGCGTGGGTTGCCTCGGCGCGACCGGCTTCTCGATGGTTTTCCGCGAGCTGGGCGGCGACGATCTCATGCTCAGCATGCTCTACAAGCTCGGCATCGACACGCCATGGGAGATGATGGCGTTCGTGATGGTCCTGATCTTCCTTCTCGGGTTTCCGTTCGAGTGGATCGAAATCTGCCTGATCGTGCTGCCGATCTTCGGGCCGATCCTGATGAAGATGGATTTCTCCAGCCACATCGGCGACATGGTGGGCTTCATGCCGTGGTTCGCCACGCTGGTGGCGGTGAACCTCCAGACCTCGTTCATGTCGCCGCCCTTTGGCGCCACGCTCTTCTACATGAAGGGGACAGTGCCGGCGGACTGCTCGATGACCGATGTCTATCGCGGCATGTATCCGTTCCTCGTCCTGCAGGTGATCGGCCTCGCGCTCTGCCTGGCCTTTCCCGAGCTGAGCCTCTGGCTGCCGCGAATCTCCGGCATGCTTGACTAGAGCGGAATGGGAATAGATGGAACCGCATGCGGTTCCATCTATTCCCATTCGCGCGCCCGATCGGTGTGTGTTTCAGGAGGCACTATGAGTTCAGCTGGTCCCAGGTGAACTCATAGTGCTCTAGAGCGGAATGGGATCGGTGTGTGGTGCAGGAGGCACCACGGGTTCTGAGTCTGGCTGAACTCTTTGTGCTCCAATCCGTCAAAGCATCGCGCCGCCGGCGCGCAGCCTCTCGCGCAACGTGGCGGGATCGATCGCCGGCGCCGGCAGGTTGCCGGCGGCGACCAGGGCCGCGGCGATGCCCACGGCATGGCTCATAGCCATGGCGGTCGGCATGACACGGATCGCGCCATGCGCCTCGTGCGTCGCCGAGAGCCCCCGGCCGGCGACCAGCGCGTTGTCGAGACCCTGCGGCAGGGCGATCCGGTAGGGCAGGGCATAGGCGGTATCCGGTCCCAGCTCCTCGAAGGTGATGGCGGCGCCGGTCGCGTGATGCACGTCGATGGGATAGGCGCCGAGCGCCACCGTGTCCGGAAACTCCGCGCTGCGCCGCAGATCGGCGCCGGTCAGCGTGTAGAGGCCGGCGATCCGGCGGGTCTCGCGGATGCCGAGCTGCGGGGCGAAGGAGACCAGGCGCGCATCGCGGCAGCCCGGCACTTCGGCCGTGATGAAACGGGCCGCGGCCAGGGCCTGCCTGCGACCCTCACGCTCGCCCTCGCTCAGGGCGAACGGATCCGCCGCGTCGATCGCCACGCGCGTGACGTTGAACCAACCATCGTCGCTGCCCGGCACGCGGCTACAATGGAGCGCGGCGCGCGGCAGGGTGCCGGCGGCCACCCCCCGCGCGGCGATCGCCGCCTTGGTCGCGGCGTCCATGCCATCGAAGGCGCGGAAGTCGATCGGGCCCATGCGAAACATCATGGTGGCGGGCTGCAGGGTCTCGCCCTCGTCCAGACCGAGGAACGGGGCGCCGGCCCGCGCCATCAGGTCGAGATCGCCCGAGGCATCGACGGCGACCCGGGGCCGCACCTCCAGGAGGCCGCCCTTGGTGAGCAGCCGCGCCGAGGATACGACCCGCCCGCGCCGCGCGACCTCGGCGAGCTGGCAATGGAACAGCACGCGCACGCCTGCCTCGGCGCACATCGTGTCGAGCACCACCTTCAGCACCTCGGTGTCGTACTCGACGCGATCCATGCGGTGGCCGGTCGACATGATGAAGTGGCCGTGCCCCGAGCTGCCGCCCATCGCTTCCAGCCGCGCCACGATCTCGGCCGCGATGCCGCCCACCGCGCGGCGGCCGGCCCGGGTTTCCCAGCCGACGAACTGTCCGACGGCGCCCGCCGTGGCCGCGCCCCCGAGGAAGCCGTGCCGCTCGAACAGCAGCGTGGTGGCGCCCTGACGCGCGGCGGCGAGGGCGGCCACGGTGCCGGCCATGCCGCCGCCGGCCACCATCACATCGCAATCGATCGGGGTCATGGCGTATCGTTCCCGCCGGCCAGCATGGCATACTCCCGCGCAATCAACAGCCGGAGGAACCCATGAACCCGCTTTCGATCACCCGTCGCGCCGCCATCGCCGGCGCGGCGCTTCTGCCGGTCGCCGCGCGCGCCCAGGCGCCGCTCAAGGTCAACCTCGCGCTTTTGCGGCTCTCCTCGTCGGGTCCGATCTTCATCGCGATGGAGAAGGGCTGGTTCAAGGAAGAGGGGCTCGAGATCGAGCCCAAGTATTTCCAGGCCGCGGCGCAGGTTCCGCTGGCCATCGTGTCGGGCGACGCCGACATCGGCGTCACCGCCTTCACGGCGGGCTTCTACAATCTGGCGGCCAAGGGCGGCTTGAAGGTCGTCGCGGCGCAGAGCGCGGAGCGGCCCGGCTACCAGCTGAACGTGATCGCCGCGACCAACGCCGCGCACGAGGCGGGACTGCGGACGGTCAAGGATCTGGCGGGCAAGCGCGTGGCCATCACGACCACCGGCTCATCGGTGCACTATTCACTGGAGGTGGTGTCGCGCAAACACGGCGTCGATACCAAGGGGATCACCATGGCGGCGCTGCAGACCATCCCCAACATGGTGGCTGCGTTCAAGGGCGGTCAGGTGGACGCAGCGGTGTTTCCCATCACCACCTTCCGGCAGGTTGAATCGGAAGGCAACGGCAAGCCGATCGCCTATGTCGGCGATGAAGTGCCGTGGCAGCTGGGCGCGGTGTTCACCTCGCCGAAGACCATCACCGAGCGGCGCCCGGCCGTCGAGAAGTTCATCGCCGCCTACCGCAAGGGCGCGTCGGCCTACCACACCGCGTTCGGAAAACGGGAGGGCGGGAAGCTCATTCCGGGACCGGGCTACGACGAGATGATCGGCATCCTCGCCAAGGTCGTGGGCCAGCCGGCCGACCGCGTGGCGGCGGGCCTGCCCTTCATCGATCCCGAAGGCCGGCTCGATGTCGGCGACATCTACAAGCAGGTCGCGTTCTGGCAGGCGGCGGGACAAGTGGGCCGCGACGCCGATCCCAAGACCTTCATCGATCTCAGCTTCGTGCGCGGCCACCTCAACGTGCCGAACTGAGCGTATCCGGGACTCCGACGTCGCCCGCCGAGCCGATCTCGACCAGCGTGAAGCGCTGACGACGGCCGCCCGACACAGTCTCGATCTCGCGCGCGCCGCGCTCGGGGTCGATCAGGGCGGTGGTGGCGAGCTCGAGCGTTGGGCCCGGCGGTGTCGCGAGCCGGTGCCGCGCGGTCTGGCGCCAGGCCTGCGCGTCGTCGTCCCACACCCGCGCATAGGAAGTCTCGAGAGCCGCACCGAACGGATGCCGGACCGCGATCCAGGCGCGCTGCAGGAGCGTGAGCGGTGCCAGATCGGCCGCCGGCGCGTCCCGCCACTCTCGGGCCGATGCCGAGAACGGCGACAGGCCGAGCGCCAGCAGCCAGCTATCGAGCAACGGCGCGCGCTTCCTCGTTGGCGGGGAAGCGCTCCAGGACCTGGGCGTAGGCCTGCTTGGCGCCGGCCACGTTGCGCTGCCAGGCGCGGGCGCGGGCGAGATAGACCAGCGCCGTCGCGTCCGACGGCCAGGCCGTCGCGACATCACGCGCGTGCTGCTCCAGGTCAGGCCATTGCTTCAGCGCTTCCTCGCAGATCATGAGCCGCACGTGCGCGGTGTAGTCCCAGGGCGAGATCGTCAGCACCTGGCGCGCCTGTGTCGCGGCGTCCTGCCAGCGCTGCTGGGCGAGCAGCGGCAGGGTGAGTCCGAGCCGGCCGTCGAGCGAGTTGGGATTGGCCTGCAGGATCCGGTTGTAGTGATTGATCGAGTCGTTGTAGCGGCCGTTGAGATAGGCCAGCCAGCCCAGACGCAACCGCGCGAACTCGTGGCCCGAGTCGGCCAGCGGCTGGAGAAGCTGCGCGGCCGCGTCGTAGCGCTTCTCACCTTCGAGCTTGTAGAAGTTGGCGAACACCACATCGTTCTGGGCTAGAGACGGTGCCGACCAGACGCATGCCACCAACGCCAACGAAGCGATCAACTTTTTCACTTGAAGTCCTCCCACCGAGAAATCCTGTCTGAACGGGATACGGCAGGGCGCGGGGCGCCATCCCCGCTCTTTTCACTCCGCCGCGCGCGCCGTGGGGCGGTCGTCTTCCGCCATCCATCGCGTGCCCACCGCCGCGAGGCGGTCCAGGACGTCGTCGAGCTCGTGGCCACGGGTCGTCAGTGAATAGGTCACCTTGGGCGGGATGGTGCGCTCGTAGCGGCGCGCGATCAGCCCGTGTCCCTCCAGCGCCCGCAGGCGCTCCGTCAGCATCTTGGCGGAGACCCCGGTGATCCGGCGCTTCAACTCGCCGAAACGCTGGGGCCCGTGCGTGCGCAGGTTGTAGAGGATGTAGGTCGTCCAGGGCCCCATCAGCATGCGCAGGATGAAATCCATGGGGCAGGACGGCCGTTCGGCCGACTGGGGCGCGATCGCATCCATAGATGCCTCGTTACGAAACGAAACCGGGTAGGAAATCCTTACCCGGTTTCGTCTCTCAAGTCATGCCTCTACTTCTTGCTGATGTTCCAGAGCACCGGCGCCGGCGCCTGCAGCCAGCCCTCCAGCCGGTCCTTCCGGTAGGCACCGAACGCCTTGTACTGGCCCAGCACGAAGTAGTGCGCCTGGTCCATGACGCGGTCCGAGACCTGCATGGCGAGCGCCTTCTGCTTCGCCGGATCCTGTTCGGAGACCATGGCGGCGCGGATCTTTTCCAGATCCGGGTCGCAGGGCCAGCCGAACCACGCCTTGTCGCAGTCGCCGCGGGTGAAGGAATTGCCCACCGGATTGTCGGCGTCGACGGTCGTCGTGGTGGTGAAGAAGATGTTCCAGCCGCCTTGCGTCGGCGGTTCCTTGCGCGAGCGCCGGGCGACCACGGTCTGCCAGTCCATCGCGTGGATATCGACCTTGAAGCCGGCGCGCTCGAGCTGCTGCTTGCCGACCGGCGGCAGCATGTTCGACGACGCCAGATCGGTCTGATGCATCATCAGAATTGGCGTGCCGTCGTAGCCGCTCTCCTTCAGGAGCGCGCGCGCCTTTTCGAGGTTGGGCTTGATCAGCAGATCGCCGTAGGTCTTCTCGTAGGGTGAGCCGCAGACGAGCGGCGCGTTGCAGACGCTATAGATTTCCGGATCGCCGACCTGCGCGCGCAGGAAGTCCTCCATGCCGAGCGCATACATCGCGGCCTGGCGGGCCTTCACGTTGTTGAACGGCGGATGCAGGTGGTTCATGCGCATGACGATCTGGCTCCCGAGCGGGTTCCAGGCGTGCATCGCGATGTTGCGGTCCTTGCGCAGCGTCGGGAAGTGGTCGGGGATCGGCACCTCGATCAGGTCGATCTCGCCGCTCAACAGGGCGTTCACGGCGGTCATCGGGTCGGAGATGGCCAGCCACTCGATGCGGTCCACCTTTGCGACCTTGCCGCCGGCCAGCATCGACGGCGGCTCGTTGCGCGGCTTGTACTTGGTGTTCTTGACGTAGACGACCTTCTCGCCGGGCTTCCACTCATCCCGCTTGAAGACGAACGGACCGGAGCCGATGAACTCCTTGATCTGTTCGTTGGGCGAGGTTTCGGCGATGCGCTTGGGCATCATGAACGGAACGTTCGAGGAGGGCTTGCCCAGCGCGTCGAGGACGAGGCCGAACGGCTCCTTCAGCGTCAGTCGGAACGTGCGGGCGTCGACCGCCACCAACTCGCCGGTGGCCTTCAGCAGCAGCTGGCCCAGCGCGTCGCGCGCGCCCCAGCGGCGGATCGAGGCGACGCAATCCTCGGCGGTGACCGGCTGACCGTCGTGCCACTCCAGTCCCTCGCGCAGCGTGAAGGTCCAGACCAGCTTGTCGGGCGACGTCTCGTACTTCTCGACCATCTGCGGCCGGACCTGCAGCTTGTCGTCCTTCGAGAACAGCACGTCGTAGACGAGGTAGCCGTGGTTTCGACTGATGAAGGCCGTCGTCCAGATCGGATCGAGGATCTTGAGGTCGGAGTGAGCGACCATGCGCAATGTCGTCTGCGCCGTCGCGGGCGACGGCAGCGCCGCCATCGTTGCGCTGGCCGCGATCGCCAGTCCCGCCAGCTTGCCCCACATGCCCATGCCGCGTCCTTTCGGTGTTGGAACTTTCGTATGATAGCAAGGAGTATGCCGCCGGGATAGCCGCGCCGCCGCACGCCTTTCGACCGTTCTAGCGTTCTACGGCGCCCGGTCCTTGCGGCGTTGGATGGGGATCGTACGCGCGCGACTCAGGCGGCCCAGCGCGGTCGCCCGGATGCGCATCTGCAAAGTTGACCTGTCGCGCTCGGCTTGGCCCGTTCCGGGACCTGCGGCCGGGCGCTCTATCGCGCCGGTGTCAGGCGGCGCGTGCCAGCGCGACGCCCTTGTCCTTCAGGAACTGCTCAAGCTCACCGGCCTCGAACATCTCGCGGACGATGTCGCAGCCGCCCACGAATTCGCCCTTCACGTAGAGCTGCGGGATCGTCGGCCACTGGCTGAATTCCTTGATGCCCTGACGCAGCTCCGGGTCGACCAGGATGTTGATCCCGTGGAACCGCACACCGAGCTCGCTCAGCACATCGACCACGGCGGCCGAGAACCCACACTGCGGGAACACCGGCGTTCCCTTCATGAACAGAAGCACGTCGTTGCGCGCGATCTCGTCGCGGATGCGCTCGAACACCTGGGGCTCGCTCATGCTCTCTCTCCTCACGGCGCCCGGAGCGCCCAACCGCGTCAATATAGGGGGCTCAGGGCCGCCGCGCCATGGTCGTCAGCTGAAGGGCATGCAGTTCGCCCCCCATCCGGCCGCGCAGGGCGGCATAGACCATCTGGTGCTGCTGGATTCGGCTCTTGCCTGTGAAGATGTCGCTCACGACGGTCGCGGCATAGTGGTCGCCATCGCCCGCCAGGTCGCGAATCTCCACTTCGGCACCGGGAATGCCCTCGCGGATCATCTGGGCAATCTGGTCGGCGGGCATGGGCATGGCGCGGGCTCCGGTCGGTAAGCGGCGGATATGGGTGCTCGCCACTCGGACTGTCAATCTCGTGGGACCTGTCAGGCCGCCGCGTTCATGTAGGCGGGCAGCCACTCCTCGTGGGCCGACCGCAACTCGGCAAGACCGATCTCCAGAAGCCCGCGCACCGCCAGCGTGTCGCCACCGGAAACGCCGATCCGCCGCGCCTCGACGCCGGCGGCGTGCGCGGCCTCCAGCAACGGCGCTGCGTCGCGGGTGGCGATCAGATAACGCGCCTGATCCTCGCCATAGAGCCAGCCCTGCCGCATCGCGGCGTCAGGGGGAACTTCGATGGTCGCGCCGGTGCCGCCGGCAACGCACATCTCGGCCAGCGCCACCAGCAGGCCGCCGTCGGAGAGGTCGTGGCAGGCCACCACATCCCGCGCCGCAATGCGGGAGCGGACGAAGTCGCCGTTGCGACGCTCCAGCGCGAGATCGACCGGAGGTGGTGCGCCGTCCTCGCGTCCGTGCAACTCGCGCAGCGCCAGCGACTGGCCGAGCCAGCCCGTGGTGCGGCCGATCAACACCAGCGCGAGGCCTCCCTGCGTCAGCCGCGCGCCGACGCCGCGCGCGACGTCCTGCAACAGGCCGACCGCGCCGATCGTCGGCGTGGGCAGGATCGGCCGGCCTTCGGTCTCGTTGTAGAGCGACACGTTGCCCGACACGACCGGGAAGTCGAGCGCCCGGCAGGCCTCCGCCATGCCTGTGATGGCGCCGGCGAACTGACCCATGATCTCGGGCTTCTGCGGATTGCCGAAATTCATGTTGTCGGTGATCGCGAGCGGGAGCGCGCCGGTCGCGGTGATGTTGCGCCACGCCTCCGCCACGGCCTGCCGGCCGCCGGTCTCGGGGTGCGCCTGGACGTAGCGCGGCGTGCAGTCGGAGGTGAGCGCGAGAGCCTTCTGCGAGCCCGGCACCCGCACCAGGGCCGCGTCGCCATCCTGCGGACGGATTGCCGTGTTGCCCATGATGAGGTGATCGTACTGCTTCCAGATCCACGCCTTGCTCGCGAGATCGGGGCAGGACATCAACCGCAGCAGCGAGGCTTTCCAGTCTTTCGGGTCGGACACGCTTGCGGACTGCACCTGCGCAGGCAGCGGCGTCGGCGTCCAGGGCCGCTTGTACATCGGCGCCTCGGTGACCAGCGGCGGGATCGGGATGTTGCCGACCACATCGCCATGCCAGCGCAGCACCATCCGACCGCTGTCGGTGAGGCGGCCGATCACGGCGAAGTCGAGCTCCCACTTCTCGAAGATCTTGCGCGCAAGCTCCTCGCGGCCGGGCTTGAGCACGATCAGCATGCGCTCCTGGCTCTCCGACAGCATGAGTTCGTAGGGGTTCATGCCGGTCTCGCGCATCGGCACGCGGTCGAGCTCGACCTCGACGCCAAGATCGCCCTTCGCCGCCATCTCAAATGACGAGGAGGTGAGGCCGGCCGCGCCCATATCCTGGATGGCCACGATGGCGTCCGTCGCCATCAACTCCAGGCAAGCCTCGAGGAGCAGCTTCTCGACGAACGGGTCGCCGACCTGCACCGTGGGGCGCTTGCTTTCGCTGTCCTCGCTGAACTCGGTCGAGGACATGGTGGCGCCATGGATTCCGTCTCGGCCGGTCTTGGAGCCGACATAGACCAGCGGATTGCCGACGCCGGTGGCGCGCGCGTAGAAAATGCGATCGGCCTGGGCCACGCCCACGGTCATCGCATTCACGAGGATGTTGCCGTTGTAGGCGGCGTGAAAGTTGGTCTCGCCCCCGACCGTCGGAATGCCCATGCAGTTGCCGTACCCGGCGATACCGGCAACGACGCCCGACACCAGATGGCGCGTCTTGGGATGCGCGGGATCGCCGAAGCGCAGCGCGTTCAGGTTGGCGATCGGCCGGGCGCCCATGGTGAAAACATCGCGCAGGATGCCGCCGACACCCGTCGCCGCGCCCTGGTAGGGCTCGATGTAGGACGGATGGTTGTGGCTCTCCATCTTGAAGACGCAGGCCTCACCGTCGCCGATATCGATCACGCCGGCATTCTCGCCCGGGCCCTGGATCACCCAAGGCGCCTCGGTCGGCAGCTTCTTCAGCCACACTTTCGAGGATTTGTAGGAGCAGTGCTCGCTCCACATCGCCGAAAAGATGCCGAGCTCCACCAGCGTCGGGTCGCGCCCCATGATGCGCAGCAGCCGCTGGTACTCGTCGGGCGCCAGCCCATGCTCGGCGACGATCGCCGGCGTGATCGCGGGCTCGTTGGGCAGCTTCACCGGCGGATTGCGTTCGGAGCTCACGACAGGGCCTCCACCAGCCCCTCGAACAGCCCGCGTCCATCGCCACCGCCGAACAGCGGCTCGATGGCATTCTCCGGATGGGGCATCATGCCCAGCACGGTCTTGCCTTCGTTGAAGACGCCCGCGATGTCGTTGATCGACCCGTTGGGATTGCCCGTGCCGCCCCGCGTGCCGTCAGGGGCGCAGTAGCGGAACGCGACCTGGCCCCGATCCTCCAGCCGGCGCAGCGTCTCGGCGTCGGCGAAATAGTTGCCTTCGGCGTGCGCCACCGGCACGCGGATCACCTGGCCCGACTGATATCGGTTGGTGAACAGGCTCTGCCCGGTCTCGACGCGCAGATGGACGTCGCCGCAGATGAACTTGAGCTGCCGGTTGCGCATCAGGACGCCCGGCAGCAGCCCGGCCTCGGTGATGATCTGGAACCCGTTGCAGACGCCCAGCACCGGAACGCCGCGAGCGGCGCGGCGCTTCACCTCGGCCATCACCGGCGACTGCGCCGCCATCGCGCCGCAGCGCAGATAGTCGCCGTAGGAAAAGCCGCCCGGCACCACGATCAGGTCGGCCGCATCGAAGTCGCCGTCCCCGTGCCACACCATCTGCGGCTTGCGCGCGGTCACCAACTCTATCGCCCTTGCTATGTCGCCTTCCCGGTTCGAACCGGGAAACACCAGAACCGCCGCCTTCATCGTCGCCTCAGCTCAGGATCTCGATCGAGTAGTTCTCGATCACCGTGTTTGCGAGCAGCTTGCGGCACATCTCATCCAGCCGGGTCCGCGCCGCAGCGGCATCGGTGCCGGCGAGCTCCAGCTCGATGAACTTGCCCTGGCGCACCTCCCCCACCTCCGGGAAGCCGAGGCGATTGAGCGAGTGGCCGATCGCCTTGCCCTGGGGGTCGAGGACGCCGTTCTTCAACGTCACATGCACGCGTGCCTTCATGTCGTCTCACTGCAACGTGGTGGGGCCGCGCACATCGCCCGGTCCCTGGTCAATCAGGATGCCAAGCCGCCGCGCCACCTCCTGATAGGCTTCCTCGACCTTGCCGAGGTCGCGGCGGAAACGGTCCTTGTCCATCTTTTCGTTGGTGCGGAGGTCCCACAGGCGGCAGCTGTCCGGGCTGATCTCGTCCGCCAGCACGATGCGCACCGTGTCGTCCTCGTAGAGCCGGCCGAACTCGATCTTGAAATCGATCAGCTTGATGCCGCAGCCAAGGAACAGGCCGAACAGGAAATCGTTCACCCGCAGCGCGAGCGCCACCATGTCGTCGATGTCCTGCGGATTGGCCCAACCGAAGGCGGTGATGTGCTCTTCGGTCACCATCGGGTCGCTGAGCTGGTCGTTCTTGTGGAAGAACTCCATGATTGAGCGCGGCAGCTGCGTGCCTTCGGTGACGCCAAAGCGCGTGGCGAACGAGCCGGCGGCGTAGTTGCGGACCACCACCTCCAGCGGAATGATCTCGAGCTCGCGTACGAGCTGCTCGCGCATGTTCAGGCGACGGACGAAATGGGTCGGAACGCCGATCTCGCCCAGCTTGGTCATTAGGTATTCGGAGATGCGGTTGTTGATCACGCCCTTGCCCGTGATCGTGCCCTTTTTCTTGTTGTTGAAGGCCGTCGCATCGTCCTTGAAATACTGCACGATCGTGCCCGGCTCGGGGCCTTCGTACAGGATCTTGGCCTTGCCCTCGTAGATGCGGCGGCGGCGGGACATTCAGCTACTCCTCGGCCGACGGGGCGGCCCGTCCGCCGGCGCGGCGGACTATGTCGGAAAACCCCCGGTGGGGGACTGGGGAAATTTTGATTGCCAAAAATGACGCTCCCGTCATATTGGCCTCCACGGAGCAGGGATCAATGACCGAGCAAATCACCTACGACAAAGCCTATGACGCCGTTGGCCCGAACGATTTTCCAGCCATGCTGGAGGTCCCGCGCTACGGCCGGCGCACCGATGCCTTCGACGGCATCATTTCCGCGACCCACGACCATTTCTGGGACCCGCTGGACAAGGCCTATATCGACTTCGATCAGCCCTTCGATCTGCAACGCACACCGATCGTGCCGCTCGACATGACGGTCGAACTGAAGAGCGCCGTCGCCGACCGGCTGGACGAGGGCCAGAAGATCCAGCTGACCAACGACGTGATGCACTGGTCGGTCTCAAACCTGCTCCATGGCGAGCAGGGCGCCCTCTCGCTGTCGGCTAGCCTCTGCCACATCCTGCTCGATCCGGGCGCCCAGGAATACGCCGCCAACCAGGCCCGCGAGGAGGCTCGCCACGTCACGGGCTTCAGCCGCTATATCGCTGTGCGTTGGGGCAAGCCGCTTCCGGTGGGACGCACCATCTCCACGGTGCTGCAGGACCTGGTCTCCACACCGGAGGTCTACAAGAAGATTGTCGGTATGCAGATGCTGATCGAGGGGCTCGCGATGGGCTCGTTCGCGACGCTGAACGCCAGGACCAACGATCCGGTGCTGCGGCGACTGGTTCAGCTCGTGATGAGCGACGAGGCCTTTCACCATCGGTTTGGCCGCATCTGGGCGCAGCGCACCATCGGCAAGCTGACAGAGGATGAGCATCGCAAGGTCGAGGATTGGGCCGCGCAAATCTTCCAGATGCTGCTGTTCAACCTGATCAACGCCGAGCAGAAGCAGGTGATCTACGGCAAGTACGGGCTGCACTGGGAGTGGGTCCGCGACGCCGTGAAGGAAGCATTCGGCGATGATCAGCGTCGCGAACAGCTGAAGGAGAGCACCAACATCTTCCGGGTGCTCATCAAGACGCTGCTGCACGCCGGCATCATCACCCCGCGCACCGCGCCGCTCTACGCCGTCTGGGTCGACATGAAGGAGCTGGAGGCCGAGGGCGACGCCATTCCGGGCGACATCGTGGCCGAGGAAATGCTGGTGACGCTGCGCGAGATCAACTCCCGCCGCAAGCGCATCGTCTCCAAGGATATCGCCGCCGCGGCGAGCTGAGCCACCCCCGGCGGGTCCCGGGGCTGGCCGCCGATCCGAGAAAAGGCTTGCGCGGGGCGCGCGCATTTGATTCCTTGCTCCTTGGGGGCTGAGAGGGGTTCAGGAGCCGTCGTGACGGAACCCTTGCCTGTGCCTATCGAACCCGCCCCACCACCCGCCGCGCTGGCCCGCCAGCTTGCTACGCAGCGCGCCCGGCGCACCTCCGATCCGCTGATCTCGATCATCGTCCCGGTGTTCAACGAGGAAGAGTCGGTCGACCTCTTCTGCGACACGCTGATCCCGCTCCTCGAGCGCGGCCGTCTCCGCTTCGAGATCGTGTTCGTGAACGATGGATCGCGCGATGGCACTTTCGAGCGCCTGCTGCTGCGCGGTACCGACGACGCCCGGCTGCGGGTCGTCAATCTCAGCCGCAACTTCGGCAAGGAGGCCGCCATGACGGCCGGCATCGACCAGGCGCGGGGCGACGCGCTGGTGCCGATGGATATCGACCTGCAGGACCCGCCCGAAGTGATTGAGGCGTTCGTCGCGCGCTGGCGGGAAGGCTACGACGTCGTCTACGGCGTCCGGACCGAACGCGCGAACGATACAAGGGCCAAGCGGGTCTCGGCCGGATGGTTCTATCGCATCTTCAACTCGCTCTCGCCGGTTCGCATTCCGGCCAATGTCGGCGACTTCCGCCTGGTCGATCGCCGCGCGATCGAGGTGCTGCGCCAGTTGCCCGAGCGCAACCGATTCATGAAGGGGCTGTTTGCCTGGGTCGGCTTCAACGCCATCGGCGTCGAGTACAGCCGGCCGGCCCGCGCGGCCGGCTCGACCAAGTTCAATTTCTGGCGGCTCTGGAACTTCGCTCTCGACGGGCTGGTGAGCTTCTCGACGGCCCCGTTGCGGGCCTGGTTCTATGTCGGGCTGGTGGTCGCGGCGGTCGCGTTCATCTACGCCACCTTCATCACCACCCGGGTGATCATCTTCGGTGTCGACACGCCGGGCTTCGCCTCGCTGTTCGTTGCCGTTCTGGGACTGGGTGGCATCCAGCTCCTGTCGCTCGGCATCATCGGCGAGTACCTGGGACGCCTCTTCCTCGAAGTGAAGGGCCGGCCCATCTACGTCGTGGAAGGCGTCTACGAGTCCCCGCCGCGGGAACCGACGGCGGACTGAGCACATGGACCTCAAGGAAGAAGACATTCTGGGCGCAGATATCGGCCGCCACTGGTACTACCGCGCCAAGGCGGCCGCGCTGCGCCGCGCCGTGGGCGGTCTGGCGCCGCGACGCTTGCTCGATGTCGGCGCGGGCTCCGGCTTCTTCTCGCGGCATCTGCTGGCGGAGAGCGGCGCCGAGAGCGCGCTGTGCGTCGATATCGGCTATGCGGCGGATCGCGACGACAGCCATGCCGGCAAGCCGGTTCTGTATCGTCGCGGCTGCGACGCGACCGACTGCGATCTCGTCCTGATGATGGACGTGCTGGAGCATGTCGACGACGATTCGGGACTGGTGCGCCACTACGCCGAGAGGGTGCCCTCGGGAGCGCACTTCCTCGCGACCGTTCCGGCCTTCCGTTTCCTGTGGAGCGGCCACGACGTCTTCCTGGAGCACAAACGGCGCTATCGGCTGCCCGAGATCGAGGCGACGATGAAGAAGGCCGGCCTCGAGGTCGTGCGTGGAGCCTACTTCTTCGGCGCGATTTTCCCGCTCGCCGCGGCAGTGCGGCTGCTGCAGCGCGGCGATGCGCGGCCGCGGTCGAGCCTCGCCCGCCACTCGGCGCCGGTGAACGGGGCGCTGGCCGCGCTCTGCGCGCTCGAACTGCCGGTGTTCTCGATCAACCGGCTGGCGGGTCTCTCGGCCTTCGTGCTGGCCCGCAAGCCGTAGGGCGACGGCGGGTCAGGCCTTGGTCTCACTCATGACCTGGGCCTTGGCATCGATCATCAGCTTCTCGCCCTGGCGGCGGATCGCGGCCGCGTCGGTTGCCTTGCCGGCCGCGCCGAGATCAGCGATCAGCTTGGCCACGACATCGTCGTCGCCGGGCTTGTCGAAGTCGGACATCACGACTTCTTTGGCATAGGCTTCCGCGGCCGCGCCGCTCTTGCCCATCAGACCCGCGGCCCACAGGCCCAGCAGCTTGTTCTTGCGGTTGGTCACCTTGAACTGAAGCTCCTGATCCTTCTCGAATTTCTTCTCGAAGGCTTTCTCGCGGTCGTTGAAGGTCGTCATTGAAGGCTCCGTGACAGGGTCGTGCCTGATCATGGTTGCCCGGCGGGCCGCTTTCCAGTGCGGCGGGGCGACGCCGTGATAGGCTTGTCCAATCTTGAGGGAGGGTATCATGTCCGTCGTCCGACACGGGCCGGGGTGTGGCTGCGCCGTCATGGGCCGCCGGTCGCTGTTCGGCCTGGCCAGCGCCGGCGCCATCGCAAGCGGTGTTCCAGCGCGCGCGGCGGGTGGGAGCTACGAGGCCATGCTGGTGAATTGCATCGACCCGCGCTTCACGACGTCGTCCTGGGCCTGGATGGCCGGGCGGGGCTTCAAGGACCTGTACAGTCAATTCACGATCGCTGGCGGCCCGATCGGGGTCGTCTCGCCGCGCTTTCAGGACTGGCACGGCGCCTTCTGGGACAATCTCGCGATCACCGTCCAACTCCACAGCGTCAAGCGGGTTGTCGGTCTCACCCACCGCGACTGCGGCGCGGCGGCGCTCGCCTTCCCGAACTCGGCCAAGGGAGACAGGGCAATGGAGAACCTCGATCATGCCGGCGCGCTGCGGGTCTTCGCGGCCGCGGTCCGGACGCGCCAGCCGGCGTTGCGGGTCGATCTCGGCATCATGGCACTGGACGGCTCGGTCGACCTGGTGACCTGAGGGCGCGCGGAATGCGCCCCCCGTGCTAGAGTGGGGCCAAGAAAAACGCTGCCTAGGGAGGATCAAATGGCCGTCCGTCGTCGTTTGTTGCTGGGAGCCGCCGTCGCCGCCGTCGCCGCACCCGCCGTCCTGCGCGAAGGGTTCGCCCAAGCGCCCGAAGTCACGCTCAAGCTGCATCATTTCCTGCCGCCGGTGTCGAACCCACATCAGCGGTTTCTCGTGCCGTGGGCGCGCAAGGTCGAAACGGAGTCCGGCGGGCGCCTCAAGATCCAGATTTTCCCCGCCATGCAGCTCGGCGGCGCGCCACCTCAGCTCTTCGATCAGGCGCGCGATGGCGTCGCGGATATCGTCTGGACGCTCCCCGGCAACACCCCGGGCCGCTTCCCCGGGATCGAGGCGATGGAGTTGCCGTTCGTCGCCCACAAGCGCGGCATTGCCAATTCTCGCGCTCTGCAGGAGTACGCCGACAAGAACCTCCGCGACGAGTTCAAGGAGGTGCATCCCATCGTGTGGTGGGCGCATGACCACGGGCTCATCCATGCCGGCAAGCAGATCCGGACGATGGAAGATCTCAAGGGCCTCAAGCTGCGCTTTCCGACCCGCCAGGCGGGCGAGGCGCTGAAGGCGCTGGGGGCCAGCGCCATCGGCATGCCGATCCCGCAGGTACCGGAGAGTCTCGCGCAAAAGGTGATCGACGGCTGTGTGGTGCCCTGGGAAGTCGTGCCGGCCATCAAGGTCCACGAGCTTCTCAAGTTCCACACCGAGATTCCGGGGTCGCCGACCCTCTACACCTCGACCTTCATTCTCGCGATGAACAAGGCGAGCTACGGCAAGCTCGCGCCGGAGGCCAAGCGGGTCCTTGATGCCAACTCTGGCATGCCGGTGGCCGAGATGGCCGGAAAGGTCTGGGACGATGCCGGCGCGGTCGTCGCTGACATGGTGGCCAAACGCGGCAACACCATCAGCGCGATCTCGGCCGACGAGGCAGCGCGCTGGCGCAAGACCACGGAGCCGGTCATCGCGGCCTGGATCGAGTCGGTGAAGGCCCGCGGGCTGGATGGCGGCAAGTTGCTCGAGCAGGTGCGCGCGCTCGTGGACAAGCACAAGGTCGCCTGAGCCGGACCGTCCGGTGGGCGAAAACGGCCCGGTCCTGCGCGCCGCGCGGATGATCGCGCTCGCGGGCGCATCGCTCGCGCTCGCGGCCGCGGCCTTGGTCACCCTGAGCGTGACCGCGCGTTGGCTGACGTCGCGGGGGGTGCCCGGCGACTTCGAGCTGGTGCAGATGGCGAGCGCAATCGCCATCTTCTCCTTCCTGCCGCTCACCCAGCTGCGCTCGGCCAATATCCTCGTCGACACGTTCACGCGCGTGTTGCCGCCTTGGGTCGCGCGTGCGCTCGACGGCGTCTGGGACCTCGTCTACGCGGCGGCCGCCGGCCTGATCGCCTGGCGTCTGGCGCTGGGGGCTGCTGACGCGCTGCGCTCCCAGACCGGCACGATGGTGCTGCTGTTGCCGATCGGCTGGGCGATCGCGGTCTGCGCGGCGCTGATGGCTGTCCTTGCTGTCGCCGGTGTCCTGACCGCCGTCGGGCGTTGGTCGGTTTCCCGCGAGGAGCGATCGTGACCGATACAATGGTCGCGGTCTCGGGCTTCGCTGTCATGCTGGCGCTGATGGCGGCACGCATGCCGATCGGGCTCGCCATGCTGGTCGTGGGCGGCGCGGGCTACGCGTGGCTCGGCGGCTGGGCGGTGTTTCTGAACTACATCAAGGCCACGCCGTACCATAACTTCGCCAACTACACGCTCTCGGTCATACCGCTCTTCATCCTGATGGGCGCGCTGGCCGAGAAGTCGGGCCTCTCGACCGCGCTGTTCCGGGCGGCCTCGGCCCTGGTCGGTCATTTCCGCGGCGGGCTCGCCATGGCGTTGATCGGGGCCTGCGCGGCCTTTGGCGCGATTTGTGGGTCCTCGGTCGCCACCACGGCCACCTTCGGCCGCGCCGCCCTGCCGGAGTTTCAACGCTATCGCTACGATCCCGGCTTCGCGGCGGGAACGGTCGCCGTCGGCGGCACGCTCGGCATCCTGATCCCGCCCTCGGTGATCCTGGTGGTCTACGGCATCTCGACCGAACAGAACATCGCCAAGCTCTTCATGGCGGCGCTGATTCCCGGCTTGATGGCGGCGGCCTTCTATTGCGCCGCCATCGCCTGGCTGGTGCGCCGGCGCCCGGAAATCGGCGCGGCGTTGCCCCGCGCCTCCGCGAGCGAGACCGCACGGGCGGTTCGCGCGGCCTGGCCCGCCTTGCTGGTCGCCGCGCTGGTCGTTGGCGGCATCTATGGCGGTGTCTTCGCGCCGACGGAGGCCGCCGCGGTTGGCGTGATCGCCATGCTCACCGTGGCGGTGGGGGTAGGCGGCATGCGCTGGGGCGGCCTGAAGGCCGCGCTGCTGCAGACCGCCGAAACCACCGGCATGATCTTTCTCATCCTGCTGGGTGCCGATGTATTCAACGCCTTTCTCGCGCTCTCGCAACTGCCGACAGCCGCCGCCGAATGGGTCACCTCAGCCGCCTGGCCGCCCTATCTGGTGATCGCGATCTTGCTCGGCTTCTACATCGTCCTGAGCGCCATCATGGACGAGCTCGCGATGATCCTGCTGACGCTGCCGGTCTTCTTCCCGATCGTGCAGGCGCTGGATCTCGGCTTGGCGCCGGATGAGGCGGCCATCTGGTTCGGCATCCTGGTGCTGATCGTCGTCGGCGTCGGTCTCACCGCGCCGCCGATCGGGCTCAACGTCTTCGTCGTGTCCGCGATCGCCCGCGATGTCGGATTGCCCAAGATCTACCGCGCCGTGCTGCCGTTCATCGGGGCCGATCTTGTGCGGCTGGGGCTGGTCTTCGCGTTCCCCGCGCTCGCGCTGGCGACGGTTCGCCTGCTGACCTGATCGTCAGCCGAACACCCGGGTGAAGATCGTGTCCACGTGCTTGGTGTGGTAGCCCATGTCGAACAGCGCCTCGAGCTCGGCCGCCGGCAACACGCGAGCGATGTCCGCGTCGGCGCGGCAGAGTTCCAGGAACGAACTGCCCTCGCGCCACGATTTCATCGCGTTGCGCTGGACGGCCGCGTAGGACTCCTCGCGGCTCAACCCCTTCTGCGTGAGGGCGAGCATCACGCGCTGGGAGAAGACCAGGCCGCCCAGCGAGTCGAGGTTGGCCTTCATGCGCTCCGGATAGACCACCAGCTGGTTCACCACACCGGCGAGCCGCGCCAGCGCGAAGTCGAGCGTCACCGTGGCGTCCGGTCCGATGCCGCGCTCGACGCTCGAATGCGAAATGTCGCGCTCGTGCCACAGCGCCACATTCTCCAGCGCCGGGACGAGTTGGGCACGCACCAGACGCGCAAGCCCCGTCAGGTTCTCGGTCAGGACCGGGTTGCGCTTGTGCGGCATCGCCGAGCTGCCCTTCTGGCCCTCGGAGAAGAACTCTTCCGCCTCGCGCACCTCTGTCCGCTGCAAGTGGCGGATCTCGGTGGCGAGATTCTCCACGGAGGAGGCGGTGATGGCGAGCGCCGCGAAGAAGGCCGCGTGCCGGTCGCGCGGGATCACCTGGGTGGAGACCGGTTCGATCGCCAATCCCAGGGCGCGTGCGACGTGCTCCTCGATGCGCGGATCGATGTTGGCGAACGTGCCGACGGCGCCGGAGATGGCGCAAGTCGCGATCTCGGCCCGCGCTGTCGCGAGGCGCTGGCGGTTGCGGGCGAAGGCCGCGTAGTGGCCCGCCAGCTTCACGCCGAAGGTCGTGGGCTCGGCGTGGATACCGTGGCTGCGCCCGATGGTCAGCGTCAGTCTGTGTTCGTGCGCGCGCTTGGCGATGGCGTCGAGGAGAAGGTCGATATCCTCGAGCAACAGGTCGGCCGCCTCCGTAAGCTGGACGGCAAAGCCGGTGTCGAGAACATCCGACGAGGTCAGGCCCTGATGCACGAAGCGGGAGTCCGGCCCGATGAACTCGGCCAGCCAGGTCGTAAAGGCGATGACATCGTGCTTGGTGACGCGCTCGATCTCGTCGATCCGCGCCACCTGCCGGGCCGGCTCCTGTTTCAGCGCCGCCATGGCGTGCGCGCCGCCCGCCCAGATCGCCGTCGCCGCCTCGGCCGGGATGATGCCGATCTCCGCCATCGCCTGGCAGGCATGGGCCTCGATCTCGAACCAGATGCGAAACCGGTTCGCCGGCTCCCAAATGGCCGTCATGCGGGGGCGCGTGTAGCGGGGGATCATGGGCGGCTTTTACCGCCGGGCGGGCCCGTCCGCCATGTTAGGAAAGGCGACCCATGACCGCGCCCACCCTCCAGCCGCTATCTGCCTGCCCCCGCACCGTGCTGGCGAGGATTCGGGGCGTCTTCACCGACATCGACGAAACGGTCTCGACGGACGGCCGCCTGACCGCCGAGGCCTACGGCGCCCTGGAGGCCTTGAAGGCAGCGGGATTGACGGTGGTGCCTGTCACCGGCCGCCCCGCGGGCTGGTGCGACCACATCGCTCGGTTCTGGCCGGTCGACGCTGTGGTGGGCGAGAACGGCGCCTTCTGGATGTGGCTGGACCGGGCGGCCGGCCGTTTGCGGACCCGCTTCGTCCAAAGCCCGGAGGTGCGGGCCGAGGGGCGGCGTCGGCTCGATGTGATCCGGGAGGAGGTCCTGCGCGTGGTGCCAGGTGCCGGGATCGCCTCCGATCAGCCCTACCGCCTTGCCGACCTCGCGGTGGATTTTTGCGAGGATGTGCCCGCGCTCGATGGCGCAGCGGTGGATTGGATCGTGTCGATTTTCACCGCGCATGGGGCGCAGGCCAAGGTGAGCTCGATCCACGTCAATGGCTGGTTCGGCGACTACGACAAGCTGTCCACGACGCGGCTGGCGATGCGCGAGACCTTCGGGGTCGACCTCGATGCCCAGCGCGACGCCTGGGTTTTCGCGGGCGATTCGCCCAACGACTCGCCCATGTTCGGGTGGTTCCCCAATGGGGTGGGCGTCGCCAATGTCCGGGAGTTCGCCACGCGCATGCCGGCCTTGCCCCGCTGGATCACCACGGCAAAGTCAGGCGCCGGTTTCGCCGAACTCGCCCGCGCCATCTTGTCAGCGCGCGCCGCATCGCCGGCCTGACGTCACGCGGTCGCCGGCTCGCTTGACCGGGTGTCGGCGGCTTGGGAGGGTGCGTGCCGCAAAGCGGCGCTGCGGCGCCAAACAAGGGGGAAACGAGATGCGTTTGTGCACGATCCGCTCGGGCAAGGGCTCCGCCGTGGGCGTCAAGGTCGGGGGCGGCAAGATCGTCGATCTGTCAAAGCAGATGCCGCGCGGGCCGAAGACCATGACCGAGGTGCTGGCCGGCGGCCGCGCGCTGCAGGCGGCCATCGCCAAGGCCTGCGCCAAGCCCAAGGCGGGCGCTCTGGTGTCGGAGAAGTCGGCCAAGTATCTGCCGCCCGTCACCAACCCGGGCAAGATCCTCTGCATCGGTCTCAACTATCGCAAGCACGCCGCGGAGACCGGCAGTCCGGTCCCGACCTATCCGGTGGTGTTCGTGCGCTTCATCAGCACGCTGACGCCGCACAACGGCAAGATGCCGCGTCCGACGGCCTCGCCGCAGCTCGACTGGGAAGCCGAACTCGCCGTCGTGATCGGCCGCAAGGGTCGCAATGTGGCGAAGGAGAAGGCGCTGTCGCTGGTCGGCGGCTACGCCTGCTTCAACGACGGTTCGGTGCGCGATTGGCAGCGCAAGTCGGGCGGCCAGTTCACGCTGGGCAAGAACTTCGATGGCACGGGCGGCTTCGGACCCGACATCGTGACGCCGGACGAACTGCCCAAGGGCGGCGCGCCTCTGCGCATCCAGACGCGGGTGAACGGCGTCACCATGCAGGACAGCAACACCGACGATCTGATCTTCGATGTGCCGACGCTGATCGCCGAGCTCAGCAAGGTCATGACGCTGGAGCCGGGCGATGTGATCATCACCGGCACGCCCTCGGGTGTGGCCATGGCGCGCGATCCGCAGCCCTGGCTCAAGCCGGGTGACGTTTGCGAGGTCGAGATCGAGAAGATCGGCACCCTGCGCAACGTCGTCGTGCAGGGCGCCTGATCGTCTACTCCGCGGCGAGCGCCGGCTTGGCCGGCGCCGCCTGCGCGCCGATCAGCACCTCGGCGATCTGCACGGCGTTCAGCGCCGCGCCCTTCCGCAGGTTGTCGCCGACCGCGAAGAGAACGAGGCCGTTCGCCACCGTCGGATCGCGGCGCACGCGGCCCACGAACACCTCGTCGCGTCCCGTCGCTTCCAGCGGATTGGGCACGTCGGTCACGATCACGCCCGGAGCCGCTCGCAGAAGCTCAAGCGCGCGCTCGACCGAGATCGGCCGGTCGAACTCGACGTTGAGCGACAGGGCGTGGCCGGTGAAGACCGGCACGCGCACGCACGTGCCCGACACCGGCAGGCCGGGGATCTCGAGGATCTTGCGCGTCTCGTCGCGCAGTTTGATCTCCTCCTCGGTGTAGCCATCCTCGACCAGTTTGTAGTTGAGCGGCACGACGTTGAAGCCGAGCGGAACCGCCCACTTCTTGTGCTCAAGCGCGACCGCGCGGCCATCGCGCGCCAGCGCGTCCACTCCTTCGGTCGCGCGGCGAAGCTGGCTATCGAGCTCGCGAACACCCTCGACGCCCGCACCCGACGCCGCCTGGTAGGTGCTGGCGACCAGCCGCTTCAGGCCGGCCTCTGCGTGCAGCGGCTTCAGCACCGGCATCGCGGCCATGGTGGTGCAGTTGGGATTGGCGATGATGCCCTTGGGCAAATTCCCGATCGCATGCGGGTTCACCTCCGAGACCACAAGCGGCACGTCGGCATCGCCGCGCCAGGCCGAGGAGTTGTCGATCACCACCGCGCCCGCCGCCGCGACCCGCGGCGCGAGCTCGCGCGAGGTGCCGCCGCCGGCCGAGAAGAACACGATGTCGAGGCCGCGATAGTCGGCGGTCGCCGCATCCTCGATCGTGATCTGGCGGCCCTGCCACTCGACCTGCTTGCCGGCCGAGCGGGCCGACGCGAACAGCCGCAGCGTGCCCACGGGGAACTTTCGCTCCGCCAGGATCTCGGCCATCAGGCCGCCGACCAGGCCGGTGGCGCCGACGATGCCGACAGCGCGGGGGCGGGGGGAGGTTGGGCTTGCGGACATCTCATTCTCTCCTGCTATGGGCCGGGCGGGGGAGCCTGGATATGCAAAAGGCCCCGTCTGTCCGGCGGGGCCTTCGGTCGGGATCGTCGCAAGACGATCAGCGCGCGCGAACCCCCGTCCCCCGGAATTTCCCGGTGGTCTTCTTCGTCGGGGTTTTGGTCGCGAAACGCAGCATGCGAAGGTGGATACGTGAGGATGCCCCGGTTGTAAAGCGGGCGCGAAGTCGCGGTCCGCTCAGACCCGCGGCCGCTTCGGCAGCTCCGGCAATCCGGCCAGCGTCAGCCGGGTGGCGAACTCCGTGGCGCTTGCCGGGTCTGCGGGCTCGCGGGCGACCATGATCACCGACATCTCGAAGGCGATTCCGGAGATTGCGGCGGCGAGGTAGCCCACATCGGTCTCGGGAAGGATGCTCTTCGCCATCGCCGCCCGCAGGTCCTCGATCAAGGCTTGGCCGAGCGCGCGGACATCCGGCCGGTCCAGAAGCGTGCGGATCGCGGTGAAGTTCCGTCGCGCGAGCGCCAGCAGCTCGGGGTCCTCGACGATGAAATTGAAATAGACCGCGTAGCTCGCGCGCAGGAACTCTTCGGCCGTGCGCGCGCGGGTCCGGCCCTCGCGGTGGCGGCGCAGGATCTCGCCGGTGAGCTCGCCAACGACCGCCTCGAAGACCTCGTCCTTGTCCTTGAAGTAGTTGTAGAACGTCCCCGAGGCGAGCTCGGTCCGGCGCACGATGTCGCGCACGCTGGCGGCGCCGTAGCCCATCTCCGCGAACACCGCCCTGGCGGCCTTCAGGATGGCGCTCCGGTTCTCGACCTTGTTGCGCTCACGCCGGCCCGAGCGCGCGCCGTGATCGGCCGCCGCGTCGCTCATCGCGTCGCCTCGACGAGGGCGCGGTGCAGGCGGGCGAGAAACGGATCGAAATCGACCTGCATGGTGTGACGCTTGCTGGGCACGTAGCGCGCGTACATGGCCTTGGCGTCCCTGTCCATCTCCGCCCGCATCGCGGGGACGGACGGTAGCTGCCCTTGTCCCGCCAGCACGGCGGCGGCCAGTTTCGCCTGCGCCTCGGCCAGCGGCATGATCGCGCCGAGCGGCTGGAACAGGCCGATGAAGAAGAGGTCGGGAACCTCCGGCTTCACCATGCGCAGCCACAGCGGCAGCGTGTTGTCGGGCGCCGAGAGAAACGCAGGATCGAAGAACGGAAAGACGATGTTGTAGCCGGTGCACCACACGATCGCGTCGATCTCCTCATCGCGTCCGTCGACAAAGTGGACCCGATCGCCCTCCAGCCGCTCGATCCCGCGGCGGATGTGGATTTCGCCCCGTCCGCACTGCACGAGAAACTCGCTCGACACGGTCGGATGGGCGGCGAGCGGTGGGTGGTCGGGGTGCGGCACACCGAAATCTTCCAGTCGGCCGACCGCGACGCGGTGCATCAGCCGAAAGATGAACGCGCGGAGGGGAAAGGGCAGGCCGGCGATGCCCGTCCCGAGCTGGTCCACCGGCTTGCCGAAAAGATAGTTGGGCACGATCCAGGCGCCGCGTCGCGCCGACACCAGCACGCGCGCGGCGTTGCCGGGACGGCTGAGTTCAACGGCGATATCCATCGCGCTGTTGCCCATGCCGACCACCAGCACGCGCTTGCCGCGCAGATCGTGCGGCTCGGCGGGATCGATATAGCCATGCGCGTGGAACTGGATGCCGTCGAAGCGGCCCGGCGGCGCCGGATCGGGACCGCGGGGGCTCCAGTGATGGCCGTTGGCGACCATCAGCGCATCGTAAGTGCGCGTCTGTCCGTCGTCGGTCTCGATGTGCCAGCCCCCGTTCTCACCCCGGGTCGCGCGGGTCACCGTGACGCCAAACTGGATATGGCGCCGCAGATCGAAGGCATCGACGTAGGACTCGAAGTAGCGCGCGACCGCCTCGTGGCCGCAGAAGTCGGGATAGTCCGCCGGCATCGGAAAGTCGGCGTACTGCATGCGCGGCCGGCTGGTGTTGATGTGCAGAGATCGATAGGCCGCCGACATGCCGTTGCGGTTGCGGAACACCCAGTTGCCGCCGACGCGGTCCGAGCGTTCATAGACGTCGAACTCGAGGCCCCGGTCGGCGAGCGCCTTGGCGCTGGGGATGCCGCTCGATCCCGCACCGATCACGCAGACCCGCCGGGCCCGGGCCGTGGGGCCGCCTGCCGTTGTCGCCATGCTGCGTCTAGCGACCAAGTTGCGCGAGCTCGTGGCGCAGTCCCGCAACCATGTCGTCCATCGCGCGGGCAGCGCCCTGCAGCACGCCGCGCATGCCGATGAAGCCGTGGATCAGGCTTTCGAACTCGCGATGGATGGTCTTCACGCCCGCCGCCTGCAGCCGATCCGCATAGGCCCGCCCCTCGTCGCGCAGCGGATCGAACCCGGCGGTGTAGATCAGCGCTGGCGCGCATCCCTGGAGATCGGCCGCCCGCAGCGGCGAGAGCCGAGGGTCTTCAAGGAGCGCCTGAGAGGGGTCGCGACCAATGTAGTGGTCGCGAAACCACATCATGTCCTTTGCCGTCAGCAGGAAGCCGTCGCCGCACGAACTGCGGGAGGGGAACTCGCCCGCGAAGTCCGTGACGGGATAGATCAGCCACTGCAGACAAGGCGGGCGCCTCTCCCCGCGCGTGAACTGGGCGAGAACGGTGGCGATGGCGCCGCCTGCCGAGTCGCCGCCGACGACCAGGCGGGCCGGATCGATGCCCAGAGACACCGCCTCCGCCGACAGCCAGCGAAAAGACGCCAGCGCGTCGTCGATCGGCGCCGGGAAGCGGTGTTCGGGGGCGAGTCGATAGTCGACGGAAACCACCGCGCAGCCCGTGCGTGCGGCGAAGTATCGGCAGGGGATGTCGTACCCTTCCAGGCTTCCGGCCGTGAAGCCGCCGCCATGAAAGAACAGGATCGCGGGCAAGAGCCGCGCGACCGAGTCGGCCGGCCGGTAGATGCGTACCCGCAGCTTGCCGCCGGGCCCATCGATCGTGCGGTCGACGATCTCGCTCACCGGGTGCGGCTTGCCGCTCAGAAGCGGCAGGAAGGCATCGTAGGACTCGCGACCTTCGGCGACGGTGCCTTCGTGCAACGCCTTCTGGCCGGAGCGCTTCATCAGCGTCAGCAGCCACTGCGTGCGCGCGTCGAGTGTGCGGCCATCCACCGAGACCGGCGGGCCCGCCATGATGTTGACCCACGAGATTGGCATGCGGAGCGCCCAATAGGCCGCCTTGCCCACCATCTCGCGCGCGATTTCCTTCGCCTGCATGCGGGTTGTCTAGCACGCGGTCCGGCGGTCGGGCAGGGGGCGGTTCCCCCGCAGCCCGTTCCGCTCTAGCTTCACGCCATGCGGCTCGTGATTGTGGTGTGTCTGGCCCAGGTGCTGGTGCAGCTCGGCGCCTTCTTCTGGCCGGCGCTGCTGCCGGGCATGATGCCGCTTTGGAACCTCGACAACGGTGCCGCCGGCTGGATCACCGCGAGCTTCTACGGCGCCTATATGCTGGCTGTGCCGGTTCTGGTCACCCTGACCGACCGGGTGCCGGCCAAGCGCGTCTATCTCTTCGGCGTGGCCTGTACGGTGCTGGGTCACGGGCTGTTCGCCTGGCTGGCCGAGGGGTTTTGGTCGGCGCTGGCGCTGCGGGCACTGACCGGCGTCGGGTGGGCCGGAACCTACATGACCGGGCTGAAGCTCCTCGCCGACCAGGTCGACTCGCGGGCCATGTCGCGCGCGGTCACCGGCCACGCCGCCGGCATCGGGATCTCGGGGGCCCTGTCCTTCGTCGCCGCCGATCTCATCGCCGATCAGGCCGGTTGGGCGGCGGCCTTCGCGGTGGCGGCCGCTTGCGCCGCGGTCGCATGGGTCATGGTCGCGGTCGCCGCACCAACCCGCCCGTCGCCGGGTGCGGCGGTAGGGGGGCGGCTGTTCGACTTCCGACCCGTCTTCGCGAATCGCTCAGCGATGGCCTACGCGTCGGCCTACTGCGTGCACACGCTGGAGATGAGCGCGCTCAGGGGCTGGGCGGTCGTGTTCCTCGGCTGGGCGGCCGTGACGTCGGGCGGCGAGGCGTGGCTGGCGCCCGCGCTGGTCGCCACCATCCTGGGACTTGTCGGAACCGCCGCGAGCGTGATGGGAAACGAGCTGGCGATCCGGCTGGGCCGGGCCCGGTTCATCTCGCTGGTCATGCTGATCACGGCGGCGATGGCGGTGGGAATAGCGCCGCTCGGCGCGACCTCCTACGGGATCGCCGTGGCGGTGCTGACGCTCTACTCCGCGCTGGTCTGGCTCGACTCGTCGTCGCTGACCGCTGGTGCGGCCGGCACTGCCGATCCGGCGCGGCGCGGCGCCACGCTCGCGGTCCATTCGATGCTGGGCTACGCCGGTGGCTTCGTCGGACCCATCGTGGTCGGCGAGATTCTGGACGCGATGGGTGGGCGAACTGTGCCGGGCTGGACCGCCGCCTTCGGCGCGGTGGCGGCTTTGGGACTGGCCGCCCTCCTGATCTTCCGACGCCTGCGGCCGCGCGATCTAGATGGTGATCGCGGCCGATAGAGCGGAATGGGATCACGTGGAACCACATGAGGTTCCACGTGATCCCATTCGCGCGCGCGATCGGTGTGTCTTGCAGGAGGCACAATGAGTTCAGCTGATTCCAGCTAAACTCATTGTGCTCTAGATCAGGCGGGTTGGAGCGGCGCCCGCGCGCGGGTCATCGGGTCGTAGCCCTTGACCTCTTCGATGTCGGCCTCGTTCCAGAAATTCATCTCGATCATGACGCCGTCGGGATCGTGCACGAACACCTGTTGCAGCGGGCGCGCCGGCACCTTGCGCACGTCGAACTTCACGCCCTCGCGCTTCAGCGTGTCGACGGTGCCCCGGATGTCGGCGCAATTGATCGCGACATGGTCGATCGCGCCACCCCCTTGGTCGGCGCGGCCGCTTTCCGACACCAGATGCAGGATCGCCTTGTCGCCGGCATAGAGCCAGGCGCCGGCGAAGGGGAAGGGCGGCCGGTCGCCATCGCGCAAACCGACATAGCGCTCGTAGAAGCGCACCGTGGCGGCAAGATCCTTGCAGTAGATATTGAAGTGGTCGAGCGAGAGCGCGGTCATAGGCTCCTCCCTGCGAGAAGCGTTGAGCTTAGCCCGCGGGGTCCACGGCCTCAACCCGCTCGCGCACGGCATTGAAGACATGGCTCGGGACCGCAAGCCGCGGATCGCGCGCGAGCGAGAGCAGTTCAGTCGTCGGCGCGTCAGGCTCAAGGGTGAGTGCGGCCAGCCGGTCCAGGAATGGCAGGTCGAGGTCGGAATCGGGGCCCGACATCGCCCCCCAGACATCCCATGGCAGCATCTCGCAGCCGGCGAGTGCCGCGACATCGCGGACGATGTTGCTCGCGATGAACCACAGTCCGTTCATATCCAGGAGGCCGAAACGCGTCGGATCGGCCTCGCCGCGTCGGCAGCGTTGCCAAGCGTCGCCCGCGACGAGGAATTCCGTGCGCGGCACATCGAGCGGATCGAACGCGATCCCGAAGTGACGCCGCGAGGTCGGGCAAAGCTCGGCGTCGAGCAACCGCCACGGCGTCGCGCTCGCCGCCGGCCGATACTCAACGACCCAGTGGTCCACGAAGTGACCTTCCTCGAAGTAGGTCGCGAAGCCCACCCGGCACCGCGCCTCCCAACCCTGCACTCGCAATCCCGCGACGGTCGCCAGCGAGAAGTCGCGGCAGGTGCCGAGGAGCTTCTCGTCCACGGTCCGCGCCTGCGCGAGCGGCCGGGCATCGCGGGCCAGCAACCGGTCGAGCTGGGTCGCGAGCGGCCGGATGTGCGACTCGGCCAGCCGCTCCGGCGTGGGCGGCCGCCCGCCGAACAGCCCGGTCAAGCGTTCGTGAACCAGGAGTCCCTGAACCGCGCTCGCGACGGCGGCCGGATCGCGCGGCAGGGCGGCGAAGGCCGCGGCGTGTCTGCCCGGGTCGGACATGCGGATCATCGCGCGACGCTGCAGGCGGGGGAACGGCGCGTCAAGCCGGACCCGGTCGAGACACCGCGCCCCATCACACCCGCTCGACTCGCGCCTGTCCGAACAGCCCATAGGGACGCACCATCAGGAGCGCCAGCAGGGCGATGTAGGGCGCGATGGCACCGAAGCCGCTGCCCAGGAACCGATCCAGATAGCCGGCGCCCAGCGTCTCGAGCAGCCCGACCAGGATCGCCGCCACGATCGTGCCCAGGATGCTGTCGAGCCCGCCCAGGATCACCACGGGAAACACCTTGAGGCCGATCATCGCGACGCCAAAGCCGCCGCCGACGACCCAGCTCCACAGGACACCCGCGATCACGGCCACCATACCGGCGAGACTCCAGACGACGGCGAGCTGCCGGTCGAGGTCTATTCCGGATGCCATCGCGGCCTGCGGGTCGTCGGCGATCGCCCGCAGCGCCACGCCGGTGCGGCTGTAGCGCCAGAAGGCGCCGATCAGCGCGACGCCCAGGGATGCCACGATCGCGGTCGCGAGCTTGCCGGCGACGATCGTCAGCCCGGCGATGGACACGGGTTGGCCGAACAGGTCCGGCGGCACCAGCGGTTGCGCGCCGGCGAACGCCAGCAGCCCGACGCCGCGCATCGCCATGCCGAGCCCCAGCGTCACCATGATGGCCGCTATCGCCGGCCGCGCCACCAGCCGGCGCGCGACCAGCCAGTAGAATCCGGCGGCGAGTGCGGCCAGTCCGGCGACCGCGAAGGCCAGCGCCGCCACCGTCCCGAGCTGCAATGACTGGGATCCGACACCTGCCAGCACGGCGCCAAGCACCATCCATTCGCCGAGCGCGAAGTTCATGACGCGCGATGCCTTGTAGACAAGCACGAACGCCAGCGCGATCAGCGCATAGATCGTGCCCGCGAGCACGCCGTCGAGGGCGAGAGCGACGAAGTACGCCATGACCGACAAGGTCGGTTCGTTTTGATGCTGGCGTCAAGCCGGCGGCTGACGTGCGTCCGTTCGTCGGCCTTGAGTCCAGCCGGATCGAGCCGACGCTAGAGCAGTCCGAGACTCCGGAAACTGGCGTGGCCCTTGCGACCGATCACGAGATGGTCGTGGACCTGGATGCCGAGCGCCTCGGCCGCGCGCACGATCTCGCGCGTCATTTCGATGTCTTCCGGCGAGGGCTTGGGGTCGCCCGAGGGATGGTTGTGCATCAGGATCAGCGCCGCGGCGCCCAACGTCAGCGCGCGCTTCATCACCGCGCGGGGATAGACCGGAGTGTGGTCGATCGTGCCGCGCTGTTGCACCTCGTCGGCGATCAGTACGTTCTTGCGATCGAGAAACAGGATGCGGAACTGCTCGGTCTTCTCGTGCGCGAGCGCGGTGTGGGCGTAGTCCACCAGTTGCTGAAAGCGCGTGAGGACCGGCATGTCCTTCACGGCGCGGGCGGCGAGCCGTCGCCCCGCCTCACGCACCGCGCGAAACAACACCAGCGTCCGGCGGTCGATCTCGAATTCGCGCAGTTGTGCGGGCTCCGCGGCGAACACATCGCCCGGCGTTCCGAAACGCTCGATCAGCCGCTTGGCCAGCGGCTTGGTGTCGACCCGCGGCACCGCGTAGAACAGCAGCAATTCCAGCAACTCGTAGTCGGCGAATCCGTCCAGCCCCTGTGCCAAGGCCCGGTCGCGGACGCGGCCACGATGGCCGTGCCAGTGCGGTCGGGCCGCGGCGTCGCCGTCACTGCTGTTGTGGCCCAATCCAGCGGGCTGCGCGGCGAGCGCGGTGACGAGCAGTTCGGTCGGGTCTTCGCCGGCAAACTCCCAGCATTCATCCAGCCGGTTCCACATGCCACCGGCCTCGCGCAGCAGTGCGCGATTGGGAAGGGTATTGCCCCGGACGCGCCACAGCCCCTCAGCCGTGTGGAGGTGCAGGCCGGCCGCCAGCAGGGCCGCCGCGCCCGGGTGATCCGGCGTCGCGAGTTCGGGAGCTCCCTCGGGGACAGAGGCGCGCTTCGTCTTTCCCATGGGTCGAACGATCCGATGCGACCGGGGCGGAAACACGGCCAAACCATGATGTTTTTGGATGTCGGGGTTGGCGAAGCACGCGCGCGCGGGCCTCGTTCCGCTACAGGTGCTTTCGGCGCAGACGGAACCGATCCCCTCTGATTCCAGTCGGATCGGAAAGGCGATACGCTGCGGCGATGTTTGCCGAGATTGACGCCGCGTGCGCGGCCTTTGCCGCCCAGCACGATCTTCCCGGTCTCGCGGCCGGAATCGTACGCGACGGTCGTCTCGTCCATAGCGTGCGGCTGGGCATGGCGGATCGCGAGGCGGCGCGCTACGTGGGCCCGGGGACGGCGTTTCGCATCGCCTCGATGACCAAGAATCTCACGGCCTTGGGAGTGCTCGCGCTTCGGGACCGTGGCGCGCTCGAACTCGACGCACCGCTGTCCCGCTATGAGCCCGCCATTGGCGCCGTCGCGGCGCCGACGAGCGACAGCCCGCCGGTCACGCTCCGCCACCTGCTGACGCATACGGCGGGGTTCGTCACCGACGATCCGTGGGCGGATCGGGTGCTGGGTATGAGTCCCGCTGAGCTGGATCGGTTGATCGGCGACGGAGCGTTGTTCGCCCGCTCGCCGGGCCTCGCCTTCGAGTACTCAAATCTGGGCTACGCACTGCTCGGCCGGGTGCTGACCGTCGTGAGCGGCGAGCCGTATCAGCTCTATCTCCGCCGAACCTTCCTGGAGCCGCTGGGCATGACCGGCACGACGTTCGACGCGGTCGCGGCCTCCAGGGGCGACTTCGCATTCGGCTATCGGCTCGATGACGGGGTTTGGTCGCGCGAGCGGATCGAACCGGACGGCGAGGTTGGCGCGATGGGCGGGCTCGCGACCACGGTGCCCGACTATGCGCGCTGGGTGGCCTTCCTGCTCGACGCTTGGCCGGCGCGCGACGGTCCGGACACCGGCCCGGTGCGTCGCGCGACCATCCGCGAAATGGGGCTGTTTCACGCCCCGCCGTTCCAGCCCGACGGCCCCGTGGCGCCGGCGAGTGGCTATGGCTATGGCCTCGTGAACTCGTCCGACCGGACGATCGGCCGGTGGCTGCATCATTCGGGCGGTTTGCCGGGCTATGGATCGCATGTGCTGCTGCAGCCGGATCGGGGCTTGGGTGTGTTCGCTTTCGCCAACCGCACCTACGCCCGCATGTCGACGCTGACGCCGCACCTTGCCACGCTTCTGATCGCGGCCGATCCCGGCGCCCGGCCGGTCGCGCCCTCGCCGGCCTTGCGCCGAGCCGCCGACGCCGTGGCGCGCGCGCTTGCCACGGGGCGCATCGAAGAGATCGCCGACGCCTGCGCCGTCAACCTCTTGCTCGACACCCCGCCGCCTCAGCGCAACGCTGAACTCGCGGCACTGAAGAGGAAGTTCGGCGAAGCGACATTGGCGGCCATTGAGCCGACGCACGCACTGGCGGGCACCGCGGTGCTTGCGTGTGCCAATGGTCGCCTCAGGGTGCAGCTGCTGCTGGCACCGGATGCGCGGAACGGCATCCAGAAGCTGGTCTTCATCGCCGAGCCCTAGGGCGATTCAGATCCGGCTGCGGCTAGCCGGGTCGGCAGCGCTCTCGTCAGGCCGTCGCGCCGACTGCGAGCGCGGGGTTGGCGAGATCATAGGGTGGCTTGGCGAGGCCCTGCGGCGAGAGGGTGAAGATCTCGACGCCGGTTTCCGTCACGCCCACCGAATGCTCGAACTGCGCCGACAGCGACTTGTCGCGCGTCACCGCCGTCCAGCCGTCGCTCAGCACTTTCACTTGCCAGCTCCCCGCATTCACCATCGGCTCGACGGTGAAGAACATGCCCGGCACCAGCTTCGGGCCGGCGCCGGGGCGTCCGTAGTGCAGGATGTTGGGCGCGTCGTGGAAGATGCGGCCGAGCCCGTGGCCGCAGAAATCGCGCACGACGGAAAACCGGTTGGCCTCGACGAACGACTGGATCGCATGGCCGATATCGCCGAGATGGGCGCCCGGCCGGATGGCCGCGATGCCGCGCATCATGCCTTCGTAGGTGACGTCGCAAAGCTTGCGCGCCTTCACCCCCGGCTCGCCCACAAAGAACATGCGGCTGGTGTCGCCATACCAGCCGTCGAGGATTACGGTGACGTCGATATTGACGATGTCGCCATCGGCCAGCCGCTTCTCGCCCGGGATGCCGTGGCAAACGACATGGTTGATCGAAGTGCAGATCGACTTCGGAAAGCCGCGATAGCCGAGTGGCGCGGGGACCGCCTTGTGATCCAGGATGTAGTCGTGACAGAGCTTGTCCAGCCGTTCCGTCGAGACGCCGGGCTGGACATGCGGCAGGATGAAATCGAGCGTTGCGGCCGCAAGTCGCCCAGCCGCGCGCATTCCCTCGAAGCCCTCGGGCCCATGCAGCTTGATGGAACGCTCGTCGCGCTGCCAATAGTCGTCGCCTGCGGTGGAGTCTCGAAGGCTGCTCATGGGCGCCCCTATGACACGGGGCCGGCGGGGCGACAAGGCAGGCCGTTGCCCCGGTATTCGGGGGCGCTACGATGGCACCCTGTGACTCCGGAGAAGAGATGACCGACGCCGCCAGAAAGACCGTGACCGCCTGCGTGGTGGTGATCGGCAACGAGATTCTGAGCGGCCGGACTAAGGACGCCAACATCGCCTATCTCGCCACCGAACTCGGTGCGATTGGTGTGCGGGTCATGGAGTGTCGGGTCATCCCCGACATCGAGGCCACGATCGCCGCGACCGTGAACGAGGTGCGGGCGAAGTTCGACTATGTCTTCACCACGGGCGGCATCGGCCCGACCCATGACGACATCACGGCCGACTGCATCGCCAAGGCCTTCGGCGTCGGCATTTCGGAGCATCCCGAGGCAGTGGCGCGGCTGACGCGCCACTACGGCGATCCTGCGCTTTTCACCGCCGCGCGCCGACGCATGGCGCGGATTCCGCACGGGGCGGCGCTGGTCGACAATCCGATGTCGGTGGCGCCTGGATTCCGGATGGAGAATGTCTACACCTTCGCTGGCATCCCGCGGATCGTCGAAGGAATGTTCCAGTCGATGAAGCATGAACTGTCGGGCGGCGATCCGGTGCTGAGCCGCACCGTTCGCACGAACCTGCCCGAAGGCGTGATCGCCGAGCCGCTGGGCGCGCTGCAGCAGCGGCGCGCGGCGCTCGACATCGGCAGCTACCCGGGCTTCCGCAACGGCAAGATCAGCGTGTCGCTGGTGCTGCGCGGCACCGATGCGGGCGAACTCGACTCCGCTGCGAGCGAGCTGGTTGGCATCCTGCAAGCCATGGGTGGCGAAGCCGAGGCACTGGCGGGGTGAGCGCCCGGCCGCCTCTCCTGGTTGCGACCTGCGGGTTGGCCTTTTCGGGCAAGTCGACGCTCGCTCGGCGGGTGGCGGAGCCCCTGGCTGCCGAGTTGGTGTCGCTCGATGCGCTCAACGCCGAGCGGGGGTTCGATGGCGGTTCCGTCATTGATGACAGCGAATGGGAGCGAACGAGCTGGATGGCCGTGGATCGGGTGGCGGCTGTTCTGGGACAGGGTCGTTCGGCCGTGGTGGACGACACGTTCTCGCATCGCTTCTTGCGCGACCGGTTTCGCGCCTGCGCCCACAAAGCCGGAGCCCGATTCGCGATTCTCTTCATTGATACCCCGCTCGCCATCATCGAAGCGCGCATCGCAGCCAACGCGCTAACGCGGGCGCGCCCCGGAATCGAGCCGGAGGTGTTCGCCCATCATCGGGCGCGCTTCCAGTTCCCGAGTTCAGAAGCGGAGGTGGTCCGCATCGCAGAGCCGGGAGACCTCGATTGCTGGCTCGCTGCGGAGTTGGCCACGACCTAGACGGACTTGGCACGTGGGCGCCGGCTGATCCGGGACATGGTGGGCCGGATGGCTGGACGCGGCGGGTGGGGCGTGTAGGCTCCGGGAATGACCGAGATCGTCGATCTTTCCGCCCGCGAGCTGCTCGCGGGGTATCGAGCGCGCAAGCTCTCTCCGGTGGAGGTGCTTGATGCCGTCGTGGCCCATATCGGACGCTGGGAGCCGCAGCTAAAGGCGCTTTACGCGCCGGATTTCGGTGCCGCCCGTAAGGCCGCCGAAGCGTCGGCGGCGCGCTGGAAAGCGGGAGCGCCTGAGGGCGCGCTCGAAGGCGTGCCCATCACCATCAAGGAGAACATCGCGACGCGGGGCGTGCCGGTCCCGCTCGGGACGGCGGCGACACCGCTGGTTCCCGCGGCAAACGACGCGCCGCCGGCGGCGCGGGTGCGCGAGGCTGGCGCGGTGATCCTGGCCAAAACGACGATGCCGGACTACGGCATGCTCTCGTCGGGGCGCAGTTCTTTCCATCCGCTCACGCGCAACCCGTGGAACCTTGCGTGGAACCCCGGTGGGTCCAGCGCGGGCGCCGGCGCCGCCGCGGCGGCAGGCTATGGGCCTCTGCATCTCGGCACCGATATCGGCGGCTCCGTCCGCCTGCCAGCCTCTTGGAATGGCATCTTCACGCTGAAGCCCAGCAACGGGCGTGCTCCCGTCGATCCGCCCTATTTCGGTCGCGTCGTCGGGCCGATGACACGCAGCGTTGGCGACAGCGCGCTCCTGATGTCCGTGATCGCCCGGCCGGACGTGCGCGACTTCACCAGCCTGCCGGCAGCCGACATCGACTGGAGCGCCGCGCCGCGCGAACCGCGCGGCCTGCGCATCGGTTTGCATCTGGATGCGGGCTGCGGACTCGCGGTCGAGCCGCAGGTGCGGGCTGCCGTCGAGGCGGCGGCGCGGCTGTTCGAAAGCGCAGGCGCGATTGTCGAACCGTGCGCGGCCTTCCTCACGCCCGACATGCTGCGGCTGCAGGATCTCTATTGGCGGGTGCGCGGGTGGCTCGATTTCTCCGCTCTCGACCACGCGGCGCAGGCCCGTGTGCTGCCCTTCATCGCCGATTGGTGCCGCGCCGGTGCGGACGTCTCGGGCACGACGCTGATGCGCTGTCTCAATTCGTACATGGCGATGCGGGCCGCGACGGTCGCGGCGACCGGACGTTTCGACTATGTGCTGTCGCCGGTCTCGCCGGTACCGACCTACGCCGCCGAGTGGCCATCGCCGACCAACGATGTACGCCGGCCACTGGAGCATATCGGCTTCACCATGCCCTACAACATGAGCGAACAGCCCGCCTCGTCGATCAACTGCGGCTACACCAGCGACGGCAAGCCGATTGGCCTGCAGATCGCCGGCCATCGCTTCGACGATTCCGGAGTCATGGCGCTGTCGGCCTGGTACGAGACCGCGCGCGGCCCGCAGAAGCCGTGGCCGCGCCCCTGATCGACACGGCCGATCCGCTGGACTGCGATGCGGTGATCGTCGGGTCCGGCGCCGCGGGTCTCGCGGCGGCGCTGGCGGCCGCGAGCGAGGGCCAGCGCACGCTCGTTCTCGAGAAGTCCCGCTGGCTCGGGGGCACCACGGCCATGTCGGGTGCCGGCACCTGGATTCCGAACAACCGGCTGATGCGCGAGGCGGGTATCGCCGATTCGTCCGAGGAAACCCTCACCTACATTCGCGGAGTCTCGCCGCCGGACTGGGAGGCCACCGAAGACGCGCTGTGGCGCGTTCTCGCCGAGCAGTCGGCACCAATGTTCGATTTCCTCGAGCGCACCACGCCACTGGCCTTCGAACTCGTGCGCCACCCCGACCTCTACGCCGAGGCGCCGGGCGGCAAGGCCTTCGGCCGCATGGTCTCGGTGAAGCCGATCAGCCGCTATCGGTTGGGACGTCTCTGGAACCGCGTGCGACCGTCGGTGAAGCCGCAATTCTTCACCTACAAGGAACTCGTTGACGGGGTGCTGAAGGATCCCTGGCGCGGTGCGCTGAAGCTGGCGCCGGCACTCGCGCGGCGGCTCCTGCTGGGCGAGCGGGCCGCGGGCAATGGTCTTACCATCGGTCTGGCGGCGGGCTGTCTCAAGCTCGGTGTCGATATCCGGCTGGAAGCGGCGGTCGAGCGGCTGCTGTGCGAAGACGATCGCGTGGTCGGCGTCGAGGCGCGCATCGGCGGCCAGATCCGGCGCATTCGGGCGCGCAAGGGCGTGGTGCTCGCGACCGGCGGCTTCGACTGGGATCCCGCGGCCATGGGACGACACTTCCCGGGGCTCGATCTCACCGGCGCGCCGGCCAGCAACAGCGGCGATGGTCAGCGCATGGCGGCCGAGGTCGGTGCCGAGCTCGCGCACATGGATCAGGCCAACATCGCGCCCGCCACCTTCACGCAGTACGAGGGGCAGCGCCACGCCCAGCCGCTCTACGAGACTTACGCGCCGCACGTCATTCTGGTGAACCGCCATGCCGAGCGCTTCGTGAGCGAGGGCTCCCCAGCGCTGGGCGAGGCGGTCGATGCGCGCGGCGCAGATGGCCAGCACCTGCACTTGCCGGCCTGGCGCATCTTCGACAGCCGCTTCGCCAGCGCGGCCAAGCTTTCCATGCACTTCGCGTCGCGGGAGCCGGGCTTTGTGCGACAGGCCGACACGATCGAAGCGCTGGCCGTTGAGATCGGCCTCGATCCGGCGCGGCTGCGCGCGACGGTGGACCGGTTCAACGGTTGGGCGGCCGGGGGCGTCGATCGCGACTTCCATCGCGGCGAGACGGTGTGGGAGCGCCACTACACGGGCGATCGCGCGCTTGGGACCGTCGCGGAGCCGCCGTTCCACGCCGCACCCTTCCTCTATGTCAGCCTCGGCACCAAGGGAGGGCCGCGCACCGACGCGCAGTGCCGCGTGCTGCGTGCCGACCGATCGGCCATCGCGGGCCTCTATTGCGCCGGTATCGCCATGGCGTCACCCATCGGCACGCGAGCGGTGGGCGCGGGCACGACCATCGGGCCGTGTCTCACCTTCGGCTATGTCGCGGGCCGAGCGCTCAGCGAGCGCAATGCCTGAGCCCGCGGGTCCGCTCGGCATCCTGATGCTCGACACGCGGTTCCCGCGGATCGTGGGCGACATCGGCAATCCCGCCTCGTTCGACTTCCCGGTGATCTATCGCCGACTCGAAGGAATCGGCCCCGCGGACGCGGTGACCGCGACGCCGGACCGGACGCGCATCGAAGCGGCGCTGGCGGCCAATGCGCGGTCGCTGGTTGACGCGGGCGCGGTTGGCATCTCGACGAGCTGCGGCTTTCTCGCCCTCTTCCAGCGGGAATTGTCGGCGCTGTCGGCGGTACCGGTGGCGACGTCGGCGCTCCTCTTGCTGGCCGAGGCCAGAGGTCGTCGCGCGGGCGTGCTGACGGCGTCGGCCGCGAACCTGACGCCGCGCCACTTCCAGGTGGTCGGCGCCGATCCCGGGACTCCGGTCGAGGGCCTGCCGCCCGACGGCGCCTTCGCCGGGACGTTCCTGCGCAATGGCACGACGCTTGATCGTAAGGCAGTCGAGGCGGAGACGGTGGCCGCCGGTCGGGCGCTGCTCGCCCGTTGCCCCGACCTCGATCTGCTGGTTCTCGAATGCACCAATCTGCCGCCCTACAAGGCGGCGCTGCGGGCGGCACTGGGCATCGAGGTGCGGGACGTCCTAGATCTTCTGGCCGGCTTCCACGCCGCGATCATCGCGCGGCGTTCACCATCAGGCTCGGCAGCCAGCTGACCAGGCCGGGGAAGAAATAGAGCAGGAGCACGCAGAGATTCATCATGAGGAAGAACGGCAGCGACACCCAGCCGATCCAGAAGATCGAGCGGCCGGTCATGCCTTGCAGCACGAAGAGGTTGAAGCCGACCGGTGGGGTGATCTGCGCCATCTCGACCACGATGGTGATGAAGATGCCGAACCAGATGAGATCGATGCCGGCCTTCTCGACCATCGGCAGGACGATGGCGGCGGTCAGGACCACCATCGAGATGCCGTCGAGGAAGCAGCCCAGGATGATGTAGAGGACGGCCAGCGTCAGCAGCAGCATGCCGGGTGTGAGCTGGAGTGCGGCGATCGCCTCGGCGAGCTGGCGTGGCAGGCCGGTGTAGCCCATGGCGAGCTTCAGGAACGACGCGCCGGCCAGGATCAGGAGGATCATGGCGGTGAGGCGGGTGGCACCCATCACGCTGTCGCGGAAGGTGGACCAGGTGAGCCGGCGCTGCCAGGCGGCGATGGCGAAGGAGCCGACCACGCCGAACGCCGCCGATTCCGTCGCCGTCGCGATGCCGGCATAGATCGAGCCCAGAACCAGCAGGATGAGTAGCACCACCGGGATCAGCGTGCTCGACTCGCGCAGCTTCGCCAACAGCGGCTTCGGCGGGTCGGGCGGCGGGATCTTGCCGGGATTGGCAAGCGACCAGCCGGCGACATAGAGCATCATGAGGCCGGCCAGCAGGATTCCGGGGATCAGACCCGCGGCAAACAGCTTGGCGATCGAGACCTCGGCCTGCACGCCATAGACGATCATGATCAGCGAGGGCGGAATCAGCAGCCCGAGCGTGCCGGCGCCTGACAGGCTGCCGATGGCGATTTCATCGGGATAGCCGCGGCGCTTGAGCTCCGGCACCGTCATCTTGCCGATGGTGGCGCAGGTGGCGGCGGACGAACCGGAGACCGCGGCGAAAATTGTGCAGCCGATGATGTTGGTGTGGACGAGCCGTCCCGGCAGGCGGCGCATCCACGGCGCCAGTCCGCGGAACATGTCTTCCGAGATGGCGGTGCGAAACAGGATCTCGCCCATCCAGATGAAGAGCGGCAGCGCCGTCAGCGTCCAGGACGAGGTGTCGGAGAAGATGGTCGTTGCCATCGCGTCGCCGGCCGGTTTGCCGGGCGCGAAAATCCACATGGTGGCGATCGACACGCCGATCATGCTGAGGCCGATCCAGACTCCGGTCCCGAACAGGAAGAACAGCGCGCCGATGGCGAGCAGCGCGATATTGAAGTCGACGCTCACCTCAGCGCTCCATCGGAGCGCCGCCTTCGGCGGGCTCTTCCATCAGCGGGCCGCCCAGCGCGACCACAACGAACTGTTCGATCACCGCGATCAGCAGGATGGCGGTGCCAAAGGCGAGGCCAAGCTGGGGGATCCAGAGCGGGATCGCAATCAGGCCGGTCGACAGGTCGTTGATCTGCCACGACACCCAGCAGAGCCGCACCGAAAACCAGGCGAGGTATCCCGCCAGCAACGCCCCGACACCGAGACACCAGAGTTCGGCGGCGCGCCGCGCGGGACCCTTGAGGCGCTGGATGAACAGCGTCACCCGGATATGCTCGCCGCGGCCAAAGGTGGACGCCATCGCGAGGAATGCCGACGCGAGCATGGAGTAGCCCGCGAACTCGTCGGCCGACCGCGCCACGTAGTTGAAGGGATTGGGCAGGCCGAAGCTCGCCTGCATCCACAGCCCGATCCCGGGCGCGACCGAGTAGAGGACGAACACCAGAAGCAGGACCATGAAGATCCCGCCCAGCGCGCCGGCGAGTGCGTAGAGTTTGGCGAGCGCGGCGCGCATGCGAAGCGCCGCCCGACGGGACCGAGGCCCCGTCGGGCGGATCGGCTCACATCTTGCGGTAGGCTTCGACCACGGCGCGGCCGTCCGCGCCGGCCTTCTCAAGCCACTCGTCGGTCAGCCGCTTGCCGAGGTCCTTGTACTCCTGAGCGAGCCTGGCCGACGGCGCCTGCACCTTCATGCCGTTCTTGGCCAGCGTCTCGAGGAAGCCCTTGGCCAGCCGCTCACTCTCGGCCCAGCCCGCGGCTTCGGCCTTGGCGGCCTCGTCGCGCACGACCTTCTGGGTCGCGGCATCGAGCTTGTCGAAGGCCGCCTTGTTCACCATCACGAGGTTCTTCGGCAGCCAGGCTTGCGTGTCGTAGAAGTGAGTGAGCTGTTCCCACACCTTGGAGTCGACGCCGGTGGCGCCCGAGGAGATGAACGAGTCGGCCTTGCCGGTCGCCAGGGCCTGACTGAGCTCGGCGGCCTGGATGGTGACGGGCTGGGCGCCGGCGATTTCTGCGATGCGCGAGGTGCCGCGGTTGTAGGCGCGGAACTTCAGCCCCTTCATGTCGGCGAGCGAGTTGATCTCCTTCTTGGCGTAGAGACCCTGCGGCGGCCACGGCACGCTGAACAGCGCGATCATGCCCTGCGAGGCGAGCTTCTTCTCAAGGCTTGCCTTTTGGGCGGCCCACAGCTTCTTCGCCTCGGGGAACGAGGTCGCGAGGAACGGCACGACATCGAGCCCGAAGATGGGATCCTCGTTCTCAAAGTTCGAGATCAGGATCTCGCCGAGCGGCGCCTGGCCGGTCTGCACCGCGCGCTTGATCTCCGGCGCCTTGAACAGCGAGCCGCCGGCATGCATGACGATTTCGAGCTTGCCCCCTGAGCCCGCCTTCACGGCGTCGGCGAACTTCTGGATGTTGATGGAGTGGAAGTTGGTCGCCGGATAGGCGGCCGGAAGATCCCACTTGGTCTGGGCAGCGGCCGGCAGGGCGAGCAGGCCCGCGGCGCCAGCAAGAATCAAACGACGAAACATTCGGTAGGTCCTCCCCTTGGACAGAAACCGAATGCTCGCACGGCCGCGCCGACCCCTTCAAGCGTTCGTGAAGCCTGGCGGGGCGGATTTCGGCGTATGCTGCGCTGTGCGCCGCTTGGCCCTCTTGCTTGCTTTTCTCGGACCCGCGAGCGGCGCCGTCGCGCAGCCGGCCGATTGCACGGTCGATGCCGCGCTGGAGCGGTCTGCGTCCGGCCTCGCGCTCGACGTACACTATCGTTGCCGCGGCGCTTCCGACGGGGTGACTTTCCACGCCGAAAGCGAGCGGATCGCGCGGCATGTGGCGGATTTTTCCGACCCGCGCGGTTATCCCGTCGCGGCCTTGGACGACCGGTGGCGGGTGACCGTGCGCGACGGCATCGCGCAAGCGCGGTACCGCTACGACCTCTCGGGCTACGCCCGGGTCGCGGCGAGCAACAGCTGGGCGATCCAGCATGGCGGCGGTGTGCTTGCGTTGCTGTCGAGCTGGCTCTTGGAGCCGCGCGAAGTCGCGAGCGTCCCGACCATCGACATTACGGTGCGACCGGAGACCGGGCTGGCATTCGCCGCCGGTCTGCCGCGCGCGGGTGACGCCTGGGGGCTGGCCGGGGTGACGCTGCGCTTCGCCGGCTACTCGGTGTTGGGCGCCTTCGATCTGCGAGACATCGACCTTCCGGCGCCCGGCAGCCTGCGGCCAGGCGCGACCCCGGCGCGTAGCCGTCTTCGTTTGGCAATCCTGGGCGATCGCGAGCCGCAGGCCCGCGACGACCTTGCCGATTGGGTCCGCCGGACCGCACTCGCACAGACACACTATTGGGATGGCTTCACCTACGACGGCGCGTTGATGGCGTTGGTCCCGGGAGGCAGCCGGCCGGTCGGGTTTGGGCGCGTTGTGCCGGGCGGCGGCGTTTCCGGGATGATCCAGATCGGCGCGCGCGTCGATCCGCGACGGCTGTTCGACGATTGGGTGCTGACCCACGAGCTGATCCACACCGGCATGCCCTTCGTGCGCGGCCGCGCCACCTGGTTCATGGAGGGGGCGGCCACCTACATCGAGCCCATCGTGCGCGCCCGCGCCGGCTGGAAGAGCGAGGCCGAGGTCTGGACTGAGTGGTTGGAGCAGATGCCGATCGGCGTCTCCGCTTTCGACGCGCCGCTGGTCCAGGTCCAGGGGCGACAGGCCTATTGGGCCGGTGCGCTGTTCATGCTCTTGGCCGACCTCGGCATCCGCCAGGCGAGCGGCGGCGCGCACGGGCTGGAGGATTGCCTCAAGGGCGCGCTGCATGCGGGGTTCACCGGCGACCGCCGGGTCAGCCTCGCCGAGTATGTCGACGCCTGCGATCGCGCCACCGGCACGACCGCCATGTCCACACTGGTACGACGCCACGTCGCCGACGCTACGCCGGTGAACCTCGCTGCGCTTTGGCGTGATCTCGGCGTCGCACGTGAGGACGGCCGCATTGTCCTGGACGACATGGCGCCGCTTGCGCGCTGGCGACGGCTGATCGTGCCGGGGATCGGCCCACCGCGCCACGTACCGCGTCCCTGGGAGAACTGATCGCCTGCGGTTCCTGCTGATCCGACTGATCCTTGTGGGATCGGAAAGTCTCTAGCGGCGCTGCTGCCCGCGACGGCCCGGGGCCTGGTCGCACTGGGCGTCGAAGCTGCCGCAACGGGCGACGCCGGAAATGCTGAGCGAGACCGAACCGCCATTCTCGATCACTTGCGCGCGGCCATCCTGCACGCGCGTACCGTTGGCGAGGACGCCTTCGGCCTGCAAGGTGCAGTGGATCGGCCGGCCGCAGCTGTTGATGAAAGTGGTGACGCAGGTCCCGGCCTGGAAGCGGTGCAGACCGGTCAGACACTCCTGGGCACGCGCCTGCGGAGCGGCGAAAACCACAAGCAGAGCGAGGGCGGCGCGGTGGATCATGCGATCATGATACCATCGTCCGATGAATGGACGAAAAGGCGCCTGGCTCGATGAACTCACCCGGCCGGAAGCGGCCGCCCGCATCGCCGAGGGCGCGCCGATTCTGTTGCCGGTAGGAGCGGGGGCGAAGGCGCACGGGCCTCACCTGGCGCTGGGCACCGACCGCATCACGGCACGCGCGCTCGCGGACCGGGTCCTGCATCGGCTGCCGCTGCTCGCGGCCCCGGTGCTCGATCTCGGCTACTACCCGGCCTTTCTGAACTTTCCCGGCAGCCAGCATCTGTCGGAGCCGACCTTTCGCGCCGTGCTGGGCGAGATCCTCGACGGGTTCGCCCGGCACGGCAGCCGACGTGTCGCGATCCTGAACATTGGCGTGTCGACCGAGCCGCCGATCGACGCCGTTGTCGCCGGGCGACCGGGCGTGCTGGCGTTGCACATGCGCCATCTGGGACTCGCGGCGCGCGCGTTGCTGGAGGTTCCCGACGGTGGCCACGCCGACGAGGCCGAGAGCTCGGTCATGCTCGCCCTCGATCCGAAGTCGGTTCGAATGGCCGCCCTCGGTCCGGCTGCGCCCTTTACCGAGAGCGCCGCGACCGGCGACTCAAGCCGCGCCAGCGCGTTCAAGGGCGAACGTCTGCTCGCCGCGCGCGTCGACGATATCGTCGACGCACTCCAGGCCGCGTGGCCCGATCTCGGAAACTCCGGAACTATGTGACGGTCGTCGTCTCGAAGTCCGCCGGCATGGTGATCTCCAGCACCTCGAAATCCTCCGAGTGCGCGATCTCCTTGTGCTTGATTCCAGGCGGCTGATACACGGTCGAGCCGGCCACCAACTTGTGCTCGCCATAGCCCTCGTACTCGAAGATGGCCCAGCCCTTCAGCACGTAGACGAACTGGAACTCAAGCGTGTGCGTGTGGCGCGGTGCATCGGCATGCTTGCCGGGCTTCGCGCGAATGACATGGGCGCCAACCTTGCCACCTGTCAGCTCCTTCAGTCCGAGAGGGCGGTACTCGAAAAAGGGTCGCAACCCGTCTTTCTCGAAAGAGTCCGGTCCCAGATGATTGACGATCTGAGGCTTGGCGCGCGGCTTTTGTCCGTCGGGCATGGCGTTCCCCCCTGGTTGGCACCCAGCATGCCGCCGACGCGGCGACTTTCCAAGCGGCCGGCGGGGCCCTATACTGCCTCGCTTTCCCGCTGCCGAGGGCCCGGAAAGCGTATGCGACACATCAGGCTCAACACCCACCCCGCCCAGGGCGGAGTCCAGGCGCCGCCGGTGCGCTGGGGCGCGCGCGATCCGGCCACGCGCGGTCCCGTGGTGGGCACGGTCGCAGATCCGGCGCGCCGCAATGCGATTGGCGTCCATGCGGGGAGCTACGGCCTCTACCGCGCGCTCGCCATTGCGGCTCGGGAACTCAGCCCCGACCATCGACCGGACTTCACCGACACGGCGCCCGCCGAGCCGATCGGACCGTTCGAGACATGGTTCGATCCCGACAAGATCGTGTCGCTCGATCCGTGGGGCGCGCGCGTGCCCGAGCTGTACGCCGACAAGCTGGCCGCCGGCTGGGACATCCGTCCGACCATCGCCATCACCAAGGCTCACATCACGATGCCGGAGGTCCAGGCCGCGATCGCCGCGGGGCGCCTGAAGCCGGACGGAGAGGTCCTGGGGCCGACCGGCGACGTTCGGGTTACCAAGGCTGCGGTGGAGCCGGTGTGGTGGCTGCCGGGCATCGCGAGACGCTTCGGTGTCGGCGAGGCCGAACTGCGTCGCACGCTCTTCGAGCACACGGGCGGCATGTACACCGAGCTTGTCACGCGCACCGATCTCGAACTCTTCCTGCCGCCGATCGGCGGCGCCACGATCTACTTCTTCGGCGACATGGCGCGGCTTGGCCGGCCTGAGACGAAGATCGCCTGCCGCCTGCACGATGAGTGCAATGGCTCCGATGTGTTCGGGTCGGACATCTGTACCTGCCGCCCCTACCTGGCGCACGGCATCGAGCTTTGCATCGAAACCGCGCAAGCCGGCGGGCTTGGCGTCGTCATCTACAATCGCAAGGAAGGCCGCGCGCTGGGCGAGGTCACCAAGTTCCTGGTCTACAACGCCCGCAAGCGCCAGCCCGGCGGCGACTCGGCGGCGCAATACTTCAATCGCACCGAGTGCGTCGCCGGCGTCCAGGACATGCGCTTCCAGGAGCTGATGCCCGATCTGTTCCATTGGCTCGGCATCACGCGGATCGACCGCTTCGCCTCGATGTCCAACATGAAGAGCGATGCGCTGCGCGAGCAGGGCATCGACATCGTCGAGCAGGTGCCGATCCCGGACGACCTCATTCCCCCGGACGCGCGAGTCGAGATGGATGCCAAGAAAGCTGCGGGCTACTTCACGCCGGTGAAGCCCGCGGCCGAGGACCTGCATCGGCCGAAGGGGCGGGGGCTCGACGAGTGAGCGACGCCGTCTCCCGACTGCGCGATCCCCGCACCATCCGCGAGCGGGCGACGCGGCTCTTGACGCGTATCGAGCGTGGGCAGTCGGCGTGGTTTACGTTCGATCCGGCGGGGCTGGAGCGCGCCGCCGAGGCGACGTTGGCGGTGGCTCGGCGGCGGTTTCCCGACCCCGCCGCGATTCCCCTGCACGCACGCTGGCGGCACTTCGCCCCCGACGGCACGGATCGGTTCGCGCCGCTCTTGCCGCGCCTGTCGACCCTGGCGCCGCGCGAGCGGGCGCGGCGCATGATCGATCTCGCCGTCGTTTCGGTGTTGCTCGATGCCGGCGCGGGCCCCGACTGGTCGTGGCGCGAGCCCGGAAGTGCCAATCGCTTCGCGCGATCCGAGGGTCTGGCGTTGGCCTCGCTGGACATGTTTGCGCGCGGCGCGTTCAGCCGCGATGCGACCGATCCGCTGCGGGTGGATGCCGAGCGGCTGGTTCGCTTCACCGCCGGCGATCTGGCCGTCGGATTTCAGGTGCGGGCGCACAATCCGCTCGCCGGATTGGACGGCCGTGCCGGCCTGCTGCAGCGGCTGGGGACGGTCGGTCTCGATCGGCCCGGCGATCTCCTGGATCTGATCGCACCGCCGGCCGTGAAGGAGATCTCGGCTACCGCGCTTCTCAGCGCCATCCTCGAGAGGTTGGGCGCGATCTGGCCGTCGCGGCTTACGCTGGACGGCGTGGCGCTGGGCGATGTCTGGCGCCACGACGCGGTGCGGACCGACGACGCAACGGAGGGCTACGTCCCGTTCCACAAGCTCTCGCAATGGCTCGCCTACTCGCTGGTGGAGCCGCTGCTCGAGGCCGGAGTCGCGGTGCGCGACCTCGATGCGCTGACCGGCCTGCCGGAGTATCGCAATGGCGGCCTGTTGATCGACCATGGCGCGTTGGTGCCACGCCGGCCCGAACTTCTGCGCGACAGCTTCGCGCCCGCCGACGAGCCGATCGTCGAGTGGCGCGCCGCGACGGTAGTGCTGCTCGACCGGATCGCCATGCTGGCGCGCGAGCGACTCGGCCTCGACGCCGTCTCATTGCCGCTCGCGAAGATTCTCGAAGGCGGCACTTGGGTCGCCGGCCGCGAGATCGCGCGCGAACGCCGCCCCGATGGTGGCCCGCCGATCCGCGTGCAGAGCGACGGTACGGTCTTCTAGATCGCCATGCGTCGCATTCTCGCCAACCTGGCGCTCGTACTCGTGAGCCTCGGACTCTCCGTGGGCGCTGCGGAGATCGTCGCGGGCTGGCTGGAGCGCGGCGATGCGGGACCGGATGCGGGATCCCGGCACCTCGATGCCATTGCGCGGGCGCCCGGCGTGGAGCGCGCCTGGTTCGCCGAGGATCCGCCACCGCTGCCCAACCGCAAGCCGTGGCCGCCCGAGTGGGATCAGCTGGTTCGGCGGGTCGAGATATCGCGTCAGATCGAGGGCTCGCGGCGGGCGGACATGTTCAAGGCGTGGAACGCCGTGCTGGTCGGCGATCCGTGCGCGCACCGATACCTGCGTTTCGCGCCCGGACGACTGTTTGTCTACGACCCGCCGGATGGGGTGCCATACCCCGCCTACCGCTATCTGCCCGATGCCACGACGCCGATCGGGCTGGTCACCAACGCCTTCGGGTTTCGCGGTCCGCCGGTTCAGGCAGAGCGGCGACCCAACACGCTGCGCATCGTGTTCGTCGGTGCCTCGACCACAGTGGAGTCGCACCACTTCCCGTTCTCGCCGCCGGAACATGTCGCGCACTGGCTTCAGCGCTGGGCCCGCGCGCGGGCGCCGGGCCTTGAGATCGAGGTGCTGAACGCCGGGCGCGAGTCGATCAATTCGACCGACATCGCGGCCGTCGTGCGCAATGAGGTGGCGCCGCTGCGTCCCGACCTCGTCGTCTACTACGAGGGCGCCAACCAGTTTCATCTCCAGAGCCTCGTTCCCGGAATGCCGCCATTCGAGGCCCCGCCAGTGCCCCCGCCGCAGCCGCCCCCCGACCTGCTGGAGCGAGCCGCCTATTCGCTGGCCCTCGCTCGGCGCCTGCAGGCCTGGCGGGATGCTCGAAGCGTGCCGGGCGATGGCCGCGAGTGGCCCAAGGCGAGCCCTGAACTGGTCTGGCCGGCGGGCCTTGATCGTGCCCGTCCCGATCTCGATCGACCCGATCTTCCGGTCAAGTTGCCGCGCATTCTACACGATCTCGACGACATCGATCGATCGGTGCGGGCGGCTGGCGGCGAATTGGCCATCGCGTCCTTCAAGTGGCTGGTGCATGAGGGCCTCGTGCTCGATCCTGTGCGCCACCGCGGCATGCTTCAGCACCTGAACGACGGCTATGGCCCCTTCGCCTACCGTGATCTCGCGGAGTTGGCCGCGTTCCAGAATCGCGTCCTCGCCCTGCATGCCCGACGGCGCGATCTTGAGTTCCTCGACGTGGCCGGCGCCATGCCATCCGATCCCGCGCTCTTCATCGACGGCGTCCACAACACGCCAGCCGGCCTCCGGCTGCGCGCCTGGATTCTCGTGCAGCAGCTGGTACCGCTGATCGAGGCCCGCTTGGCATCACGGGCCTGGCCGAAGACGGCTCATGCTCCCGTCGCGTTCCCGCCCTTCGCCGCCCGTGTTCTGGAGTTCGCCTGCCGACCCTAGAGTCGTTCCGAGCTTGCAAGCGGCGTCCGATCCCGCGAGTCTCGACCCTGGAGGAAACGCATGAAGCTGCCGCCGTCGATCCATGTCGTCGACCATCCGCTCGTTCGACACAAGCTCACCAAGCTGCGCGACAAGGAGACGTCGAGCGCGAATTTCCGCCGTCTTCTTCGCGAGATCGGCCTGCTGCTCGGCTACGACGCCACGCGCGACCTCGCGCTGGTCGATGCCGATATCGCGACGCCGCTGGGGCCGATGCGCGCGCCGCTGCTGGACGGAAAGAAGCTCACCATCGTGCCCATCCTGCGGGCAGGACTTGGTCTGGCCGAGGGGCTGATGGATCTCGTGCCGTTGGCGCGAGTCGGCCATATCGGCCTCTACCGCGACCCGCGCACGCTCCAGGCGGTCGAGTATTACTTCAAACTGCCGCCGGATATCGGCGGCCGTGACGTGCTGGTGTGCGATCCGATGCTGGCCACCGCGCATTCTGCCATTGCGGCAGTGGATCGACTGAAGGAGGCGGGAGCGCGCAAGCTCAAGTTCATCTGCATCCTCGCCGCCGATCACGGTGCGCGGGCGTTCGCGGAGGTCCACCCCGATGTGCCGGTCTTCACCGCCGCCGTCGATCCGACGTTGAACGATCACGGCTACATCGTGCCCGGCCTTGGCGACGCCGGCGACCGCCTGTTCGGCACGCGCTAGGGTGAAGACGTGATTCGAACCGAAGCGCGCGACGGCGTCCACCGCATCGCGATCGACCGGCCCGAGCGGCGCAACGCCATCGATACCGCGACCACCGACCTGCTGGTGGAGGCGATCGGCCGCGCACAGGCTGATCCCGAGGCGCGGGTGCTGGTCATCAAGGGGGTGGGCGACACGTTCTGCGCCGGGCGCGATCTGCGCGCGCAGGCGGAGCGCGCCGACGAAACCGGCGTTGAGCGCGATCCCTGGGCCGGCCAACAGGCATGGGCGGAAATCTTCCAGCGCCTCCAGCGCGGGCCCGTTCCGTCCGTCGCGGTGGTGCGCGGCCACGCGGTGGCCGGCGGCTTCACGCTCGCAATGGCCTGCGACTATGTGCTGGCCGATCGTACCGCCGTGTTCGGCGCGTTCGAAATGCGCAACGGCTTCGCCGCGACGATCTGCACGCCGCTCCTGTCGCGGCTGGTCGGACCGCGGCTGGGGCTCGAGTTCGCGACGTTCGGTGAAGCGATTCCCGCCGAGCGATTGCTCGCCTGCGGCCTGATCAATCGTCTGGCCGAGGACGCTGCCGATCTTGCGCGTATCGAGGTCGAGTTCGTCGGTCGACTGGCCGCACTCGACCGCGGTGCGGTGCGCATGACCCGTGAAATTTTCCGAGCCGCCGAAACCATGCCCATCGCCGAGGCGCTGACGATGGGGAAACATATGAACAATCTGATTGCCGCCACCGGCGGGTTCGCGCAGGCTGGTCGCAAGCTCGGGAAGAAGAACTGACTCCGGGCGGGAGGGCGCGACATGAAATCGCCGGATCTGATCTATCTCCTCTACGCCACCATCCTCTGCTTCGTGCAGGTCGTTGTGACGGCGATCGGCGCCACCCAGCAGGTCGGCCTGAATACGCTCGCCGGCAATCGCGACAATTTGCCGGCGCTTGAGGGCTGGGTGGGCCGCTCCAAGCGCGCCCACGCCAACATGCTCGAGAATCTGATCCTGTTCGCCGTGCTGGTGCTGCTGGCCCACGTCTCGGGCAAGGCCAATGCCACAACCGCGCTCGGCGCCACACTCTTCTTCTGGGCGCGACTGGTCTATGCCGGGGTCTACATCGCTGGCGTTGCCTGGGTGCGCACAGTGGTGTGGTTCATCTCGGTGATTGGCCTCATCCTGATCGCCTCGCAGCTCCTCTGAGCCGCGAGGTCAGCCGAATCTGAAGGGCGGTGGCTGGCGTCCATCGCCGTCGGTGAAGCCGTAGTCGCGGGCAAGCTCGGCCGCCGTCACAAGTTTGCCCGATCGCTCCAGCGCATCGGGATCGCACGCAAGTGCTGCGACCGCGCGTCCGGCGTAGAGGGCGCTCTCGGTCGCGGCGAGCTTCGTGGCGTCACCCGCGAGCGCGCGCTCGACCCGCTCGGTACGCACGAAGCCCGGCGCCAGAGCGACGCAGGTGATATCGGCCGGAGCGGTTTCGCGCGCCAGGCCCTCGATCATCCGGATCGCCGCCGCCTTGGCGACGTCATACCAGAGATTGCCGAGATACTCGCCGAACGCCCAGGCGACCACATTCACGATTGTCCGCGGAGGCGCATCGACTGGCCGTGGGGTCGTCATCAGTGGGAGTGCGTGCCGAGTCGTGAGGAACGCGGGCTTCAGGCCGCCCTCGAACATGTCAGCCCAGA